>Ga0182015_10002021_pt1 | contig 25447 bp, 23 predicted proteins | sample 712P3MmetaG_FD_120478 | JGI IMG/M metagenome (GOLD analysis project Ga0182015, IMG submission 120478) | Permafrost microbial communities from Stordalen Mire, Sweden - 712P3M metaG | ecosystem: Environmental > Terrestrial > Soil > Wetlands > Permafrost | place: Sweden: Stordalen | collected...
AAAAAACCTGCTGCGCCTGTAACAAGGACATGCATGCTAAGCGGCTCACGCTCCGTTGAAGTGAGAAACAAATCAGGCGAGGCATCGCGTCCCAGGAAGGATTGAAAAGAGGAGGGAAGCGATCGGTCTCAGGATAGCACGCCGCGGGGTTTTCCCTGTTGTGCCTGGTACTCCGCTGGCCTGCCCACGCTCACGTAGGTAAACCCATGCTCCAGCATCGTTTGCGGCTTATAAAGGTTGCGCCCATCGACCACAATCGGGAACTTTACAGCCTGGTTCAGCTTCACCAGATCAATGCTTCCAAATTCCTTCCAGTCGGTCATAATCAGCACCGCGTCTGCGTCCTGCGCCGCCGAATAAATGTCCTCCGCATAACGCATCTTCGCCGATGGCGGCAGCACTTCTTTGGCCCTGACCATGGCCGCGGGATCGAAGGCAGTAACCGTCGCGCCGGCGTCCAGCAGTTTGCGGATCACCTCCACCGCCGGTGACTCGCGGATATCGTCCGTGTCTCCCTTGAACGCCAGCCCCAGTGCCGCCAGCTTCTTGCCGCGCAGAGTCCACAGCGCCGAGAGCACTTTATTGAAGAACACGTCCTTCTGCGTCTCGTTGATCTTTTTGATCTCCTTCAGCAGTTGGAACTCAATCCCGTGTTGCTGCGCTACCCAGTGGAACGCCGCCACATCCTTCGGGAAGCACGACCCGCCGTAGCCAAGCCCGGCGCGCAGAAACTTCGGTCCGATCCGGCTATCCAACCCCATGCCTGCCGCAATGTCTTCAATGTCGGCGTCCACAGCCTCAGCCAGATTAGCCACCGCGTTAATGAATGAAATCTTTAGCGCCAGAAACGCGTTCGAAGCGTGCTTGATAATCTCGGCGCTCTGCGCCGAGGTCACCAGCAGCTTCGCCGGGTTTTCCGGGCTGCACGCACCCTTAAACGAACCGGGCTGCGCATAGTAGCTGCCCCCGGTCAGCGGTTCATAGATACGCTGCAGCACCTCCGCTGCGCGCTCGCTGGTGGTCCCCACCACGATCCTGTCCGGATGCATGAAGTCCTTGATCGCCGTCCCCTCGCGAAGGAACTCCGGGTTCGATACGATGTCGAAGTTCTTCGGGTCAACCCCATGACGGTGAAGAACGCGCGAAACCCACTCGTTCGTGTACACCGGAACGGTGCTCTTCTCCACGATCACTTTGTAGCTGTGGATCCCTCGGGCGATCTCTGAAACCACAGCTTCCACGTAAGAAAGGTCGGCCGCGCCGGTGTCACCTTGCGGCGTTCCCACTGCAATGAAAATCGCTTCGCTTGCCTCCACGGCCCGGCCCAGGTCCGTGGTGAACTCAACCCGCTTGTCCCGATGGCGCTCTAGCAGCTCCGGCAGTTGATCTTCAAAGATTGGCACGCCGCCTTCCTTCAGCGTCTTCACCCGAGCTTCGTCGTTGTCCACACAAATCACCCGGTGGCCGATTTCAGCGAAGCATACCGCCGCTACCAGGCCCACATATCCGGAGCCGATCACACAGATTGAAACTGGTTCTGACATGCGCTCGCTCTATCTCGTTTCGCCGTATTATTCAGTGTTTGTGGCATCGGAGTCGCTGGCTGTATATTCCACGGTTCAGATCCTGATTTCGAAATTCAAATCGAGGAATTGACTCCAAAATGGGTGTGGAGGAATCTTGAGTGCCTACCCGTCTAGGCTACCCGTTCACCCAGCATACCGGCAATCCATTTCGCCCACTTCGATCTCAGAACCTTCCTGTTTTCGAACCTTCCAGACTTCGATCCCGCTCCGCAGAGTGTTCAATCTCGCCCCAATGGTAGATTGAGGAAACGGAGAGTCCGCGTGCGTGATCCCGACTGGCGCAAATCGGTCATCGATTACATCCGTGGCGAAGCGCGTCCGGTCGACAAATTCGGCCACCAGCCACGGCTTTACGCTCTCGGCTCTCGTATCGGGAAGGGACTGGAATTCGACGACGATGTTCTCTTCGCCGCCGCTTGGATGCATGACCTTGGTGTATTCCTTGGACATCGCCCCTCTGATCCAGCCGAGCTCGCTCGCTGGGATCACGTTCCGTATACAATCGCGCGCACCCGCGAGCTCCTTCTCGCGTGGGGCTTCCCGCCTTCTAAGATTGATGCCGTCGCTTCCGCAATCGCCAATCATCAACCACAGAACGACCCGCTAGAGACAGAAGCCATCCTCCTGCGTGATGCCGATATTCTCGAGCAGCTCGGCGCCATCGGCGCTCTGCGCGCAATCGCCAGGGTCGGCCGCGACACGCGCTACCCAACGTTTTCTACTGTGGTTCCCGTTTTGCAAAAGGCGGTTGATGACTTACCTGCTAAGCTGCGTCTAAGAAGTGCGCGACTTTTGGCAGCAGAGCGTGTTCAGCAATTAGAATCGCTTATTGCCGCCATCCATTCGGAGGCAGGCCAATTGCTTCATTGACGAGGCGGGTGATCGATTTCACCGTGCATCCCGCCACTCATCCGCCGGCATCTATCCACTGAGTGCCTTGGCGAGAGAGTGCTTTGGCGAACACTAAAACTTTTGTTTGCACAATCTTTGCCTTGTATTCCGGCAATGCCGTTATACACTTGGCCCCAATGGGTTTTTTGTCGCCGACTTCGATTCAGTCGTTTTCCCAGTCCTGTGTAAGGAGAAGCAGCATGGTGTTCAAGAAGGCGCCCTTCATTTTTCTGGCTGCATTCTTAGGTTTTATCGTTCCAGCCTCGTCTCAGGTCATCCCGGCAGCGGAGGATGCAGATTTGCCGCTCAGTGTCGGCCTCGGCGCGTCTACATACTCTCTCGACTACACATCGGATGGCAACGGTAATTGGCGTCCGATAGAAGGTGCGACGCTCTGGGTTGATTGGCAGTTTTCCCGCGTGCCCCACTACCTGAATGGGATCGGTGTTGAAGTCGAAGCCCGCGACCTGAGCAAGTGGGGGCCAGCCGAACTGAGTAAGGGCTATGGCAGCTACAACTGCACCGCTGGAAACGTCCCCCCCAACTGCCAGCCCAATCCCTCCGGCCTGCGCGCTGATACCGCTGAAGGCGGCCTCCTCTATACCTGGCACCGATATGCCCGGCTCCATCCCTTCGGCAAGGTGCTTGCGGGCTTCGGGAACATGGACTTCCCGGCTACAGCTGCGCACTACCCCTCGGGACGGCTCTACACCCATGACACCCGCAACTTCTTTGCCCTTGGTGGTGGCCTGGAGTACCGGCTTAAGCGCATGATCGATATCCGCGCCGAATATGAGTACCAGTTCTGGCCCAACTTCCTTGGCTACAATTATGTCAATCCCAATGGCGTATCCGTGGGTGTGCTCTACTCCTTCAAGCCCTACTATCCGCACGCCCACCACTACTAATTGAGGGCGGTTATTGCGCATCCGGCGGTGGGTTCCCGGTTGGTGCGATCTGCCGCGACTGGAGTTGTGCAGACTACGAGTATCAATTTTTCGGCAAGCTCTTCGCGGGACAGAAAACCTGAAAACCTCGAAGCTTCATGCTGCGACCGAATACAGCTTCAGAGACCCGCACAATCGCCGTCGAAGAAATCTGTATTTGTCGTTCATTTCAGGGAGGTTGCATTCGTTCTTGCTCGTACTTTCAATTCATCTTCAGGCCCGGCTTTTGGCTTTAGCCCGCCGCTCGAATATGCCATACTAGCGGTATGCGGTGCGGGAATGAAAGTTTCCCAATTAATCTCGCTATATTGGCTTGTCCGAGGCTTCTTTCGCCTGACTTAATGTTTGCCTGCGCGACTCTAACTCGCAGTCTCAGAATTCAATTCAAGAGGTAACTGCAACTGATGCAAATCCGTGGTGCAAGCGTTCTTGTTTGCGGGGCTGGCGGGTTTATCGGCGGTCATCTGGTCAACACCCTGCTTGAGCAGGGCGCGTCCTCAGTCCGCGCAGTCGACGTCAAGCCCTTCAGCGAGTGGTACCAGCGCAATCCCGCCGCCGAAAGCGGTGTCCTCGATCTGCAGTTGCGCAACTGCTGCCTTGAGGCCGCCGAGGGCATCGAAGCAGTCTTCCAACTGGCCGCCGACATGGGTGGAATGGGCTTCATTGAAAACAACAAAGCCCTTTGCATGCTCAGTGTGCTCACAAATACCCACATGCTCGTCGCTGCCCGCGATTCCGGCGTCAAGCGCTTCTTCTATTCCTCGTCCGCTTGCGTCTACAACGGCGACAAGCAGAAGGACGAAAATGTCGTCCCCCTCAAAGAAGAGGATGCCTATCCCGCGCTCTGCGAAGACGGCTACGGATGGGAAAAGCTCTTCAGCGAGCGCATGTGCCGCCACTTCCATGAGGATTATGGCATGGAGACGCGGGTCGCCCGGTTCCACAATGTTTACGGGCCACTCGGCACGTGGACAGGAGGCCGCGAAAAGGCCCCTGCCGCAATCAGCCGCAAGGTTCTTGAGGCGCGCCACTCTGGCAAGCACGAGATCGAAATCTGGGGCGATGGCCACCAGACCCGAAGCTTCATGTATATCGACGATTGCACCAAGGGCGTCGTCGACATATTTCACAGCGACATTCTCGAGCCAATCAACCTTGGCTCCAGCGAATTGGTCACCATCAATCAGCTCGTCGACATCGCGGAGGAGATTGCAGGCGTCAAGCTGCGGCGCACTTACAACCTCAAAGCCCCTAAGGGCGTGAACGGTCGCAACAGCGACAACACCCTCATCCACAAATACCTCAACTGGGAGCCCTCCATCCGCCTGCGCGACGGCATGGAGAAAACCATGTCCTGGATCGAGCAACAGATGCTCGCCGGTGTCGCATCGAAATAGTGAGTTATCGAGACGCGAATTAGGCCGTCCTCGGGCTCCACATTTTGGATCGTCCTGCCGGAGGAAATGCCTTCCGTCGGTTCTCTTGACGGCGATCGGGTTCCGAATTCTGAATGAAGTTTGACTTGAATCAGAGTGGATTAGCGTCGAGCAGCGCCAGGCCTGAGTTTCCATAAAGCTTCATCCGGCGTCCAAGAAAAATACTTGATAGACGCAGAAACTACCGGAGCGGCTCATTAACTGTATAAAACTGCTCATCCAAGGATACGCAGCAGAGCAATCATGCCAAGTGAGGAGCATACCGAAACCCGTGAGGAGCGAACCGATATGAGCAGTTCAGTCCGCTTTCAGCAGATCTTAGGAATCCGGTTCCTGGTCGGCACGGCCGATGACGCCATCGACCGGATCTCTGCCGATGGTGGCATGGTTGTCATGCCCGCCGCTCCGGCCCTCAAGAACCTCTCCCACGACAAACGCTACCGCGACGCGCTACTTGGCGCAGACTTCGCCATAGCCGACAGCGCCCTGATGGTTATCCTGTGGAACCTCATCCAGCGTGACAACATCCCCAAGCTTTCCGGACTCCGCTATCTTCGAGCTCTGATCGACCGCGAGCAATTCCGCAGCCCCGGCGCGAGCTTCTGGGTAATGCCCAACGCCAATGCCGCCGGCCGTAACGTCGCCTGGCTTCGCAAAAACGGCATTCACCTCACTGACGACGACGTCTACCTCGCTCCCATATACGGCCACACCCCTGAGGACCACGAGCTCCTCCGCCGTCTCGAGCTGCGCCGCCCTGCCCACATTGTTCTTGGCCTCGGGGGAGGCACGCAGGAGCGCCTCGGCGTCTACCTCAAGCAAAACCTCTCCTATCGTCCCGCCATCCACTGCATCGGCGCTGCCATCGCCTTCCTCTCGGGCGACCAGGTCCACATCCCCGTTTGGGTAGACCATGCCGGGCTCGGCTGGCTCTGGCGCAGCCTCTCAGCTCCCAGCGTCTACGCCCCCCGCTACTGGGATGCGCGCCACCTCGCCCCGCTCATGATCCGTTTCCGCGACCGGCTTCCCAGCGTAGCCTCCTGACTCGCACCTAGCCCTCTCCCGCGCAGATTTTCACAGTCCCCTTCCCACCCCTGCCACATGTTGTCGCTCCCCAAATCCCGCCGAATCAGGCAGAATGGTGTACGACATGAGTATCCGATTCGCACTCCCGCAGGAACTTCGCGTCGCCGTTGACCTGGCGGTCGCAGAATGGCACTCCAACGGCAAAGTCGACCGCTTCTGGCAAAAGGATCCGTCCCTTTGGACCCACGACGGGGAAGAGACCTGGATGGGCTGGCTCGACATCGTCGACCGCCAGCAAAAGGATATCGGCACCTTCGCCGCGCTTGCCGGCGAGATCAAATCCGCCGACTTCCAGACCGTGCTCCTCGTCGGCATGGGTGGATCCAGCCTCTGCCCTGAGGTCCTCGCCAAGACATTCGGCCGTCTGCCCGAGTTTCCCGCGCTCCGCATCATCGACTCCACTGACCCCGTCCAGGTCTGGGAGGTCCGCAACGAGATCAATCTGCCCGACACGCTCATCGTTGTCGCCTCCAAATCCGGCTCAACCCTTGAGCCCAACATCCTCAAGCAATATTTCTTCCAGCAGATGAAGGACGCCGTCTGCGACGATGCCGGCAGCCACTTCATCGCGATCACCGATCCCGGCTCCAAAATGGAGCAGGTCGCCAAAGACGACAACTTCCGCTACATTTTCTACGGCGATCCCGCCATTGGAGGCCGCTACTCCGCGCTCTCCAACTTCGGCGTCGTCCCCGCCACCCTCGCCGGCCTCAACATTGGCAGACTCCTCGAGGAAGCCGCCAAAGCCACAGCCGAGGCCAAGCTAGCCGTTGACTCCAACCCCGCCGTCCAGCTCGGCCTTCTGCTCGGCACCGCACACAATGCCGGCCGCGACAAGATCACCATCTTCACCTCGCCTGAAATTCACGACCTTGGCGCATGGCTTGAGCAGCTCATCGCCGAGTCCACCGGCAAGCTCGGCAAGGGCATCACTCCCGTCGACCGCGAAACCATCGGCGCGCCCTCCGTCTACGGCAACGATCGCCTGTTCGCCTACATCAAGTTCGCCGGCACCGCCGACGCATCGCAGGACGCCGCCGTGGCCGCTCTTGAAGCTGCCGGCCATCCTGTCGTTGCTATCGAAATCTCCGACCTCTACGAGCTTTTCGGTCAAATCTTCACCTGGGAAATCGCAACTGCAGTCGCCGGCTCCGTGATGGGCATTAACCCCTTCAACCAGCCCGATGTTGAGAGCGCCAAAATCGAGACGCGCGCTCTCACCTCCGAATACGAGAAATCGGGCACCCTTCCCACGCGCGAGCCTGTCCTCGTCGACAACGGCGTCAAACTCTACGCAACCCCCGCCTACGCTGAGACGCTCAAGGCCGCCGCCTCCTCGCAAACACTTGCCGGCTATCTTCGCGCTCACCTCAACCAGCTCCGCCCCGGCGATTACTTCGCCACCCTCGCCTTCCTGCCCATGTTCGACGCCCACGAAAAAGTCATCCAGGGCTTCCGCCACAAGGTCCGCGATAGGAAGCGCGTCGCCACCTGCCTCGGATTCGGCCCGCGCTTCCTTCACTCCACCGGCCAGGACTACAAGGGCGGACCGAACACGGGTGTCTTTCTTCAGATCACTGCCGACCACGCCCGCGATGTCGACATCCCCGGTGCGCGCTACAGCTTCGGCATCGTCATCGACGCTCAGGCCGCCGGCGACCTCGCAGTTCTTGAATCCCGCGGCCGCCGCGCACTCCGCATCCACCTCGGCGCCGACCTCTTGGTCGGCCTCGATGCTCTCGCCGCCGCCTTCGACGAAGCGCTGAGTTAGGCGCTCGCTCGAAGAGCGATCAGTTTCCATGAGGAATCAAAGATGATGAGCAATGACTTCTGGTACGGCTTCGCCATCGGTGTCAGTCTGGTATTCCTTGTGTTCTTCTTGACGGTGGTGGTCAAAAAACAAGGCCAGAACGGCAAAAAAGGCCAGAACGGCAAGCAGTGAAGGACCGGCAAGCATGAACGGATCAAAGCTCAAATCCACATGGATTCAGCTCGGATTCGTCCCCCGCTGATATCGCAAGAAGCCGAGAAATGACGCCCAGATGGAATCCTCCGGACCCCAATCCAGCCGCTGCATTCCCGCTGCTATCGGCCTTGTCTTTCTGGCCCCTCTCGTCGCCGAGTTCCTCCTCGGCAACCTGCCCATCAAGATGCTCTCCGCCCTCATCGTGCTCGCCCCTTTCTACGGCGGCGGCGCGCTGCTCATCCGCGAAACCACTCGCCGCGCCGGACGTGGCTGGCCCACAGTCGTGCTCCTCGCGCTTGCCTACGGCATCGTCGAAGAGGCCTTCACCACCCAAACCCTCTTCAACCCCAACTACATGCACCTCAACCTCCACCTCCTCGATTCCGCCTACATCCCCGCTCTTGGAATCTCCGCCTGGTGGACACTCTTTGTCCTCGCACTCCACACGGTCTGGAGCATCTCCGTCCCCATCGCTCTCATTGAAGCGACCGTCCCGCGCCACGCTTCGACGCCCTGGCTAGGAAATTGGGGCCTTGCCGTCACCGCTGTGCTCTATGTGCTCGGAGCTGCCGCCAACACCGCCATCGGCTTCCATACCGATCACTACATAGCCACGCCCGCTCAACTCGCCACGTCCGCCGCCATCGTAATTCTCCTTGTGGTCGTCGCATTCCGTCTTCCCCGGCCAACCCACTCGGCCCCATCCCGCGCCGCCCAAGCAGTCCCCAGTCCCTGGCTCTTCTTCGCCATCGCCCTCGCCGCTGGCTCCGCCATCCTTCTCGTTCCCAAGCCGTGGGGCTGGTGGGCCGCAGCCATCATCCTTGGCCTTGAGCTCGGTGTCGCCGCGCTCGTCCTTCTCCTCAGCCGCCGCGATGGCTGGCGGCCTGCGCACAAACTTGCACTCGCCGCCGGAGCGGCCCTCTCCTACGCCTGGCACGCCTTTATTGAGCCGCCTGTCCTGGGTGGCACCGGCCTTGACGTTCGCATCGGAAACGCCATTTTTGCCCTCGGAGCCGTGCTCCTCATCGTTTTCGCCGCCCGCCAGCTCCGCGCCGCCGCCCAAACCACCGCCGCGTAGGCACGTTGAATGTTTTTTAATTGGCACCGCCCGCGTCAGCGCAACACGTTGTCCCATACACTGGGATTAGGCTGTCGTTTCTTCTTGCGGCGCAATCCGCAGCTGCCGCACGCAGTGCCGGCGCAACCCTCAGTTGCCCGGGCGGCGAGCACCGGAACTTTTTCTCAGGGTTAGGGTCTAACGGAATGACGGCTTCGGCATTTCCTCGTCTATTACGGAAAGCCCCCGAAACAGCACCAGAGGAGAAGCAACTCGATGAACTCTAAATATCTGAACCAGATACTTTCCAGGACGGTGCTCCTGGCAGCTCTTGTCTTGGCTGGCATGGTCACTCTCGGCGGCCTTGCCGCAAAGGCTCAGGACGCATCGCAGCCCGCGGCTCCGGCCTCCGCTCAAGACCAGACTCAAGCCGCGCCCCAGCCCGGCCAGCGCACCGACGGCCAAATCGAGATGGACGTGGTCCACGCCCTCGATGCGTCTCGTGCCCTCAAGAACGACATGATCACCGCCGCTACCATTCAGGGCAAGGTGACGCTCTCCGGCACCGTCTCGAGCGACGCCTCACGCGAATTGGCGGAGTCCATCGTCGGCCACGTCGCAGGCGTGGCTGGTGTCACAAATAACCTCAGGGTAGGCAACCCGCAGGCGGCCTCCGCAGACGGCCAGCCCGCTCCCAACTCCCAACAGGCCGCCAACGATCCTGACGACTCCATGGCGCCCGTTCCGCCTGCAAACGACGGCCCCGGCAACGTCCCCGGTCAGTCTCCGTATCCAGGCCAGGCACCCTCCGGTCAGGGTCAGTATCCGAACCAGGGCCAGTATCCAAATCAGGGTCAGCAGCCTTACCCGAATCAGGCGCAGAACCAGCCCTATCCTGGTCAGGGTTATCCAAACCAGAACCAGCCCTATCCTGGTCAGCCGTACCCGGGCCAGCCCTATCCTGACGGCCGCCCGCAATACTCTCCAGCTCCGCCCCGCGCCCCGCACTACGCGCAGGCAACAGGTCCCGTCGCCATCCCTCAGGGAACACTCCTGCAGGTCCGCACCTCTGAATCGCTCGACAGCAAGCGCGCCAAAGACGGCTCCCCGCTCCAGTTCACCGTCATTCGCGACGTTGCTGTAAACGGTGTCCTCGCCATTCCGCGCGGAGCCACAGTGCACGGCGTCGTCACCGAAGTAAAGAAGGGCGGAGATCTGGGTGGCAGCGCCGAGCTTGCCCTCAAGCTCACCTCGCTCGACCTCGGCGGTCACAGCTACGACCTCGCCTCCGATCAATTCAAGGTCAAGGGTCCCGACAAGGCCGGCCAGACCGCGGGCAACACCCTCGGCGGAGCCCTGCTTGGCGCGATCATCGGCGGCGCAGTTGGCCGCGGCGGCGGTGCTGCCATCGGTGCCGGAGCCGGCGCTGCTGCAGGTCTCGGCGCTTCCGCTGCTGAGGGTAATCGCGGCGCATGGATCCCGGCTGAAGCTCTGGTGACCTTTCACCTCAACGAGCCCATCACCGTCGACCCTGTCGATCAGCAGGAGGCAGCGCGTCTCGCACAAGGTCTTTACCAGGGTGGTGGCCCCACCCTCTATCGCCGAGGCCCCTATTTCCAGCCCTACATGGCCGGCGGCTACAACCCCTACGGCTATCCGCCGGTCTACTACCGCCCCTACTACATGGTAGGCGGCGTCTACTACTGGCGCTAAGACGCTTTGTAGCGCCGTGTCTCCGGACCGGCTGTCCTGTGGGCCTCCCGGCCCACAGATCTTTCGATCCCATCATGGGCGTCCGAATCTTTCGGGCGCCCGTTTTTGCTTTTCAGGCACACTCGCCAAGCCAAATGGCGATGCCTTGGGATTTCGCGGCCCCCGCCAGCACTTCCGGCTTACCCTTCAAACAAGGCAGAGTCAACCACTGGAGAGGAGCCGCCACATGAGAATGCGTCTTTCATTTGTGCTGATCTTGTTCGCTTTGAGCATGCCCAGGCTGTTTGCACAGGACCCCATGGATGGCATTTGGCAAGGCTTTGATGGCGAATGGAGACACGCATCCAACCAGCTGATCGCGCTGGCCAATGCCACGCCCGAGGACAAGTTTGCCTGGCGGCCTGCGCCTGGAGTGCGTTCGACCAGCGAAGTCTACATGCACATCGTCACGGCGAACTACTTTTATCTGCTGAGCATAACCGGGCCCAAAACGCCTCCCGACCTGAAGAAGGATGCCGAAAAAACCGTCACCTCCAAGGCCGAAGTTATCAAATGGCTCAACCGCTCCCTCGAGGCTGTGAAGCAGGCTCGCCAGGAGGAGACGCCCCAGCACCTTGCCCGCAAGGTTAAGGTCCAGGGCCGCGATTCCACCGTAGACGCCATGTATCTGCGCATGATCATTCATACCAACGAACACATGGGGCAGTTGGTGGCCTACGCGCGAATGACTGGCGTCGTGCCGCCATGGTCAAAATGATTAGAGTTGCCTCCGATACCCGATACCCGATACCCGACACCCGATACCCCGTCGTCTATAATCTTTAGAGATCGCGTCGAGCGAGATTTGTGTGCGCGGGGCGGCCATCCGCCAGGTCTTCCGCCGTTTTTCAGACCGGCAGGCCGCCCACTTCAAACGCTTTTAGAGAGTCGAAGGTTCAAGTCCATCCATGATTCGTTTCCTGCAAAACAACAATCGCATGACCAAGGCCATATTTGTCGTCATCATCGGGGTCGTCTCGGTGGGCATGGTGATCTACCTCATCCCCGGTCTCACTGGCCAGGGCTCCTCATCAGCAGATACCTACGCCACGGTCTACCCTCATTGGTATAGCCGCTACCTTTCCTCAGGCGAGGCGGTCAGCCAGGAGAAGGTTGAGAAGATCGCTCGCCAGCAGCTTGCGCAGCAGCACATCCCAGACAATCCCATCTACGTCAATATGTTGGAGAGTCGCGTTGGCCAGCAGCTTGTCCAGCAGCAGGTTCTTCTGGCCGAAGCCGAAAAGCTTGGCATCTCCGCAACGGACGACGACGTCCGGCACTTCCTCCATCAGGGCCAGTTCGGCGAATTCCTTTTCCCCAAGGGGGAGTACATCGGAGACGACCGCTACGCCGAATTCATTTCGCGCCAGTTCAACATGTCTCGGGAGCAGTTTGAGGGCGAGGTGAAGGACGAGATTATCATTCACCGTCTCGAGTCCCTCATCACCGGCGGCGTCACCGTTGGCGATCAGGAAGTCAAAGACGCCTATCGCAAGAGCAACATCAAGATCAAGTTCGACTACGCTGTGCTGTCCTCTGACGATCTGCGCAAGACCATCAATCCCTCTGACTCCGATCTCGAAGGTTTCTTCAAGCGCAACGCGGCTCGCTACGCCACCGCGGTGCCCGAGGAGCGCAAGGTCGCCTACTTCGCCTTTACGCCCAACGATCTGCCCGGCGGCGTTCCGCAGCCCTCGCAGCAGGAGATTCAGGCCTACTTCAACGCTCACCAGACCGAGTACTCCACGCCCGAGCAGGCCCGCTCGCGCCACATCCTCATCACCGTGCCCGCCGGGGCAGATGCCAAGACCGACGCTGCCGCCAAGGCCAAGGCCGAGGGAATCCTCAAACAGATTCAGGGCGGCGCAAATTTCGCCGACCTCGCCAAGAAATACTCTGAAGATCCCGGCTCCAAGGACAAAGGCGGCGAGTTGCCCTTCGCCCAGCGCGGTACCATGGTTCCCGAATTCGACAAGGCCATCTTCTCCCAGAAGATCGGCGACACGCAGATTGTGAAGTCCCAGTTCGGTTATCACATCGTGCAAGTCGAAGAGCGGCAGCCCGCGCACCAGCAGGCAATCAACGAGGTTCTTCCCACCATCCAGGCCACGCTCATCCGCCAAAAAGAAGCGGATGCAGAAGAAAACTTTGCGCACACACTCACCTCAGAGGCCATCAAGAACGGCCTCGACAAGACCGCTGTCGCGCATCACCTTCAGCTCGTCACCACGCCCCCCTTCAACCACCAGGGCGTCATCGCCTCACTGCCCGATGGTTCGCAGCTCATAGGCAAGGCCTTCGACTCCAAGGTCGGCGATCCGCCCCAATTCGCGCCCACCGGCGAGGGCTATGCCGTCTTCCAGGTCACCGGCATCAACGCCGCTCACGCACCCGCCTTTGCAGATTGGAAGTCCCACGTCCTCGAAGACTATCGCGACCAGGAGCTGCCCACCCTCCTCGCCACCAAGACGCAGGAGCTTGCCGATCACGCTCACAACATGAACGACCTCGCCAAGGCAGCCAAGGCTGTCAACGCCACCGTCAAGACCAGCGACCTCGTTGGCCCCGGCGATCAGGTTCCTGACCTCGGCCAGGTCAGCCAGGTAGCTCCTCAGTTGCTTGATCTGGCTGTTGGATCCACGAGTGGTCCCATCAATGCGGGGCGCACCGGCGTTGTCGCCAAAATCGTCGACAAGCAGGAGCCTTCTGCCGACGAGATCGCCAAGAATCTCGACCAGACCCGCGACGAGATGCTGCAGCAGCGTCGCCGCGAGGCTTTTGGCGTCTTCGTCAGCTCCACCATGGACGACTACAAAAAGAACAAGCGCATCGGGTACAACCCCAAACTCCAAAAAGCCCCGACCATCCCCGGCATGTAATTTGGCCCGGCCCTTACAGATGGGTGCCCCATCCTTTTCGTTCGCCGCGGCGAACGAAAAGGGTGGGAGACCAAGAAGCAACAGTCAAATCACAACGAAAGCCCGCAGCCTCATCGCCGCGGGCTTTTTGTTTTCCGCTCCATCCCCGCAATCCACAATCGCCGCGCCGTTCCTCACACGCTCCAGCCTCACCGCCAGCGATAATGGTTCCCATGGAATTTCTGCGCTCCTCCGGCGTACTGCTTCACCCTACGTCTCTTCCGTCGCAAGGCGGCATCGGCGACCTCGGCCCCGCGGCCCACGAATTCGTCCACTTCCTCGCCGCCGCCCGACAGCACATCTGGCAGGTCCTTCCGCTCAGCCCCACCGGATACGGCAACTCACCCTATGCCGCCTCGTCCGCATTCGCCGGAAACCCCTACCTAATCAGCCTAGATTACCTCGCGGGCTGGGGCTGGATCGGCTACGACCGCATCGCCGATGTGCCCTGCCCCTCGAGCTATGTCGACTTCGAACTCGTTGAGTCCCGCAAGCTCCCCCTGCTCCACGAAGCCGCTGCCAACTTTCTCGATCGCGCCCCCCACGACCCCGCTCTCGCCTCGCAATGGGCCGCCTTCGAATCGTTCTGCAGCGCCGAATCCTCATGGCTTGTCGACTACGCCTACTATGCCGTCCTACGCCGCCAGTTCAACACCGGCGCATTCGCCGCATGGCCCGACCCACTGCGCCGCCGCCGCCCCGAAGCCCTCGCGCAGTTTGCCCACGAACACGGCCGCTCCCTCGCCCTCGAACAAGTTCTCCAGTTCGCCTTCGCACAGCAGTGGAATGCGCTCAGAGAGGCCGCCGCGGCAAGCGCAATTCGCATCCTCGGCGATGTCGCCATCTTCGTCAACATGGACTCCGCCGATGTCTGGGTTCACCCCGGGCTCTTCGAACTCGACGCCGACCTCAAGCCCATCCGCGTCGCCGGCGTTCCGCCCGACTACTTCTCTGCCACCGGCCAACGCTGGGGCAACCCCCTCTACCGCTGGGAAGTCCTCGAGGCCCAGGGCTTCGACTGGTGGATCCATCGCATCCGCCGCGCCTGCGCCCTCTACGACATCGTCCGCCTCGATCACTTTCGCGGATTTGAAGCCTACTGGGCCATCCCCGCCGAAGAAGAAACCGCCGTCAAAGGCGAATGGGTCAAAGCTCCCGGCCAGGACCTCTTCGAAGCTCTCGAAACCGAACTCGGCCCGCTGCCCCTCGTCGCCGAAGACCTCGGCCTCATCACGCCCCAGGTTGAAGCTCTTCGTGCCGGCCTGGGCCTGCCCACCATGCGCGTGATGCAGTTCGGCTTCAGCGACAAAGGTGCTCACCCTCACCTTCCCCACCGGTACACGCCCGGCACCGTCGCCTACACCGGTACCCACGACAACGACACCACACAGGGCTGGTGGCTCACCCTGAGCAAAGCCGAAAAGGCAGCCGTCGAGGCCTACGTCGGCCCCGTGCATGATCGCCCCGTCTGGCCTCTCATCCGCGCGCTCTACGCAAGCGTCGCCGAACTCGCCATCGTCCCCGCTCAGGATCACCTTGAGCTCGACTCCCAAGCCCGCATGAACACCCCGGCCGTTCCCTCCGACAACTGGAGCTGGCGCGCGCCCTCCGGCAGCTTCACGCCCGCCATCGCCGAGCGCCTCGCCGCCCTCGTCGCCGTCACCGACCGCGAATACGACCCCCTCGGCGAAGTTGACGCCGCAGACGAGTCAGCCTCAGAGGCTGCCGGATAAGGCCCTGCCCCTTGGCCCATCCTTTTTGCGCTTTTTGTGGAAAAAGCGAGAAGCGGCGAACTCCGGGCGCGCACGCGCCAGCTGCCGCACCGCAGGTGCCTTCCTCCCCAGCCCTCAACATTGATATCCTTGCCCCACATGGAAACCGCAGCAATCTCCACCCACGGCCTCACCCGCAACTTCGGCGCACTCACCGCCGTCGACAATGTCACCTTCAGCGTTGCGCCCGGCCAGTTCTTCGGCTTCCTCGGCCCCAACGGCGCGGGCAAATCCACCACCATCAAGATGCTCACTGGCCTGCTCGAGCCCTCGAGCGGCTCCATCGAAATCCTCGGCCAACCCTTCAACGCCAATGCACTCGACCTCAAACGCCAGATCGGCGTGGTTCCAGAGGGCATGGCGCTTATGGGCCGCCTCACGGCGCCAGAGTACCTCCACTTCGTCGGCCGCATGTACGGCCTCGATCGCGAAACCACCCTTCGCCGCACCGATGAGCTCCTCGACTTCATGCAGCTCTCCAACGAAACCCGCAAGCTCGTCACCGACTTCTCCCACGGCATGCAAAAGAAGCTCGCCCTGGCCGCCGCTGTCATCCACGGCCCCAAAGTTCTCTTCCTCGACGAGCCCTTCGAAGGTGTCGACGCCATCGCCGCCGGCATGCTCAAGTCCATGCTCACCGGCATAATCAACCGCGGCGCAACCATCTTTCTCACCACCCACGTTCTCGAGATCGTCGAGCGCCTCTGCAGCCATGTCGCCATCATCTCCAAAGGCCGTCTCGTCGCCAATGGCTCGCTTGAAGATCTTCGCGCCGGCGTCGCCTCCACTCTGCCCGGCGCTGAACGGGAGCAGCGTCTCACCCTCGAAGAGATATTCCTCTCCATCGTCGGAGCCGACGGCGTCCAGGAATCCACGCAGGAGCTCTCATGGCTGGCGTAACTGGACCCACACCGAGTCTCGGCCCCATTCCTGACTTTGTCCCCGCTCACGGCGGCATCTTCGGCGCAGAGGCCCGCGCGCAGTACGCAGCCATGGCTCGCCTCCGCTGGAGCATGTTCCGCAACGGCCTGCGCTCCCGCAAAGGCGCGCTCGAGCTCGGCGCTCGCACTGTTGGGCTCGTCATCTACGCCTTCCTGGGAGTCCTGCTCGGCACGGGCACCGGCATTGGCTCTTACTTCCTCACCCTCAACGCCATTTACCTGCTGCCCATCCTTTTCTGGGTCCTCATGTTCCTTTGGGTCATGATCACCATCCTTCTCGCCTCGTTTCAAGAGCTGTTCGACCTCAGCATCCTTCTCCGCTTCCCACTCCGTTTCGGCTCCTACTACCTGCTCTACATCGTCTTTGGCCTCGCCGACCCCGCCACCATCCTCGGTGGTCTTTGCTCTCTAGGCTTTCTCTTCGGCATCACAGCCGCCCGCCCGTCTCTCTTCCTTTGGACAGCCGTTTCTCTGCTCGTTTTTGCTGTCTTCAACCTCCTGCTCGTCCGCGCCATCTTCGCCTGGATCGACCGCTGGCTTGCCCAGCGCAAAACCCGCGAAATTCTCGGCGCAGTCTTCATGATCCTCATGCTCAGCCTGCAACTGCTCAATCCCGCTGTCTGGCAGCATCGAGATTCGAGTGGCAAATCCGTCAATCAGCAGGCAAAAGTCGTCCGCGAGGTTGGCGACCAGATCAAGCCCTGGATGAATACCGTCAACTCCATCCAACGCTGGTTTCCCCCGGGTCTCGTTGGAAATGCGCTCGGCAGCGCTTCCAACGGCAAGCCCGTCACCTCTCTTGAATCCCTCGCTGTCCTTGGGCTTTGGGCCCTTGGCGCAGGCGGCATCCTTGCCGCGCGTCTCCGCGCCGAATATCGCGGCGAAAACCTCGGCTCGGCGCCTGCCCGTAAGAAGGCCGCCGCCAAAGCCCGCATCGTCCCCACCGCCCAGGCCTACGCTTCCGAGGCACGCGCGCTTCCCCGCACAAGCGAAGCCCTCATGCCCACCACTGCCGGCTCCATCGCCGCCATTCTCGAGAAGGAGTTTCGCGCCCTGCTCCGGACCATGCCGATGCTCTACGCCATCGGAGCCCCCATCCTGCTCATGCTCGTCTTCTCCGGCGCTTTTCTCCAGGGCCGCGGCCCATCAGGCCACGTCTTCCCCTATGCGCTTCCACTCTGCGTCGTCTATGCTCAACTCGGCTTCATTCAGCTCTTCTACAACAACCTTGGGGCAGAAGGAGCCGGCTTGCAAGTCTATTTCCTCTCGCCCACGCCATTCCGCACCGTCATGCTGGCCAAGAACGTATTCCACGTTATCCTCTTCCTCCTCGTCGCTACGGTCGCTCTCATCCTCACCACCCTGCGTCTCGGCCCGACGCCGCTCGACATTCTCTTCACCACCCTCACCTGGCTTTGCTTCGCCCTGCCCACCAACCTGGCTGTCGGCATCATCTTTTCCATCCGCCTCCCCTTCCGCGTCAACCCCGGCCGTCTCGCCCGCCAGCGTGGATCGCAGGGCAATGCCCTAATCAGCCTCGGCATTCAGCTCGTCATCATCATCATCAGTGCCGGCGTCTTCGCACTTGGCTGGTTCCTCAAGCAACAGCTCATCTCGGCCGGCATCTTCCTCGTGCTCGCCGTCGGCGCCGTCTACTTCTGGATGCGCGTCCTCGGCAACTGCGCCGAAATGGCCAACGCCCGCCGCGTCGACCTGCTCGCCACCCTCATGAAGACCGAGTAGCCCGCCTACACGGCCCTGTTTGCTCTGTTTTACTTGTCTGTGCACTGATGTCTGCGCGTATCGAAGGCGAAGGGAATCGTTCATGAGCCCCGAGTCAAAAAATACCGAGCATTCCATCCCTGGCCTCTACCATTGCCTCGTGAAGAATCTAAGACTGGTTGCTGCGGTCCTGGTGCTGGGCCTCTGCGACGCAGGCTGTTCTCGCGGCGGCTCTACCGTCATCAATCACCCGCCGCCTCCTGTTTCGGCGGCCCTGGGTGGCTCCGATTACGGGTGGTACTACCTGGACCCGACCTGCAACCGCGAACCCTATGGCGTCGTTTATAACTACGACACGGCAACCTCCACCATCGACTCCCAGCTTCAGCAGATGTACGCCAACGGTCAGCGTCGACTGCGCATCCCGATCTATTTTGCCCGGGGACTCAACACTGGAACCATCATGGATTCCACCGGCGGTAACCTTTCCCCACAATTCCAGTCCAACCTCGCCAATCTCCTGGCAGCCGTCAAAGCGGCGGGATTCATGGAGATCGAGGTCAGCTTTCATCCCCAGAGCAATAACAACCCGACAGTATGGACCACCTTCAGCAACGACTACTTCCAGGAAAACTGGAACCTGATTCAGAATCTGCGTCCCATCATCGCCAAAGTCGGCATTCCATATCATCTGGATCTCATGAACGAAGGCATTCCTCCGCAAGGATGGGCGGTACTGCTCCAGTACGACCAGATGCTGTGGAACGATTATGCCGCGGAGTTCGGGACCGCGGACACTCTCGGATTCTCGATAATCGCGGATTCGAACCATGTGGGCCAGGTCAGCCTCGTGTATGGACCGAGCGCCTACGGCAGCCATGGCTCGCCCCAAATATTCGACGTCCACATATACGACGAAACTGGGAGCAGCTTCTCTACGGCGTTCACCGCCTTGGCGAGCCAGGGGTATCAAGGCATTCCATGGATTATTGGATAGGCTTATTACAATGATGCCGCCGAGGCCGCTGCCCAGCGTGCGGAAGCTAAACTAACCGGGCAACAAGTTCTCTACCTGACCCAGTGGCCGCTCACATCGAGCGAAACCTGCAGCAACGCAGTCAACGTCGCGCCCCCGGCGGAGTTTTCAAACTACCAGGCTCAGGGTTTCTGAATCCAGCACCCCGGCCTCCTCACCACCCTCATGAAGACTGATCTCGGCTCAGCGCAATCGCTCGGCGCAATCGCTTATCGCGGGACCAGGGGCCTCGGCGGAACGCACGCCAATTGCCCTTCCCGGGTCGGATACAGTTGGACCGGCATCGGGCAGCCCATCACGCTCACAATTCCAGGTCCTCGCCCGCCGCCGCCCGAGGGGTCACTATCCCAGATCAGACCTTGCAATGTCCCGTCGGGCGAACGCACAAAGGCCACAGCCACAAGCGAGTCAATCCCCTGCATATGATAGAGGACGCGAAACGGCTTCCCGGCCTTGTTGGCCGCAAGGGCGCAGTCGGTTGCAGCTTTGGGGTCAGCCCGCAGCGGCACGCTACCGCAATCTACCGCGTCCAGGCCGGCCAGTTCCCAGCTTCGCTTCTCCAGCAGGTCGGGCCCACCGCCGACACTCTGACCTCGAGCGCAATCCGCCCCAATCACAGCCAGCCAACTACAAGCTGCCAAAATCAACATCAGTCGCCGATTCATGGGAATGAGACGACCGAAGGGTTTTTTGGGAAGCCGGGTCTGCGGCGGTGAGTCATTCCTCGATTCAAGGAGAAGAAAGGCACCAACCTCGTTTCATCCCATTAGCCTCCTTTCTCAGCGCAATCCCCGCCCTCCATCACTTCCCACACTGAAAAACAAGTGATATGATTCCGCGTCAATTCAAAAGGAAAAAGGAGGAAGACGTGAGAAAAGGCATATTGCTGGCAATCGGCGGATTGCTGCTTCTGGCGGGGTGTTCTAACCAGGCGAACAAAGGCGCCGGCATTCCGGTTGAGCCCAAATGGAAGGGGCTTCCGTACCGCATCGCTTTTGACACGAAGGCTTCCAAACCGAGTCCGACGGGCGTTGATATTCCCGCCGTCAAGTTCACAGCCAACCCTGAGTCGCTCGAGACGAGAGCCCTTCTCGTCCTGAAATTCTCTGCTCCATCAGTCGCAAACCAGCCGTCAGCCGACCACCTGATGATCGGGTCTCCAGTCGACATCCACGGGCCAGAGGGAACGCTACCCGACGATTACATGGAGAGGGCAAGGAAGGGTCTGTCTGACTATCTTGAAACGTACTGCCTGAAGGGCAAAGTCAACCTGTCCGTGGCTTTGGCAAGGTCATCGCTCAACCCACAAGCCGGACTCGACCAGGTGGACCCGAAACGCCTGTCAGACTGGCTGCCGCTCGAAATTGTGTACAAGCCCCACCATTCGAAATGTAAGTAGATCGGCAATCCTCGCCGCAATCCGTTGAGGGAACTGCGACTCCCCGTTCTCCCCCTGCGATGCTAGAATCCTGTTCGAGATCAGCCCAGAGAATTGCGCAGAGGAGTCGGGTCGATGAAACGTCCGCTGATTCGCGATACGTGCTTCCTCTGTGCGGTTGCCATTCTGTCTCTGGGGTCAACGCCCGCCTGGGCTCAACCCGACAGCCCACCGAAGCCAGTCTCCCCCGGAGCACAAGCGGTCGCCGTCGTACTCAAGCACTACGCATTGAATCCGTCCGCACACCTTTCAACAACAGGACTGCCATTGCCTACCGACGGAAGCTGGTCACTCAGCAAGGCACGTCCGGCAGCCTGTCCCGCGACCGAGGAGAAATGCGTCGAAGTGTTCTACGACGTACCCGCCGCATCAGTGCGATGCTCCTGGGTTGTCCTGCTCAACGCCGATGGCGCAGACGGGCAGTTTCTTGATGAGAATGACAGTGCCGCAACCTATCTGAAGAGGATTGTTTCGAGAAGCGAGGCCATCGCACTCGTAAACACGCGCAAAAACCCGGTCTACCCCCCGATAGCCGTTGCAGCCCGAGTACAGGGAGACGTATTTGTAAATGGCTCCGTTGGCAAACTTGGAGATTCCCAGAACATCCGTGTTTTGAGCGGAAACGCAATGTTGCAGGGGGCAGCGATGGAAGCAGCGAAACAATGGACATTCAAACCCTTGATGGTCGGCTCAAGAGCAGTGCCGTATCAAGTCAAACTCGTCTTCAAGTTTCAGCTGATCGGTGATTTCGCGAGCTTTCAATCCGCCAAGGGAGACGTGGCGCCCTGAGGGCTCGGTCGGCATCACTGTTCACTGTCGACTGTCCACTGCCCTTAAAACGGAATATCGTCGTCGGAGATCTCGGCCGACTGCGAGAAGTCGTCGGCGCTGGTCTGCGGACGCTGATCGAAGTTCGCCGTCGAGCTCGACCCTCTGCTATATCCTCCGCCGCCTCCCGCGCCCTCTTCGCGCCCGCTCAGCAGCGACAGATCGTTCACAATGATCTCGGTTCGGTACACTTTTCTACCCGGATGTTCCTTGTCGTCCCAGTTGCGCGTGTTAATGCGCCCCTCGATGAATAGTTTGTTCCCCTTCTTTACATAATCCCGCACAATCTCGCCGACGCGCCCGTAGGCCACAACGTTGTGCCATTCCGTGCGCTCCTGGAAGTTGCCTTGCTGATCCTTGAACCGCTCGCTCGTCGCAAGCCCGAAGTTAGCCACGACGGTTCCCCCTCCGGTCGCCTTGATCTCCGGGTCCTTGCCCACGTTCCCCAACAAAAAAACCTTGTTCACGCTCTTTGCCATGGTATTCGCTCCAATTAACTGACAAGCATAGCAGACCCTCAGCCCCGCTCCACAGGCGGAAATCCGGGCCTAAACTCAGGAATACTCTGGGTGCCCCATCCTTTTCGCGCTCTTTGCGAAAAAGGGTGGGACGCGATGTCCCTGTTTTTGCGATTGGTCAAAAACGCTTCTGTTCCCGCGCCAGTCCCCGCCGCCGAAACCACTTGGCCACGCCCAGCCCCAGCAGCAAACTGCCAAACGGAATGCATCCCAGCGCTACAATCAACGCAAACCAACCCGTATTCGTGCTCGCCCCCGTCGGCGAAAACCCTCCCAGCAACGTCTGCAGCAGCAGCAACGCCAGCAGCCCCGACCCGAGGATGGTTCCACCCCACTGCAACAGCTCGCGCGTCCCATCCCCTGGCAGATTTGAGGCCGTATTCGTTTGCTCCGTCGCCATCCGTCAGCCTTGCGCCAGTCGCAACATTACGTACGTGATCACGCCGGTCACCGACACATAGAGCCACAGCGGAAAAGTCCACCGCGCCACTTTTCTGTGCTGGGGAATCCGCCCCGATAGCGAAAGGTAAAAGGTGACCAGCACCACCGGCAATGCCACCACCGCCAGAACAATGTGGCTCCCCAACAGCCACAGATACGGCACCCTGAACGCCGCATTCAGTGGATACCGCACATCCCCGTGCAGCGCGTGATGCGCAATGTAGCTCACCAGAAACAGCGTCGAAAAGCAGAACGCCGTAATCATCGCCATCCGGTGCGCCTTGATACGCTTCGCGCGAACGAATGTGTAGCCGATCAGCAGCGCCGTGGCGCTCAGCCCGTTCAGCACCGCATTCAGAGCCGGCAGAAACGCATACTGTGTGCTCGCAGCGGCCGCCGGGTGCACATAGATCAGCCAGAACAGGAACGCCGAGGCCGCCGCGCTGACAACGAGAATCGCCGCAATCGCCGGTGCCGTGCTTCCTTGTCTGGCCCCACTTGACCTAGTCGTGCTTGCTGTCGTCATCCGTCCTCTTAGCGCATTTCCACTTATATTTGAAAGGTCTGGGTGCCCCATCCTGGCCGCGTCTTTGTCTTTGCGGCTAGGGTGGGATACCACAATGCCAACATCACATCAATTACGAAAACGCTCTACCCCCGCGCCGTCGCGCACAGCATCAGCGTTGTGAACAGCAGCGGCAGATAGAGCACACTCACCTTCAGCAGGTCCCGCGCCAGCATCCGGCTCTCCGTGTCCGTCTTCGCTCGCAGAATCCCCGCAAACCGGATCGTGTACGCCAGGTACACCAGCCCCAGCAGCACGGCCGGCACTGCGTACCACACGCCCACCGTCCCCAGCATCCACGGTGTCAGGCTCACCGGAATCATGATCACGGCAAAGGCCAGCGCCTCGGCCACGGTCGACCATCCGTCCGGCTGCACCACGGGCAGCATGCGAATCCCGGCCTTCGCATACTCGTCGCGATACATCCACGAGATCGCCATGAAGTGCGGAAACTGCCACACAAACAAGATCGCAAACAGCGCTATCCCCGGCCACTCAATTCGTCCGCGCGCCGCCGTCCATCCCAGCAGCGGTCCCGCCGCTCCCGGAAACGCCCCAATAAATGTGGCCATCGCCGTCAGCCGTTTCAGCGGCGTGTAGATCGCCACATAGGTAAACGCGGTCAAGAGCGCCAGCGCCAGCGTAAGTAGATTCGTGTGCAACATCAGCCACACCGCGCCCAATCCCAACGCGCCCAGCCCCGCCACAATCCCTGACGCCAGCGACCACCGCCCCGACGCCAGCGGCCGATTCGCCGTCCGCGCCATCTTCGCATCGGTCTTCTGCTCAAGCGCCTCGTTCAGCGCTCCCGCCCCGGCAGACACCAGCCCAATCCCCAGCAGCGCATCCAGCAGCCCTCGCTGCATACTCGAAATCCCCGACTGCATCGACCCCAGATAAAACCCGCCCCACCCGGTCACCAGCACCAGCGCCACAACCTTCACCTTGAACAGCTCTCTCAGGTCGTGAATCAGCGTCGCCGTCGCCCCCGGGCTCGGCGCATGAACATGAACTTGATGGTCCGCCTCGTGCCCCGTCGAGTGCCCGGCCTCAGCGGCCACCGTCGGCACAACCTCGCCCCGAACCGCCGCTTGAGAAATGTTTGTCATGAAAGAATGAAGCCCCCAGATCAACGCCGCTCAGCCCCGCGCCTCGCGCAGAGCACTCCCTCGATCATACCAAGCACCACATCCACCCCATCCCACAGCGAAGCGGTGGTGCCGGAGGGGCAACTCGGATCGCTGCTTATGTCCACGGCGGGGGAACCTGCTTCGCCGCATCAGCCTCAAAGATCGCCTCCACCGCCTCCTCCGGCGTCAGCCCATCCACCCCGATCGACACATGCGCCAACCTGTAGAGCGGCAACCGTCTCCCATACCGCACCGCCAGATTCCCCCGGTCCGCCAGAATCGGCCTCGCCCCCTCAGTCCCCGCGCAGCGCTTCAACGTCGTCTCCAACTCCACCTCGAGATGCACCAGCAGCGTTCCCGCGCTCCCCAGCAGCAGCGTCCTCACCGCCTCTGTCTCGATCGCGCCCCCGCCCAGCGCCAGCACCAACTCCTCGCCCTCCGCCAGCCGCTTTATCGCTTCATGCTCGCGCTGCCGAAAAGCCGCCTCCCCTTGCCGCGCAAACAACTCGGTAATCTTCGCTCCCGCCTCGGCCTCAATCACGCCGTCCACGTCGACAAACCTCCACCCCAGCCGCGCAGCCAGCAGCGGTCCTACCGTGCTCTTGCCCGACCCCATGAACCCCGTCAGCACAATTCGCCGCGTCCCTGGTCTCCTGTCTACCATCGTCTCCCTTCGTGTCCTCCGTTTCGCCAGGGTGCCCCAGGTTCGTCGGGGTGCCCCAGGTTCGCCGGGGTGCCCCAGGTTCGCAAAGGCCGCGCCAGCGGTCAAGCTAACCTGGGATATCTACAGCCTTTTACCGCTTCTAGTCTTTTATAGTTCTTCTCTCCCCTCTTGTTACTATCCGTGTGACGCCATGCGATTCCCCAACCCCATCCCACCTACGCCAGCGCCATCACCACCGCCCCCGCCGTGATCAGCAGTCCTCCCGCCACAACCGCCGGGTTTATCTTCTCGCCCAGCAGCAGCCACGCAAACACCATCACCAGCGGCACGCTCAGCTTGTCTAGCGGAGCCACCCGCGAAGCCGGCCCCATTTGCAGCGCCCTGAAGTAGCAGATCCACGACAACCCCGTCGCCAACCCCGACAACGCGAGGAACGTCAACGTTCTCGCATCCAGCCCGCGCACCTCCGCCCACAGCCCGCCACCGCCCGCAGGCCGCGCCCAGGTCAGCGCAATTCCCCACGCAAACACCACCACCACGCTCGTGCGCAGCGCCGTCGCCAGGTTCGAATCCACATGCGCCACGCCAACCTTCGCCAGCAACGCCGTCGCGGCAGCAAACAACGCAGAAAGCAACGCCCATCCAATCCAGTTCATGCGATTCATCCTATCCGCCCCGCGCCTCGCTCCGGTAGCGATAATGCCGGGGTGCCCCAGGTTCGCCGCGCACTTTGCGGTTAACCTGGGATATCTA
>Ga0182015_10002022_pt1 | contig 25424 bp, 22 predicted proteins | sample 712P3MmetaG_FD_120478 | JGI IMG/M metagenome (GOLD analysis project Ga0182015, IMG submission 120478) | Permafrost microbial communities from Stordalen Mire, Sweden - 712P3M metaG | ecosystem: Environmental > Terrestrial > Soil > Wetlands > Permafrost | place: Sweden: Stordalen | collected...
CAGTGCGCGTTCTGCATGCCGGGCTTCATTATGACCGCAGTCGGATACCTGAAGACGAATCCCAATCCCACCCGTCTAGAACTGGCGCACGGCGTCTCGGGAAACCTGTGCCGCTGTCAGGATTACGACAAGATTCTGACCGCGTTGATGCGCGGGGTCGAAAATATGCGGAGGTCTTCGCTTGGATAACACATCGCACAAGAAAAAAGCTGTTGATGTCACCAAGACTACTGAGCGCCAGTACGGGGCCGGATACAAGCTGATCGGCAAGAACTACGAGACCGCCGACCTCTACGCAAAAGTCACAGGCAAAGCAAAGTACGCGGAAGACTTTCGCGCAGACGGTATGCTGTTCTGCAAGCTGCTGCTCAGCCCCATGCCGCATGCGCGCGTTAGGCACATCGATACGAAGGCAGCCCTCGCCATGCCTGGCGTCAAAGCCATTCTCACGGCGGACGACCTTCCTCCCCAGGCCGATACCCTTACTGACAATGGGACGGTCATCAAGGCCAGCAAGTGGGGCGAACGTGGTCTCACCATGGAGCCGGTTTATCAGGGCGAACCGATTCTCGCTGTGGCCGCAGTCGACGAACTCACCGCCGCGGAAGCCATTGAGAAAATTCAGATCGATTTCGAACCGCTTCCCTTCGTGGTCGACCCGCTCGACACCCTGCGCCCGGGTGGTCCTAACCCGCGAACTGATGGCAACATCTGGGCCCGGCCTGCTTCGCCAGCTGGTTCTTCACAAGCTCCGGCTCTTCCTGCGGTCATAGAGCTCAAGTGGACCAAGGCAGACTTCGCGGAGGAAAAGCATGGCCGTCTTCCGATGGGCAAGACTCCCGATGCATGGTCGTATGGCGATCTCGATTCCGGCTTTAGGAATGCGGCGCTCGTTCTTGACGAGACGTTCGTCACACCCGACACCAGCCATCAGACCCTTGAAACCCGTAGCGCAATGTCTTACTGGCAGAACGGCAAGGTCTACATTCACACTGGGACTCAAAGCACCGCCCAAACGCTGCCCGCAATCGCGCGATGGTTGAACATCGATTCGGAGAAAGTTGTTTTCATCAGCGAATACACTGGAGGCGGCTTTGGCAGCAAGATAACGGGCGGAGTCACGATGATCATCCCCGCGCTTCTGGCGAAGAAAACGAATGCTCCGGTGATGATGCGTATTAGCCGCGAGGAAGAGACGTTCATTGGACGCGCGCGTCCGGGTTTTCAAGGACGGATGAGAGTCGGCTTCACGAAAGAGGGACGGATCACGGCCCTCGATATGTTCGTTATTTGCGACAACGGTCCATACGACGCAGTGGGCGATTCGCCCTCATCGGGACGCATTGTTTCTCTGTTGTACCAGCCGCAAGCCATGCGCTGGCGGGGGGTGACGGTGCTGACAAATACGCCGCCCCGCAGTGCGCAAAGTTCGCCGGGCGGCCTGCAGGGGATTGTCATTATCGAGCCGATCATCGCCAAAGCTGCGCGCAAACTTGGTGTTGACCAGGTCGCAATCCGCCGCATTAACTGCCCCGAGGGCAAGGCGGAGTTAGGGCCGGCTATCCAGGGAAAACGGCAGTATGCCACCAGTGCATTCCTGAAAGAGGCACTGGACCGCGGCGCGGAGCAATTCAAATGGAGCGAGCGTGTTGCACGCACTCCGAAGAGGATAGGCACGAAAGTGCGCGGCGTCGGCGTATCGCTGAGTTGCTATGTTGGGGGCACTATCGGATTCGATGGGCTTCTTATTATCAAGCCGGATGGCCGAATCAACTTCCAGTCTGGCATCGGCAACCTGGGAACAGAGTCGGTGATTGACGTACATCGCGCGGGCGCAGAGGTTCTGGGCGTGCCTTGGGAGAAATGCGACGTGACGTGGGGTAACACGGCAAAGAATCTTCCTTTCACCTGCGTGTCCGGAGGCAGCCAGACAACTCACGCAATGACGCGGGCAGCGTATGCAACGGCGATGGACGCGAAGAAGAAGCTCCAGGAAATCGCGGCGAAAAAACTCGGGGGCAAGCCGGAGCAGTACGAGGTCGCGCACGAGCGAGTCTTTCGCAAGGGCGGTGGCGCAGGCATGACTTTGGCGCAGGCAGCGAAACACGCGATTGAGCTCGGTGGCGTCTACGACGGCCACGATGCAGCCGTCGACCTCCACAAATTGACGAAGGTGTCGGTAGCGGCATTGGCGGGACAGGGCTTGGTGGCGGCGGCCAAGGACAACTACCCTCGCGATGGCTCGACTTATTCCTACGTCGCCAGCTTCGCCGAGGTTGAAGTCGATGTCGAAACCGGCAAGTACTACATCGTAGATTTCCTCGCCTCCGCCGATGTCGGCACGGTAATCCATCCCCGAGCGCTCGGCGGCCAGGTCCTCGGTCGTTCTACTCTCGGCATAGGACACGCGATTGGCCAGAAATGGGTTTTCGATCCGCACTACGGCGAAATGCTTTCCAAGCGATTCCACCACAGCAAACCGCCAACAATTCTGGATGTACCTGTCAACATGCAATGGATGGCATTGGACGTTCCGGACCCGGAGACGCCGGTGGGTGCTCGCGGTGTCGGCGAGCCGCCGGTTGGAGGCGGATGTGCTTCCATTTTGAACGCGCTCTCGGATGCCCTGGGAGACGAGATTTTCCAGCGCGCACCCGTGAATGCCGACACGATTCTGACTTCGCTCGAAGCGGGCCGTCCGGTGCAGCATCCGTTGATGGCGCACATTTGATGGCCCACGTTTGATACGGATTTGAAGGAGAGTTATGGCTGTCATACGAGACGTAATGGCCGCGTTCGAGCTGTTTCAGCCGACTTCCGTCGCAGACGCGCAGAAACTTCTCGAACAACACGGACCCGACGCCTGGGTGCTGGCAGGAGGGCTCGACAGCTTCGACTGGCTGAAGGATCGAATCAGAAAGCCAAAGGCTGTGGTCGATCTGAGCCGAATTGAGGAACTGCGAGGAGTTCGCACGACCGCCGATGGCATTGAAATCGGTGCGATGACCACGCTCACCGAAGTGGTGAATCATCCTGTCATCAAGCAGAACTATGAGCTGCTGGCGCAGGGCGCGGAATTGGTAGCGTCACCGCAGATCCGCAACCAGGGAACCATCGGCGGAAATGTTTCGCAAGATACACGTTGCTGGTATTACAGAAGCGGTTGGTCCTGCTATCGCGCTGGCGGCGACATTTGTTACGCCGATACGCCCGAGGGCCGCAACCGCGAGCATGCGATTCTGCATGCCGACCGCTGCGTGGCGGTGAATCCCTCCGACTTAGCCCCTGCCCTGATTGCCCTCGACGCCAAGTTCATCGTCCGTACGCGGAAAGGTGAGCGCGTCGTCGATGCAGAGGATTACTTCGTTGGTCCTGACATCGATATCACCAGGCTACACATCTTGCAGCCTGGAGACCTACTTACGGCGATCCGCATTCCGTCGACCTGGGCGGGCGCGCAATTCTATTTTGAGAAAGTGAGAGACCGCAATGTTTGGGACTTCGCGCTTATGAACGTTGCGTCAGCCATGGTGATTTCGGGAGGCAGTATTGAGCGCATACGAATTGCCGCGAACGGCGCGGCCGCACGTCCGTTGCGGTTAAAGGCAGTGGAAGATGCAGTTCGCGGCAAGCCGCGCGACCCGGCAACTGGCGAGATGGCGGGAAGAGTGGCCGTGCAAGGAGCGGTCCCGCTGCAGTTCAATGCCTATAAGATCCCGCTGATGAGAAATCTGGTGAAGCGCGCCATCAGTGGAGTGGAGGAAGCAACATGGACTTCTTAGAGTGGGCGACGAGTCCATGGGGGCAGAGAGTCCCGATCCATATTGCTTGGTTCTTGATATGGGTTGCAGTGATCGCCGGGCTACTCTTCTTTATCGTTCACGCCACATACGTGAGTTATTTTGCCGGAGCAAAAGAGTTTGCGGGCAATCCTTCGCCGGCTGTAGCGGCGCGTACACCTGAGCGTGTGCCCAGGCACTCGCTAACCGCACGGCTGTTTCATTGGATCATGGCGGCCTCAATGTTCACCTTATTGTTTACCGCCTTCCTCCCGAGGGTGGGCGTCCAGTTTCCGTGGGTGACCTATCATTGGATCGCCGGTGCGGTGTTAACGGCTTCGATCATTTTTCACATCATCCACGCATCCTTCTTTATGGACTTCTGGGCTATCTGGCCTGACCGGATTGACCTGCGGGACGCCTGGCGAAGAACACTGCGGTTTGTGGGGAGCGCTTCGCCACCACCGGACAAATTCGCCAAATATCCTTTAGAGAACAAGCTCTACCACGGTGCCATCATCGCCGCCGGTTTATCTGCGATCGTTACTGGTGTGTTCGTGATGTCTCGCGTACGCACCATTTTCTTTCCCCGCAATCCGTATCTGTTCGGCGATATGACCTGGGGGATGATGTATGTGCTGCACGGCCTGGCGGGCGTCGGACTGATCGCGTTGATCATGGTGCACGTCTACTTCGGACTCCGTCCGGAGAAGCGAGCGATCACGAAATCGATGATCTTCGGTTGGATGAGCCGCGACTTCTATCTGAAGGAACACGATCCCAAGCGATGGGCGGTCGAAGCACCTTCGTCGCCATTGACATCCAACCGGGTGGAGGATCGAGGGCTAACCGATGCGGGCTGAGATATCGAATCGCTGCGAAGCTGTGGAAGAGTGCTACGAGTTTATGCTGGCCTACGCAGCCCAGGGCCTCCCCACCGACGAGGGCAGCAAATCGCGTGGACAAGTACGTGAACTCCTGCAGCGCGCGGTAAATGCGTTAACGGGGCTGGCGGAAGCTTGCGCGATGGCAGTCAGAGAAGGCCTTGAGCCAGCCGCCAAATACGAGGCGTTTTTTGCGGTGCTCGATCGCGACTCTCGCGACTCTCTGGCCGCCATTGAACTGGTTCTGGCCCAGCCCGCCATCAGTTCCCAGTTGATCGATAATCTGAACGCTTCCATTCATCTCCGGGCACTCCTGACCGACTTGTTTCTGGTGGATGAAATCCTGAGGAAGCATGACAACCCGGCGGAGCAGGTCGTCACAAACAAAGGCGACTGAGCAGTTGGAACAGCGCCTCTTTCGCACGAGAATGGTCAGTAAGTCATTAGCCTTGCTACGTGTCAAGAGTTGCCCAGGCTTTTTGTCCGTACGGAATGATACCCGCCGCGGGCAAGTCAGTATCCCCGCCCTCGGGTGGACTGTACAGAATTGCTCATTCCCTCAGATTGTCGGCGAGGCGAACGGAGCCGTGGCCGAAGAATCTGCCGTGACCTGTTTCTGGGCCCGGCGGGCGAAGTCCTTGCGGTCCTGGTCTGGAACGGAATTGAAGAAACGGCCGATTCTGGAAGGCGCTAACTACGGAACACAAGAAATTGTTCTCGGACGATCTCCAACTCCATATAGCGACGCTCCTTCCGGAACCGTACCGGACGTTCTGATCGGGACCCAGCTCGACCCGGCCTCTCTTGTAGAAGCGGCGATCGGCACTTCCGATCTCGTCGCGTTCGGACAGCGACCTGAATCCCCGTCAGAGGCGACGAGCAAGGCCGGCCGTCCCGGAGCACCCGGAGCACCCGGAGCAGGCGTCGCTATTCAGCTTGAGTTAAATCAGGCAAAATAAGGGATGGGAATCAAACGCGTGCAGGATCCCGACATCGCCGGGGAGAACGGAGTTCAGATTGCTTCGCTGCTTGATCTTCTCGCGTCCAAGCTCAAGACGGTTCAGTTGAGGGCCGAGGCGAAGGACTATCGAGATATTGTGGCCACCTTGGAAGCAGGGTTGAGCCTGGCGGAAGGGCTGGCGGCCGCATCAGCGATCTACGGTAAAGATTTCAACGGAGCGTTAAGCCTTAAGGCGCTAACGTTCTTCGAGGACGGTGATCTTCACAGCATAACGCCCGCAGTGCGAAAGCGACTGCTTGGGGCTGCGACCTCAGTAACTTTGAGAGAGCTTCCACGGGTTGCGGCTAAACCTGGTCTAAGTCGGCGGGAAGAGGGATCATGAACTATTCGGAAGACCTTAAGCGAGTGGCAAAACGCGTGGTTTGGTTCAAAACACCGGAAGAAACGCTGCAAGAACCCAAACTGTTTCTTGCGCACTTGATGACCTACGGAACTCTAGAAGACATTGCCACCGCGATGAAGTACTACTCTGAGGCCGATTTCGATCTCGTCTTGAAAGATCCACCGGCCGGAATCTTCGACCGTCGCTCGTGGAACTATTGGAATCTACGGTACCACCACGAACCGGTTCCGGCACTGCCACAGCGCACTTTTCCGGGAAGCGATGTCGTCGGCGTTTAGTGGGTGTTGCCCCGGGGCGGGCTGTCGACCCTGATCGTCCGCTGAGGATCTTACCGCCAACCTAATCTAGTTGAGCACTTGAGCAGTCCTCTCTCCTAAACCTTTCAGTCTTTCAATCCTCAATCCATACCGTCCACGTGGCAGCGGCCGACGCCGCCGCCATTTTCCCATCTTCAAGTCTTCAAGAGTGTCATTCCAAATCAAACAGGAGGAAATATGTCAGAAACTTCTACTGTCCATTCCGGCGCTGCTCAAATTGGGAAGCGTCTTGGACCTCTGAACATGGCTCGCTGAGCTTCCTTTAGTAGGTAGCGTCGTTATGCCGAGGCGACCCGACAATCAGCGTCGAGAAGTCGGAATCCAGATTAGCTATATACATTATATGCAACGTGAGTATGCCGTTGGATGCCTTCGCCGGTCCAAGAAAATGTGCGGAAGACAAGGCCGAGGATAAGTTATTCAGCAACAATGTATTAGAATCACCACTCCGTAAGAGTAAGAACCTGTGGGTTGTTCCTTCCTTCAAATTCTTCTTGACATCGGCCACTCATATGGAGCTCCTATGCGCGGAGCAAAGTCATAGACTGACGCTCACATTTGATGAGATTTGCGCCGCTCCATGAAGGAGAAAACAATGCACGCACATAACTGCTCCGATGCAACACGGACTTGTTTGGGTAATTCCGGAAGGATTTGCCGTCACCTAGCGGCTCTGCTGATCGCCGTTTCATTCTCGGGCCCGGCATTTACGCAGGCGAAAGCAGCACCCGATGGCGTCGAATCTGAGCCAGCCGATGACATTGTCACGCCCGCCAGCAGTCCCCATATCACTGTGTCCGTATTTCCAACGGCTGTGTCAGTGAAAACCGGGGGATCGCTGATCGTCAATGCAGGCGTGGAAAACGACTCTCAGAATAAGGGAGTGACCTGGGCGCTCACTGGAGTCGATTGTTCGAATCACAGTTGTGGAACGCTCACGAATGTCAGCCCCTTCTCAGTCACCTACGTGGCTCCCGCAGCGGCACCCCACCCCGCAGTCGTGACACTCACCGCTGCGTCAAACGCCAACAACACCAGTTCCACATCGACGACTATTATGGTGGCGTCAGATTCGCGGAGTATGTGGATATCACCTGCCGGCGCCACCGTGCGGACCGATCAATTGCGCCAGTTCACAGCGATTGTGCCGGAGAATTTCGACGCGATGATCTCTTGGGAGGTGAACCGCGTTCCCGGCGGCGACTCGACCGCAGGCACAATTTCGAACTCCGGACAATACCGAGCTCCGGCCACGACTCCCAGTTCGGGAACTGTGACCGTCACTGCCGTCTCACAGGCGGACAGGGCGATTTCGGCTTCTGTAACCGCTGCCGTGACCACAGCCCGTGATCTCCCTTCTCCCCTCCACGGTGTGACCGTGGCCGACTTTGACTTTGCCGGCAACGCAACTGATATCAGGACTCCGACTTACATGAATAAATTGCTTCCATCGCTGAATAATTTCTCGGTCACGCCTACGGCTAGGATCACATACACGCTTGAAGTTGCTGCTGGTGGTGGAGAAGGAGCTGTGGCCGGCACGTATTTATCGGCCATGCAAACTCTTAAGCAACAAACCCGGCCCCCCTTCATACTTGGAGAAGTTGTCGATTCCAGTTACATGGGATGTTTCACCGTAGCCAACCATGACGCACGTTGGAACGACTATGTTTCTACACTCGGCGCCTATGTGGACCTTTGGGAGGTTGGCAATGAAATCAACGGCAACTGGTTGGACAGCGCCGATTCAAGTTCAAAGATTAGCTGCCCTTGGAAGACGCCGAAAACGACCGATGCCGACGTCATCACGAAGATGATCGACGCCTACAACATCGTCAAGGGCGCGGGCCAGCTCGCGGAGCTGACTCTGTATTATCCAGGCGCCGGATCCGGCTGCGACAGCCCGGCGAAATTTGATCCCATCACTTGGGCAACAGCCAACATGCCGATGAGTATGAAGAACGGCCTCGATTACGTGCTGGTGAGCTACTACCATCAAGACTGTCCCAGCGGGACTGACGCAAGTCCTTCCGTCTGGGGTTCCTTCTTTACACAGGTGCAAAACCTGTTCCCTAACGCGAAGATTGGATTCGGGGAATGGGGCTACAGCACGAGCAAACCGAGTACCTCTGCGTTGAAAACCTTACTCAATCAAGGCTATACCATGGATCCATCCATTTTGCCTGTGCCGGCGAACTGGGTAAGTGGTGTGTTCTATTGGGAGTATGAAGGCGACGCCGTGCCCTACAATGGAAGTTCTGGATCCATCTGGACTGCGATTAACAACGACATGCAGCTCCAGCCCTAGTTCTCGATGGGGCCAGCTAGAGAAGTTGGCCCCTGCTTTCTTGAGTTCGCAATACGGCCTTGCTCTCGACTACGGGTCAATTCTTTCGCACCGAGATCACCGAGGCCGTGTAGCGATCGCCGCGCAACATTGAGAGGCTGTATTCGATCGCCACGTTTTGCGCGTCATAGGTTGTCTCCCGGATCATGAGAAGTGCGCTTCCCGCGGATGTTTGGAGTATTCCCGCTTCCTCCTCTCCCGCAATGACAGCTCCGATCACCTCTTCCGCCCATTGCAATTTGCGCTTGTAGCTTTGCTCGAAAATGGAATAGAGAGACTGCTTCTCCAAGTCTTGTTTATCGATTCCCACAAAGATGCGCGCGGGGAGGTAGCTCGTGACCACCGCTACCGGTTCGTCATTGACGAAGCGCAGCCGCCGGGCGCGATATACACGCTCTCCCGGGGTTAGTTTGAGGGCTTGAGCCACCTCCAAGTCAGGATCTTCCAGACTCATACTCAGCAGCCGGGCAGACGGATTGAGGCCCCGCCGTCGCATCTCCTCGCTGAAGCCTCGAAGCTGCTGAAAATTCCAAGGCACCCGTCCGGAACCGACCACCGGCCTTTTGCCTTTTGCAATCACCAACAGTCCCTCGGATCGTAGTTTCTGAAATGCTTGCCGCACCGGCATCTTGCTGATCCCCAGCGCCTGGGCAATCTCGCCCTCTGAGCAGAAAGTCTGGCCTTGCTTCAACCTGTTCTTCTTGACCATCTCCCGAACGTGATCCACGATCTGCATGTAGTAGGGGACGAAGCTGTTGCTATCGATCGCGAGACCCAGACTCTCTATTGCAACGAAATCGAGTACTCCAGCGTGTTGTGGCAAGGGAGCTCCTTTTTATTGGTCCACATAGTATACAACGTGTATATCGACCGTTAATGCCATCGTTCTTCGGGTTATGGACGAGCGACATCCAGACTGTAATGTTTGTGTTAAACGCTGTGTTTACAATCTATTACTGGAATTCATGCAAAAACGGAAGGGGGATTTTGTCAGCCCGGACTGAGAATGTTCTTGACATCGTATATACATACGAGGTTCATATGCGTTTACGGGGGATCGCGCTATGGTCAAGATTGCCGACGGCAAGTACGTACGATGCTCTCACGAGACGTCGTTTTCTCGGGAGATTGCTCGCGTCATCATCGTGGTCATTTTCCTGTGGGCTGCTTCCTTCACTGTCGAAGCTCAGGTGGAATCGGGGAAGATTGTTGGGACCGTCAAAGACGCTTCTGGGGCGGTTGTCCCCAGTGCCGCGGTCACGATCACGGAAACACAGACGAACGTCCAGGCGAAAACAAAAACTGATAACAATGGCGAGTACGTAGTGACGGAACTTAAATCCGGTGAGTACACCGTAGCAGTGGAGCGGCCGGGATTCAAAAAGGCACTGCAAACTGCCTTCAAGTTGGACGTAAATCAGGTCGTGCGGGTGGATGTCACGCTGGAGGTCGGTTCGATTAGCGAGCAGGTGGTTATCACGGCAGCAGCTCCTTTGATCGAGTCGGAGACTTCGTCATTAGGCCAGGTGATTGGTCAGAGCCAGGTTCACGACCTGCCGTTGGATGGAAGAGACTTCGTGGAACTGGCGTATCTGACGCCGGGCGTCAACCAAGGGCCGAGCGCTGGTTTCACCGTGCAGCAGGGAGGCATCCCGGAAGATCAGCGGGGCAATGCATCCATTCAAGTGAACGGGCTCACTGCCACCAACAACAATTTTCTTCTGAACGGCTTCGACAACAACGAACAGCAAATTGGAATTGAAGTCATCCAGCCCTCGATCGACGCCATCCAGGAATTCAAAGTGCAAACCAACAACTTCGGCGCCGACATTGGACGAGGTGGGGCCGTGGTGAACGTCGTGTTGAAGTCTGGGACCAATCAATTTCATGGAAGCTTGTTCGAATTCCTGCGCAATTCAGCTTTCGACGCCAAGAACTACTTCGACAGCGCCAGCCAGCCGATCGCCCCTTTCAAGCAAAACCAGTTTGGCGGAACTTTCGGCGGCCGCCTCATCAAAGACAAGACGTTTTTCTTTGTCGATTACCAGGGAACTCGCATCCGTCAGGCACAGACATTCGTTTCGATTGTCCCATCTCTCTCCGAGCGCACAGGTAATTTTACCGACTTGCTGACCGGCCAAACTTTCTCCCCGTGTCCTACGCCCTCCCCCGCGGACACCTTCGACACCGGGACGATTTTTGATCCTTTCACGAATCTCAACTACACCTGTGCGGACGGGACGAATTTAACTCTGCGCAGTCCGGTCCAGTACAACGGCCAGATCAACGTGATTCCTCCGTGCTCCGGCGCAACCGACGGTGCCTGCCTTGACCCGGCCGCGCTGAAACTCGTGCAACTGTATCCTGCTCCCAACCGCCCGTCGGCCGCGGGCAACTATTTGTCCAACCCGTCTGCCAGCAACAATCAGGATTCTTTCGACGTGCGAGGGGATCATCAGCTCACCAGCAAAGACAGCCTCTCGTTGACATTCAGTTTCAACAATGTGCAAGCCTTCGCGCCCGATCCGCTACCTGGCGAAGCTGGCGGAGGTATCTTTACCGGAAATATCACAAATCTGGCGAGATCTGCCGGAATTAGCGATGTTCACACCTTTAGCGCGGACAAAATCAACGAATTCAAAATCGGCTATTCCCGATACGTGGTACGGGCTGTGCAGAACTTTGCCGGCCAGCCGATCTCGCAGCAACTCGGCATTCCGGGCATTTTTAATCCCGAGAACGCATCGGCGACCGGAGGCCTGCCTAGCCTCCTGTTTTCCAGTCTGAGTTCACTGGGAAGCACGGATTGGTTTCCAGAGTACTTGAATGAAAACAACTACCAGTACATGGATGCCTTTACCTACGTGCACGGACGGCATTCCTTCAAGTTTGGAGCAGACCTGCGCCGCCGGCTGCATGGATTTTTCCAAACCCAAAACGCTCGCGGCGATATGTCGTTCAACGAACTCTTCACTTCAGACTTGACTACGGACACAGGAGGAAGTGCGCTCGCCAGTTTTCTGATGGGTTACCCTATCTCCGCTTATCGCGACGGCCAAAAAGGATCGTTTGGCATGCGCTGGACGGAGTTCAGCGCATACCTCATGGACGATTTCAAGATTACGCCGAAACTAACGCTGAACCTGGGGCTGCGCTACGATCTATTTACTCCGCCGGTCGAGCAGGAAAATCGTCTCGCCAATTTTGATTTTGCCACCGGCCAATTTGTCTCACCGCAGATGCCGGGTGTCAGCGCTTCTGGAAATGTCGACACGGATTACAACAATTTCGCCCCGCGCATCGGATTCGCCTGGACCCCATGGAACGAGAAGACCGTAGTGCGGGGAGGCTTCGGAATTTTCTACGATGTTCAAGCCGATCAGAGCGATGCCGAACTTGCCTACAATCCGACCGGGCTGTTCTTCAGTCAAAACATTTATAATCCCGCGACTACGCCGAGCATGCGGATCTCGACCGGTTATCCTGCAGCGGCATATCCGACGATTCAGAATCCAGCTGGACGCGCCAGCGCGTCTCTATTCAATAACCGCACCACCTATATTGAAGAGTGGAATCTGAACATAGAGCGGGCGATCTCGAGCACGATGGCGCTCCAGGTCGCATATGTCGGGACACGCGGCGTCAAGCTTGGCTTTCTCAGCAATCGCAATCAACCAACTCAACCACTGGACAGCAACTTCGAATCCTGTCCAACCCCGACCGACCCATCGTGTGCAACCGGCGCGCCCACGAATTTTGGACGGCTCTATTACAACACGGTGCCGAACGTGGGAGAAATCCGCACCCTCGCCAACGGCGCCTGGTCCATTTCTCATGGATTACAGGTCAAGTTCGAAAAGAGATTCTCTGCCAATTGGAGCATGTTGAACGCCTACACTTGGCAGCACACGATTGGTCAAACCGAGGAAGACGAATATTTGGAACCCCAAGACACATACAATCTGGCGGCGGAGCGCGGCGATAATGCTCCCGATTTCCGCCATCAGTTTTCATCCGCCTGGTCCTATAACCTCCCCATTGGTCCCAAGCAGCGGTTTTGGAGCGGCAACGGGCCAGTTCACTGGGTGACGGAGGGCTGGCAGCTAAACGGAATCGTCGCCATGCACTCGGGAGAGGCTTTCACGCCCCTGCTTTCCAGCGATTACACGAACACCGATTCAGGAGCGCCGCGGCCTGATGTTACCGGGAACCCGTATGATTTTTCAAACGCGACCAGCGTGGGTTGCCCTTCGAACAAACAGACGATTGAGTGCTGGTACAATCCTGCGGCTTTCGCAATTCCGGCACTAGCTCCTGGGCAAACGTTCGCGCATGATTATGGGGATGCTCGACGCGGTTCCTTGCGCGGGCCCGCGGAATACAATGTGGACGCTTCCTTGTTCAAGAATTTCAGCCTCACCGAGAACTCCAGGCTGCAATTCCGCGTGGAAGCCTTCAACCTGTTTAATACCGCAGAGTTCGCACTACCGTACACCGCCGTGGATCAAACCGGCTCGCCCGCCAGTTCCGGTACGCCGTTGGTTCCCAGCCTCTCCGGATCTATCACGAGCACAGTGCATGCTTCGCGGGAGATTCAGCTTGCACTCAAATTCATGTTCTAGACGATTGGCGAACTGGTCGCACTCCAGAGAAAATGTCCTAATCAAATGACCAAGAATACGAGATGGTTTCCCGGGCTTCTGTTGCCGATTGCAGCGATACTCATTTGTGCGTGCGCGTCTTTGGCCGTCGCCCAGAAAGCGAACCAGCAGTCCAAATCTCCATCCCAAGCCCCATCCGCCGGCAATCCCGACGGAGCGCAACTTTCCGCAGTGCATCTGGACGGCAATTACTTTTCCCGCGACGGTCATCGCTTCATCCCTGTGGGTGCGAACTGGGTGCCCGCGAAGGCGGCCATGCAGTGGCCCACGCAGTGGGATCCGAAAGCGATCGAAGCTGATTTCGCGCGAATGCACGAACTCGGCTTCAACACGATTCGTCTCGACTTTGTTTGGGCCTGGATCGAGCCTCGGCCCGGCAACTACAACCCAGAAGCATTTCGCGAGCTGGATTTTCTGATTTCGCTCGCCCATCGTTATCACATCTATTTGCATCCCTGTCTTTTGATCGGCGGCGAAGTTGGGGAAGCGTATTGGGACGTTCCGTATCGAATGGGGCGGCATCCTCATTCCGACCCTGACATGCTGCGCATCGAGACCGACCACGTCGGAGAGTTGGCGCGCCGCTATGGAAAAGAAACGGCGATCCTCGGCTGGGATTTAACCGACGAGCCTCCATTTTGGATTGCTGCCGACAGCACCACAGATGCGATGGCCATCAACTGGACGCGCCTGCTTTCCTGGTCCATTCGACGTCACGATTCTCTGCATCCAATCGTTGTTGGTACCAGCATGGAGGACGTTGGCCGCGGCCCGTTTCGTCCCGACAATCTTCGAGAAGAGGCGGATTTTTTCAGCGTTCACCCTTACTCCATTTATGCGCCCAAGCTCTTCCCCGATGCCATGCTCTCCGAACGCGGTACTTATGGGTCAGCTTTCGAAACAGCTTTGTCCGGTGGCGCCGGGCGTCCTGTGATGGTACAGGAGATCGGAGCTTCCTCGGCCCAGTACGATCCCGATCAGATCGCCAAATTTTTGCGCGCGAGCCTCTACTCGGGGCTGGGCGCGGGAGCAAACGGATTTCTTCTCTGGTGCTATACCGATGCGGCGCCAGAGCAGTTTCATAAAGTTCCGTACCTCCGCTCCCCGCATGAAACACAATTCGGTCTAACCACTTGGGAAGGGAAAGACCGGCCGTCCGCAAAAATGTTCAAAGACTTTGAGGACGTTGTTGGCCGGCTGGATCTCACTGGCATTGAGCCAGCTCCGGGAGAGGCGGGAATCATCGTTCCTTATGAATGGTCAAAGCCGCATGGTGACTTTTCTCGCTTTGGCCTCACCGGGCCCGAAGTTGTTCCTTACACTTCGACGGACGAAGGCGCAAATGTAGCGGGACAATCACAGCCGAATTTCAGCGAAGAAAATCTCTGGATCACCGGTGCGTGGCTGTCATCCTTTGTGCTCGCGCGGCGTGCTGGCATGAAGGCAGATTTCCCGCGGGAGTATGACAACTGGCAAAACCACCCGCTCGTATTGATGCCCTCGCCTTTGACCAGCACGGATAGCTTTCTGGTCCACGTACACTCGGACTTCTGGGAAAAGGCGAAGCAGTATGTCTCCAAGGGGGGCGCGCTTTACGCGTCCGTTGCCGCAGATGCGGCAATACCCGATATGGAGTCATTGTTTGGGGCACGGATGCTCGATGCCAACCCGAAAGATGACATCACAGTGAAGATGGTCGCTCCGTTCGGCGAACTGAAGGTCGGGGACACTTTTCATTACTCGCTGCCCTCGGCAACGCCGCGTTCCTGGGGTGCGATTCTTGAGGTCAAGGGCGGTACGGTCATCGCCGTTGACCAGGACAACCACCCAGCCTTAGTGTCCAACACCCTGGGTTCGGGCAAGACGCTACTGAGCGCCTATCCGTTAGAAACCTATCTCGCGAATGTGCCAGCGGCCTTCGACAAGCCGGAGGCCACGTATCGAATCTACGGAGCGTTTCGCGAATGGGTTGGCCTTAAACCACTCTTCCACAGCGACCAACCTTCGGTGGAAGTCTGCGCACTGAGCGCTGGAGCTCACGGGTACGCGGTCATAACCAATCACGGTTATGCACCGCAAAGCGTGACCATCACCGCGGCTATCCCGTTGCATTCAGTGTCCAGAATTACGTCGCAAGGAGCAACGCCACTTCAAATTGAAGGCGCCACATTCAAGGTCGACATCGGAGCTTATGAGGGTGAAGTTTTCGAATGGAAATAGCCGGGAAGAAACCCGAGGAATAGGAGAAGCCGGTTGATTGGAGCGGTGGATATTGGTGGGACCAAGATAGCGGTTGGGATGATTGACAGCAATGGCAAGGTCTTAGCCCGTCTGGAATGTCCGACAGATGCTGATCGCGGTTATCCCGAAGCACTCCGGCGGATTACGGAAATGCTACGAGCCACTGCTCAGACGGCAAATATGCAAATCTCCGGTATCGGGATTGGATCGACAGGTCCGGTTTATCCTCTGACCGGGGAGATCGGCGATGTCAACTTCTTTCCTCATTGGAAAGGCAAGAATCCAGTTCGAGATCTTGGGCAGACTTTTCAGGTGAAAGTGGCGATGGAAAATGATGCCGACGCCGCCGCTTTGGGAGAAGCAGGGTGGGGTGCTGGCCAGAATAAGAGCAGGCTCATTTACGTGACCGTCGGAACCGGAATTGGAACAGGGCTTATTGTCGACGGACAGCTCTACCGCGGAGTCGACCAGTCCCATCCAGAAATCGGCCACCATCTTATCGACCCCTCTGGGCCGCCCTGTTTGTGCGGCTTTCGAGGATGTTGGGAATCTCTGGCGGCGGGACCGGCCATGGTGATGTGGCTCGAGGGAAATGCGCCACCGGGATATCCCCATGGTGCCGATCTGACGGCCAAGAAAATCTGTGAACTCGCTCAACAGGGCGATGATTGGGCGTTGCGTGCGGTCGAGCGCGAAAGCCGCTACCTCGGCCTCGGCCTGGCCAATCTGGTCACGATGTTTGTTCCGGAAGTCATCGTGCTGGGCGGCAGCGTGATGAAAAGTGCTGTCCTTTTTCTGGGGGGAATTCGCAAGGTCATAACCGCCAGTTGCCGCTATGTTCCTTACGAGAAAACAGAATTGGCGCTCGCATCGCTCGGCGAAGACTCGAACCTGATCGGAGCCGGCCGAGTCTGGCATCACCGCTTCGGCTCGGAGGTGGGAACCAGTGCAATCTGATTTCTCGGTCATCGAAGGCGCATATCTTCGCGATATCCTCGATCAACCCCAAGCGCTCGACCAGACGCTAGCCGGGCTTGAGGTTTCGAAGACTCTGCATCAGCTCGCGGTGCAACTGCAAAAGGGTAAGTTCAACACGGTTGTGCTCACCGGCATGGGCTCCTCTTTTCATGCGCTCCATCCCCTCAACATCGAACTGATCAGTCACGGTTTTACCGCCATCATGGTGGAGACCTCGGAACTTTTGTACTACAAGAATCGCCTCTTCGATCCGAAGACATTGATCGTCGCGGTTTCTCAGTCCGGGCAGAGCGCCGAAGTTGTCCGCATGCTGGAGATCAATCGTGGCAAGTCGTCCGTTATTGCGATTACCAATACACCCGGCAGTCCTTTGGCGGAGCGAGCGGACGCGACGATCCTGAGCCAGGCAGGCCAGGAGTTTTCCGTTTCCTGTAAGACTTACCTGACGGGACTCATGGCTTTGCGGTGGCTTGGCGATGTTTTGTGCGAACGTGATTTGCGGCGTACCGGGCAGGAACTAAAAGTCGCAAGCCCAGCGGTTCTAGATTACCTGGCTCACTGGAAGGAACATGTACAAAGCCTGGCGCAGATGCTTAAAAGCACTCGACATCTGTTCCTCGTTGGCCGAGGGTCCTCGCTCGCAGCGGTTGGGACCGGCGCGCTAATCGTCAAAGAGTCGGACCATTTCCACGCAGAAGGCATGAGCAGTGCGGCATTTCGCCATGGCCCGTTTGAGATGCTCAGCGACGAGACTTTTGTCCTTGTCTTTGCTGGCGAACGCAAAACTCGCGACCTCAACCAGAGCCTCTTTGAGGATGTTCGCGAAGAACAGGGTCGGGCAGAGTTGATCGGTGAAGGCGCGGCATTCCCGCCCTGCGCCCTGCCCTCGGCACCGCGCTCCATACATCCGATCCTTGAGATCCTGCCCGTGCAGATGGTCACCTTGGCTCTGGCTGCGCAAGTCGGACGTGAACCGGGCCGTTTTGAACTGGCCTCGAAAGTCACCACAAAGGAATAGTCGATCATGTCCCACTCCGTCCCAAGAAACCGCTATATGGTTGCCATCGTCTTCCTCACGTTTTTTGTAATGTCGTTGCTCACGAATATTCTTGGACCGATCGTGCCCGACATTATCAGCAGTTTCAAAGTCAGCCTGGCTGCCGCCGCTTTCTTGCCTTTCTCCTTTTTTATTGCCTATGGAGTGATGTCGATTCCCGCTGGCTTTTGGGTAGAACGATTTGGCGAAAAACCCGTCATGATTGCGGCGTTTCTCGTCGGTACTGTCGGTTCGCTGAGTTTTGCCTTTCACCCGAGCTATGGAGTGGCCGTGGTTTCGCTGTTCGTAATGGGATCGGGAATGGCCACGTTGCAGACCGCGATCAATCCTTTGTTGCGAGTTGCGGGGGGAGAAGAGCATTTCGCATTTAATTCCGCGTTCGCGCAGCTGGTCTTCGGAAGCGCCTCTTTCCTCAGTCCATATATGTACTCGTATTTGGTCTTGAACCTGGGTAACGATCGCGCCGCTAGAAATTGGCTGATCGATGTTCTGGCCAAGCTCACGCCCCCGGCGCTTCCATGGGCCTCGATGTACTGGATCTTTGCAGTGTTTACTCTGGCGATGGTTGTGGTCCTTTTCTTCAGCCGCTTCCCTCGTGTAGAGCTTACCGTCGACGAACGGGCGGGATCCCTTGAGATGTACGGCAGCCTCTTTCGCAAGCCGATGGTTTGGGCTTTCTTCCTTTGCGTTTTTGCCTACGTGGGCTCAGAGCAAGGGGCGGCTGATTGGATGTCCAAGTTTCTTTCCCAATATCACGGCTACGACCCGCACACTGCCGGTGCAACTGCAGTCTCATGGTTCTGGGGCCTGCTAACAATCGGTTGCTTGATAGGCATGTTGCTGCTGAAGATTTTCGACAGCCGCTACGTCCTGATTGGTACTTGCCTGGGAGCGCTTCTGTGCTTGACTGCGGCCTTGTTCGGCGCGGCGAAGGTTTCGATTATTGCTTTTCCCGCGATTGGTCTGTTCGCATCCGTGATGTGGCCCATGCTGGTTTCACTGGGCCTCAATTCTGTGTCGGAGCACCACGGTTCCTTCGCCGGGATTTTGAGCACTGGAATTATGGGCGGTGCGGTGGTGCCTGTAATCATTGGAAGGATCGGCGATCACTTCGGCCTGCGTGCAGGAGTCGCATTCCTCTATGTAACGTTCGCCTGCGTGCTGAGTGTCGGCTTCTGGGCCAAGCCACTCATTACCAACGCGACCGTCAGTTTCAAGAAAGCCGAAGTTCAGCCTGGTTAAAGGCCTGCGTTTGTGTCACGAAACGCTCGTGGTACTGGATCGGGAGAACCCTCGAGCCGTAAGGTCCGTCCTTAGAGCCGTTCATCAGCCCCGCGCTTTGATCCGGGAGTCCATCAACAACAGAAATCTCTCTCCGTGTGCCTCTGCGCGGGAAGAGCCGCCTGTCTTTTCGCAGGATATACGTAATATGCAACGTGTATATCAAGTGTATTTCCCATCCAATATCGCTTTTATAATGCTGGTATAATAATGAAGTAACTATTATATATATCAGTAAATTACAACGATATAATAGATTCAACTCCCGATGGTGCATAAAAATTATCTTGACACCATATATGCATACGAGGTTCATATGTTTGAGCGGATATCGTTCTAAATTATGTGCGGCTGAAGGCCGTTAACCGAGGAGACCTCGTGAACGCATTGCATCGGACTTTGTGTGCTGCCCTTTTAGTACTAATGGTCACCGGCAACGCTTTGGGGCAAGCAAGACCTGAAACCGAGGCGGTGAAATCGGTCCCCTACTTGAAATTGACGGAACCGCGACGCATTCTGCCGGACGCGCAACCGTGGGAGAGCGGTCAGTATCCCCACACCCTGAGCGTTCTCGAACTCAAGCTGGGCGGATTCCGCTACTGGGGTTGGTACGGACTGAACGAAGGAAAAGGGATTGGACTTGCCCGAAGCAATGATCTGGTGAATTGGACCAAGTACGAAAACAATCCTCTGTGGACGAATGCGCGCTGGCCCTCTGTCCTCGCAAACGCCGACCCGAAGCACAAAGGCACGCTTTATTTCGCCATCACTCGAGAATACGACACGCCGAGCAGCCACATCGTACTGGCTTCGTCACACGATGGTGTTCACCTGAAAGAAGAGAAGGTGCTGGTCCAAGGTGTTCCCAACCAGCGCAACCAGAATCCAAATCTTTTCCGCGATCCCCGCTCGGGGCGCTTCTACTTGACGTTTTATCGCGGTAACGATCAGGACCACTTCGAGATCATCAGCAAAAGCGCAACGACCGTTCAAGATCTCGATAAAGCCGCAGAGAAAATCCTCATGACGACGACTGACACGGTGGCCGCTCCCACTTTGCTCTACGCTCGGAACGTTCAGGGGAAGAAAGCGGGGATCTACTACCTGGCAACCGAGGTTTATCCTCACCGCTACACGAGCGATCCCGAAGGCGAGTGGCAGGTCAAAGTCTTCGCCAGCGACTCGCCAGACGGCGACTTCCAGCCCGTGCTGGGCAACCCGGTTATGCGTGGGCAACGCGCCTGCTTGTTCCAGCACATATTCAATGGCCGGTTCTATGGATACGACTGCCATCTGGAGGTACCCGACAAATGGGTACTTGAAGAAGTGGAGGCAGTGTTGCCCTAGGAGCGCCCCTCTACGGCGGTTAAGATTTCACCACAAAAAGCGAGATGAGGAGGCCGATGTGAGAAGGAACAGATCCAGGCGCTGTTGGTTTTGCTTGACCCTGGCCCAGGCGATTCTTTTCTTGGCAGGCACAATCGCGGCACAAGTCGCAAACACGGGCACTGTGCTTGGTACAGTGACCGACCCCTCCGGGGCTATCGTGCCGGGCGTCTCCGTTACGCTCCGCAACACCGAGAACAACCTGACCTATGAGACTCAAGCGGATCAGTCCGGAGAATTCCGGTTCCTGACGGTCCCTGCCGGGCAATACGAATTGATCGCCAAGAAAGCGGGCTTTGCGAAGATCGTTCATTCGGTCTTCGCCGTACATGCCGCGGAACCGGCCCGGGTGGACTTCGCTCTCAAAGTTGGCAATGTCACCGAGGAGCTAACGGTCTCGGGAGCGCCTCCGGTGGTTAACACGGTTACAGCGAACGAAGGAAACACGATCACCGGCCAGCAGGTGAACAGCTTGCCGCTCACGAATCGGGTCTTTACGCAATTGATGTCGTTGGAACCCGGCGTCTCCATGCCGGTCGTCGTCGACCCCGGCTTTGGATCAAACTCATCCGTCAATTTTTCCGTGAATGGAGTTCGAGACGACGAGAACAATTTGCTGATTGACGGCGTGCGTAACGCGGATACCTTTGGCGGCAACGCCTTCGTTACGCCGAACCTGTTCGCGGTTTCCGAAGTCCGCATTGAGAACAACGACTATACGGCCACCGCCGGGCGCTCGGCAGGCGCCCAAGTCAACCTTGTCACCCGTTCCGGCACGAACCAATTCCATGGTGATGCCTTTGAGTTTTTTCGCAACAACGCATTCAATGCCGAAAATCTTTTCTCCACGAGCTCGCCAGAGGACCGGCACAACGATTTTGGCTACGACGTCGGCGGCCCTATCAAGAAAGACCGGCTCTTCTTCTTCTGGTCGGAGCAGTGGAGGCGAATTGTTGTGAATTCGGGGCCAGTCATTACCGTCACTCCCACAACGCTCGAGCGCCAAGGCAACTTCAGCCAGAGCCTGATACAACCAATCGATCCGACCACGGGGCTGCCTTTTCCTAACAATACGATTCCGCAGGGCCGCTTGGACCAAAACGCACAACTTCTCCTCGCGACATACTTTCCGCAACCGACGCCCAATTACAACCTGGATGATTTGTACAACTTCATCTCCCAAGCGCCCAACTACACCCGTTGGCGAGAAGAATTGGCGCGCATCGACGTCAAGTTGAGTGATAAGTGGAATCTCTTTGGCCGGTATACCCAAGACACCAACCTGCTAAACAACCCGTACGGACTATTTGGCGAAAATTCCTTCCCGTACGTTGGAGGATCGACCCAGAATTTCCCCATGTACAACTGGGCCGTTCATGTCAGCTACGCTGCGCGTCCTACTCTTTTCACAGAATTCTCCGTTGGCATGTACTTCGCGAACGACAAATCGCTGGAAAACAGCCCGCTCTCCAGCAAGGCTCGCGCGCCCGGACTGACTTTGCAGCAGGTATTCCCGCTTGACGAACTGAACCGCATTCCCACCATGTATTTCGGATATCCCTACGCGGGAATCGTAGAGCAGTGGTATTTTCACAACGATGCGTTCAGCATTCCCTTTCAGAGCGAAACCACCTGGATTCATGGCCGACACACCATTCGCTTCGGGGCCGTCTTCACGCCCGAGGGCAAGAGCGAACTGGCAAATCCATCGAGCAACAATACCAACGGCTCCTATACCTTTTTGGGCGAACTCACCGGGAACCCGCTTGCCGATTTCATGCTGAACTATGCATCGAACTACACAGAAACGGCGTTGGATCCCTTCGGCAAGTATCGCTGGTTCAACCTGGAACCGTACATAGAAGACCAGGTGAAGTTGCGGAAAAACCTCACCCTGACAGCGGCTCTGCGTTATGAGTTCTACCAGCCCGAGCATGAGCTGCACAACATGCTGGGTGGCTTCGACCCTGCTCTCTACAACCCGGCCGAAGCTCCGACAGTGAATCCCGACGGCACGATCGTGCCCAACAGCGGCAACCTCTTGAACGGCATTATCGTCGCCGGGCATAACACGAATGCCGGGGCCAACAGTTCGCCCTATGGCCAGGCGCTATTTCCAAGCCACAAGCATGCCTTTGCCCCTCGCCTGGGATTATCTTGGGACCCCTTCTCGGATGGCAAGATGGCAATTCGTGCCGGATACGGTGTTTTCTACGATCGCTGGGGATCCTACAGCCAGTTTGGGGCGTACAACCCTCCCTTCAACAGCTCCGTGAATATTTTCGGCACTGCGCTTGATAATCCCGGCGGAGTCGCAGGCACAGTTTTTCCGGCGGGTTTAAACACAGCGCTGACCCCGTGGAAATATCCAGGCGTCCAGAAATGGTCCCTGAATGTTCAGCGCGAAGTCGCGCCAGACACAAGTTTTTCCCTCGGGTACGTCGGAACCAAGGGCACGCATCTTCTCGGTTTTTACGACATGAACCAAGGCCAACCCAATGTGAACGTGGCCAACGGGAACGATGGTCCGGATTATTTTCGCCCATACCAGGGCTTTGACCAAATCTCCGCGTATGCGACCATCTTCGATTCCAACTACAACGCGCTGCAGGCCTCGCTCATCCATCGGCTCAAGAATGGAGTGTCCTTCCAGGTGTCCTACACCTACTCGAAAACGCTCACGGATAATCCCGGCCCCAATGGCACCGCGTACACGTCCACATGGCCGCAAGATAGCTACAACATCCGCGCGGAATACGGTCCCGCGGACTTCGACCGGACGCAAATCCTTAGCTTCAACTACTCTTGGGAACTGCCATTCTTTAAGCACGCGAATGCCGTTACGAAAGCGTTCCTCGGAGGCTGGCAGGTTTCGGGCATAACCGTGTTTCAATCGGGCGCTCCCCTCACGGTGACCTTGCCTAACGACCAGGCAGGTGTGGGCAGCTATAACCAGCGCCCGGACCAGGTTGGGAACCCATTCCAAGCTGGAACCATCGCCGCCAATCCAACCTGTGCTGCACCTTCACAAGTCCATACGATGGCGAGTTGGTTCAACCCATGTGCCTTCGCGTTAAACGCTTTAGGAACATTTGGCGACGAACGTACAGGGGCTCTCCGCGGACCATATTTCCAGGACTGGGACATGGGGCTGGCCAAGAATTTTGCTCTGCGCGAGTCCGTAGGTCTTCAGTTTCAATTGGAGGCTTTCAACGTATTCAACCATCCCAGCTGGGGTCAGCCGAACCTAACTTGGACCGAGGGTTCCCCTCTTGGGACAATTACCAGTGCAACGTCGCCAAGGCTTGTGCAGCTGAGCCTAGCCTTGAAATTTTGAGCAGGTTTCGTGTCCTAGAGGCTGAAAGCGCGGCTGACTTCATAATCAAAAATACGGCCGGTGCTAAGTGGGGTCGCAACACAGTGGAATCGGCTTTCTTGCCCGCACAAAGGCACGGATGAGCATACCAACCGCCTGACGGGCAATCGCGTCTCGGTCGACTCCTGCAGCGGCGAGGAACTGCCGTGCATCCTCAAAGTGGTAGACACGGGTAGGTTCGACATCAATCTGCCAATCCGGCGTCTGACAATTTCGATCGATAAGCCGACTTCTCCAAAGCGCCAGCCCACAGCCGAGCCAACCGTTGAATGTTCCGTCTGACATTGCCCGGGAATTCGCCCCACACTAACCGATCCGAGATGGCAAGCCGCCCCCATGGTTTAAGCACACGAAAGGCCTCCCGCCGCACGCGGCCCATACCGGCGGACAAATTGATCACGCTCTTCTGTTTCAGAAACACCGTCGGAATCAAGAAACAACGCTTCTCCCAAAGAGGCTTTGAGACACGTTGTGACAAACTCGGTTTCGCAGAACAGGCCGAGCGGTACATCAGTTAACGGCAGCGTCTCCACTGAATCCTGATGTGTAAGGAGCGCGGGTAGATGTCTTGCATTGATAAGCCTGACTTCTCCGCAGCTCGTCGCTTTGCCCAACACGAGGGTCGCAAACTGCGCCGGAAGAGAAGTCTGGCAAAACGTTCAACTAGTCCCGGCTACGACTTGCTCCAAGGAGGACGTGTCCCTGAGCAGAATGCGCATGGTCGCTTGCGGATGCGACATCAACATGGAGGCCGACGCCTTTCCCGGATACGTTGTCCAAGAATGAAATACCGATAGGCCCAACCCAGCGCGGTATTCCCATCATTCCTGCTGTTACCCGCGACAAAGCCGGAGTTCTCACAAACCAATTCGCCCACGCTACCACCGACCTATGCCAAACTGCCCAATGGAATACAGAAAACCCCAACTTCGACGTGGGGTGCGTGGGCAAACCCGATGGCATCGTGGTACTGGACTGTGATGTAACGGTTTTGCAACGTCGCATCCAGCACTAGCGGGCTGCATTCTGCACGCACGAGCCATTTACGAAGTTTTAGACAAAGCCTAAGTTGGAGTCGAACAGTGTCGGGGAGGATGCTGTTTGACGGGCGTCCCGTGACTCGATGAGTCCGGGGCGCTTTCGTTTTTCGGACTGTTGTCGCTGTGAGCCCGTCTGCAATGGAACATGTTTTCCCTGTGGTATGTTTTTGCATTGCCGGTCGAATGCTGACTACCTATGTCAACGCGAAAGAGAGCTTGGCGGCGAATGCCGCTTCTCCGCTCGCCGTCGGCTAAGTCCCTCTCGTTATGGCAATCCCGGCGGCTGGTTGCACAGGGCAACGTCGCGCCCCCCCCTCGGGCAGGAGAAGTCTGGTTTTGGCATTGGAGTTGCTCTCGTTCTAGCCGATAGCCTGTTGGGTGCCCGAGAGACTCCTTTCCCCAGATTCCCGATTCCCCCCGAGAAAGCCCCCGATTCGGCAAGATCGCTCACGCGGAACGCCATCTGGCGCTCAACACAGGGAGAACGTGGATGACACTTGAATTGCTCAACCCTCGGCCAACGGGTGCTCGTTTGCCTGCACGCCAGATGCAGATTCCTCCATGCGGAAGGGACTGTGCGCGGAGACTCCATCGGTGATCCATAATGACAGGGATTGGCTCGACTTTTATAGAGCCGCGGCAATGGAATTCGACCGGAACAAGTTGCCAGCGAGCATCGACGTGGCTGAGAAGGCTATCCAACAACGCTTACG
>Ga0182015_10002023_pt1 | contig 25406 bp, 19 predicted proteins | sample 712P3MmetaG_FD_120478 | JGI IMG/M metagenome (GOLD analysis project Ga0182015, IMG submission 120478) | Permafrost microbial communities from Stordalen Mire, Sweden - 712P3M metaG | ecosystem: Environmental > Terrestrial > Soil > Wetlands > Permafrost | place: Sweden: Stordalen | collected...
CATCACCTTGGTCAACGCCGCCGTCAGCGTCGTCTTGCCGTGATCCACGTGACCAATCGTCCCCACGTTTACGTGCGGCTTGTTGCGCTCGAATTTCTCTTTCGACATGGCGTGTTCCTCGAACTCTTAACTTTCTGCAGTTACTTCTTGATGATGCCGTCGGCGATGTTCGGCGGCACTTCCACATACTTGGCGAATTCCATGGTGAAAGTCGCACGGCCCTGGCTCATGGAGCGCACCGTCGTCGCATAGCCGAACATTTCCGACAGCGGCACGTCGGCCCCGATGGCCTTGCCCGCGGGTGTCTCGTCCATGCCGGTGATCTGCCCGCGCCGGCGGTTCAGGTCACCGATGACGTCCCCGGAGTATTCCTCCGGCGTCACCACTTCCACCTTCATGATCGGCTCGAGCAGCACGGGTTTTGCGCGCCGGAAGCCGTCCTTGAAGCCCATGGAGCCGGCGATCTTGAACGCCATTTCGTTCGAGTCGACGTCGTGGTACGAGCCGTCGAACAGCGTGACCTTCACATCCACGATCGGGTAGCCGGCGATGACACCGGTCTCAACGGCTTCCTTAATGCCCTTGTCCACCGCCGGCACGTACTCGCGCGGCACGCTGCCGCCGACGACGCCGTTGATGAACTCATAGCCCTTGCCCGGTTCATTCGGCTCGAGCTTCAGCCACACGTGGCCATACTGGCCGCGCCCGCCCGACTGGCGCACGAACTTGCCTTCCGCTTCGACCTTGCCGCGAATCGTCTCGCGGTAGGCGACCTGCGGCTTGCCGACGGTCGCCTCGACATTGAACTCGCGCTTCATGCGGTCGACGATGATTTCCAGGTGCAACTCGCCCATACCGGAGATGATCGTCTGCCCCGACTCCTGGTCGGTGTGCACGCGGAATGAAGGGTCTTCCTTTGCGAGGCGCTGCAGCGCCAGGCCCATCTTTTCCTGGTCGGCCTTGGTCTTCGGCTCCACCGCCACCGAGATGACGGGCGCCGGGAATATCATTTTCTCGAGCGTGATGCTCTTGTCGAGATCGCACAGCGTGTCGCCGGTAATGACGTCTTTCAGTCCCACCGCGGCGGCGATATCGCCGGCGCGCACTTCCTTGATCTCGGTGCGATCGCTGGCGTGCATCTGCAGGAGCCGCCCGATGCGCTCCTTCTTATCCTTGCTCGGCACGTACACGGTGTCGCCCGAATTGAGCACGCCCGAGTAGACGCGGAAGAAGGTGAGGTTGCCGACGAACGGGTCGTTCAGGATCTTGAAGGCGAGCGCGGCGAACGGCTCCTCGTCATTCGCCTTGCGGGTGATGGGAGCGCCGCGATCGTCGATGCCCTTGACGTCCGGCATGTCGAGCGGTGAAGGCATGAACTCGATGACCGCATCGAGCAGCGCCTGCACCCCCTTGTTCTTGAAGGCGGTGCCGCACATACACAGCACGACTTCGTTCCTGATCGAGCGTTCGCGCAGGCCCTGGCGGATCTCCTCTTCCGAGAGTGCCTCGTGCTCCAGGTACTTGTGCATGAGCGTGTCGTTGCCTTCGGCGGCCGACTCGATCATTTTCTGGCGGTACTCCAGGGCCTCGGCCCTGAGGTTCTCCGGGATCTCACGGTATTCGAACTTCATCCCCTGGGTTTCCATGTCCCAGTAGATGGCCTTCATGCGGATGAGATCGATCACGCCTTCGAAGTTGTCTTCGGCGCCGATGGGCAGCTGGATGATCAGCGGATTGGCGCGCAGACGCGTTCTGATCTGGTCGACGCAGCGGAAGTAGTTGGCGCCGGCGCGGTCCATCTTGTTGACGAACGCTATACGCGGCACGCCGTACTTGTTCATCTGCCGCCACACGGTCTCGGACTGCGGCTGCACGCCCGACACGGCGCAGAAGAGCGCCACGGCGGAATCGAGTACGCGCAGGGAGCGCTCCACCTCGATGGTGAAGTCGACGTGTCCCGGGGTGTCGAGGATGTTGATGCGATGCTCGGGGAAGCTCTGGTCCATCCCCTTCCAGAAACAGGTGGTCGCCGCGGCCGTAATGGTGATGCCGCGCTCCTGTTCCTGCTCCATGTAGTCCATCACGGCCGCGCCGTCGTGAACCTCACCGATCTTGTGCGAGACGCCTGTGTAAAACAGGATGCGCTCGGTCGTGGTCGTCTTCCCCGCGTCGATGTGCGCAGAGATGCCGATGTTCCGATAACGCTCGATGGGCGTCGCGCGTGCCACAGTCAATGTCCTTTAAGGTGTTACCAGCGGTAGTGCGCGAAGGCCTTGTTGGCCTCCGCCATGCGATGCGTGTCCTCGCGCTTTCTGACGGCGGCGCCCCGGTTTTCGGAGGCCTCCATCAGTTCGTGCGCCAGGCGAAACGCCATGGACTTCTCGCTGCGGGCACGAGCGGCCTCGATGACCCAGCGCATAGCCAGTGTCTGGCGGCGGGTGGCCCGAACTTCAACCGGTACCTGGTAGGTGGCGCCACCGACGCGGCGCGACTTCACTTCGACCACTGGCTTCACGTTGTCGAGGGCGGTTGACAGCACCTCGATCGCCTCGCCACCCGGCTTGCCGGTCTTCTCGGCAATGCGGTCGAGCGCCCCATAAATGATGCGCTCGGCGGCGGACTTCTTGCCGCTTTTCATGATGACGTTCATGAACTTGGCAAGCATCTCGTTGTTGAACTTCGGGTCCGGGAGGATGCTGCGGACCGGAGCTTGAGCTCGGCGGGACATGACTTGGCTACTCCTTACTTCTTCGGCCGCTTGGCGCCGTACTTGGAGCGGCTCTGCTTGCGCTCGCCGACGCCGGCGCAGTCCAGAGTGCCGCGCACCGTGTGATAGCGCACACCGGGCAGGTCCTTCACGCGGCCGCCGCGGATCAGCACCACCGAGTGCTCCTGCAGGTTGTGACCTTCACCGCCGATGTAGCTGGTGACCTCGTAGCCGTTGGTAAGGCGCACGCGGCAGACCTTACGCAGCGCCGAGTTGGGCTTCTTCGGCGTCGTGGTGTAGACGCGCGTGCAGACGCCGCGCTTCTGCGGGGATGCCCCGAGCGCCGGTACCTTGGTTTTTTCTGCCTTCGTCCGGCGCGGTTGCCGGATGAGCTGACCCGTGGTCGCCATCTTTTCCTGATCTCCGATCTTTCCGGTGCGGGACCTTCGTACCCACGCGATGAGCGACCTGCGAAGACCACCGGGCCGCCTGCGTGAGGCGGCCCGGTTCTCGTAAGTCGCTGTTTCCGGTGCCGGCGTGTGAAGAGGCCGGCCCGACAAGGCCGGCGATTCTAGGTACCCACCTCCGGGGTGTCAACCGTTCGTCATACTGCCCGCGGCAGTGGCCGCCGAGGGCCAGGAACCGGGCATTGAGCGCCCCGGCCTACGCCCGAAGGGGCCAAACCGCACGCGGCCACGGCTTCAATGCAGGGCGAACCTGAACGGCAGTTTGATCGAGGAACTCACAGCCTTCTGGTCTTTTTCGGCCGGAAGGTATGTCGTGCCCTCCTGCGCCCATTGCATTGCTGCCTTGTCCAGTTCAGTCACCCCCGAGGACCGCCACACCTCGACGCGCTCCAGGCAGCCGGTGTCGGAAATCCATAGCTTGAGCAGGACCGAGCCTTCGAACCCCATTCTCCGGGAAGTTGTGGGATAGAATTCCTCCGGACCGCGCAGCGTCTGCCCGAAAAAGGGCGTGGAGCGTCCGGAGGTGCGCGGAGCGATCTGCGCGCAGGTGCCCTGACGCTCGTAGGGCGGCGCCAGCTTGCCCTGCTCCCGGTCCTGGTCACTCAACTCCGTGGCGAGCTCACCCCGCTCCTTGTTATAGGTGGAAAGCAGGTTATTGGCTGATAGGACCGTCGCCGCGAGTAGCTGCGGGCGCTCAGTGCCACCGGCACCAATCTGCAGAGCGCGCCCCACGGCTCCGGTGTATTCAGCTGCGGCCGCGTCGATGTGCTGCTGGCTTGACTCGCGCCGCTCCGCAGGAGCGCGCTCGGCATACGCGGCCCACGCGGCGCGGTGCGCCTCGACGGCCCGCAGTTGCCCCGCATAGGTGTACAGGATGCTCGCCCGGAAGTCCTCCCGGACGAGCAGCGCCTGAGCCTCATTCAGGGTCTTGCGCAGATCGCGTCGATCGCCGCGCGTGTTTTCCTCGGCGGCGGACTCGCGGAGGGCCTTCAGGCGCGCCTCATCCTCGGGCGGGAGCAGATACTCGTCCACGTCCTGCTGCAACGTGCGTCCGCGCGCATCATGGCCGGCGGGGTAGCTGGCGTAATGGAGCGTCCAGATCAGATTGCTCAGGTGAGCAATCTGCGCATCCAGGTCCTCGAGGCCGCTCAACGAGACGCTCCCGTACGCCAACGGCACCGGCGTGGCGTCCGCAGGCGCTTTCGGGGGGGTTGGCCACAGCGGCAGCTCTGGCAGCTGTGGCAGCTGCGTTAGGGGCGGAGGCGCCCCCGACATTGGTCCGCCAGCTCTCGCCGATTCAGCGCCCACCGCTCCGGCAAGGAGCGCGACGGCCAGCAGCTGCACGGCAGCCCATCCGCGCACGGCTACTCCGTCACCTCGAAGCCCTGCCTGAGACGCGCCGCCGAAGCCTCCAGGTCGCGAGGCACCAGCGCGCTATCGGTGGCGTACACCAGCTCGTAAAGCGCTTTCCCGGGGACGGCGCCCGGCGGTGGGGACGAGCCGCCCCCGGCGGCGACCAGGTGCACGTCGTAGACGCGATTTCCAAGCGGACGCGGCTCGCCGGTGAACTCAGCGTCGCGCCGCGTCATATGCTCCCAGCGCGCCCGCAGCTCCTCACCCGCGCCATCGCCGGGCTTGGGCTGGCGGTAGGCCGCGACCATGGTCTTACCATCACGGTCGGCGCGCAGCACGACGCCGCCTACGTCCCACACGAGGAGCCCGGCGGGATCCAGCATGTAGGTCATCTCGAGCTCGAGCAAGCTGTGCTCCGTGGGCGCCAGCAGCCCGGTGCTGTCGAGACGCCAGCGCGGCGACTCGATCTGTAGACCCTTGCCGAGCGCGTAGTGCAGCTTCAGGTGCTCGAACGCCGCGGGACGCAGGTCAGCACGATTAAGGAACGCGCTCCACTGCGGCGGCGAACCTCTGTAGGAAAGGAAGATGTAGTCGGCGAGGAACCGGAAGGTGACGCTGGTCGGCTCAAGCAGTCCGCGCGGCGCCACTGAAATCATGCCCACGTAACCATCCGGCGTCGGCAGCGCGAAGGTCACGAGTGAGGCGTCGGCGAAACTGAGCGACCAGGCGCGCTGTTGCCAGATCCGCCCGAACCTGTCGCGCACCAGCGTCTCGCTCAGGGCCTTGCCGAGGGACGTCACCCGCACTGGCTCGGTGCCGACCATCCGCGGCACCGGTACCGCCTTCAGCAGCAGGTCCATGAACGCGCGACTGTCCGCGTAGTGAGATGCCTCGAAGTCCGTGCCGGGATACTGCAAGCGAAACAGGCCGGGGCTGCTGGCATCACCGTGGCAGGTCCAGACGCGCCCATCGGGTGGCAGGGTCGTTTCGCTCTCGCCGCCACCGCAGCTGTGCACGTCCCAGGACCGATCCTCCTTCTGAGACAACACACTGGGGTCGAACGAGGTGTAGAGCCTGGCAAGCGGCACTACGGAATTGCCGTGCGGAAACAACTCCGGCGCGCGACTGGCCAGCAGCTGCGCCTGCGCCTCGCGGAAGTAGCGGTTGAAGGCGACGAGGTAAGCCTGAGAGAACTCCGCGAACGGCAGCGGCAGGGCGAAGCTGTCCTTGAACTCGGAAACGGTCTGGCCCTGCAGTACCATCGGCTGTGCGAAGGCCCTGCGCACATCGAAGGCGGCAAGCTTGCCGGGATTGTCAGTCACGTGTTCGATTGGCAGCGCGTAGTTGAGATTTTCGTTGGGGGACTTGGCGATCACGACCCCGATCGCGCGCCCCTGCAGGTCGAGCAGCGGGCCGCCGCTGTTACCCGGGGAAGCGGCGGCGGAGAAACGCAGCCACTTCCATCGCCCGTCCTGCTGCTCGGGGGTCTGCGAGGTATACAGGCCGTCCCTGATCACCACTCCCTCGCCCAGTGCGTTACCGACCGCGAACACCGGCTCATTCAGCTGCGGCGGCGCGGCCGTCTCCAGCACCGCGACCGTGGGCGGGTTGATGACGCTGAACACGGCGAAGTCCTCGTGGAGCGAGAACTTCAGAACCTTGTCGACTGTGTACACCGCGCCGGCGACGTCGCGGATGGCGGGAGTGCCGGACTGACTGCCAACTCCCTGCAGAATGACGTGCGCCGCGGTGACGAAGGTGTTGGGAGCTATGGCAAACGCCGTCCCCACCGACCAGTACTTGTCGTTGCGCTCGATGAAAGGCACCAGCTCCATGGGCAGCGGCTTCTCGTAGGTGACGGTGTCCTTCTCGGGCTTCCTGATCACCATCTCGAAAGTCGCGCCCTGGACGCGCGTCTGCAGCTCGGGTGAGGGCGTCGCCGCATCGCTGCCGGCGCTGCGCATAACCCCCAGCAGCAGCAAAGCCAGCGCGCACACTGTCGCGGCCGGGCGAGGAACTTGCCGGATGCAAGGCCTCACGCACACCCCCCGTGCCCCAATCTGCGCTGGGTTGTTCTTGACACTGGGTCTAGCATAGATGCCGTGACCGCAGCGCACAATCTGCAGCGCTTCGTCGAAGCCCAGAACTGCGTGTACGAAGAGGTACTCGCTGAGCTCACCGCCGGCTGCAAGCAAACTCACTGGATGTGGTTCATCTTCCCGCAACTGGCGGGCCTGGGCTCCAGCCCCACCGCGCGCCTCTATGCCTTGTCCGGGATCGCGGAAGCGCGCACCTACCTGACCCACGCTGTGCTCGGTCCGCGCTTGCAGGAGTGCACTGACCTGGCCAATGCGGTGTGCGGCCGCACTGCCCTGGAAATTTTCGGTACACCGGACCACCTGAAGTTTCGCTCTTCCATGACGCTGTTCGCGCGCGCCGCCGGCGGCGAGAGCGTGTTCCGTGAGGCGCTGGCGAGGTACTTCGACGGCGAACCCGATCCGATGACGCTGAGCCTTCTGGGTAAGGAGTGACGCCCCGCCGGACGCCGACGTTCCCGTAACCGCACGTCTCGCCTGCCGAACGCTCCGTCGCAGCCGGCAGCCTGGCGTCGGGTCTGGCGAGTCCATACTCGCCCGACGCCATGCGATGCCCGCCGCCACCCAATAAGATAAGGAGCGCGCCATGCCAACCCTGAGATTCCGGAACCACGGCGCCCTCGCCGTACTCGCCCTGTTGACTGTCCCGCTTCTGGCCGCCACCGCGCTGGTCGCCGACCTCTACAGCGCCGCGGTCGAGCACCCGGGCCGCAGCGCGGCGGATCTCAAACGCGATGCAATCGATCACCCGGCCGAGATCCTGCGCCTCGCGGGAATCAAACCCGGGATGCAGGTGGCAGATTTCCTCGCCGGTAACGGCTACTACAGCGAGCTCCTGAGTTATATCGTCGGGCCCAGCGGCAAAGTGTTGCTGCTCAACAATGATGCCTATGAAAAGTGGAGTGGCCGACGCTGGCAGGATCGCCTCAAGGACAACCGTCTGCCCAACGTCGAGCACCGCACCATCGATGTCCAGCACCTGGACATCCCCGATCACTCGCTGGACGCCATCCTGCTCATCAAGGTCTATCACGACCTCTACTGGGTCGATAAAGACCACGAGTGGCCGAAGATGGATCCCAACATCGTGCTGAGCGAGATCGCACGGGTTCTGAAGCCCGGCGGCACGCTATTGCTCGTGGACCACTCCGCCAAGGCCGGTACCGGCAGCGCCGATGCCGGCACCCTGCATCGGATCGATGAGGCCTATGCCCGGCGCGACTTCGAGAAGCATGGCTTCACCCTGATCGCCAAAAGCGACGTGCTGCGCCGCCCTGACGATGCCCGGGATGCGCTCACCTACGAGGGACCCATGGTGGGCAAGACCGACCGGTTCGTGATGGTGTTGCGAAGCAGCGGCAAGACATGACGCGGTCTCCCCCCTTCCCCGGCGCCAGTTGCTAGAATCGCGCCACGACCGGGGGGTGGAACCATGGCTGCACTCGATGCCCGAAGGGCTACCCTGGGCCTGATCGCCTGCTGCGCGCTCGCCGTGCTCGCCGCTGCGCCGAACATCCCGGCGGCGGTGCCGCTCGAGGTCTACGGGCGGCTGCCGCGTTACGAAAACGTGGTGCTGTCACCGGACGGGTCGCGCGTCGCATTCATCAGGACTGACGAGAACGCGCGCACCGTGGTGGTGCTGGATCTGGCCAGTGGCAAGAAGCTCGGCCAGCTGCGCGCCGGCGACCAGAAGCTGCGAGGCATCCGCTGGGCCGACAACGATCGTCTGATGATCTTTACCTCCGTCACGGCAATACCGACTACGTTCCTCTGGAACGAGAGCGAGTGGCGCCAGCTGCAGATCTTTGATCTGAAGAGCGGCAGGAACTACATGGTCCCCCAGCCGAACCCGCCCGGCGACATCAGCCTGATGACCATGATCAGGGGCGATGCAACCGTCAGGCGCATCCAGGATCACACGGTACTGTTCGTCGGAGGCATGCAGGTCATCGGGCGCCCCCTGGCGCATGGTCGCGGGCGCGAAGTGGTGCCGGTGCTCATGCGCGTGGACCTCGAGTCGGACAGCTCGCGCGTCGTGTTCCCCGGCAAGCACGGCTTCAGCGAGTCCTGGGCCATCGACGATGCGGGAGAGGTTGCGGCAGATGAGCTCTACGATCAGAGGAGCCACCACTGGAGCATCCTCATCCGCCGCGCCGGACGCCTGCAGGAAGTTGCCGCGGGCGACGAGGCGATCGACTATCCCCGCGTGCTCGGCTCGGGCCCGGTCGCTGACACGCTGCTCCTGCAGCGCATCGAGGACGGCGATGCCGTGTGGCGGCTGTTGTCGCTCGAGGATGGCTCCATCGGCGCCCCCCTGGCCGAGAAGCAGACGCTCGATCGGCCGATCGAGGATCCGCTGACGTTCCGCATGATCGGTGGCGTGCACGTCGGCGACAGCGAAGAGTATGTGTTCTTCGATCCGTCCGCACAGCAGTCGTGGCAGGCCGCCGTGCGGGCTTTCCCCAACGAGCGCGTGCGGCTCGAGTCAGTCGCCGCGGGCTTCAAGAAAATGATCGTGCGTGTCGAGGGTGAGCGCGACGGCTACGGCTTCGAGCTGGTCGACCTCACTACCCACCGTGCCGAGCCGCTGGGAGACGTGTACGAAGGTATCGGTAAACCTTACGAGGTGCGTAGCATCGCCTACCCCGCCGCGGACGGCTTGCAGATCCCGGCCTACCTCACGCTGCCGCGCGGCAAGCCCGCGCAGAAGCTACCGCTCATCGTGCTCCCGCACAGCAACCCGGCAGACCGCGACACGGCGGACTTCGACTGGTGGTCGCAGGCGCTCGCCGATCAGGGCTACGCGGTGCTGCAGCCCAACTACCGAGGCTCGGCGCTAAACCAGCAGTTCATTGCAGCAGGCTTCGGTCAGTGGGGCCGCAAGATGCAGACCGACCTGTCCGACGGGGTGCGCTATCTTGTGAAGGCAGGGATCGCCGATCCCGCGCGCGTCTGCATCGTCGGCGCCAGCTACGGCGGCTACGCGGCGCTCGCCGGAGCATCGCTCGATCCCGGCGTCTACCGCTGCGCCGTCTCAGTGGCGGGAATTTCCGATGTGCACAGCTGGCTCCACTGGGTAAACCGCCAGCACTACGGACGGGATACGGCGGCGCAACGTTATTGGGAGCGTTTCATCGGTGCCAGCGGCCCGGATGACGCGTCGGCGGAGGCGATTTCTCCGCTCAGGCACCTGGATGCGATCACCGTGCCGGTGCTTCTGATTCATGGCAAGGACGACACGGTCGTGCCGTTCGAGCAGAGCCAGGTGATGTACGACGCGCTGCGCAGCGCCCACAAGGACGTCGAGCTCGTGCCGCTCACGGCCGAGGATCACTGGCTGTCGCGCAGCGAAACACGCCTGCAGATGCTCACCACTTCGGTGGCGTTCCTGCGCGCCCACAATCCGCCGGATTAAGCGGGGCCACGCCCCGCTGTGCCTTATTTGGGCTTTCTGAACTTCAGGATGAACTGATCGGTCTTGCCGCGAATCGCCGGATCAAACACCTTGAGCGTGTGGTCATCGGCGGCGTTGTGCAGCACGGAGCTCATGCCTTCAAACTTAAAGCCCGCGGACTCGACCTCTTTCCTCACCGCCTCCGGATCGATGCGATGCAACGTCGAGGTGTCGCGAAAGCCGGAAGCAGCGGCGGCGACATGATCGAGTACGATGAACACGCCGCCCGGCTTCAGGGCGCTGAACACCGCCTTGTCAAAATCGACGACTTCGAGGTTCGGAATGTTGTGCAGATCGTGGTAGTTCTGCGAGGTCCACACGAGATCAACCGGTTCCGGCAGCGACAGATCCTTGGTGCTCATGGTACTCACCACCACGTTGGCGTAGTGCGGGTCCGTGGCGATCGCCAGCACCGGTGCGGCCGGGTCCGGTGAATCCGCAGCCGCCTGCGTCGGGCGCGGCCGTGCCAGCGCGTACACCTTGCCCTTCGGTCCTACCACCAGACTGAACAGGCGCGTGAAGTAGCCCGACCCCGGCAGCAGCTCCGCGACTTTCTCGCCCGGATGCACGCCCGCGAACGCGAGGCTCTCGGCAGGCTTGCGGTCGGCGTCGCGCGCGCGATCGGCCTCAGGACGGGCCGGATCAGCCACGGCGCCGGTAATCGCGTGATCTGGCACAACATCCCGCGCCTGCGTTGCTGCGCACAGCAGCGTGGCGGCGGCCAATCCTGAGACGAGCATGGTGCGCTTCATGGGGGAGCTCCTGACATAAGTCACGGGTTGGGGCTGAGCACTGTAGGAGGATTCTGTGCCAGAATCCATCGCGCCGATGCGGCGTTCCCGGTCACAAGAAAAACCGCTCTCATGACCTCAAAACTTTACTCGCTCGTATACGGCGGTCTGCTCATAAGCTGCATTGCGATTGCCCACGCCGCTACCACACCCGCGGAAGCCCCCATCCCTCACGACACCGAGAACGCGGTCGTGAAGGTGTTCTCCACGGTGGCCCATCCGGACATGTCCCGGCCGTGGGCCAAGGCGCCGCCGCAGGAGGTCTCCGGAACCGGCGTCGTCATCGAAGGCAAGCGCATCCTCACCAATGCGCACGTGGTGCAATACGCCAGCCAGGTGCAGGTGCAGGCCAACCAGTCGGGTGACAAGCTGTCGGCAACCGTGGTTGCCGTCGCGCCCGGCATCGATCTGGCGGTGCTGAAGCTCGACGATGAGTCGTTCTTCGCCAAGCGGCCGCCGTTACCGCGCGCGAGCAGCGTGCCGAAGATCAAGGACGCGGTGCTGACCTACGGGTTCCCAACCGGCGGTGAATCGCTGTCGGTCACACGCGGCATCGTGTCGCGCATCGAGTTCGTGGGCTACAACATCGGCGTCTCGGGCCTGCGTATCCAGATCGATGCCGCCATCAATCCGGGCAACAGCGGCGGCCCCGCCATCGCCGACGGCAAGATGATCGGGCTCGTGTTCAGCCACCTGGTCGGCTCGGAGAACATCGGCTACATCATTCCGAACGAGGAGATTGAACTGTTCCTGAAGGACGTCGCCGCCGGCCACCCCTACGGCAAGCCGGCGATGTATGACGAGTTGCAGACGCTGGAAAATCCCGCGCTGCGCGCCTATCTGAAGCTCGACAGCCCGGTGCGCGGCACGGTGGTTTACCGTCCCTTCGAAGGCGCCGGCCCCTCGCCGCTGAAACAATGGGATGTCATCACGCGCATCGCGGACACGCCGATCGACGACGAGGGGATGATCCAGGTGGGCGACAATCTGCGCCTCGCGTTTCAGTACCTGGTTCAGAAAGAGGCCCGTGACGGCATTGTTCCGCTTACCATCGTGCGCGCCGGCAAGTCCCAGAACATCCGCCTGCCCGTCCCGGCCCACCGCCCGCTGCTGATCGATTTCCTCGCGGGCGCCTATCCGTCCTACTTCATATACGGGCCGCTGGTTTTATCACGGGCCTCGCTCGAGTCGTTGCAGCTGCTGCGCAGCCGCGCGGGCGCCCTGGGCAACCCGCTCATCGCGCGTCTGGGAGATCCGCCGGATGCCACCCACGACGACCTGGTCCTGATCCCCTCACCGCTGTTTCCGCACGCGCTCTCCAAGGGCTATTCGAATCCCGCCGGACAGATCGTGAAGGCGGTTAACGGCACGCCGGTGAAGAGCATGGCGCAGCTGGTTGCGCTGCTGCGCGACCTCAAGGATGAGTTCGTCACCATTGACTTCGACAACCAGCTGGGTGAAGCGCTGGTGTTCCCGCGTGCACAGACCGTGGCCGCGACCGAGGAGATCCTCACCGACAACGGCGTGCGCGCGCAGGGTTCGCCCGACATGATGAAGATCTGGCAGGGCAAATAGCCTAAGCCGCTTACGCTGTAGCCAGCTTCTCGCGCAATCTGCGCTGCACCTGCGGCCACTCGGCGGCGATGATGGAGAAGCGCGCCGAGTCGCGCGGCTTAAGGTCGGTGGCCAGCCGGTGTGCGCGCAGGATCCCCTCGAACGTCGCGCCGATGCGGATGAGCGCCGCGCGTGAACGTTCGTTGCGGGCATCGGTGTGGAAACACACCCGCTGCACACCCCAGGTATCGAAGGCGTGGGAGAGCATCAGGAGCTTCGCCTCGGTGTTGGCGGCGGTGCGGATAGCCGCAGCCGTGAGCCAGGTGTAACCGATCTCGCAGCCATCCGGCCCGCTGCGCTCACCACCCGGCTGCCCCGTGGGCCAGGGCCAGCGCTCGATGAGGAAGAAGCGGCTCGAGCCAATGACGACCCCGTCAGCGGTGCGCACGGTCGCAAACGCAAGCGCGGTCCCCTGCTCGCGCCAGGCGAGCGCGGTGTTCACGTACTGCGTCATCTCCGCGCTGCCCTGCGGCACGGCGCTCCACTCATACGGCGTGAGGTCGTGCCCTGCCGCCGCCACCAGGCCGGGGATGTGATGCCGCGCGAGTGGCTCGAGACGCACGTGCGTGCCGCCGAGAACGGGATATTCAGCCATCACGATGAACTCCACGGCTGCCCTGGTGCAGCGCGGTGCTATGGTAGCCCGATGAGCACGCAGCACCCCAGGCTGTCTTCAGTGCTGCGCCGGCTCACGCTCTGCGCCCTGGTGCTGGCAGTCGACATATTCGGCCCCTCTGGACCGGCGCGGTGAAGGCGGCGCTGCTGCCGGACAACGACGCGCAGCTGAAGAGCTGCGAGCACAAAGAGGCCAAGCCATAAAAAACGGGCCGGCGAAAAGCTTCGCCGGCCCGTTTCAACTCAACAGAGCTTCAGCTAAGCGCTTAGCCCGCAGCACTCTCCGACTCTTCGCTTACGCTCGTCTCTTCGGCATCCGGCAGCCCGCCGCTCACGTCCATGAAGCTGCGGCGGTCGGCGCCCTCGAGTTTGCGACGCCGCGTGGAATGGGCCGCGAAGCCCGTGCCCGCCGGGATCAGCCGGCCGACGATGACGTTCTCCTTCAGGCCCCGCAGGTCGTCCTTCAGTCCCCGCACCGCAGCTTCAGTCAGCACGCGGGTGGTTTCCTGGAACGATGCGGCAGAGATGAACGACTCGGTCGCCAGCGACGCCTTGGTGATGCCGAGCAGTACCGGTTGCAGCCGGGCTTCCTTCTTGCTGCCCTGCTTCGCCCGATCGTTGATGTCGAGCGCGCGTGCACGATCGAGCTGCTCGCCACGCAGGAGTGTGGTCTCGCCCGCTTCCTGCACCTCGGTCTTGCGCAGCATCTGGCGGATGATCACCTCGATGTGCTTGTCGTTGATCTTCACGCCCTGCAGACGGTAGACGTCCTGGATCTCGCGCACCAGGTAGTTCGCCAGCGCCTCGACGCCCTGCAGGCGCAGGATGTCGTGCGGGTTCGGCTCGCCGTCGGCGATCACTTCGCCGCGCTCCACGGTTTCGCCTTCGAAGACGTTGAGCGTGCGCCACTTCGGGATCAGCTCTTCGTACTTCTCGCCGTCGTCACTGGTGATGATCAGACGCCGCTTGCCCTTGGTCTCCTTGCCGAAGCTCGCGGTGCCGGACTTCTCGGCAAGAATTGCCGGATCCTTTGGCTTGCGGGCCTCGAACAGATCCGCCACACGCGGCAGACCGCCGGTGATGTCGCGGGTCTTGGAGGACTCCTGCGGGATACGCGCGATGACATCGCCCAGCGACACGCGCGCGCCGTCCTCGAGGCTGACGAGCGCGCCCGGGGGCAGCGTATACACCGCCGGAATCTCGGTGTTGGCGAAGGTCAGTTCCTTGCCCTTGCTGTTCACGAGCCTGATGGTCGCACGCACGTCCTTGCCGCCGCGCTGCTTGGTGTCGAGCACCACGGTGCTGGAGAGACCCGTGACTTCGTCAACCTGCGAGGTAACGGTGAGGCCATCCACGAAGTCCTGGAACTTCACGATGCCCGCCACCTCGGTCACGACCGGATGGGTGTGCGGGTCCCAGGTCGCAACGACCTGCCCGCCCGCCGCCATGGCGCCTTCCCTGATGTTGATCACGGCGCCGTACGGCAGCTTGTAGCGCTCGCGCTCACGGCCGAAGTCATCCACCACGCCGAGCTCGCCCGAGCGCGATACCGCGACCAGGTGGCCCTTCTCATGCTGCACGGTCTTCACGTGGTGGAAGCGGATCAGGCCCTTGTTGCGCACTTCCACGCTGCTGGCAGCGGCGGCTCTGGAGGCCGCGCCACCGATGTGGAAGGTGCGCATGGTGAGCTGCGTGCCAGGCTCGCCGATTGACTGCGCCGCGATGACACCCACGGCCTCGCCGATGGAAATCGTCCGGCCGCGCGCGAGATCGCGCCCGTAGCAGCTCGCGCACACCCCATAGCGGGTCTGGCAGGTGATCGGGGAGCGCACCTTGATCTGGTCGATGCCCTCGGTCTCGAGCAGCCTTACCGCCTTCTCGTCGAGCAGCGTCCCGGTCGGGATGAGTACTTCCTTGGCTCCGGGCTTGACGATGTCCTCGGCCACCACGCGGCCGAGCACGCGCTCGCCGAGCGCCTCCACCACATCCCCGCCCTCGACGAGCGGCGCCATGGCAAGACCATTCACGGTGCCGCAGTCGACCTCGGTGACCACCAGGTCCTGCGCCACGTCGACCAGGCGCCGGGTGAGGTAACCGGAGTTCGCGGTCTTCAGCGCCGTGTCGGCCAGACCCTTGCGGGCGCCGTGCGTGGAGATGAAGTACTGCAGCACGTTCAGGCCTTCACGGAAGTTCGCCGTGATCGGCGTCTCGATGATCGAGCCGTCGGGCTTGGCCATGAGGCCGCGCATGCCGGCGAGCTGGCGGATCTGCGCCGCGGAACCGCGGGCGCCCGAGTCAGCCATCATGAAGATCGAGTTGAAAGACTTCTGCCTGTGCTTCGCACCCCTCAAGTCAGTCGCGTCCTCCGAGCCGAGCTTCTCCATCATGGCTTTTGCCACCTGGTCATTGGCACGCGACCAGATATCGACCACCTTGTTGTAGCGCTCGCCGTTGGTGACCAGACCGGACGAGTACTGGTCCTGGATCTCCTTCACTTCCGTGTCGGCGGCGGCAACGATGCGGGTCTTCTGCTCCGGGATGACGATGTCGTCAATGCCGAAGGAGATGCCCGCGCGCGTCGCGTAGTGGAAGCCGGTGTACATGAGCTGGTCGGCAAACACTACGGTCTCCTTCAGCCCCAGCGCGCGGTAACACGCGTTGATGGTCGCGGAGATCGCCTTCTTGGTCATGTCCTGGTTGATGAGGTCGAAGGACAGGCCCTTCGGCAGGATTTCGAACAGCAGCGCACGGCCCACGGTCGTGGGGACCACGCGAATCCTTTCCGTGAGCGTGCCGCCTTCGCCGCGCAGGTGCTCGCGCAGGCGCACGTGCACCTTCGCCTGCAGGTCTACCCCGCGGCTCTCGTAGGCGCGATGTACCTCGGTGCCGTCGGAGAAGAATGCGCCTTCGCCGCTCGCGCCGATGCGCTCGCGGGTCATGTAGTAAAGGCCCAGCACCACGTCCTGCGACGGCACGATGATCGGGTCACCGTTGGCGGGCGAGAGGATGTTGTTCGAGGACATCATCAAGGCGCGGGCTTCGAGCTGTGCTTCCAGCGACAGCGGCACGTGCACGGCCATCTGGTCACCGTCGAAGTCGGCGTTGAACGCCGTGCAGACGAGCGGGTGCAGCTGGATCGCCTTGCCTTCAACCAGCAGCGGCTCGAACGCCTGGATCCCCAGGCGGTGCAGGGTCGGGGCGCGATTCAGCAGCACCGGATGCTCGCGGATCACCTCTTCGAGGATGTCCCACACCTCCGGTCCCTCGCGCTCCACCAGGCGCTTGGCGGCCTTGATGGTCGAGGCCTCGCCGCGCAGCTGCAGCTTCTGGAAGATGAAGGGCTTGAAGAGCTCCAGCGCCATCTTCTTGGGTAAGCCGCACTGGTGCAGGCGCAGCTGCGGGCCGACCACGATGACCGAACGGCCCGAGTAGTCGACGCGCTTGCCGAGCAGGTTCTGGCGGAACCGTCCCTGTTTGCCCTTGATCATGTCGGCGAGCGACTTCAGCGGGCGCTTGTTGGTGCCGGTGATGGCGCGTCCGCGACGGCCGTTGTCCAGCAGCGCATCCACCGCCTCCTGCAGCATGCGCTTCTCGTTGCGCACGATGATATCGGGCGCGTTGAGCTCGAGCAGCCGCCGCAGGCGGTTGTTGCGGTTGATGACGCGACGGTACAGGTCATTCAGGTCCGAGGTCGCGAAGCGGCCGCCATCCAGCGGCACCAGCGGCCGCAGGTCCGGCGGCAGCACCGGCAGCACGGTCAACACCATCCACTCGGGCTTGTTGCCCGACTCGACGAAGGACTCGATGAGCTTCAGGCGCTTGGAAAGGCGCTTGAGCTTGGTCTCGGACGCGGTCGCCGCCATGTCCTCGCGCACCTTGACGACTTCCGCCGCCAGATCGATGGTGCGCATGAGCTCGTACACGGCTTCCGCGCCCATGCGGGCGTCGAACTCATCGCCATGCTCCTCGATTGCCTCGAGGTACAACTCATCTGTCAGCAGCTGGCCGCGCTGCATCGGCGTCATACCTGGGTCGATGACCACGAAGGCCTCGAAGTACAGGACACGCTCGATCTCGCGCAGCGTCATGTCGAGCATGAGGCCGATACGCGACGGCAGCGACTTCAGGAACCAGATGTGCGCCGTCGGGCTCGCGAGCTCGATGTGGCCCATGCGCTCACGGCGCACCTTGGACTGGGTCACCTCAACGCCGCACTTCTCGCACACCACGCCGCGGTGCTTCAGGCGCTTGTACTTGCCGCACAGGCACTCGTAGTCCTTCACCGGGCCGAAGATCTTGGCGCAGAAAAGTCCATCGCGCTCCGGCTTGAAGGTGCGGTAGTTGATGGTCTCGGGCTTCTTCACTTCGCCGTACGACCAGGCACGGATCATCTCCGGGGATGCCAGCCCGATCTTGATCGAATCGAAGTGCTCGACCGGAGCGTGCTGCCTGAACAGTTTCAGTAAATCTTTCATAACTTAGTCCTGCTCCAGTTCCATATTGATGGCGAGCGAGCGGATTTCCTTCACGAGAACGTTGAAGGACTCCGGCATGCCTGCATCCATCTGGTGGTTGCCGTCCACGATGTTCTTGTACATCTTGGTGCGGCCGTTCACGTCGTCCGACTTGACGGTCAGCATCTCCTGCAAGGTGTAGGCGGCGCCGTAAGCCTCCAGCGCCCACACTTCCATCTCGCCGAAGCGCTGGCCGCCGAACTGCGCCTTGCCGCCAAGCGGCTGCTGGGTCACGAGGCTGTAGGGACCGGTCGAGCGCGCGTGCATCTTGTCGTCGACCAGGTGGTTCAGCTTCAGCATGTACATGTAGCCGACCGTGACCTGGCGCTCGAAGCGCTCGCCGGTGCGGCCGTCGAACAGATACGTCTGACCATGCAACGGCAGGTCCGCAAGCTTCAGCATGCGCTTGATCTCCTGCTCGCTCGCGCCGTCGAACACCGGCGTCGCCATCGGCACCCCGTTGGTGAGGTTCTTCGCAAGCTGGGTGAGATCCGCATCGTTCATGCTGTCGATGTCTTCCTTCTGGCCGCCGGTCTCGTTGTAGATCTGCTTGATGAAGCCACGCAGGTCGGAGAGCGCCGCCTGTTGCTCGAGCATGCGGCCGATCTTCAGTCCCACGCCCTTGGCCGCCCAGCCCAGGTGCGTCTCGAGCACCTGGCCGACGTTCATACGCGAGGGGACGCCCAGCGGATTCAACACCACATCGACCGGCGTGCCATCTTCCAGGTACGGCATGTCTTCCACCGGCACGATGGTCGAGATCACGCCCTTGTTGCCGTGACGGCCGGCCATCTTGTCGCCCGGCTGCACGCGGCGCTTCACGGCCAGATAAACCTTGACCATCTTGAGCACGCCCGGGGCGAGATCATCGCCGGCGGTGATCTTGGCCTTCTTGTCGTCGAGGCGCTTTTCGAACGCCTTGCGCTGCAGCTTCAGACGCTCGGAGGCCTGCTCGAGCTGCGAGTTCGCGTCCTCGCCCTCGAGGCGAATCTCGAACCATTCCTCGCGCGGCACCTCATCGAGGTACTCGGCGGTGATCTTGGCGCCAGTCTTCAACTTTCTGGGGCCGCCGGCGGCGGCCTGGTCCAGCAGCATGTCGCGCACCCGCTGGAACAGGTCGTCCTCGAGGATGCGCTGCTGATCCAGGAAGTCCTTGCGGACGCGCTCGATCTCGGCCTTCTCGATGGACAGCGCGCGGCTGTCCTTGTCCACGCCGTCGCGCGTGAACACGCGCACGTCGATCACGGTGCCGTCCATGCCGGGCGGCACGCGCAGGCCCGTGTCCTTCACGTCGGACGCCTTCTCGCCGAAGATGGCCCGCAGCAGCTTCTCTTCGGGCGTCAGCTGCGTCTCGCCCTTGGGCGTGACCTTGCCGACCAGGATGTCGCCGGCCTTCACTTCGGCGCCGATGAAGGCGATACCCGCCTCATCGAGCTTGGCGAGCGCCGTGTCGCCCACATTGGGAATATCGGCGGTGATTTCCTCCGGGCCCAACTTGGTGTCGCGTGCGACGCAGGTGAGTTCCTCGATATGGATGGTGGTAAAGCGGTCTTCCTCCACCACACGCTCGGAAATCAGGATCGAGTCTTCGAAGTTGTAGCCGTTCCAGGGCATGAACGCGACCAGGAGATTCTGGCCCAGCGCCAGTTCCCCCAGGTGCGTCGACGGTCCGTCGGCCAGCACGTCGCCGCGCGCAATCACGTCCCCGGCATTCACCAGCGGGCGCTGGTTGATGCAGGTGTTCTGGTTCGAACGCGTGTACTTGGTGAGATTGTAGATGTCCACGCCCGGCTCACCGGCGAGGGTTTCAGCGTCATTCACCCGCACCACGATGCGCGACGCGTCGACCGAGTCAACCGCGCCACCGCGCTTGGCGATCACGACCACGCCCGAGTCGATCGCCACCGGGCGCTCCATACCCGTGCCCACCAGCGGGGTCTCCGAGCGCAGCGTCGGCACCGCCTGGCGCTGCATGTTCGAGCCCATGAGGGCGCGATTGGCGTCGTCGTGTTCGAGGAACGGGATGAGGGACGCCGCCACCGACACGATCTGCTTCGGCGAGACGTCCATGTAGTTGATGCGCTCGCGCTGCATGAGCGTGAACTCGTTCTGGAAGCGGCAGGACACGAGCTCATCGGTGAGCTCGCCCTTGGATCCCAGCAGCGCGTTCGCCTGCGCGATCGCGAACTCACCTTCCTCGATCGCCGACAGGTAATCGATGCGATCGGTCACGCGGCCGTTCTCCACGCGCCGGTACGGCGTCTCGAGGAAGCCGTAATTGTTGGTGCGTGCGTACACCGACAGCGAATTGATGAGGCCGATATTCGGACCTTCCGGGGTCTCGATCGGGCAGACGCGGCCATAGTGAGTCGGGTGCACGTCGCGCACCTCGAAGCCCGCGCGCTCGCGCGTGAGTCCGCCCGGGCCCAGTGCCGACACGCGGCGCTTGTGGGTCACTTCCGACAGCGGGTTGTTCTGGTCCATGAACTGCGACAGCTGTGAGGAGCCGAAGAATTCCTTGACCGCGGCCGCCACCGGCTTGGCGTTGATCATCTCCTGCGGCATCAGCGGCTCGGTCTCGGCGATTGTCAGGCGCTCCTTGACGGCGCGCTCGACGCGCACGAGACCCACGCGGAAGGCGTTCTCGGCCATCTCCCCGACGCTGCGGACGCGGCGGTTGCCAAGGTGATCGATGTCGTCCACCTGGCCGTTGCCGTTGCGGATGTCGATGAGCACCTTCAGCACGTCGAGGATGTCGGACATGTCGCCGAACTGTGCGACCAGGCGCTTGGAGAGCTCGTCGGTGCGGGTGCTGGCGTACTTCAGGTCGTACAGAATGCCGGGCCCCAGGATCTCCTTGCGTCCCACGCGGCGGTTGAACTTCATGCGGCCGACGCCCGAGAGGTCGTAGCGCTCGGGATTGAAGAACAGGTTGCCGAACAGGTTCTCGGCGGCGTCCTTGGTGGGCGGCTCGCCGGGACGCATCATGCGGTAGATCTCCACCAGCGCCTCCAGGCGCGTCTTGGTGGGATCGATGCGCAGCGTGTCGGAGATATACGCGCCGCGGTCGAGGTCATTGGTATACAGCGTGTTGACCTGGGTGATGCCGGTCTCGATGAGCTTCTCCACGGAAGCCGCGGTCAGCACCTCGTTGGCCTTGGCGAGAATCTCACCGGTGTCGGTGTTGACCACGTCGTGGGCCAGCACCTTGCCGTAAACGTACTCACGCGGCACGCGCAGACGCGTGACCTTGGCGTCTTCGAGCTGGCGCACGTGACGCGCCGTGATGCGGCGGCCCTCCTCGACGATTACCTGATCGCCGATGCGAATCTCGAAGGTCGCGGTCTCGCCGCGCAGGCGCTGCGGCACGAGCTGCAGGGCCACTTCGTCGGCGCTGACAAAGAAGGTGTTGGTCTCGAAGAACGTCGCCAGGATCTCCTGCTCGTTCATGCCGAGGGCGCGCAGGATGATGGTGACCGGCAGCTTGCGGCGGCGGTCGATGCGCGCGAACACGCAGTCCTTGGGGTCGAACTCGAAATCCAGCCACGAGCCACGGTAAGGAATGATGCGCGCCGAGAACAACAGCTTGCCGGAGGAATGCGTCTTGCCGCGGTCGTGATCGAAGAACACACCCGGTGAGCGGTGCAGCTGCGACACGATGACGCGCTCGGTGCCGTTGATCACGAAGGTGCCGTTGTCGGTCATGAGCGGCAGCTCGCCGAGGTACACCTCCTGCTCGCGCACGTCCTTGACCGGCTTCTTGGCGCCGGGAGCTTCCTTGTCCAGCACGATGAGCCGCACCTTGACGCGCAAGGGGGCGGCGTAGGTGAGGCCGCGCAGCTGGCATTCCTTGACGTCGAACACCGGCTCGCCGAGCCGGTAGCTCACATACTCGAGAGAGGCGTTGCCGCTGTAGCTGGAAATCGGGAACACGCTCTTGAACGCAGCGTGCAGTCCGATGCGCTCGCGCGTCTCTTCAGGCTTGTCGACCTGGAGGAACTTGCGATACGAATCGAGCTGAATGGCCAGCAGGTACGGCGTGTCGAGAATGCTCGCCTGCTTGCCAAAGTTCTTGCGGATGCGCTTTTTCTCGGTGAAGGAATAAGCCATCGAGTGGTCACCTCAGGTTCGACCCCGCCGGGGCGGGCGGGATCAGCAAAAAAATCACGCGCGTCGTCAAATCAGTCACAAAACACGCCCTCTCCGCCGAAGCACACCGCAACCACGGGGTGCCGGACGGAGAGGGCTGCGGCACAGGAGGTCCTACTTGACCTCCACCTTCGCGCCGGCATCTTCGAGCTTCTTCTTCATGGTCTCGGAATCGGCCTTGGAAACGGCTTCCTTGACCATCGAGGGTGCACCCTCGACCAGGTCCTTCGCTTCCTTAAGTCCAAGTCCCGTGATCTCGCGGATCACCTTGATCACGGTCACCTTCTTGTCCGCCGGGTACTCCTTGAGAGTGACGGTGAACTCCGTCTGCTCCTCAGCAGGAGCTGCGGCAGCAGCGCCGGCGCCGGCGCCAGCGACCATCGCAACCGGGGCGGCGGCCGTGACGCCGAACTTCTTCTCCATGTCGGAGATCAGCTCGACGACTTCCATCAGAGTCATCTTGGAAATTGCATCGAGGATTTCGTCTTTGTTGACAGCCATTTGAGTCTCCAAAAAATTTACTTAAGACAGTTAAGCAGCCGCGGCCTGTTTCTGGTCACGTACGGCGGCAACAGTGCGTGCGAGCTTTGCCGGCGGCTCTGCGAGCGTGCGGACGAACTTCTGGATCGGCGCCTTGAGCACACCGAGCAGCATCGACAACGCCTGTTCGCGGGTCGGCAGACTCGCCACTTTCTCGAGCTCCGCGCCGGCCATTACCGCGCCGCCCAGAGACACGAGTGTCGCCACGAGCTTCTCGTTCGCCTTGGCGAAGTCCTTCACCACGCGCGCCGCCGCGCCCGGATCGTCCTTCGAGAAAGCGAGCACCAGAGGCCCTTTGAGCTTCGGTCCCACCGATTCGAACGACGTGCCGACGAGCGCCTTGCGTGCCAGCGTGTTCTTCACGACACGCATGTACACGCCCTGCTTTCTCGCCTGGGCACGCAGCTCGGTCATCTGTCCGACCGACAGCCCGCGGTACTCGGCGGCCACGACCGAATGGGCTTTCGCCGCAATCTCGGCCACTTCCGCTACGAGTGCCTTCTTGTCTTCGAGTCTGAGTGCCATTCATCTCTCCTCACGCTGCGAAGATCACCAATGAAGCGCGCGCCAAACGTACGCTTCCCCTCTTCGACGGTGACCTTCACGCCTCGAGGAGTTCCTCGATGCGAAAAGCGGTTCACCATCTGCGCAGGCGGTCCATTAAGAGGGCCGGGCTTAAGGCCTCGCGGCGCTGCCCTTCCCTCGCCTGCGGTCTTCGACGATGGCCGGGGTCAGAGCACCCCGGCCCGCATCAAACCTGTGTCACATCAACTGATAGTCGCCTGATCGACCATCACGCCCGGCCCCATGGTCGAGGACAGCGTGACGCGCTTTAAATACACACCCTTCGAGGTGGCGGGCTTTGCCTTCTGCAGATCCGCGATCAGCGCATGAAGGTTCTCCTTCAGCGCGTTCACCTCGAAATTCGCCTTGCCGATCGTGCAGTGCACGATGCCGGCCTTGTCGACGCGGTAGGTAACCTGGCCGGACTTCGCGTTCTTCACCGCGGTCGCAACATCCGGCGTCACGGTGCCGACCTTGGGGTTCGGCATGAGCCCGCGGGGACCCAGGATCTGGCCCAACTGGCCCACAACGCGCATGGCATCCGGGCTGGCAATCACACGGTCGAAGTTGATCTCGCCCGCTTTCACTTTGGCAGCGAGATCCTCGAGCCCGACGATGTCGGCGCCCGCGGCCTTGGCCGCCTCCAGATTCTTGCCGGACGTGAACACCGCCACGCGCACGGTCTTGCCCGTGCCGTTCGGCATCACGGTCGAGCCGCGCACCTGCTGGTCGGACTTGCTGGCGTCGATCCCCAGGTTCACCGAGGCATCCACGGCTTCCGCGAACCTGGCGGTCGCGAATTCCTTCACCAGCTTCAGGGCCTCCTCCACCGGGTACTGCTTGCCTGGGGTGATCTTGTCTTTCCAGGCCTTGATTCGTTTGGCTTCGGCCATGATCAGACTCCTTCCACGTCGACGCCCATGCTGCGCGCGCTGCCCGCAATGGTGCGGACCGCGGCGTCCAGATCGGCGGCGGTGAGGTCGGGTTGCTTCATCCTGGCGATCTCCTCGAGCTGCTTGCGGGAGATCTTGCCAACCTTGGCGGTATTGGGGGTGCCGCTGCCCTTTTCAATGCCGATCGCCTTGCGAATGAGCACCGCGGCGGGCGGGGTCTTCATCACGAAGGTGAAGCTGCGGTCGCTGTACACGGTGATGATCACCGGGATTGGCAACCCCTTCTCCAGCTTCTGGGTCTGCGCATTGAACTGCTTGCAGAACTCCATGATGTTCACGCCCTGCTGGCCCAGCGCCGGCCCGATCGGGGGCGAAGGGTTGGCGGAGCCTGCAGGCACCTGCAGCTTGATGTAGCCGGTTACTTTCTTAGCCATTGATACCTCTCCTTAAGGTTCCAGCGCCTTCCCGGCTCCCTTTAAAAGGACGTACGCTCAAAAAAACACGCGGCTTGCGCCGACCTCAGGCCTTCTCGACCTGCGAGAAATCCAGCTCCACGGGCGTCGAGCGCCCGAGGATCTGCACCGCCACCTGCATGCGGTTTTTTTCGTAATTCACGCTCTCCACAACCCCGTTAAAGTCGTTGAACGGCCCGTGGACCACGCGCACCACTTCGCCCGGCTCGAACAGCACCTTCGGCCGCGGCTTGTCCACGCCCTCTTCAACCCGGCGCAGGATCTGGTTCGCTTCCTTGTCGGTGATGGCCGCCGGCTTCTCCGACGTGCCGCCGATGAAGCCGAGCACCTTCGGCACATCGCGCACCAGGTGCCAGGTCTCTTCGTCCATTTCCATCTGCACCAGCACGTAGCCGGGGTAGAACTTGCGTTCGCTCTTGCGCTTCTGGCCGTCGCGCATTTCGACGACTTCTTCGGTCGGCACCAGGATCTCCCCGAAGCGCGTCTCCAGCCCGGCACGGGCGATGCGCTCCTTGAGGGATTCGGCTACCCGGTGTTCGAAATTCGAATACGCGTGCACGACGTACCATCTCAGCGCCACGTTCAACCCCCTTGCCCCGTCAGATATCGCGTGGCGAGCGCCAGCACCCAGTCCAGCGCCCAGAAAAACAGTCCGGCGAAGATCACGAAGGCAAACACGACCAGGGTCGTCATGCCGGTCTCCTGGCGATTCGGCCACACGACCTTGCGCAGCTCGATACGCGCCAGTTCCACGAACTGCTTGAACTGCGTGCCATACCAGGAGAACCACAGCACCAGTGCCGCGAGCACCAGACTTGCGATCACGGCGAGCCAGCGCAGCCAGCTGGACTCGTTGGGCAGCAGGTAGTACGCCGCCACGCCCGCGATCACGATCAGGATCGCGGCGACGAGCTTTGCCTGGTCCGCGGTATCCGCGTCCTGAACTTTGATTACGTCTGTCATATCAACCGATGGCAGGCCAGGAGGGAATCGAACCCCCAACCTGCGGTTTTGGAGACCGCCGCTCTGCCAATTGAGCTACTGGCCTACTACTTCAGGATCTTCGTTACGACGCCGGCGCCGACGGTCTTGCCACCCTCGCGGATCGCAAAACGCAGCCCGTCTTCCATCGCAATCGGACTGATCAGATCAATCGTCATCTTGATGTTGTCTCCG
>Ga0182015_10002025_pt1 | contig 25356 bp, 36 predicted proteins | sample 712P3MmetaG_FD_120478 | JGI IMG/M metagenome (GOLD analysis project Ga0182015, IMG submission 120478) | Permafrost microbial communities from Stordalen Mire, Sweden - 712P3M metaG | ecosystem: Environmental > Terrestrial > Soil > Wetlands > Permafrost | place: Sweden: Stordalen | collected...
ATCTTCGGGACGCCGCTCGCCGAGACGGCGGGCCGCTTGATGCAGAGCTCGACCGCCCGTCTCTATCACGACCACATGCTCACCAAGGAGCCCGGCACGCGCCAGCCAACCCCCTGGCATCAGGATCAGCCGTACTACAACATCGACGGCCGGCAAAACATCAGCTTTTGGATTCCCGTGGATCCGGTGAGCCGCGCGTCCACGTTGGAGTTCGTTGCGGGCTCGCACCACGGGCCCTGGCTCATGCCGCGTTCATTCATGGACTCCCAGGCGAAATGGTTTCCCGAGGGCAGCCTCGCGGACCTGCCGGACGTCGAGGCACACCGCGGCGATTTTCCGATTCTCGGCTGGGAGCTGGAGCCCGGCGATGTGGCGTGCTTTCACATGCTCACCCTGCACGCCGCGCGGGGGGTCGATGGTCCCAACCGCAGGCGGGTTTTTTCAGTGCGCTTCCTGGGCGACGACGTCACGCATGCGCCGCGGCGCTGGATGACGTCTCCCGATTTTCCGGGGCTCGCCGACGAGTTGCCCACGGGCGCGCCGCTGGATCATCCTCTGTTTCCCCTGCTTTGGCGCGCATGACCCAGGCTCCTGGTCACGGCGGCACGATGTCATAGCCCTTCTCCCGCAGCTCATCGAGCAGGCCGCCTTTTTCCAGCAGCATGTCGAGGTTCACCACGGCCACGGTGACGCTGTTCCCCTGCAGATGTTTCTCCATGCTCTCGAGCCACGTGCGCCGCACCAGGTTGATGAGCTCGCTCGGTCCGGCTCCCTCGTCCAGCGCCGCGCGGCAGGCGTCGACTTCCGCAGGTTCATGCAGGCTTGCGATGCGCTCGACGTTGCCGCTGGCCCATGCCTGCGCACGCTCGACCAAGCGCGGCAAATCCTTCTCGACTGTCGCCAATGAAGCCGCCACGCAGGCATTTTCGGTGTTCCGCGGCATGGTTTTGAGCGCATCGAGAAAATCGCGAACGCCTGCGATTTGCAGCTCTTCCACCCGCACGCCGTGCTTGCCGGCGAGTGTCCGAACCGCGGCTCCCAGATCCAACCGCGTGGACAGGCCGACCTGATGGAATGCCGCCTGCTGCAGGAACGCGGCCGCGATGATCGGGCGGTACCTCTCCCACTTTTCGGCATCCGTCGTGTACTTGCTTCGCTGCGCCGAGAAGCGTGCGTAGAGATCGGCCGGCATGACGTCCCTCAACCGCTTGCCGCCGCGCACCATGAGGAGATCGCGCTGTGTGATGAGCAGCCACAAAATCCGTACGATTCCGATGTCGAACGGCTTGGGAATCACGACTTGACTCGTGGTGGCGAGCAGCTGCTCGAATTGTTTCGATCGCCACGTGATCCCTTTCGGCAGGGGCGACATGCTGCCCAAGATCCACAGATTGGCGGCGCCGTGACTCACGTGCCACATGCCGGGTCCCGTGCGCTCGCCGGTGACGACGACCTCGTCCAACACGGGCGGCGGCGCCACGTCGGCCCGGCATGCGGCCGCGAACAGAATCCCGGCGATCCAGGCCACGGCGAGCAACGGCGGGGCCGCCCTGTACACCCCGCATCTCAGCCTGAATAATCCGCGCGAGCCGCGCTCACGCCCGTCGCTCATGTTTTGTGTTTCGTCAGCTTCTTCAGGAAGTCGTAATAGAATTCGACGCCCGTGTAGAACGACTCCACGGGGACGCGCTCGTCCTTGCCGTGCATGCGAACGTCGTCATGATCGATGGCGATGCCGCAAATGCCATAGGTCGGAATTCCCGCCGACATCGTGTAAACGCTGTCGGAGGCGCCCGTTTCCATGATCGGAATGACCGGCGCTCCGGGCCACAGCTTGGCGGCGGCGCTGCGCAGCGAATCCATGACGTCGGGCCGCAACGGCGGCGGCGGCATGGCCTTGCGATCGGAGCCGTGCTCGGAGACGTCTCCCGCGTCGTTCCGGTAGAGAACGGAGAGCTTCGGGTCGTCGAACATCCTGACGAGAGCCTCGCGGATCTCTTCCTGCGAGTGGCCCGGGAAGATGCGGCAATTGACATTGGCTTCCGCCCGCTGCGGCAGCGCATTTCGCGCATGTCCGGCGCTCATCATGGTCGGCACGCAGGTGGTGCGCATGGTTGAGTTGAAGCGCGCATCCAGGGACAGGCGGTCGATTGCCGCGGGATCCGGCGGCGACTTGAGAATTGCCAGAAAGTCGGCGGCCGTCTGGCCCTTCTCGATCGCAGCCATCTGTGTGAAATACTCCCGCGTGACATTGTTCAACTCGAAGGGAAACGGGGACTTTTGCAGCACGGCGAGCGCATCGACGACGTGATAGATGGCATTGTCGGGCTTCGGCAGCGAACTGTGGCCGCCCGGGTTGGTCGCCAGGACGGGGAAATCTCCATACAGCTTCTCCGTGGCTTCGAACTCCACGGTCATCGGCTTGCCGTGGTCCGTGACCACGCCGCCGGAATCCGGATTGAGCGCAAACTCCGCGTCGATCAAGTCGCGGTGATTTTTCAGCAGCCAATCCACGCCGTTTGACTTGCCGCCCTCTTCATCCGCGGTGAGCGCCAGTATGATGTCGCGGTTCGGAACGAATCCTTCCTTCCTCAGGCGGATGAAATCGGTGACCGCTATGGCATCGCTGACCTTCATATCCTGGGTGCCGCGCCCGTAGTAGTAGCCGTCCTGCTCGACGAACTGGAACGGATCGGTGGTCCAGTCCTCGCGCCGCGCCTCGACCACGTCGAGGTGCCCGATGATGAGCACCGGCCGAAGCTTCGAACCGGGTTTTCCCCGGTACCGCGCGACCATGTTGCCCTTGCGGTCGTTTGGACCGAGCACCGTGACGTCGGCCGGGGGAAAGCCGGCGTCCAGCAGCCGTTTCGCCATTGCCTGCGCAGCCACGGTGGTGCTTCCGATAGAATCCGTGGTGTTGATTTCGATCAATTGCTTGAAAATATCGTGCGCCATCGTCCGGGTTGCGGGATCGCTCGGCGTGGCGGACCAGGCGCATTGCAAGGACGCGGCACAGACGATGAATGCGATCGATTTCCAATGAGCGCGGTTTTTCAAAAAGACCCCCCCCGGTAAACAAATTAGGTAGAGTCATAATTTACAACGAATTTCCCAGGAAATGGCAATGGCGGAAGAAACGAAGGGTGGGGTTACACGGGAAGCCGCGGAAACGGCGGTGAAAACCTTGCTGCGCTGGGCGGGCGATGACCCGGATCGCGAAGGACTGCGCGAGACGCCGAAACGGGTGGTCCTCGCCTATACGGACTGGTTCTCGGGATACACCAGCGATCCCGGGGAATACCTGATGCGCACGTTCGAAGAGGTCGAAGGCTACGACGAAATGGTCATCCTGCGGGATATCGCGTTCGAGTCGTTCTGCGAGCACCACATGGCACCCATCATCGGGCGCGCTCACGTGGGGTATTTGCCGACGGACCGGGTCGTCGGAATCAGCAAGCTGGCGCGGGTGGTGGAGGGCTACGCACGGCGCCTGCAGGTCCAGGAAAAACTCACAGCGCAAATTGCCGGCTGCATCAACGAGACCTTGAAGCCGCGCGGCGTGGGCGTCGTCATCGACGCCGTGCATCAATGCATGACCACCCGGGGAGTCCACAAGCTGGGCGTCTCGATGGTGACCAGCAAGATGCTCGGCACATTTCGCAAGGATCCCAGCACCAGGGCCGAGTTTTTGCGATTCATCGACATCGAGGGCATGCAGCGGCGCTGAGGGGCCCGGCGTGCCGTTCCGCGGGAGCCGCGTGGAGCGCAGTTCCTGGGGGCTAGGGGCCTAGCTCCGGCGGCGCTCCGGCACGAGGCTGCGCTGGGGCACCACTTCCACCGAGAAGCTGTATTTATGGCGTTCGCCCGGTTGCAGCGCCCCGACGCCGACGACTTGGCGCGCCACCTTCTCCCCGCGCTCGTTGCTGATCGACACCACCACGCAGTACTCGCAGGCCTCATCGCGCACCGCGTGTTGGATGGTGCCCTCGATCCGCAGGGCCGAGATGCCCTTGGAGTCGGGCTCCATGCTCCCGGCATTGAACCGCAGATGATGGTGACAGCCGGGGCAAATGCTGGCGCTCAGCAAAACCATCGCCTTGCAGTGCGGACATGTGCGCGTAGCGCCCAGCGTACCCGGCCGAACGGCGCTCATCCCCAGGCTCCTAGATCTTGCCGGCTGCGCTTGCCGTGGGTACGCCCGTGGCCGTTCCCGTGGCCGTGGTCACGCCCGTGACAGCTTTGGGGCCCTTCTCCTCCGCCCAGCCGAATTCAACATGTCCGCGCATGCGTGAGCCGGCCGCGACGGTGATCGACCCCGCCTTGACGTCGCCGACGATGATCCCGCCCTCCAAAACATCCACTCGCTTGGCCGACTCGATATTGCCCTGCAATTCGCCGCCGACGACCACGATTCCCGCCAATACCTGGCCCGTCAGGTGAGCCCCGGGCTCGATGCTGAAATTGCCGTCGATGCGCACGTCGCCCTTGAAGCGGCCGGCAATCTTGACGTTGCCGGTCCCCTCGATCTTGCCTTCGATCGTCAGATTCGCGGCAATCACGGATTCGCCGCCCTCGATACGCGGGGCCGGCGACGGAGCTGGCCGGCGGGCCGGCGCGTTCAGCGAAGGATCGTTCGTGACCCGCGGCTCGGCGCGATCGGCCGCACTGCGATCGGGCGCCACTTGAGGCGTGGGCGCTGGCCCCGCTGCGGCCGGCGTGGGGGTTTCTTTCCAAAGTGCCATGACTTGTGTCTCCCGCTGGTGAAGCCGTTAAGCGTACACGCTAACGCCTCGATATGTCATCGTGCGACTGTCTGATAATGGAGACGCCGTCACAATTGCCGCTGCCCGGTAACGGCGGCGAGGGTCTCATGCATTGCACTATAATGGGCAATCAAGCAAAAGGGGGGTGCCACTTCGTGTTCGAACACTTACGTCGTCTCGATCCAGATACCATCTTGGGACTGATGGCCAAGTACCGCGCCGACCCATTCGCCCAAAAGGTCGATCTTGGCGTCGGCGTGTTTCGCGATCTCACCGGCAACACCCCCATTCTCGATTGCGTACGCCGGGCCGAGCAGTCCGTGCTGGCATCGCAGACCACGAAATCCTACGTCAGCGCCGCCGGGCGCGAGGAGTTCAACACGGCGGCCGAAGATCTCGTGCTCGGAACCGCGCACCCGGCGCGCGCCGGGCGGCGTGCGCGAACCGTGCAGGCGCCGGGCGGCTGCGGCGCCTTGCGCCTGGGTGCGGAGCTGATCCGGGCAGCCGCGCCGTCGGCGACGGTGTTCGTCAGCGACCCCACCTGGGGCAATCACGGGCCCTTGCTGGGGAGTTCGGGTCTGCGGCTGGAGCGGTACCCGTACTACGACCCCGCGGAGCACGAGCTCAGGTTCGAAGCAATGCTGGAACGCCTGGACAGGGCCGCGGCCGGTGACGTGGTCCTGATCCACGCCTGCTGTCACAACCCCACGGGCGCCGATCTGGCGCCTGACCAATGGCGGCAGCTCATCGAGCTGCTGCAGCGGCGCCGGCTGGTGCCGTTCCTCGACCTCGCCTATCAAGGATTGGGCGACGACCTGGCCGCCGACGCGTCGGGTTTGCGCCAGGTCGCCGAACAGCTGCCTGAAGCGATGATTGCGATCTCGTTTTCGAAGAACCTTGGGCTGTACCGGGAGCGGGTCGGCGCGTTGATCGTCGTCAGCGACAGTGAATCACGCGCCGACGCGGTGCAGAGCCATGTGCTGCAAATTGCGCGCGGCATCTATTCGATGCCGCCCGATCATGGCGCCGCCATCGCGGCCTGCATTTTCGCCGACTCGAACCTGCGGCAATCCTGGATCGCCGAACTTTCTCAAATGCGAGACCGCATCATGGATATGCGGGTGCTGTTGGCGCAGCGGCTGCGCGTGGCCGCCGGCGACGAATCCTTCGACTTCATCCAGCGACAGCGTGGGATGTTCTCGCTGTTGGGAGTGTCCAGGTCGGTGGTCGATCGCCTGCGCGACCAGCACCACATTTACATGACCGGCGATAGCCGCATGAATCTCGCCGGCATCATGCCGCACAACGTTGCCTACGTCGCGGCAGCGATCGTCGCAGCACGCATGGCGGAAGCGCAGCCGGCGTAGCCGGCCGAAGGGCTTGAGGAGCCTAGCTGCCCAGTGCATCGCTGAGGGCGGCGATCTCGGCGGCGCACTCCAGCATGATCTTGTCGGTCTTCGCGCCGTTGAGACCGAGGCGCTGCGACCCCGGCAACCTGGCCAAAGTTTCTTCGAGGGTCTCGGCGCCCGGGATGTGCGTCGCCATGACAATGGCGATGCAAATGACATCCTGCAAATCCGCCTCCTCGCGTTCTCCCCGTTCGAAGTCTTCCTGGCCGCCGATCGCCCCCGCCATTTCGTCGGAAAAATCCCAGTTCTCGAGAATGGCCTTGCCGATGGAGGCGTGCCAGTCGTTGATGATGCCGTCCAGCATCTCGCGGTCGGCGAACAATTCCGGATGACGGATGGCGCGGGTGAGCACATAGAGTTTGCCGATGCCGTGCATCATGCCGCCCAGCATCGCCTCATCGGGATTGACCCGGGAAGCCGTGCGCGCCAGCACATACGCGAAGGCCGCCACCTTCATGCTTCGCTGCCACAGGTCGTTCAGGTAATGTTCGAGCCCCGCGAGCTTGTTGGCGCTGCGGATCTGCGACATGGCGAACGCCATGGAGGCGCTGCGCACCATGTTGTACCCGATTCGATTGATGGCGGTGCGAAGATCCCCGATTTGCCGCCCGCCGCGATTGAGCGAGGCCGAGTTCGAGATGCGCACCAACCGTGCCGCCAACGAGGGTTCCGAGCCCACGACCCTGACCACTTGATCGATGGAGGTTTTCGGATCCGACAGGACGCGCCGCACCCGGACCGCTATCTCGGGGAACGAGGGCAGATCGACCTTTCCATCCGACAGCTCGGCTGCGAGCGATCGAACGAAGTCGAAGGCGATGTTTTGTTCGGCTTGTAGCTGTGTATTCGTCACATTCGCGCTCGTTAGGTTCGGGCGAGTGCCGTCTCCTGCAACCGAGGCGGCGTCCTCAGGCTCTTAAGTCGACCGCGCGGCCCCAGACTTGAGCACGCCGTCCAAGCGGATGGCGGCATCCGACATAATACAGGCTCCCACGCAGCGTGGGTCGATGGGCCTCAGCGGCCGACCGAGGGCCGGCTGGTGAAGCGTTGGTGCACCTCGCCGTTGCGGGAGCGTTCGGTGAAACGCCCTTTGCAGTACGTCAGGAGCACCCGCCGCCAGAATAGAACCGCGCCCGGGTTGCGCTCGTACTCGACGATTTCCCAGTCGCCGGCGAAGCGGTCGAAAATCAGGGTCGCCGCATCGCGGCCTATTCCCGAGCGGCGATGCAATGCGCGGATGAAAAACTCGGACATGTTGAAATCCGCCGCCTTCTCGCCGGCAGGCGGAATTCTGGGCCGGGACACGAGGGCAAAGCCGGCCGGCTCCGACCCCTTGAGGATCAACAGGGGATGGGAATGGTCGTTCGCGAACCAATTCGCAAAGATTTCATGCTCGCGGGGATTGTCGCCTCCCAAAACCGAGAAGAGTCCGGTGTTGAGATCCGACAAGTCTTCCAGGTACTCGCCGTAGACATCGTGGATCCACTGGCGATCCTTTTTCGAGTGCCTACAGTCTCGAATGCTGACGAGCATCGACGACACTTTCATGCGCCCCAGAAAAAAACGCAGCCCGACTGGACGAACCTGCCTGCTCGTCCGGCCGGGCTTATATCAGCGCGAAGCGAATTACGGCTTCGGAGGTGCCGCGGAGGAAGCCGCAGTTGCTGCATCGGCAGCAGCGCTGGCGGCAGTACCAGCGTCGGCAGCGCCGGAAGCAGCAGCATCCGGTGCAGGCGAGGCGGCAGGCGGCGGAGTGGCGTCGGTCGTGGGCGCAGGAGCCTCGGTCTTACTGCCGCAGGCACTCAGCACCAGTGCAGCGACAACAGCGCTTAAAGCAAGTTTGGTCTTCATCTATCGATACCCCGGGAATATTTAATGATAAAAAGGCCGAGCGTGTCTCTGGGCTTCCACCCAGACGTCCGCCCGGATTTTAGATTGTTTCACCTGATTTTCCTATCACTTTCGCCGTTTATGGAGCGCCTGTAACGTCAAGAACAGTCACGGCAATGGCGCCCTGCCCCTATGGGTCCCGCTAGCGCTGGCGCATACTTTGTCTGAATTTCAAGCGACTTTGGCGGAGTACACGTGATCGAAGCCGGGATGGATGAGCTTTATTTGAATCATTTACAAACCCTCATGGACCGGACGGCCAGGTCGCTTGCCGCCACCGGATTCGATGCGATGGTCGTACGGGCGGGCACCCCACCCACCCAGTTTCTCGACGATCAAGACTACCCCTACAAGGTCAACCCGCACTTCAAGGCCTGGGTGCCGGTCGTCGACAATCCAGGCTGCTGCTTGGTTTTCCGGCCCGGGTCCAGGCCTCGGTTACTGTTCAATCTTCCCAACGACTACTGGCACAAGCCGGCGAGCCTGCCTCGAGACCAATGGGCGAACGCCGTGGACGTGATCGCCATGCCTGATGCCTCGAAGGCTGCCCGCCATTGGGCCGGTCTCGGCCGGGTGGCTTTCATAGGCCCCGGCAACGGCGCTGAAGGCGCCGAGGCGGGTTCCGTCAATGATCCCGAGCTCCTGGCGCGGCTGCATTACGATCGTGCCGTCAAGACCCCCTACGAGCTCGAGTGCATGCGCCGGGCCAGCGCCCTGGGCGCTCTTGGTCACCGGGCGGCGCTGGCCGCGTTTCGAAGCGGTGCCTCCGAGTATGCGGCGCACATGCGCTACCTCGAGGGATGCATGCAGCGTGAAGAGGAGATGCCGTACAACAACATCGTGGCGTACAACGAAAATGCCGCCGTTTTGCACTACCAACACCTGGAGCGCCGGCCGCCGCAGCCGCTGCGCTCCTTCCTGATCGACGCCGGCGCGCAATACCGGGGCTACGCAGCCGATATCACCCGCACGTATGCGGCCTTTCCAGGCCGGTTTTCCGACTTGATCGACGCCACCACCCGCGCGCAATTGAGTCTCTGCGACGAAATCCTCTCGGGACGGGACTACCGCGACGTACATTTGTCGGCGCATCGAATCCTCGGCGATGTGCTGCATGAGATCGGGGTCACCAGGGTGGATGGCCAAGAGGCTCTGGACGCCGGCGTAACCGGCGTCTTTTTCCCTCACGGCATAGGGCACCTGCTCGGATTGCAGGTGCACGACGTCGGCGGCGTGATGGGCGACGTGAAGGGCGGCGTACGCGAGCGCCCTCCAGGACATCCCTACCTGCGTCTGACCCGGATGCTCGAGCCGGGTGTAGTCGTCACCGTCGAGCCGGGGCTTTACTTCATCGACTCGCTGCTGACTGCGGCTCGGGACGATCCCAAACGGGCGCCGCTGATCGATTGGGCAGTGGTCGAGGAACTACGCCCGTTCGGCGGGATCAGAATCGAGGACAACGTCGTGGCCACCGCATCGAAGCCGGAAAACATGACCCGCGACGCGTTTAATGCGTTGAGCGCCTAAGCGGCCGCTTTTTTGCGGCGCTTCGGCGCGGCGGCTTCAGCGGCTGCCGCATCATCGTCGGACGCCTTCTTTTTGGGCTTTTTCGGCGACTTTGCGCCCTTTCCAGCGTCCACGGCCTTCTCGACCTGTGCACCGGCCAGCTCGACCAATTGCATCAGCGCCATGTCGGCATTGTCGCCGGGCCGCGGCTCCATCTTCAGAATCCGCGTGTAGCCGCCTGCGCGCGCCTTGAAGCGCGGACCCAGGTCGGCAAACAACTTCTCCACGACCGCCTCGTCTCGAAGCCGCGAATAGGCCAGTCGGCGCTTGCCCAGCGAATCGACCTTCGCCAGCGTGATCAAAGGCTCCACCACGCGTCGCAGCTCCTTCGCTTTCGGCACGGTGGTGCGAATGGTCTCGTGACGCAGCAGCGAGGTGGCCATGTTGCGCATCATCGCATGCCGGTGCGAGGCATTTCTCGATAGCTGACGGCCGCTGTTTCTGTGACGCATTCTCTAGATTCCGTCGCGCTCGTCGTCGCGCTTCAAGCCCGGGGGCGGCCAATTGTCGATACGCATGCCGAGAGTCAACCCGTGGCTCTCCAGCACTTCCTTGATCTCGGTGAGCGATTTCTTGCCGAGGTTCGGCGTGCGGAGCAATTCGACTTCGGTTCGCTGTACGAGATCGCCGATGTAATGGATGTTCTCCGCCTTGAGGCAGTTCGCGCTGCGAACGGTGAGCTCCAACTCGTCGACCGGACGCAGCAGGATCGGATCGAATTGCGTCTCCGTCGCCTTTGCAGTCGACTCGTCCTGGCCCTGAAGATCGACGAAAACCGACAGCTGATCCTTGAGGATCCCGCCGGCGCGGCGAATGGCCTCTTCCGGATCGATGGTGCCGTTCGTCTCGATGTCGAGGATCAGCTTGTCGAGGTCGGTGCGCTGCTCGACGCGGGCGCTCTCGACGTTGTAGGTCACCTTGCGAACCGGGCTGAACGAGGCATCGAGTTGCAGCCGGCCAATGGCGCGCGTCTGTTCCTCGAACGCCATGCGCTGCGCCGCCGGACGATAGCCGCGGCCCCGCTCGACCTTCAGCGACATCGACAGCTCACCGGCCTTCGTCAGATTGGCGATCACCAAATCGGGGTTCAGGATCTCGATGTCGTGGTCGCCGGAAATGTCGCCGGCCGTCACCGGGCCCGGACCTTTCTTGTGCAATCGCACCTCGGCCACGTCGCGCGTGTGCATGCGAATCGCCACCGATTTGAGATTCAGGAGAATGTCGACGACATCCTCCTGGACGCCTTCGATGGCCGTGTACTCGTGCAACACGCCGTCGATCTCGATTTCCGTGATCGCAGCCCCCGGCAGCGAGGACAGCAGCACCCGGCGCAGGGCGTTGCCCAGCGTGTGACCAAACCCGCGTTCGAACGGTTCGATCACGATTCGCGCATGGCGCGGCGACACGGGTTGCACCTTGACGACCCGAGGCTTCAAGAATTCATTGATCGATCCCTGCATGGAAGACCCTCGTTAACTAACCGCGGACGCGTCGCGGCAACTGCCGCTGCGCGTTACTTGCCAATTCCCTACCCGCCCATTCCGTGTTGGCCAATTCTTTATTTGCCAATTCCTTATTTGGAATACAGCTCGACGACCAGGCTCTCGTTGATGTCCGGCAAAATCTCCTGCCGATCCGGAACCGACTTGAGAACGCCCGAGAACTTCTTGTCGTCCACTTCCACCCAATCGGGAAAGCCGACCTGCGCGGCGATCGTGAGCGCCGCCTGAATGCGCGTCTGCTTCTTCGCCTTTTCGCGAAGGCTCACGACATCCCCGGCCTTGCACTGATACGAGGCGATATTGACGAGCTTGTCATTGACGGAAACCGCCTTGTGGCTCACCAACTGGCGCGCTTCCGCACGGGTGGACGCAAAACCCATGCGATACACGACATTGTCGAGACGGCACTCCAGGAACTGCAGCAGCGTTTCACCGGTGGCGCCCGGGCGCCCCGCCGCCTTCTGATAGTAGTTGCGGAACTGGCGCTCGAGCACGCCGTACATGCGGCGCAGCTTCTGCTTCTCCCGCAGCTGCAACCCGTACTCCGAGAGCCGCTGCTTGCGCTCACTCTTCACGCCGCCGGGCGGCACTTCGAGCTTGCACTTCGACTCGAGCGGCTTCACGCCACTCTTCAGGAACAGATCGGTTCCCTCGCGACGCGACAGCTTGCATTTCGGACCGGTGTACTTTGCCATTACAAACCCTTGAGCGATATCGAAACTACCCGCACCAAACTTGCGGACACAGGCCTAAACGCGCCGCTTTTTCGGCGGACGGCAGCCGTTGTGGGGGATCGGGGTCACGTCCTCGATGTTGGTGATCTTGAGACCACATCCATTCAATGCGCGCACTGCCGATTCCCGGCCGGGACCGGGGCCCATCACCCGCACTTCGACGTTCTTGACGCCATGTTCCTGGGCCGCATTGCCGGCACGCTCGGCGGCCACCTGCGCGGCGAACGGCGTCGATTTGCGCGATCCGCGAAAGCCGCAGCCGCCCGACGTCGCCCACGAAAGCGTATTGCCCTGACGGTCGGTGATCGTGATGATCGTGTTGTTGAAAGACGCGTGCACGTGCGCGATTGCATCGAGCACGTTCTTGCGCACTTTCTTGCGCGCCGGCTTGCCGCCCTGTGCGCCGGCGGCCCCGCTGCCTTGATTGGCATTCTGCTTTTGATCAGCCATATTTATTTTCTCGTAAGGCGCTGCGCGCCAACTATCAACGGGGCCGAAACGGCCCCGTCCTTGAAAACTAGACCTTGCCCGGAGGCGCGTTCATCTTGACGGCCTGCTTGCGCGGGCCCTTCCGGGTGCGGGCGTTGGTGCGCGTACGCTGACCCCGCATGGGCAAGCCCTTGCGATGGCGGATGCCCCGGTAGCAGCCCAAGTCCATCAGCCGCTTGATGTTCATCGATACTTCGCGCCGCAGGTCGCCCTCGACCGCGAACTTGGCAACTTGAGACCTGAGCGACGCCACCTCGGCATCGGTCAAATCCTTCACTTTGACGCTGTACTTGACGCCGGCAGCATCACAAATACGCGCCGCGCGGCTGTTTCCAACGCCAAAAATGTGGGTCAGGCCGACGACCACATGCTTGTTCATCGGTATGTTGATGCCGGCGATACGCGCCATCTACTTCTCCACCTGCGCCCACGAAAAAAAGCGCATTAGTATATTAGAAAAACCACTTGATATCAATGCAGCCGCCAGATCCATCTCGCGGTCAGCCCTGGCGCTGCTTGTGCCGGGCGTCCGACGAACAGATGACGTAGACGATTCCGCGCCGCCGCACGATTTTGCAGTTCTTGCAAATCTTCTTCACCGAAGGACGAACTTTCATTTCTTGCTCCCGATGCCCCGCAGGCTGGCCTTTTTCATCAGGCCCTCATATTGATGCGACATCATGTGCGAAGACGCCTGTGCGACGAAGTCCATGACGCCGACGACGATGATCAGCAACGAAGTGCCGCCGAACTGGAACGGAACGCTGGGGTTCACCATGCGAATGATTTCCGGCAGCAAGCACACCGACATGATGTAGAGGCCGCCCCACAGCGTAAGCCGGGTGAGGACCTTGTCCAGGTAATCGCCGGTCTGCTGGCCCGGGCGTATGCCGGGGATGAAGGCCCCCGCCTTCTTCAGGTTCTCGGCCGTGTCGCGCGCATCGTAGACCAGCGCGACGTAGAAAAAGGCAAATCCGATGATGAGCAGCGCGAACAGCACCACATGCAGGGGCTGCCCGTAGTTGAGGATCTGCGCCACCTTCTGCAGGGTCCTCTGAATGCCGTTGGGATTCGGGGCGTTGCCGCCGAAAAATTGGGCAATGGTTGCCGGGAACACCAGCAAACTCGACGCGAAAATCGGCGGGATGACTCCCGCCATGTTCAGCTTGAACGGCAAATGCGTGCTTTGGCCCTGCATCATGCGCCGGCCCACCTGCCGTTTGGCGTAGTTCACCTGGATCTTGCGTTGCGCCCGTTCCACGAATACGCAAAACAGCGTGACGAGTATGACAACCACCAGGATGAGAAGAACCACCATCGGGTTCATTTCACCCGAGTGCACCATCTCCAGGGTGTTGCCGATGGCCCGCGGTAACCCCGCGACGATGCCCGCCACGATGATCATGGTGATGCCGTTGCCGATGCCCCGCTCGGTGATCTGCTCGCCCAGCCACATCACGAACATGGTCCCGGTCGTGATCGATACCGTCGCTACGAATAGAAATTGCGGGCCGGGATTGGGCACCAGATTGCCGCCCGAGTTCTGGATCGCGAGTGCCGCGCCAAATCCTTGAAAACCCGCAAGAAACACCGTGCCGTAGCGGGTGTATTGCATCAGCTTGCGGCGCCCCGACTCGCCATCCTTGCGGATCTGCGCCCAGGGCGGATACACCATCGACGCCATCTGAATGATGATGGAGGCCGTGATGTAGGGCATCACGTTCAGCGCGAAGATGCTGAATCGCTGTAGCGCACCGCCGGAAAACATGTTGAACATGCCGAGCAGCGTTCCTTGCTGCGTCGAGAAGAACGCGGCGAAGCGCGCGGCATCTATGCCCGGCACCGGAATGAATGTCCCGACACGGTAAACGACCAGCGCGCCCAATAGGAACCACAAACGCTTGCGCATCTCGGCAAAGCGGGTGATGTCGCCTAACGCTGCGGTATTGGTGCTGGAAGTGGCCACGGGTTCTCTTGCTCTTTGACCTTATTCCGCGAAACTGCCGCCCGCCGACACAACGGCGGTTTTCGCGCCCTTGGTTGCGGTGACGGCCTTGTCCTTGACGACGAAGGCTTTCGTGACGGCGCCCGACAGGATGATCTTCACGAGCTTGGTGCATTCCGGAACCAAATTCGCCTCGATCAAGCCCTTGAGCGTGACGTCGGTGCCGGCAACCCGCATCAAATCGTCAAGCGTCAATTCGGCCCGCGACGCCTTCATCGCGGAACGAAAACCGATCTTCGGCAAGCGCCGCTGCAACGGCATCTGGCCGCCCTCGAATCCGGTCTTGTGGTAGCCACCCTTGCGGGCTCGCTGCCCCTTGACGCCACGGCCACAGGTCTTGCCCTGGCCCGCGGATGCGCCGCGGCCGACACGCAGATGCGTCCGCTTGGACCCGGCGCCCGGCTTTATCGTGTTTAATCTCATTGTCCCTTCCCCAACGCAGGCTCGACCCGGAGCATGTGGCTCGCCGCATTCATCATGCCCCGATTCGAGGGCGTATCGGCGACGACCACGGAGTGTCCGATGCGGCGCAGTCCCAACCCGCGAACCGACCCGCGAATGCTGGCCAACTGGCCATACACGCTCTTGATCAACGTGACCTTGACTGTTTTATCCGTCATGGCATCAACCCACGAGTTCCGCGACGCTCTTGCCACGCTTGGCCGCAATGTCGTCCGGCGTCCGCAGCTTGGCCAGCGCATCCATGGTCGCGCGCACGACGTTGATCGGGTTGCGCGAGCCGTAGCTCTTGGCGAGCACGTTGCGCACTCCGGCGCACTCGAACACCGCCCGCATGCCGCCGCCGGCGATCACCCCCGTACCGTCCGCGGCCGGCTGCATGTATACGCGCGTCGTGCCGTGCCGGCCCTTGACCGCATAAAACAATGTGTCGTTCTTCAACGATACGGTAACCAGGCTCTTGCGGGCCTGCATCATCGCCTTCGATATCGCGACCGGCACTTCCCGCGCCTTGCCGTAACCAAATCCGACCCGGCCGGCTCCGTCACCGACCACGGTCAGTGCCGTGAAGCCGAACTGTTTGCCGCCCTTGACCACCTTGGCCACGCGGTTCACCGCGACCAGCTTTTCGAGCAGGTCATCGCCGGACATTGGTTTTTCTACTCTTGCCATGGTGCCCGCCCCTTCAATTAGAACTCGAGGCCCGCTTCGCGTGCGGCCTCGGCCAGCGCTTTGACGCGCCCGTGATACATAAAGCCGGAACGGTCGAACGCGACCTTCTTGATGCCCTTCGCCGTGGCCCGCTCCGCAATGGCGCGGCCGACCGCCTTGGCAGCTTCGATGTTGCCGGTCGTCTTCAATTCGCCGCGGACGTCCTTCTGCAGGGTCGATGCGGCGACCAGAACCTTGTCGCCCTCAGGGGCGAATATCTGCGCGTAGATGTGCAGAGGCGTCCGGTGCACCGACAGGCGCAGGGCGGCCAGCTCCTTGATCTTCTCGCGTCCCCTGCGCGCGCGGCGCAGGCGGGTGTCTTGCTTGGTCAATTTCATGTGCCTACTTCTTTTTCGCCTCTTTCAGCGAAATCTTCTCGTCCGAATACTTCACGCCCTTGCCCTTGTAGGGTTCCGGCGGCCGAAAGCTCCGAATCTCCGCGGCGGTCTGGCCAATCCGCTGGCGGTCGATGCCCTTCACGACGATCTCCGTCTGCGTCGGGGTCTCGATGGTGATGCCGTCGGGAATCGCAAAGTTGATGAGATGCGAGTAGCCCAGCGTCAACGTCAGGCTCTTGGCCTGCACGGCCGCGCGGTAGCCGACGCCGACGAGTTCCAGCTTCTTTTCGTAGCCCTTGGTCACTCCGGTGACCATGTTCGCGAGGTGCGCCCGCGTGGAGCCCGCGATGGCGTTCAGGCCTTCGGCGGAGGTCGTCGCCTCCACCGCAAGATGCTTGTCCTTCTGCACCACCTTGATGCCGCTCTTGATGGCGAGCGTCAACGAGCCCTTGGCGCCCTTGACCGTGACGGCGTCGGCGCCGATGGTCACGCTCACACCCTGCGGGAGATCGACCGGCTTTTTTGCAACTCGAGACATAACTTGAACCCTAAGTGAAGGCCTGGAATTCTATTGGACGACGAACAGCACTTCGCCGCCCGTGCCCGCGGCGCGCGCCTGCTTGTCGGACATGATGCCCTGCGGGGTGGATACCACCGCGACCCCCAGCCCGCCCAACACCTTGGGCAATTCATCCTTGCCGCGGTAGATCCGCAGGCCGGGACGGCTGATTCGCTCGATGCGGTCGATGACCGGCCGGCCATCGTGATATTTCAGCTCGATCGACAGCGTGCTCTTGGCGCCCGCAGTCTCGACGCTAAACCCGCCGATGTAGCCTTCCTCCTTCAATACCTCGAGGATGGCCAGCTTCAGCTTCGACGCACCCACGCCCACCGTGGGCTTGCCCGCGGCTTGCGCATTGCGGATGCGGGTCAGAAGATCGGCGATGGGATCAGTCATGCTCATTGTGCGCGCCTCACCAGCTGGCCTTGGACAGGCCCGGAATTTCCCCACGATTGGCCGCTTCGCGCAGCTTGGTGCGCGCCAATCCAAACTTTCGATAAACGCCGCGCGATCGCCCCGTGATGGAGCAACGGTTTCGCTGCCGGCTCACGGCGGCATCCCGCGGCTGCTCCTGCAGCTTCACCTGCGCGGCGGCGCGCTCCTCTGCGCCCGTCTTCGGGTCGCGGATCAGCTCTTTGAGCTCGGCGCGGCGGGCGGCGTATTTTTTCGCCACCTTCAGGCGGCGCTTTTCTCGCATGAGCATGTTCATTTTGGCCATGGGCGTAACCTACTTGCGGAACGGAAAGTTGAAGGCTTCCAACAGCGCGCGTCCATGCTTGTCGTCCGCCGCCGACGTGGAAATGGTGATGTCCATGCCACGAATTTGATCGATTTGGTCGTACTGAATTTCAGGGAAAATGATCTGTTCCTTGACGCCGAGGCTGTAGTTGCCGCGGCCATCGAAGGAGCGCGTGCTGATGCCGCGAAAATCCCTGATGCGCGGAATCGCAATGCTCACCAGGCGGTCCAGGAATTCGTACATGCGGTCGCCGCGCAGCGTCACCTTGCAGCCGATCGCCTGGCCGTCCCGCACCTTGAAGGTTGCGACAGACTTCTTTGCCTTGGTGATCGCCGGCTTTTGACCCGTGATCTTCGTCATGTCCGCGGTTGCGGCGTCCATTACCTTCTTGTCGGCAACGGCCTCGCCCACGCCCATGTTGACCGTGATCTTGAGGATGCGCGGCACCTGCATGGTGTTCTTCAGCTCGAGCTTTGTCTTGAGCTCGGGCACGATTTTTTCTCTGTAGATCTGTTTCAGTCTTGCTGGCATGGTTTCTTAGTGCTGACGCACTATCTCCTGGTGCTGTCGCACTATCTCCTGGTGCTGTCGCACACTTTCAACGGGGCTGTAAGACAGCCCCGACCGATAGCGCTCGCGGAGCGAGCGGGAAGAACGGTTCTTCACGAGCCGCGTCATATGCTGGTTCGTCATTTGGCGTCGACCATTTCCTTGTTCGACTTGAAGATCCGGACCTTGCGGCCGTCCTCGAGCGCCTTGAACCCGATCCGATCGCCCTTCTGGGTCGCCGGATTGAAGATCAGGACATTCGACACGTGCAGCGGTGCTTCGCGCTCGATGATCCCGCCCTGAACGCCCTTTTGAGGATTCGGGCGCTGATGCTTCTTGGACATGTTCAGTCCCTCGACGCGCACACGGTCATCCGCCAGCACCTCGATGACGGCGCCGCGGCGCCCTTTGTCGCGACCGGAGATCAACACCACCATGTCGCCTCTGCGAATTTTTTTCATCACAGCACTTCAGGGGCAAGGGAAATGATCTTCATGAATTGCACGTTGCGCAGTTCGCGCGTGACCGGCCCGAAGATTCGGGTCCCGATCGGCTCGAGCTTGTTCGTTAGAAGCACCGCCGCATTCGTATCGAAGCGAATCAGCGAGCCGTCGGCGCGGCGAACGCCGCTCTTCGTGCGCACCACGACCGCGTCGTACACCTCGCCCTTCTTGACCTTGCCGCGCGGAATCGCGTCCTTGACGCTGACCTTGATGACGTCGCCCACGGCGGCGTAGCGCCGCTTGGAGCCGCCCAGGACCTTGATGCACATGCACCGTTTGGCGCCGCTGTTATCAGCCACATTCAATATGGTTCGCATCTGAATCATGTCGGTCCTTTATTCGGCTCGTGCGCGTTCGACGACGCGCACCAGGGTCCACGATTTACGACGCGACATCGGACGGCATGGCTTGATCGACACCGTGTCGCCTTCCTTGCATTCGTTGTTCGCGTCATGGGCCAGCAGCTTGGTCGTGCGCCTGACGTACTTGCCGTACATCGGATGCTTGACCAGGCGCTCGACGGAGACCGCGATGGTCTTGTCCATCTTGTTGCTGACGACCTTGCCCGTGAGCAGGCGCAGTCCCGGTACCGGGGTAGGGCCAGGGCCGGCGGCCGTTGCCGCGGGCGTCGCCATACCCGCGCCGGCGCCTTCGGCCGTCTGGCCCGCCGCAGATTCTGTTGTCGTCGACATCAATATCTCCAGGCGCTCTGCGCCGAATCTACGGGGTCGATGCGACCCCGATTGCCAGTGCTCGCTGCGCGAGCAATAGAACATCGATAAATCATGGTCGGGCCTTGGACTGGGCGAGCACCGTCTTCACGCGCGCAATGTTCTTGCGCACCTTCGCGAATTGGTCCGGCTTCGCCGGCTGACCCGTCGCGCGCGCCATGCGCAGGTTGAACTGTTCCCGGCGCAGCTTGAGCAGATCGTCCCCGAGAGCGTTTGGCGCCTTGCCGCGCAAATCTTTCGCCTTCATGTACGCACCTTCATGTTCGGACCTGGCGCTTGACGAATGCCGTCGAGACGGACAGCTTCGCCGATGCGAGCCGGAACGCCTCGCGCGCGATCTCTTCGCTCATGCCCTCGATCTCGAAGAGCACCTTACCCGGCAGAACCTTGGCCACCCAGTATTCGACGTTGCCCTTGCCGCTGCCCATTCGAACCTCTAGCGGCTTCTGCGTGATCGGCACGTCGGGGAACACGCGAATCCATATGCGTCCGCCGCGCTTCACGTGGCGTGAAATGGCGCGCCGCGCCGCCTCGATCTCCCGCGCCGTCATGCGGCAACGGTCGGTGGCCTTCAGGCCGTATTCACCGAATGCGACGAAATTGCCGCGCGTAGCGCTGCCGGAAATCTTTCCCTTGAACTGTTTGCGGAATTTGGTCCGCTTCGGCTGCATCATGTGTTGTTACTCAAGTTCAACTTTGAACAGGCGCCGCCGCCTCGACGGACTTCGCGCCCGTCGCCGCCTCGGACTCCGCCTCGGGAGCCTCGGCCTCCGGCTGGTCGAATATCTCGCCTTTGAATATCCAAACCTTGATCCCGATCACCCCGTAGGTCGTCTGTGCCTCGGCGAGGCCGTAGTCGATGTCCGCACGGAAGGTGTGCAGCGGAACCCGCCCTTCGCGGTTGGTTTCCGTTCGCGCGATTTCGGATCCGTTCAGTCGGCCCGAGATGCGCACCTTGATGCCGAGCGCGCCCGAACGCATGGTATTGGTCACGGCGCGCTTCATGGCGCGGCGGAACATCACCCGCTTTTCGAGTTGCTGGGAAATGCCCTCGGCGACCAGCTTCGCATCCAGTTCCGGCTTGCGGATCTCGGCGATGTTGAGGCGCACGTCCTGCATCGTCATTCCGAGAATCTTGGCCACCGCAGTGCGGAGTTTTTCGATGTCCTCGCCCTTCTTCCCGATCACGATGCCCGGCCGGGCGGTGTGGATCGTGATGTTGGCGCGGCGCGCGGCGCGCTCGATGTGAATCCGGCTGACGGACGCGTCGGCCAGTTTCTTCATCAGGTATTCACGCACCAGATGATCGGTGTGGATGTTCGAAGCGAACGTCTTGGTTCCCGCATACCACTTCGACGTCCAGTCGCGCGTGATGCCCAGACGAATGCCAATCGGATTTACTTTTTGACCCATTAGGCGTCTCGCTTGCCGTCGGAAACTTGGACCAGGATGTGACTGTTGCGCTTCGCGATGCGTACGCCGCGCCCCTTGGCGCGCGCATGGAACCGCTTGAGCATGGGCGCCGCATCGACTTCGATCCGGGTCACCTTCAAATCGTCGACATCGGCATTGAAATTGTTGTACGCATTGGCGATGGCCGAATCCAGCACCTTGAGGACGATCTTGGCGCCCTTCTTCGGCATGAACTTCAGCGTGGTCACCGCAAGCGTCGCGGACTTGCCGCGAATGGTGTCGACCACCAAGCGGCATTTCTGCGGGGAAATCCGCGCGTACCGCAATACTGCTTTGGTCTGCATGCCTTACTCCGCCGCCGAGACTTTCTTGTCGCCGGAATGCGCCTTGAACGTACGAGTCGGCGCGAACTCGCCCAGCTTGTGACCCACCATGTTCTCCGACACCAGCACCGGCACGTGCAGGCGGCCGTTGTGCACGGCGATGGTCAAACCCACCATGTCGGGGATGACCATCGAGCGGCGCGACCACGTCTTGATCGGGCGGCGATCGTTTTTCTGACTGGCCGTTTGCACCTTCTTGGCGAGGTGCAAATCGACGAAGGGGCCTTTCTTGAGCGAACGAGGCACTTGGGTTTCTCCAGTCTCTTAAATGCGTTTGTTCTTGCGACGCTGAACGATCATGCCGTCAGTGCGCTTGTTGCGACGCGTCTTCTTGCCCTTGGTCTGCAGGCCCCAGGGGCTCACGGGATGCGGATTGCCCTGTCCGGACTTGCCCTCGCCGCCACCGTGCGGGTGATCGACCGGGTTCATCACGACGCCGCGCACGGTTGGACGCACGCCGAGCCAGCGCACCGCGCCGGCTTTGCCGAACACCCGTAGATTGTGCTCATCGTTTCCGACTTCGCCGATGGTGGCGCGGCAATCGACGTGGATCTTGCGCATTTCGCCCGACTTCAACCGAACGCTGGCGTACATGCCCTCGCGCGCGGCGAATTGCGCCGAGCCGCCGGCGCTGCGCGCCAGCTGGCCGCCCTTGCCGGGCTTCAGTTCGATGTTGTGAATCGTGCTGCCGACGGGGATGTGCCGAAACGGCATCGCGTTGCCCGGCTTGATCGGCGCATCGGCGCCCGAGCGAATCTCATCGCCGGCCTTCACGCCCTTCGGCGCCAGGATGTAGCGGCGCTCGCCGTCCTTGTACAGCACCAGCGCCAGATGCGAGGTGCGGTTGGGGTCGTATTCCAAGCGCTCGACGGTGCCCGGAATCCCGTCCTTGTCGCGCTTGAAATCCACCAAGCGGTAGCGCTGCTTGTGGCCGCCGCCGATATGCCGCGTGGTCTGCCGGCCGGAATGGTTGCGGGCTCCGGTCCGGTTCTTCTTGGTGGTCAGCGACTCGATCGGGCCGCCCTTGTGGAGGTGCGATCTGTCGATTTTGACGACGAAGCGCGTACCCGGCGAGGTCGGCTTCATTTTGATGAGTGCCATGGCCTTATCGTCCTTATCGAGCCGAGCCGGTGAAGTCGATCGACTGCCCGGTCGTCAAGCGCACGTAGGCTTTCTTGTATCCGTTGCGCTTGCCGGCCACGTTCTTGAATCGCCGCGTCTTGCCCGGCTTGTTGAGCAAATTCACGCCCTCGACCTTGACCTCGAACATCAGTTCGACGGCCTTTTTCACTTCTTCCTTCGAGGCATCGTCGCGCACGCGAAAAACGTACTGATTCGCTTTTTCGGTGACGTTCGCGGCCTTCTCCGAGACGTGCGGCTGGATCAGCACGGTCATCAATCGTTCTTTATTCATTGGCGCCTCCGAGACGCTGTTCCAGCAGTTTCAACGCACCGACCGTGGCCAACACCTTGTCGTGCTTGATCAAGCTCAGGGGATCGAGCGAAGCCACGGCCATCACGTCCACATAGGGGATGTTGCGGGCGGCGAGAAACAGCTTCTCTTCGTAGGCCTCCACGAGAATCAATGCCCGGGTGAGACCGAACTCGGCGAGTTTGCTGATGAGCAGCTTGGTCCTGGGCGCGCTCAACTCCAGCGATTCGATGGCGAAAAGGCGATCCTGGCGCACCAGCTCCGACACCATGGACTGCATGGCGGCGCGATACATCTTGCGGTTCACCTTCTGCGTGAAATCGCGCGGCCGTGCGGCGAAAGCGCGGCCGCCGCCCACCCAGATGGGGCTGCGAATCGAGCCGGCGCGGGCCTGGCCCGTGCCCTTTTGGCTCCACGGCTTCTTGCCGCCGCCGCGGACCTCGGCGCGCGACTTCTGCCGCTTCGTGCCGGCACGCCCGGCGGCCATGTAGGCCGTGACTACCTGGTGTACCAGAGCTTCGTTGTAGGCGCGGCCGAAGGCGGCGTCCGACAGTTGAATTTCGGTGGGCTGGCTGACGTTCTTGAGCTGCAGCTTCATGGCGTTTACTTCTTATCCGATTTGGAAGCGCCCTTGCCGGCCCCGCCCTTCGCAGCGACCGGAGCCTTGTTCGGCGCCAGCCGTTTACGGCGGGCCTGCGAAGCGGCCTTCAATGACGGCATGACAACGACCCGGCCGCCCTCGGCGCCCGGAATCGCCCCGCTGATGAGCAACAGATTGCGGTTCACGTCGACCTCGACGATGCGCAAATTCTGGATGGTGCGGTTCTTGACACCCATGTGGCCGGACATGCGCTTGCCCTTGAATACGCGGCCCGGCGTCTGGCGCTGCCCGATCGAGCCCGGCGCCCGATGGGATAGCGAGTTTCCGTGGGTTTTCATGCCGCCGGCGAAATTGTGCCGCTTTATGGTGCCGGCAAAGCCCTTGCCGACCGTGGTGCCGGTTACGGCAACGATCTGGCCTACCGTGAACATGTCGACTTTCAGCTCGCCGCCGGTTGCCAGCGACTCGCCCTCACCCTTGTTCAGGCGGAACTCCTGGGAGGTGTAGCCGGCCGCGACATTCGCCTTCGCAAAATGCCCGGCGAGCGCCTTGGGCACGCGCGAAGGACGCCGCGTCCCAAGGGTGACCTGCACTGCACGATAGCCGTCGGTTTTATCGTCTTTGACCTGCGAGATGCGATTCGGCAACGCCTCGACGACCGTCACGGGGACGGTCACACCGGCGTCGGTGAATACACGGGTCATGCCGCATTTACGGCCAACCAGACCAATGGTCATTGTCGAATCCTCACACCGCGAGAGCTACGATTCGCTCGCGCTTACGTTGCAACCGGTCAGCGGTTTGGGCGCTCGGGACCCCAGCATCCTTTGGGGATGACTGGCGTCGGCGCCCACGCGCTCTGACCTCTAAAATTGGACCGCGAATTATACACGGGTGCACGCCACGTGCAACCGGCGTCCGCTACATGGCGACCGTTGGCCGGCGTCCGTTACACGGCGTCTCAGTTAAGCTTGATCTGGACGTCCACGCCCGCCGGAAGCTCGAGTTTCATGAGCGCATCGACGGTCTTGTCCGTCGGATTCAAGATGTCCATGAGTCTCTTGTGCGTCCGAATCTCGAACTGATCGCGTGCGTCCTTGTCCCCGTGGGGCGACACCAGCACCGTGAAGCGCTCCATCTTGATGGGCAGCGGAACCGGACCCTTGACGGTCGCCCCCGTGCGCTTCGCGGTATCGACGATTTCCCGCGCTGATTTGTCGATCAGCCGGTGATCGAACGCCTTCAGGCGGATACGAATGTTCTGATTAGCCATGACTGTCCTATGCGCCTACGCGCCGAATTTACGGGGCCGCAGCGGCCCCGTCCTAAAGTTCGGGGTCGCCGCGACCCCGTTGAAAGTTGCGCGAAGCGCATTACTAAGCAATCACCTTGGCCACGACACCGGCACCGACGGTCTTGCCGCCCTCCCGGATGGCGAAGCGCAAGCCCTGTTCCATCGCTATCGGCGCGATCAACTCCACCACGATCTTGATGTTGTCCCCGGGCATCACCATCTCGGTGCCCTCCGGCAACTCCACCGCCCCCGTCACATCCGTGGTGCGAAAATAAAACTGCGGCCGATACCCCTTGAAGAACGGCGTGTGCCGCCCGCCCTCCTCCTTCGTCAGCACGTACACCTCGGCCTCAAACTTCGTGTGCGGATTGATGCTCCCCGGCTTGCACAACACCTGCCCGCGCTCCACTTCCTCGCGCTTCGTGCCGCGCAGCAGCACCCCCACGTTGTCCCCCGCCTGACCCTCGTCCAAGAGCTTGCGAAACATCTCCACGCCCGTGCACGTCGTCTTCTGCGTCGCCCGTATCCCCACAATCTCCACTTCGTCGTTCACCTTCACTATCCCGCGCTCGATCCGCCCCGTCACCACCGTGCCGCGCCCCGCAATCGAAAATACATCCTCCACCGGCATCAAAAATGCCCCCTCCACCGCCCGCTTCGGCACCGGAATGTACTCATCCAGCGCCTTGACCAGCTTCATCACCGAGGGTACCCCGATCTCGCTCGCATCCCCCTCCAGCGCTTTGAGCGCCGATCCCGTGATGATCGGCGTCTTGTCCCCGGGAAACTTGTACAGCGTCAACAGGTCGCGCACCTCGAGCTCCACCAGCTCCAAGAGCTCCGCATCGTCAACCATGTCCGCCTTGTTCAAATACACCACGATGTACGGCACCCCCACCTGGCGCGCCAACAAGATGTGCTCGCGCGTCTGCGGCATCGGCCCGTCCGCCGCCGATACCACCAATATCGCCCCGTCCATCTGCGCAGCTCCCGTGATCATGTTCTTCACATAGTCCGCATGCCCGGGACAGTCCACGTGCGCGTAGTGCCGCGCCTCGCTCTGATACTCCACGTGCGCCGTCGCTATCGTGATCCCCCGCGCACGCTCCTCCGGCGCCTTGTCAATCTGGTCGTACGCCTTGTACTCGCCACCAAACTTCTCCGCCATCACCTTCGTCAAGGCTGCCGTTAAGGTCGTCTTGCCATGGTCCACATGGCCTATCGTCCCCACGTTCACGTGCGGCTTCGTTCGCTCAAACTTCCCCTTCGACACGGCAAGTACC
>Ga0182015_10002026_pt1 | contig 25355 bp, 12 predicted proteins | sample 712P3MmetaG_FD_120478 | JGI IMG/M metagenome (GOLD analysis project Ga0182015, IMG submission 120478) | Permafrost microbial communities from Stordalen Mire, Sweden - 712P3M metaG | ecosystem: Environmental > Terrestrial > Soil > Wetlands > Permafrost | place: Sweden: Stordalen | collected...
ACGTATTCCTCGGTCGGCGTCGTGAAGGGCTCGTCGGCGCTGTTGCTGTGGCAGGAATTGGTTCCGTTCAGGTACGAGAGCATCAGCTCGATGGCGGTGCGGGTGAGGTTGTTCTTGAACTCGGCCGCGATGAGCGAGCGGCCGCTCGTCTGCGTGTGGAGCTTGAGCACCTGGGCCTTCGCGCCGGCCCCGTAGCCGTCGCGCATGCCGATCGCCCAGATGCGCCGGCAGGCGCGGCCGAGCACGAGGTACTCGACGTCGAGGCCGCAATCCAGGAAGAACGAGAACCGCGGGCCAAAGCGGTTCACGTCCAGCCCGCGGGCGCGAAGCAGGTCGGCGTAGGCGAAGCCGTTGCTCAGCGTGAACGCCGCCTGCTGCACGGGCGTGGCCCCCGCCTCCGCGATATGGTAGCCGCTGATGCTTATGGGATACCAGCGGGGCATGTGCGGGATGCACCACTCCACCATGTCGCCCAGGAACCGAAGGGAGGCGTCGATCGGGAAGATGACCTCGTTCTGCGCCTGCACCTCCTTGAGCATGTCGGCCTGGATCGTGCCGCGCAGCTGCGGCACGCAGTCGGCCCCGAAGCGGCGCTTCGCGGCGGCGACGTACATCGCCAGGATCGCCGGGGCCGGGGCGTTCATGGTCATCGAGACGGAGGCGTTCGGCGCAACGAGGTCGAAGCCCGCGAAAAGGCGCTCCATGTCCTCGACGGTGTCGATCGCGACGCCGCCCTCCCCCACCTTCCCGAGGACGCCCTCGTGGTCGCTGTCGAGCCCGTAGAGCGTGGGCCCGTCGAACGCCGTCGACAGCCGCGTGCTCGCCTGGTGGCCGGCGAGGTAGTGGAACCGCCGGTTCGTGTCCTCGGCGAGCCCGAGGCCGGCAAAGAGGCGCATGGGCTCCTCGCCGCCCCCCTGCCGGTCCAGGTACATCTCGCGGTACGCCCCGTTGGCGAACGGGAACTCGCCGGGGAGGCCCTGGCCGAGGAGGTACTCGGCGATGGCCCCGGGCTCGTCGGTCGCCGGCAGCGCGAGCCGCGGGAGCGGCGTCCCGGTGGGCGAGGACGTCCGCTCGACCGACGCCTGGATCCCGGCCCAGCGCGCGCGCAGCTGCGCCCCGAAACTCCCGTCGGCGCGCGCCCGCGCGGCCTCGGCCGCGACGAAGGCGTTGTAGGCATCGATCGCGTCGGCGACTTTTCCGAGGGAGGACATGGGCCTCATGGATGCGAACCGGCGAGGGACGCGAGCCTCTCGAGGCCGGCCATCTGCGCCATCGCCGCGTACAGGCGGTCCACGCCCGGGTCATGGTGACGCGCGGCGACGGTGGCATGAAGCGGCTGGTCCTTGCCGTTCGAGGCGAGGCGCGCGGCGATCTCGGCGCTGGCGGTGCGCGCAACCGGGTCGTCGCACTTGTTGAGGGCGACCAGGTCGGCGCCGTTGAGCATGGCGATCTTCTGGAGCTGCATGCGTCCCCCGTAGTGCGGCGACAGGACGAAGAGGACGGCGTCGGCCAGCCGCGGGCCCCGGCCGAACACGCCGAACGGGTCGCTTTCCTGGCCGATGCCGACCGACTCGACGAACACCAGGTCGAATTCGCCGCAGGCCCGGAGCGACGCGATGGCCGCGGGCGCCGCGGCGGACAGGCCGGTCAGGCTGCCGCGCGTGGCCATCGACCGGAAGAACACGCGGTCGTCCTGGGAATAGATGGCCGAAACGCGGTCGCCGAGGATCGCGCCCCCGCTGTCGGGGTGCGACGGGTCGTTCGCGAGGATGGCGAGGCGGCCCTCGGGCCTGCGCCGCAGGAAGCGCGAGGTGAGCTCGTCGATGAGGGTGGACTTTCCCGCGCCGCCCGGGCCGGCGACGCCCACGACGAACGCCTCCCCGACGGCGCGCGCCCGGCCGGAGACGCCCGGGGCCCGCGCCGCGCCCTCCGAGAGCGTGATCGCCCGGCCGAGGGCCCGGTCGCCGCGCATGCGGGCGTCCTTCCCCAGCTCGCGCGCGTAGTCGGCCTTGATCGACGCCATGATCCCGTCAAGCGGCGTTCCCGCGAAGAAGATCCGGTCGACGCCGTCCCGCTTCATCGAGCGCTCGTCGGCGGCCGTGATCGTCCCGCCGCCGCCGCCGAAGACGGGGATGTCGGACGCCCCCCGCGCGCGCAGCTGCGCGAGCACCTCGCGAAAGAAGACGCGGTGGCCCCCGTTGTAGCTGCTCAGGCCGACGGCGTGCACGTCCTCCTGCACGGCCGCGCGGGCGATGGCGCTCGCCGCGCAGTGGTAGCCGAGGTAGATCACCTCGGCCCCGTGGCGCGCGAGCTCGAGGTTGACGGTGGTCACGGCGCTGTCGTGGCCGTCGCACACCGGCACGGCCGTGAGGAGCCGCAGGGGCGCCGGTTGCGCGCGGCGCCGGGCGCCTGACGGGGTTGACGCAACGACCATGGGTGCATGCTAGCCCGGCCGGCCCCGGGGGCAAACCGCAAACCCGGGCCCGGCTCCACGGCGCCCGATCGCGCGCCCCGTTGCCCTGGGAATGAGCGCGGGTGATACCCGGGGCCGGCCGAGAGCTCCTTCTTGCGATGGCGCGGTGCCCGGCGCACACTCCAGGCGCGCAAAACCCCCGCCGCCACGCGCGGCCAACCCAATCCCGACTTCCCCCCCATGATCGACCTATTGCTCGAAGAGCATTCGCTTTGGCGCGGCCAGGTGCCGCCGGCCGAGGCCGCGTTTCTCAACTCCGTCCACGCGTTTGCCGGCGCCGAGGTGGCGCCCTTTGCCGACGAGTGGGAGCGCGCCGAGGAGCTCCCTCGGGCGGTGTTCAGGAAAGCCGGCCGCCTTGGGCTCATGGGCGTCACGGTCCCGAGGAGGCTGGGCGGCCGGGGCTTCGGGTACGCGACCTATGCGCTTGCGATCCGGGAGATCGCGAAGCACCAGGGCGCGCTCGCGATCGACATCGCCGCGCACAATGCGCTGGCCGTCGGCCACATCCTCTCGCAGGGCACCCGCGCCCAGCACCGCAGGGTGTTCCCGCGGCTGGTCAACGGCGACTGGATCGGCGCCTGGGCGCTCACGGAGCCGGAGGCCGGCAGCGACAGCGGCGGCGTCCAGACGACCGCGGTCGAGCGCGCCGCCGGCAGGTGGGAGCTCAACGGCTTCAAGCGGTTCATCACGCTCGGGCGCAAGGCGGACGCCCTCGTGGTCATGGCCGCGACCGGGGTGAACGAGAAGGGCCGCAAGGAGATCAGCGCCTTCCTCGTCGCGAAGTCGCAGATCCGGCCGGTGCGCAAGGTGCCGACGTGCGGCCTGCGCGCCAGCGAGACCTCCGAGTTCCGCCTGGTCAAGGCGCGCGGGGAACTGCTCGGGGAGCGCGGCTCGGGCCAGGCCGCCGCCCTCGCCTGCCTCGACAAGGGGCGCATCGGCGTCGCCGCCGTGTCGCTCGGCCTCGCAAGGGCGGCGCTCGACGCCGCGCTCAGGCACGCGGTCACGCGCAAGCAGTTCGGCCGGCGCCTGGCCGACTTCCAGGCGATCCAGTTCATGCTCGCGGACTCCGAGGTCGAGCTGCGGGCCGCGGAGCTGCTCGTGCTCGAGGCGGCGATCCTGGCCACCAAGGGCGCCCGGCACACCAGGCAGTCGGCGATCGCCAAGCTGTACGCCTCCGAGGCCGCGTCGCGCATCTGCAACCGCGCGCTCCAGATCCACGGTGGATACGGGTACACGCGCGACATCCCGATCGAGCGCTACTGGCGCGACGCCCGGCTGAGCGAGATCGGCGAGGGCTCGTCCGAGGTGCAGCGCATCGTGATCAGCCGCGCGCTCCTCAAGTCGGTCGACGACGCCCTGGCCAGCGCCCGCTGAGGTGGCGGTCAGCTCCCCGCCGCGCCGGCCCGTTTCCCGGCGCGCAGGCGGAGCGCCTCGTATATCGGCACGTCCCCCAGGGCCTCGGCGATCCCGTAGGCGACGAAGCAGCTGACCAGCAGCGGCAGCATGAAGTCGTATTTCCCCGTGAGCTCGATCATGAGCACGATGCCGGTGAGCGGCGCGCGAACGATCGACGTCAGGAGCGCGCCCATGCCGATGACGGCGAAGGTCTGGGGATACTCGGCCCATCCCGGCGCCGCGGCGTGGGCGGCCGCGCCGACCGCGAGCCCCCCGAGGGACCCGAGGACCAGAAGCGGCGCAAAGATCCCGCCGGCCGCGCCCGAGCCGTAGCTGACCATGGTCAGGAGGAAGCGGGCCGCGATCAGCACCAGCACCCAGCGGATCGCGATCTCGCCCGCCAGCGCCCTCTCGGAGAGGATGGAGCCCGAGCCGCTCATCCCCGGATAGATCCAGGCGGCAAAGCCCGCCACCAGGCCGGCGCCCGCGCCCACCGCAAAGGGAGGCCAGCTCCTGATCCGGTCAAACAGGTCGAGGCTCGCAAGCAGCGAACGGTTGAAGGCGACGCCGCCGAAACCCGCCACGACGCCCACCAGGGCCGCCACCGGGAGGCCGTGAAGGGAGGGGATCGGCGCCCCGTGAAGCATGAAGACGGGGGTTTCCCCGGCCACGACGCGGCAGACGACGTCGGCGGTGACCGCGGCGAGGAACGAGGCGACGAACACCACCTGGGTGAAGGCGCCGTTCAATTCCTCGAGCGCGAATATGAGCCCCGCAAGGGGGGCGTTGAAGGCCGCCGCAAGGCCGGCCGCCGCGCCGGCGCTGATCAGCGCCTTGCGCTCCCCCTCCCCCTGCTTGACCCGGAACCAGGTCGAGACCATGAGGCCCGTGGCCCCTCCCATCTGGACGGTCGGGCCCTCCCGTCCCAGCGTCAGGCCCCCGCCTATGCCCGCGATGCCGGCCAGGAACTTGACCGGGAGGACCCGCTTCCAGTGCAGCGTCTCCTCGCCCATGACGACGGACTTAAGGTTCGGGATCCCGCTGCCTGCCGTCTCGGGCGAGAATCTCCGGACGAGCCACAGCCCCGTCCCGCTGCCGAGCGCCCCACACGCGAGCGCGACCACGAGCCCCCAGCCCGCGGGAAGCCGCTGGATCCAGCCGATGCGGCCGAGCTCGCAATGCTGCAGCGCTATCCGGAAGGCGGAGGCGATCAGCCCGGCCACCAGGCCGACCATGAGGGCCTTCGGCAGGATATGCCGCCGCTTGACCTCGACGGATTGAAGGCCGGTTGCCGAGACAGTCGACTCGCTCATGAAGGCCCCAAGGGTCTTGCGCGCCGGCAAGCAGGTCAATCCAGCACCTTGGCAGCCGGGCCGCGGGCTCAAGGGGCGCTGTACACCGTTATCCCGCTCCCGAGAATGGACTGGAGAAAGGGCGACCGCGCCGTGGCGACCTCGGCGACCTCCCGCGGCGTGGCAAAGACCACGTCGACCGGCGGGAAGCAGTCGGAGGCCAGCTGCCGGGCGCGGCGAAGGTGGGCCGCCCGGTTCTCCCCCACGTTTGCGATGACGAGCAGGTCGTAATCGCTCCCGGCGCGGGCCGTGCCCTTGGCATGGGATCCGAAGAGCAGGATTCGCTCGGGCGAATAGGATCGGACGAGGCGCAGGAGGGTGCGCTGGATGAGGGGCGGCAGGTGGGGCGGCATGTCAGGTCAGGGTGTAGTTCACCAGGAGAAGGACGTCGCCGATCTGGTTCTTGGTCAGCGAGGCGAAATCCGGGGCGCCCTGCTGCTGGATCTCGAAGCTCCACGTCCCGAGGGGCGTGGCGGGCGGCAGCGTGAGGGTGCCCGAGCAGACGTTGGGCTCCGTCACGCCCGAGACCGGGGTCATCACGACCTGCGCGGTCGGGAGCGGCGCCAGCGGCGCGACGACGAAGTTCCACGCGGGACCCGGGGGACCCGGGGGCCATGCGACCGCGACCACCGTGATCGAGGTGACGGAAAGCGTCTTGCCCCGGGTCCATGCGGGAAACTTCGAAGGCGAGATGGCTAGGGTGAGCTCCTGGGACAACCCGCCGGACGGCTTGGCCAGGAAAGCCTGCCACGGCGTCAGCGGATAGGGATTGGCGACGGTCGGCGCCGGCGCGGCGAAGTCGTTCTGCGCGCTGAACAGCTTCGTGCCCGAGGTGGGCAGGTGGGCCGTGCTGTCGGCCTCCACGGCCTCCTGGAAGGCGGCCCCGCCGTCGAGCGCGGTGTAGTAGAGGTGAAGCACCACGTCGCCGACCGTCGAGAGGTCGACCTCGTTGCAGTCCTGCGGCATCTCAAGGTGCCAGGCGCTGACGGCTCCCGCGTTCTCAAACGGCAGGTAGCGCTGGTCGACGATATTGCTCGAGATCGACGTGATGAACAGGCCGGGGTCGTCCTGCGCGTTGCCCATCGCGATCTTCTGCGCGTTCGCGGCGTAGTTGTAGATGAACCGAGGGTCGGAGCCGACGGGCTTCTCGGCGTAGCCGGAGCCGGTGTCGGTCTTGAACCGGACCTGGTTGGAGGCAAGCGTGAGGGTCGCCTTGACGTTGTCGAACTTCCCGGGGCTCGGGTACACGACGCTCACGCTGACGCGCACGAGGCGCCGGTTGTAGTGGCCCGGGTAGTCGTTGTCGAAGAGCGACTCGGGAAGCGTGAAGTCGCAGGCGCCGCTGACGAGGAGCGCCTGGAGCGCGGCCGCGTCGAGCACGCCGAGGGAGACGAAGCGGCTGAGTTCGTAGCGGCGCGCGTTCAGCTGCAGGTACGAGGCCTGCATGCGCCGCAGGTCCTGGTTCAGCGATTCCCCCGCGAGGAGCCCCTTGTACAGGCTGTCCCAGTAGCCGAACTGGATGAAGGAGCTGTTCTGTATGCCGAGCTCGAACTGGTAGCAGCGCTCGGCCTGCTTGCACATCTGGTAGGCGAGCTGGTAGCTCTGGAAGTAGGTGCCGGAGAGCGAGTCGACCATCCACTCATAGAGGCTGTCGCTCGTGAACTTGTTGTTCAGGAAATCGATCTGCTTCTGGATGTTGTCGATCTGCTCCTGGTGGAGGACCTGGTTCTGCTGCGCGATCTGGAGCGCGAAGCCGGCGCCCGTGAGCTGGGCCTGCGTCTGTGCGATCGAGATCGTCGCCTCCTGCGCGTTCTCATTCCAGGTGTCCGCCCGCCGCGCGTAGCTGCCCTGGGCGGTGGCCAGCTTCACCTCGGTGTCGAGGGCGGCCGCCGCGGCCTTCACCGCCGCCGCCCCGAGGGCGCCCGCGCTGGCGACATTCGATCCGCCCTCCTTCGCCGTCGCGGCGGGCGTTCCGCCAAAGCCGCTCACGCCCAGGACGAAGTCGGGGAAGCCCGAGGCTATGCCCGCCACCGCGTAGTCGATGGCCATCCCCGCCTGCAGCCCCAGGAGGACGCCGTTGATCGTGTTGACGGTGGTCTCCCCCGCGTTCAGGCCGTTCTGGACCTGCGTCGTGTTGAAGGTGAACTTCTGCTCGGCGAGCGCGAGGGCCTCGTTCAGGTTGTCGATGTTGCTCTGCGCCTGCTGCACCTGCCAGCCAAGGACCTGGCTGCCGTCGGCGAGAAGCTGCTGCTGCGTGGTCTGCTGGAGGAGCGCCAGGGCGCCCGCGTCGCTCTTCTCGAGCGCCGCCTGCATCGAGGCGCCGTAGGCGCGCACCGCGTTGACGAAGTCGAGGGCCTGCGGGTAGAGCGAGGTGAAGCGGTAGTTGGGAAGCGCGGCGGCCATGTCGCTCAGGACGCTGGATAGGTCCACGCCGGCCGCCTGGGCCTGGATGAGCAGGCCGGGATCGATCGGGGCGTCGAACAGGGCGAGCTGGAGGGGGGCGCCCGCGATGTTCTGGCAGTGGCGCAGCTTGTTCAGCCGGTCGGCGACCGTCGCCCAGTAGCCGAGCAGGGTTTCGTTGGGCGGAATCTTGAAGTAGAAGGTCTGCGGGGCGGGGATGCCGCCTCCCGAGCCCCCCGGGCTTTCGCCGCTCCCGCCCACCCCGCCGATGACGTTCTCGATGTCGACCATCGCGTTGGCGAACGCGTCGAGGAGCGGCTCCAGCTGGTCGAAGGACATGTCGGAGTGCGGCGGCGGCGTCACGGACTGCGGTGGGGGGCCCAAAATCTCGTCCGCGATCACGTAGATCAGCGTCGCCTCGCTCAGCGCCTCGCGCGATTCCGTGGAGAAGAGGTTGTCGCCCCAGGCGATGAGGTTGTCCAGGTACGACATGACCGTCGACTTCATGTAGGCCACGGGCCTCTGGTCGGCCAGGACGAAGGGGTTGAAGGGGTTGGAGCGCCAGGCCTGGACCTGGGCGACGTCGGCGGCATTGCCCATGTTGACCCCCTCGAGCAGCACGTTGATCTGCTCCGAGAGGATCTCGGCGTTCGTGAGGTTGCGCAGGGGCTTCGGGATCCAGAAGCGCTGCGGGGCCGCGGTGCTCCCCTGCTGGCTGGGATTGAAGATGTAGTTGAACCAGGTCTGCGCGTCCTCGAACTGCTGGTTCTGGCTCAGGAGCTGGGCGACGAAGAGCGGGATGTGGTAGAACAGCTCCCAGTTGTAGACCGAGAACGCGGCCCCGTAGCTGAAGTCGAGGAACTGGCGATCCTGGCCCGTGACGTCGTCGTGGTCCCACCAGACCGACGGGGCGGGCTGGTAGTTGGGGGCGAAGGCGAACACGTCGGCGCCGGTCGGGTCGACCTGGTCGGGGTTCTGCTGGAGGTTGGGATCGTAGAGCAGGTCAAACCCTCCCCCGGAGAGCTGGTTCCAGAACAGGCGCGTGAACGGGTGGTAGAAGACGTGGAACTGGAACCCGAGCTCGTAGGGCACGGTGCTCGGGTCCGACGGCACCATCGGCAGGAACGCGCTGCCCGACCAGTAGAACTTGGGGCTCTCCACGAAATACGCGCGCCGGTTGTCCTGGAAGAAGAAGTAGGAGGCGGGATCGAACACCAGGTCGTCGTCCGGCCCGATGACGCGGAACGGCAGCTGCGCCGTGGCCAGGAGGAGGGACGGCGTCACGTCGAGGCCGCTGGTCGGGGACAGGATGAGCGGCTGGCTCTGGACGGATCCGCTGGTCGGGTCGGCCGGCAACGCCTCCAGCGCGCCCGACTGGGGGGCGAGCCCCGGCTCCCCGATGAGATCGGGCTCCGGGGCGGTGAGGGGGAGCAGCGGCCGGGCGTCGGGGCCGTAGGCGCCCTGCGCGTAGCTGAGAAGATCCTCAAGCTGGCCGTAGACGACGACAAGGAGGTTGTTGAGCTCGAGGTCGTTGAAGCGGCCGTCGAACACCGCGCGGCCGACGTGCACGGCGGTCGGGGCCACCGGGGCGGACGCAAAGGCGGCGGCCTGCTCGATGTCGATCGTGGCGACGGTGATGTCGGCGACGATGTCCGCGGCGCTGGCTCCGCTCTGGCCGGCCGCCTCGAAAAAGGTGGCGGCCTGGGCCTCGAAGATCTCGGCAAGGTAGATGTCGATCGCGTTGTAGTCGCCGAAGCGGAAGATATCCACCCACAGGTTGGCGCCGGTGCCGGGCGCGGTTGCGGGCGCCTGCACCTTGATCGTGTAGAGCCCCTCGATGACCCGGGTGTCGCCGGCCACCTTCGGGTCGAGCAGCGGCTTGTCGAAGAGCTTGCCCTTCGAGGTCTGGGCCGGCGCCCAGGCGTCGTTGCGGAAGATCGAGAAGTAGACCGCGAGGGTGACATAGCGCTCGATGGTCTGGTTGGCGGGGGCGCTCGACGGCACCGCCGGCGGGACCTGCTGCTGCGGCTCGTTGGACACCTTGACGCTGAGCCAGAACAGGCAGACGCGGCCCCGGTAGACCGCCGGCACGACCTGCGACGCCTTGATGTCGAGCGGGATCTGCACCCAGCCCGCCCACGCGCCGGATGCGTAGGTGCGCATGTAGTAGACGGGGGGATCCGCGAGGGTCCGGGCGACCACGTAGAGGTTCCCGGTCGCCGGGTCGACGCACGAGCCGGTGACGTGGAGGTGGGCCAGGCCGTCCAGGCCGTCGACATAGCTCAGGACCACGGTCTCCAGGAAGTCGGTCGTGCTTTCGCCCTGGCGCACCGACTGCTCGAAGTCCTGGTAGATCTCGGTGCGGTTGGGGCGCTGGGACTCGATCAGCCAGTTCTCCGGGTAGAGGAACACCTCGCGGTTGGCCTCCCAGATCCGGTAGCGCTTCATCCACTCCCACTGGTTCCAGGTGTCGTCGGCGGTGAGGTTCACGACGACGCCGGGCGCCTCGAGGTTCATGAGGCAGCGCTCGACGAAGATCTGGACGGCGATGTAGGCCTGGACGATGCGCGACGTGACCTGGCACGAGGTCATCTGCACGTCGATGAGGAAGTAGTCGAAGAGGCCGTCCTCGTCGCCGTAGATGAGCGCGCCGGAGCCGTTCCGCTGCCCGATGAGGTAGGCCTGCAGGGCGGTCGACCGCCGGTCGCGGATGGGGTTCATCAGCGTCGGCGCGAGCGCGAGCCAGCCGTCGCTGGTCGGCTGCTGGGCCTTGAGCGCGCCGAGCGCGCTGGCCGCGAGGCTCTCGGCGCTGGCCTCGTCCTGCGGGACGCCGCCCCAGGTCACAATCTGCGCGCCGAAGGCCTGGGTGACCGCGACGCCCGCGAGGGCCGCCGCCGCGGTCGTGCCCTGCTGCCCGCGCGCGACCGTCCAGCTGGTGTCGTCCCCGCCGCCGGCCGCCGTCACCAGCAGGATCTCGGAGCCGATGGCGACGAAGAAACCCGGGGGCGGGAAGCCGATGTCGCTGGCGACCGTGAGGGTCGTCTGCGCGGCCGTGATGGCGGACACGAGCGTCGTGGCGCCGGGCGAGACGACCGCGCCGGCGGCCGTGACGCCCGCGGCCATGGACTCGAGCGTGCGCAGCGCGTTGTAGACGGCCGGCTGCGTGTAGCCGGCGGGGAAGGCCACGCCGAGGGCCGGGGCGAAGGCCTCGATGTCGGCGAGCGGCCAGCCGGTGATCACGGCGAGCGCGCCCTGCGCCTGGGGGCCCGTGGCCAGGGTGCCGTCGCTGACGCCGTCGATCACGTCATAGAGGGTCTTCACGGCCGACGACGGCGGCGCGGCGGTGAACATGCGCGCCAGCTTGATCACGAGCAGCGTCGTCAGGAGGGGCGAGAGGCCGGGGGCCGGCTGGGCCGTGGTCACCGGGAGCTGCGTCAGGTCCAGGCCGCCGTACACGGGGCCGCTGGCGATCAGCCACGCGAGGTCGGTTGCGACCAGCCGGAGCCCGCGGATCAGCACCCCGACCTTGTCGACCAGCTGGATGGCCAGGAACTGGTTCGGGAAGGCCGCCTGGGTGATGGCCGGCAGGCCGTTCAGCGCCGCGGTCCCGGGCGTGATCGAGACGTGGCCGGCCCCCCCCGGGGCGGCGGTGCTCACGCCCGTGACGTTGCTGCCCGGGGCGCCGGGCGTCAGCGCCGTGAGGGTGATCACCCCTTGCGACGCCGTGCAGGCGGCCAGGAACGCGTTCGGCCCGGCGACGGCCGTCGAGGCGTTGATCGCCTGCGCGAAATCCGCCGCCGTCTGGCCGACGCTGCCGTTGTCGGATATCGCGAGCGTGTAGGCCACGGTCGCCGTGTTCCCGGCGGGGTCCGTGAGAACCGTCTGCAGCGTGTCGCCGGTGGCCGGGGATCCCCCGATCGTGATGCTCCCGGTCGGGGCGACGAGCGCCGGGTCCTCGAGCACCGCCAGCAGGGTCCGGGCGCCCCCCGGGACGAGGAGGTCCTCCAGGACAAGCGCCGTGACGTCGTTGGCCAGGCCCGTGGAGCTTGCCGTGGTGGCGTTCGCCGCGACGGCCGCGATGACGGTCCCGTCCATGTCGCCGCTGGTCGGCGTAACCGCGGCCCCGGCGGTCGCGGCCGCCGCCGTCGTGCCCTGCTGGGCGCGCACCACCGTCCAGGTCGTGCTGCCGGCCCCGCCGACGGCCGTCACCAGCAGGATCTCGGAGCCGATGTAGACGTAGAAGTTAGACGGCGGGAACCCGACGTCGTTCGTGACGGTGATCGAGGTCTGCGCGGCCGTGATCGCCGACGCGAGGGCGGTGCTTGCCGAGAGCAGGCTGGCGACCGCCTGCTGGACCGCCTTCAGGGCGGCGGTGATGTTCGCCGGCGTCATCTGGGTGGTGGTGGCCCACCCTCCGGTGCCGGACGGCGTCACCGGCGCGTGGATCGCCGCGGCCGCGGCGGTCGTCCCCTGCTGGCCGCGCGCGATCGTCCAGGTCGTGTTCCCGGTGCCGGCGACCGCCGTCACCAGGAGGATCTCGGAACCGACGGCGGCATAGAAGCTCGCCGACGGGAACCCGGCGGCGCTGGCGACGGTGAGCGTCGTCTGCGCGGCCGTGATGGCCGCCGCCAGCGTGGTCGACGCCGGAGGCGTGAGCAGGTAGGTGAGCGCGTCGATGGAAAGGGCGGACTGCTGCACCTGCGCCGCCTGCGCGAGGAAAACGAGGGTGGCCGCGGGCGACGCGAACAGCGGCGCGAGGGCCGCCGCCTGCGAGGCCGCGGCGGGGCTGAGCAGGCCGGACACGGCCAGGAGGTTGGAGATGGAGAACCCCGACGCCTGGGCCAGGGCGCCGACGCGGTAGATCAGGCTCAGGTTGTCCAGGGTGAGCTGGTTGTCCGTGAGCGCGAAGAGCGTCGCGGCGTCGGCCCCGGAGACGCCGAGCGCCGGCTGGATCGCCTTCAGGTGGTCGCCCAGGACCGGATCCGCGGGGGCGATCCCCGACGGCAGGTTCGCGAGGTCGGGATCGGGGGCGACCCAGGTGACCGTCGGGTTGAGGTAGATCTGCGCGTAGAGCGATGTCGTCGTCGTGCCGTCGGGGTCGCGGTGCGAGGTGGTGTCGATGTCCTGGTAGAAGGCGAGCTGCTGGTTGACGGCGAGGCTCGTGGAGCTCTGCAGCTGCCAGAACGCCTGCAGCGCGACGAGCGCGGCCTGGTCGAGGACGCCGTTGCCGACGCTCGGCGCGCCGAGCAGCAGGTCGAGCTCCCACATCTTGTAGCCGGTGTAGCCCCAGAGGCGCATGAACCGGTGCGCGCGGTCCAGGAAGCCGAGGTCGAGCGGGGCCGGGGACAGCGTCTGGACGCTGGTGTCGCACAGGTCGTTCAGGCCCGCGAGCGCGATGCCGAGCCCGCCCTGCACCCATGCGACCTCGAGCAGCTCGAGCAGCGACTCATAGGTGATCGAGGCGGCCTGGAGGAAGACCGGGATCGTCGCCAGGCCCGTGGGCGGGCTGGCCGAAAAGTCCGGGGTGTTCCACAGGACGGCGAGGGCCGCGGCCGTGACGGCGGGCGTGGTGACAAGGCCGTCCGCCACGACATTCATGCCGAACGCCTCGTCCGCGACCGCGGCCTGCTGGGCGACGGTCGCGCCGGCGACCGGCAGGAGCGCCTGGCGCAGCTGCCAGAGCGGCAGGTTCCACTGCTGCAGGTAGGTGCGCAGCTCGTCGAGGCCCGTGCTGTAGGGAAGCGACCACGGGTAGCTGGCGCTGAAGAGCGTGATGAACGCCGGCTGGTTGAAGTACTGGGGGGCGGCGCTCAGCTGGGCCGCGGTCAGCTCCTCCGAGGTCTGCTTCCACGGAGGGTTGACGGTCGAGGTCGGGTCCGTCGGCGGGCTGATCTTGTCCGCCAGCAGCTCGATCACGAGGTCGACGTAGGGCAGCTCGGTGTCCGAGTTCGGGCAGTTGAGCAGCAGGTTGCCGATGTCGGGGCGCCGGCTGTTGAGCACGTCGAGCACGGTCTGGCCGCCCTGCGGGTGGTTGCGCAGCCAGAGCAGCAGGTCGCAGAGGTAGGCGGCCGGGCTCAGGATCGACGTGCAATCGTCGATCGCGCAGTAGTCCTGCGAGCCGAACAGGGCCGTCAGCGAGGGGTCCTGCTGGACCGCCTGCTGGGTCGACTGGTTGAAGCCCGAGAGGTTCCCGAGCGCGTTCGGCCAGACGCCCAGCGAGTCGACGTTGAGCTTCATGTAGAGCGACACGACGCTGGCATAGCGCTGCGCGGCGACCTGGTAGACCTGGTTCGCCTCGGGCTTCGTCAGGCCGGCGGCGGTCGCCTTGGCGAAGAACTGCTGGCTGCCGAGCGCCGCTATCTGCGTGGCCGAGCTGAAGCCCAGGCCGAGGAGGGCCTGGGACACGTCGGAGCTCGGCGAGATGCGAAGGACCCTCTGGAAGCCCCGGGCTGCGGCGACCACGGCGGCCTGGTCCCCCTCGGCGATGCCCGCCATGGCCGGGGCGCCCTTGGTCGCGAGGAACGCCGGGATATTGTCCTTGGTGAGCTCGAGCTCGGGATTGTTCTGGAAGAACTGCACGAGGGGCTGCTGCTGGGCCGGCGGGACCAGGCTGGCCGAGGCGATCCGGCTGCTCAGGGAGGCGGTCGGGTAGGTCCGCGTGACCCGGGTGTACACCACGCTGGCGAACACCTGCGCGGGCGTGGCCGTCCCGGCGGGATCGATGCCCGGGGGCGCGCCGGTCCGGCCGACGAGCGTGGCCCAGTCCTGCAGGCTCAGGCGCGCAAGGTCGGACGTCGTCTTGTAGGTCCCGGCCGCAAATCCCTGGGTCAGCGCCTGGATCAGGGGCACGTAGTTCTTGACGAAGGCGCCGATCGAGAGCGTGCGCTCGATCGACGACGCCTCCGCCGCCGTGAAGCCATGCTGGCCGTCCCCGAGGGTTCGCCAGAAGTTCCGCATCGACTGCGTGTTGACGGCCAGCGCCTGGGAGAACGTCTGCACCTTCGCCTGCGGGAGCGCCGTGACGGCGAGGAGCTGGGAGAGCGTCGTGCTGCCGACCAGGAACGGCTGGTTGAGGAGATCCGTGGCGCGGAGCGCCTGGAGCTGGGCCACCAGGCTGGGGATCTGCGCGGTGAACTGGGGGCCGATCAGGTCGAGCGCCACGGCGGAGGTCAGCGTGCGCTGCTCCACGGACGCGTTCAGGGCGAAGATCATCGAGCCGATGTTCTGCACCAGGGGGACGATCAGCGTGAAGCTGTCGCTCGCGTCGAGCAGCGGGCTCGGAAGGCCCGAGGGCACATTCTGGCGCAGGAACGCGTAGAAGGCGGCCGCATCGACGGCAAAGGCCGCCTCCAGGCGCTCCGAGACGATCACGCGCATGATCTGATCCGTGCTCTTGCCGAGTTCCTGGGAGAGGAACGAAATGTCCTGGTGCTCCGCGCTCTCGACGACGTCGAGCAGCGGCAGCCGGTCGAGCAGGGGCCTGATGGCCTTCAGCAGCGTCGTGAACTCCGACGAGTCGGCCGCCTGCACCTGGAGATTCACCGCAAGGACCTTCCGGGCCTGAGTCGCGGCGGAGACCAGGGGAGCGTCCAGCTGCCTCGACCTCGCCTCGACGACGACCAGCAGCAGGCCCGGCGCGTCCTCGGGCGGGCGGTAGCGGATGTCGTAGCCGCCCTTCTCGGAGGTCCGCCCCTTGGCGAGCGGCTGGGACTTGCGGATGCGCTTCCACCAGACCGTCACGTCCGCCCCGGCGAGCGGGTTGCCGTCCTTGCCCGTGACCGTGCCGTGAACCCGGTACTCCGACCTCCCCGACCTTCGTCCCCCGGCGTCGTGCCTGTCCCGTTTCGTGTTTCGAGCGGTTGCCATGGGTCGTATCAAGGCCGAAGCCCTTGTTGAGGTTGCATCCCCGACTGGGAGCCGGCCGGCGGCATTCCCGGGGACGCTGCGAGGATTGGGTCTCGGGGGTTTAGCTTGTGTTCGACGGGCACGGCGCAGCGGCGAGCGCGCGCGATGTCGCCCATCGCCGCGGCACGGGCGCCCGAGCTGCCGTCGTCGCCAGGGAGAGAGGGGTCCGGGCCGAACCCGGCGCCCCTTTGTCAGCGGAAGACGCCGCCGGTTCCCTCGGGGCGGGATTCAATGCGGGGCCGGCGCCCTTCCCCAAGAAATCGTCCGCCGCCAATCCGGCATCGGTGGCCGGGCATGGATTTTTTTTCGCGTCCGCATGGGGCGCCCGGGCACAGACCGTCATGTCGCCTACGGAAAAAGAGCAGCCGGATTTTCTGACAACGGTCAAAAACACCTAAAACTGCGTAGTCACCCTTCATCGGCAACGGTTGCGACCGCCCCACCCGGCGCGCGAGGAGCCCTCAAGAAAAAGGGACGAAGGCGGCCAGGACTTCTCCCGCCAAGATTCGATGCACCTAGGGCTAGCGCGGTTGGGTTCCCGCGGGCGGCGTCTCGGGCGCGGGCGGGGCGGGCGGGGACGGGTCCGGCGCGCCAAGCGCGACCCTCTTCGCAATGATGAAGCCCGCGAAACCGACGGCAGAGGTGAGATTCCACGCCCGGTATCCCTTGCCCTCAAGGGATGCCCGGTATGCCTCGCGGTCATCGTTCCAATGGACGTACCCGCCGTGCTCCCGCCAGCATTCGGCCAGGGATCCGCCGATATCGCGCAACAGGTCCGCGAGAGGAACCTCCCTTATGTCCGCGAGGATCGCGCTCCCGGTGTGGATGAACTGGTATGCCGCGACCTCCGAGAACTCGATGGCAGACACCTGCCTCGGCACGCCGGGAGGGTGGTACTCCAGGTTCAGGGTGATTCTCTTGCCAAACTCCCCGACCACGTACCCTGCAAGGCGGTGATCGTGAAATCTCGTGGCCATGGGCCTTGCGTTGCGGCGGTTCGCGACCAATGGATCCGTCAGGTGCCCCGGGCTCCCCTCTTCACGGGGAAGCGCGGAACCCTGTCCGTGCCACCGAAGGTGCCGCGATGAATCGCGCTGGATTCCTGCCGTGGCGGCGCTGGGGAAAAGCGGGGCGGCGTTCTCGCATTTGGGACATCGGGATTGCGCAAGGCCGCTGGAAGCGGCCGGGTCGGATCCGCCGACCATTGAGTAGGTCCAACCCATGGGACTTCAACCCCGCATTTCGTACGCTCCGGCCATTTGCCGGAGCGAATCGACCGGGTCCAGATGGCCGCCTTGGCCGATCCTGCGGCCACGGACAGGCGCATGCGGACGGAAGGCGTTGGTGGGCCGACTCTCCCGAGACCGGGATATTTCCGGATACCCACGCTTTGCGCAGAACCTCGACCCTCTTGCGTGGTCGAAGGTCAGCATGAAAGCTGCACGCATGCACACGACCGGCGGCCCGGGCGTCTTCAAATATGAGGACGTGCCCCAGCCCAAGCCCCGGCAGGGCGAGTTCCTGATAGAGGTCCATTGCGCGGGCGTGAACCCGGTGGACACCAAGATCCGGAAGGGAAAATACAAGCCCTTCAGGCCGCGGCTTCCCGCCATCATCGGCCGCGATGTCGCGGGAGTGGTGCGCGGCGTGGGCGGAAAGGCCCGAAAGGGGCGCCGGTCCGCGTTCCGCGTGGGCGACCCCGTTTTCGGGATGCTCGATTACGACCGCGGAGCCTACTCGGAATACACGATCGCCTCCGCCCGGGAAATCGCCTTCCGGCCGAAGAACGTGAGCGAGCGGGATGCCGGCGCCATCGGCGTGGCGGCATTGACAGCCTGGCAGGGATTGTTCGATCACGGCCGGCTCAAGAAGGGGCAGCGCGTCCTGATCCACGGGGCGGCGGGCGGCGTGGGTCACTTCGCCGTCCAGTTCGCGAGGATTTCAGGGGCCACCGTGATCGCCACCGCCTCAAAGCGCGACCTGGACTGGGTGAAAGGGCTTGGCGCCGACGAGGTCATCGACTTCAAGAACCAGCGCTTTGAGGAGCACACCGGCAATATCGACCTCGTCCTCGATCTCATCGCCGGGGACACCCAGGATCGCTCATGGGGAGTGCTCAAGACATCCGGCGGGGCGATCGTATCGACGCTCACCGAGCCTTCGAAGGCTGTGGCCCGCAAGCACCATGCCCGGGGCATGAGGATGGTCGTGAAAGTGAAGACGGCCCAGCTCAGGAAAATCGCATCCCTGATCGGATCGGGACGGGTCAAGGTCACGGTTGCCAAGGTCTTCCCCCTTCGAAGGGTAACCGAGGCGCACCGGTGCCTGGAAAATGACCATGTTCGCGGGAAGGTGGAGCTGCACATCGCGCCCACGTGGACCGACCTCGCCGCGAGAATGTCTGAGAACGGCGGAACGCCGTCGCAGCTTGCCGTCTATGCGGGCACGGGCCTGTCGGGATTGGGGCCGATGCTGTAGATTTCTGGCATTGCGGCTGAACCGCCAAGGCCGACTCAGCTGATCGGTCCCGAATCGGTGTCGGAATCCGCATTCGAAGCGAATGAACCACCGGCTGCCGGTGTTGACTAAGTGTCGGATAACGGTTTCAGGAGAAGAACCGGCTTCGGCAGCAACGGTGGCGGAAGGCTGCGAAAGCGGCGTAACCCATGAACGAACGGAAACAATTCGCGATCGTCGTCGCCAAGATCGATTGGCCCGCACCGAGGCAACTGGTGGCCGTTCATGTGCCCTGGGACCAGTTTGGCGCCACGGGGGTCGCCGACGAGTACGCCGCATTGGTCGCCGGGACCGGCGCCGAGCCCGTGATTGTATCCAGGTCGCCGGAGGGCAGATGGGAGAGCGCCACCGCGGTCGATGACATTTGGCGGAAGGTTTGTGAATCAATCCCGATAGAATCCCATCGATGGCACACGATGAAGGTCGAGGCCGACCACTATCCGTGGGAAGTGCCCGGGAAATAGCCCGGCCCAAGGGACCGAACCAAGCGGGCCGTTAAGGGCGAAGCCATCAGTGGTCCGCGCCGAACTTGACCTTCTCGCCAAATGGCAGCACGGGTGCCTGGCCCTCAGGCGCGACTCGAGGATAGGCTACGAACTGGAACCAGCGGCCATGGCCGAAGTAACGAGCGGCTAGGCCTTCGACGTCGGACCGGCCGATGGCGGCGCAGTCCGCCTGCCGGTCCCTTGCCGCGAGCAGCCGGTCGGGACGCTGCTGTGCGTCGCGAAGCACGGTGTAGCTCCAGAATCCATTGTTGCGAACATCCTCGTCACGCTTGGTCAGGAAGGGCAGCTTCACCCACTCGAACTCGTCGTCCGTCAGGCGGCCCTCCTCCAGGGATTCCATCTCCGACCGGATGAAGTCATTGGTTATCCTCGCATTCTCGGGCGAGACTGTCGTGCTCGCCACGAAGAAGCTGAAATCCGGAAAGCCGTCAAACTGGATGAAATCCGCGTCAAAACCGTACGCCGCGCCCAGTCCATCCCGGAGGCGGACCCGCATGCGCTCGGCCAGGACGGCCGCGAGCAAGCGGCAACGCCTCTCCATGTGGACGCCGCTCAGGTCCGGCACGGGGCAAAACCAGGTGATGGCCACCTGGCGCAGACTCTGATCCGTTGTGGAGACGTAGACGGGCTGGGACGGCTTCTGGGGCGCACCGACCATCTGCGACGCCATGGCCTTTGAGCGCTCCATGCGCGGGTGCAGCGCCCCGAGCGTCGTGCCGACCGGGGCCGCCGTCTCCTCCCACGTCGCGTCGCCGACCACGCTCAGCTCTATGGGGCCGTCCTTGAATTGCGGCTCGATCCAGTCGCGCACCTCGTCGATCGTACGCGCGCTCATTTCGGTCGGCGTCGCGGTTCCAAAGCGACGGTCGCCCCCGGACAGCACACGTGGCGCCTGCATCGTGATCGGGCCGCCCGGCGAGGATGCAATCGCTGCATACATAGATCCGAGAGACGCCTTGACCTGGGTCAACGCGTCGCGCCGATACGCCGTGTCTGTCAGGTACGCCGCGATGAGTTGGAGGCACAGCCCGAGATCCTTCGACGCGTAGCGGGCGTTGAAGTCCAGGGCATCGCTGTCCACGCCGAAGTTCACGGAAACCGTATGGCCGGCGAGGACGTCCTGCAGGTTCTCCGCGGAATGCCTTCCCAAGCCGCCGAAGGGGACGATGGCGTTTGCAAGGAGGTCAAGGCCCGGCTTGGATTCCGGCAGGGACAGCCGGCCGGTGCCGACCCGGACGCACACCGCGACCGAGCCGGCCTCGAAGGAAGTCGCCTTGAAATTCAGGCGCACGCCGTTGGAGAACCGCGCCTCCCAGACGTCGAGGTCCTTGACCTGCTCAGACCCTACGGTGTGCCCGGCGGGCCCGAAATCGGAATGGGCAAAGGCGGCAGGCGCCGTTTCGACCGGTCGCGTCACGGGGGTCCCCCTGCTGGCGTTCAGCGCGCCGGCGATTTTCGCGGCGGTCACCCGGAATTTCGGGTTTGTGGCCACGAACACGTCCATGGACTGCGCGGTCCATGCTCGCCGGTACTCCGCGAGGCAATCGGCGGGCGTTGCCGCCGCCAGGTCGGCCGCCACGTCCCGCTGGGCGGCGGCCGGCGTGGCGAACACACTTCCCTCGACGATCGAGTTGGCGATCAAGCCGGCAATCCAGTCGGAGTGCCAGGTGGCCGCCGTGCGCACCGAGTCCTCGTAGGCCGCGGTGAAGGCGGTGCGCGCAACGGCAAGCTCGGCCGCCGTGAACCCATACATGAAAGCGCGCCGGTGCTCGCGCTCAAGGTCGGCCATGAACGCCTTCCAGTCGTCGATGGTGCCGGAGGCGCCGAATGTCGCCAGAGCCCATCCCGAAACGGGGTGCGTCACGTTGGCCACGGGCACGACGAATCTTTCATCGGAGTTCTTCGAGAGACGGGCAGCGCGATGCTGGAGCATGGCGAAGGCGAGCGCCCGCTTGAGCTGCGCGGCACGGCGCGCGTGCGTGTCGGGGGCGGCGGGTTCCGGGAACGGATGCTCCATCTTGCATTCAGCCCCAGGAAATCCCTGGTCGACGAACACCCGTATGTCAGGCCGGCCGGAATCGAGAGGCGCCAGCTGGATCTCATCCGCCCGCGCAGGCCCGCGCGCCGCGATGCCCCCCATCGCCGAGCCGACCAGGCGCACCACTGCGTCGGGGTCGACGTCGCCCACGACGATCACCACCATCCGATCAGGGCGGTACCACGCGTCGTAGAAAGATATGAACTGGCCGCGGGTGAATCCCTGGATGTTCTCAGCCAGTCCGATCGGCATGCGCCGTACCTGCAGCGAGTCGGGCCAGAGCAGGTCGAGATTGGCGTTCTGGGCGCGCGCGCCGGGCGTGTCCCGGGTATCCCGCTCGTTCAGGATCACGTCGCGTTCTCGCGAGATGAGATAGGGTTCAAACGAGATGTCTTGCGCGTATTCCCGGAAAACACCGAGCGCCTCCCGCAGCGTGGACTCGCCGGTGTCGGGAAGTTCGAGCTGGTAGATGGTATGGTCCCAGAACGTGAAGGCCGCCGTGTCGGGCCCAAAGCCGATCCCAAGGCGTTGCAGCTCCGCGGTCAGGCCCCCGTTCGGGTGCTCGTTGGTGCCCCGGAATGCCATGTGTTCGATGAAATGGGCGATGCCGCGCTCGCTTTCGCGCTCGTCGATCGACCCGGCGGCGACCAGGAGCCGGAGCGACGCCCGACCCTTGGGTTCCGCGTTGTGTCGAACGGCGTAACGCAGCCCGTTTGGAAGGACGCCCCAGCTGACCGACGGATCAGGCGTGAGGTCGCTTTGGACCTCGGGCCACGGGCCCGCTCGAAGCGATGCGCCCAGAACAAATGCGACGACGGCGGCCTGCCGGCAGAGCTGGAGCATTGTCGCCAGTTTCGCCGCAGCCATCGGCTTGTCACGCGAAATGGACCCTGATGCCCTATGCGTTCAGATCGTTGCGAATGCCGTGGCTAGCCCCTCGGCGAATCGCAGATCGGACGCATGCGCGGGCTCCCTTCCTTTGGAGCTTGGAGGAAATTTATTGGGTGGTAGATTCTGATACCGCACGAGCGCCGCAAGGATTTCACAAAGATGCCCTCAGCCGATGACATGGAGAAGGTCTATCCCGTGGAGGACTGGAGCCGCGACATGGACTTCTGGTTCTCAAAGGGGACGCTGTCGCCCGCGGAGTTTCCCCAGGTGGCGGCCTATTACCGCAAGGTGCAGGCGGCGAATCCCAAGAGGGAGGAAAACTGCAGCCGGATGTGGATGGCGTTGGCGTTCCTCCAGTCGTTCCTGCCCGATCTGGTCCGGGGCGGCGCGGCCCTTCAGGATTCCTCGGGGGCAACCACGCTTCCCTCCTCCCTGGTGACCGCGCTCTATCGGACCTTCATGAGCCCGGTCGCTTCCATCCGGCCCCAGTCGATCGACGTGCCATTGGTCCTCGAGGCCGTGAAGGACCAGAAGGACTTCAACGAGGACAGGAGTTGATTTCGCGCGGGTGCCCGGGACGGCCGCCCCGGCACCCCCCATCTCATTGACAAAGCCCGGCATAACCGCTGGGTTGGGACTCCCCAAGATGGTCTTGCCAGTCACCACCCCAGCCCCGGGGGCCGACTCTGCAGTCTCAGCTGAACGACGCGCCGTCCACGACGTGGTCATCCGGCTTGCCGGCAATTCGCAGGACGGTATCCAGACGATCGGCGGATTCCTCGCGCGCCTTGCCGGCCGTTCCGACCAGGACGTGATGACGTACATGACGATCCCCTCCACGATTTCCGGGGGGCCGTCCATCTTCCAGGTGCGCATGGGCTCCGGCGAGATCCTCTCGTCGGGCGACCAGGCGGATTTCCTCGTGGCCTTCTACCAGCACAGCTACGACAGCCACGTCCATTCGCTGCGGCAGGGGGGCGTGCTCATCTATGACAGCGACCACGTCACCCCGAACCCGGACGACAAGCGCTTCACGGCCGTCGGCATACCGATCACCGGGGCCACGGTGGAGGCGGTCGGCGGCTCCTCCAAGGACAAGGGAAAGAACCTCTTCGTGCTCGGGCTGATCACCCGGATCTTCAACCTCGACGTCGCGAAGGTGGCGGCGCTCATCTCCGAGCGCTTCGGCGGGAAGTCCGAGGACATCGTGCGCAATGCCATGCTCGCCTTCGACGCGGGCTACGGCACCCCGGCGGACAACCTGCGCGACTGCCTCTGCCGCTTCGACGCGGCCCCGGCCCGGGCCTCGGGACGGCCGCAGGTCACGGTGGACGGAAACCTCTCGCTGACGTACGGGCTGATCGCAGCCGGCGTCCGGCACGGCGCGGGATACCCCATAACCCCGTGGTCGACCATCATGGAGACGCTGCGCAGCGAGCTGTCCAAGTACGGCGGCATCTTTGTCCAGACCGAGGACGAGCTGGGCGCCATCGGCTATGCGCTGGGCTTCTCCTACTCGGGGCACCTCGCCGTCACCGGGAGCGCCGGGCCCGGCCTCTCGCTCAAGATGGAGGCCCTCGGCTGGGCGGTGATGTCCGAGATGCCGCTCATCGTCATCAACGTCCAGCGGGGCGGCCCAAGCACCGGCATGCCGACGAACGTCGAGCAGAGCGACCTGCTGCAGGCGATCTACGGCAGCCACGGCGACACGCCCCGCGTCGTCCTCGCCCCGAAGGACGTCGAGGACTGCTTCTACATCGCCCTGGAGGCCTGCCGGATCGCCCGTGAGTACAGCACGCCCGTCCTCATCCTGACGGACCAGGCCCTGGCGACCCGGATCGAGGCGTTCGACGAGCCCGACCTCGCGAAGCTCATGGTCGACCCGAAGCCGGACCTGTCGCCCCGCGGGGCCGACTTCCAGCCCTACCCCATCGACCGCGTCACGCGCCACGCGCCGCCCGGGGCGCCCATCGCCACGGGCAGGTATCCCACCGTCAGCGGCCTGGAGCACGACGAGATGGGCCATCCCTCGGGCAATCCCGCCCAGCACATGAGGATGACGGCCAAGCGCCGCGAGAAGATCAAGACGCTCGCCGCATCGCTTCCCGTCCCGGCGGTGCACGGGGACGCCGACGGCGAGGTCCTCATGGTCGGCTGGGGCTCCACCTGGGGTCCCGTCCGCGAGGCCGTCAACCGGCTCAGGGCCGGCGGCATGAGGGCCGGCCAGGTCCACCTCCGCCACCTGCACCCGCTGCCGCCGGGCCTGGACGAGATTTTCCGGCGCTACGGGCACGTCCTGGTCGTCGAGATGAACGACGAGGGCCTGTACGGATTCGGCCAGATGGCCATGATGCTGCGCGCCCGGTACGCGCTGCCCTCCATCCGCAGCATCACCAAGACCGACGGGCTCACCTTCAGGATCAGCGAAATCGTCAGCGGCGTCACCCGCAACCTCGGCCGCAACGGCTCCCACGGCGCGCACGCCTGACCCGGACCCCGCACGCACCCCATGTCCTCCCCCGCCCCCGCCTTCGCCCCGTCCTCCCCGGCGCAGCCGGCGCCGCTGACGAAGAAGATCCTCACGGCCGATCACCCGACGTGGTGCCCCGGGTGCGGCGACTTCGCGGTCCTCGCCGCCTACTACCGCGTCCTGGAGAGGCTCCAGTATCCCCACCAGAACATCGTCACCATGGCGGGCATCGGCTGCTCGTCCCGCTTCCCCTATTTCGTCAACACCCACGGGGTCCACTACATCCACGGCCGCGCGCTCCCGTTCGCGGCGGGGGTGAGCCTGGGCCGGGACGACCTCCATGTTTTCGTCTTCGGCGGCGACGGCGACGGGTTCTCCATCGGCGGCAACCACCTGGTGCACACCGGGCGAAAGAACGTGCGCATGACCTACGTCATCATGGACAATTTCGTGTACGGCCTGACGAAGAAGCAGACGTCGCCCACGTCGCCCCTCGGCTTCAGGTCGAAGACCGACCCGACCGGCGCCCTGGACCAGCCCATCAACCCCATGCGCACGCTCGTCAACAGCGGCGCGAGCTTCGTCGCCCGCAGCCACGCGACCCAGGTGAACCACATGATCGAGATGATGGAGCGCGCGGCGAGGCACGACGGCTTCTCGGTGGTCGAGATCCTCTCCGAGTGCGTCGAGTTCTACGAGGGCGCCTTTGACGCCGCCATCCCCCGCAAGGGCGGCCAGTTCCGGGTCGTCGAGGAAAGGAAGAACGACGGCACCCCCGAGGACGAGCTGCGCCACGACTCCTCGGACGAGCTCGCGGCCTACCGCCTCGCCTCCCAGCCTTGGCCCGGGGTTTTCGGGGTCTTCTACGAGGTGAAGCGGCCGACAAAGAACCGCCTGGAGGCGGACCTGATCGCCAAGGCCCGCGAGAAGACCAAGTCCGCCGGCGACCTCGAGCTGCTCCAGTCGTCGTTCCGCCGGCTGCGCTAATATGGGGAGAGGTTCGTCAAGCTCTCTCTTCTAAGGCGGTTTGAAGATTAAGTCAGTCATTGGGAAAGTGGAAGCGGCTCCTTCGCGTAGAGCGGCGGCCTGAGCGGCCGGGCTTAAGCTAATATCCGCGCATGCCCGTGGGGCAGCGCACCATGATCTAATCAAGCGGACGCGGAGGAGTGACGGGGGCGCCCCATCTAGTAAGAAACGGGCGTGCTGAACGCATACCCAAGCGCAGCAACGGGCGCCCCCGCCGCTCCAAAGTCAGGGGACCACGAGGCCGAGCTGGGCGGCGGTGGCCCGGCCAGTGGCGAGGCGCCAGAGGTCGACGGCTAGCTGTCGAGCGATAGCCACGACGATCTTTTTGCGGCGGCCCGGGCGACCTTGGTCCATGAACGCCTCGCGCCACTTAGCGACGGGA
>Ga0182015_10002029_pt1 | contig 25346 bp, 25 predicted proteins | sample 712P3MmetaG_FD_120478 | JGI IMG/M metagenome (GOLD analysis project Ga0182015, IMG submission 120478) | Permafrost microbial communities from Stordalen Mire, Sweden - 712P3M metaG | ecosystem: Environmental > Terrestrial > Soil > Wetlands > Permafrost | place: Sweden: Stordalen | collected...
CTCTTCGTCGAAACGAACGGCGCGGGACCGGCCGCGAGCTTCGCGACCCTGGATATCGCCACCGGCAGTGCACTCGAGGCCACGATCGACGGCCTGGAGAACCCGTCCCCGGCCGTGGCTGCCGCCACTTCCGGCGTCGGGAGTGCGCTCGAGGCCTCGATCACCAATGCGACTAGTTCGGCTGCGGCCGTGTTGGCCTCGACGAATGGGACCGGCAACGCCCTCCAGGTGGAGGGCAGGGCGGGCTTTTCGAGATGTGGCCTGACGAATGTGCCGGGGGAGAGCGAGAGCGTCACCGTCACGATGGCTCTCTCGACCTCTTCCCTGATTCTCGCGACGCTGCAGGGAGAAGCCACGAGCGTCGGCTCCGATGGCCCCCCGATAGCTGTGTCGAGTGCGATTCCTGCCGGTGACCTGCAGTCATTCACGATCAACCTGACCGGGGTGCCCTCAAGCTCGGTCCAGGTCGCATGGTTCGTCGTTGAGAGTCTGCCCGCACCGACGAATCCATAGACGCCGTCCGAAGACGATCGAGCTCATCTGGCGAGCGGCGCTTTCCCGTCGCGCTGAGCCGCTCCCCGAACCGGGGCTTCACAAGTCCGCCGCGTACGCATTCGCCCATCATGGGGTGTACCGTCCGCTGTCGCGACGGCGCTGCAACCTCGCGGGATGGGAGGGGGGCTCTGGGTGAGTCAGTCCACTGTCGATATGGGGACGCGGCGCAGGATGCCGGCACTCTTCGCCGTTGCTGCTCCTGTGCGAGCGGAAGCGTCGACGGCCTCGGCTGGAGCCTCTGGTCGGAAAGGGGCAGTCAGGCGCCACCGGGCTCGAGGACGCCGGCCTTGTCGTCGACGGACGCGCCTACGGGCTCTGCCCCGGCTATCCGAACCCGGCTGAGCTCGAGATGCTCGATGTCGGCCCGAACGCGATCGTGTACGGCGTGGTGGGGTACCCCGGTCTCGCCAAGATCGACCTCAGCGTCGGAACGGTCGGGTCCTTCGCGAGCGGCAAAGCGCTTCCCTCACCTCGGGCCCAAGTCGTGAACGGCGTCTCCTTCTTCATCGGGAGCCTGCCGCGATCGGGCTGTGAGTACCGCGCGCTCGAGCTCAACACGACCTCGCCCGGCGTGTCCGCGGAACACAATCTCGGCTTTGGAGCCGGCGTCGCGAACGAGATCGTCCCGATCACCGCCAGCCAGGGCATCTGGCAACTCCCCCCCGGGCACTGGACGCTCAGCTTCCCGTGAGCCGGGCCGGCGCGGTTCATGGTCGACCAGGGCGACTCGCCTGATCGGGTCGACCCGAAACACAGTCACCGAGCGCTGGAAGGGGTGCACCCATGTTCGAGCGATTCACCGATCGGGCACGCAGGGTACTGGTGCTGGCTCAGGAGGAAGCACGTCTCCTGAACCACAGCTTCATCGGGACCGAGCACATCCTGCTCGGCCTTATTCACGAGGGCGAGGGACTCGCGGCCAAAGCGCTCGAGTCACTTGGCATCTCGCTCGAGGCCGTGCGCGAAAAGGTCGAGGAGACGATCGGGCCTGCAGGATCGGCCCCGACCGGCTCCCCGCCGTTCACACCCCGAGCGAAGAAGGTGCTCGAGCTGTCGCTGCGCGAGGCGCTTCAGCTCGGCCACAACTACATCGGCACCGAGCACATGCTGCTGGGCCTCGTGCGCGAGGGCGAGGGCGTCGCCGCCCAGGTCCTCGTCAGCCTCGGCGCCGACCTGTCCCGGGTCCGCCAGCAGGTCATCCAGCTGCTCTCGGGCTACCAGGGGCGCGAGGGCGCGGCGGCTGCGCCCGGCGGCGCGAGCCCAGAGAGCCCGGCCGGATCGCCCGTGCTGGACCAGTTCGGGCGCAACCTGACCCAGTTGGCGCGCGAGCACAAGCTCGACCCGGTCATCGGCCGCGATCGGGAGATCGAGCGCGTCATGCAGGTGCTCTCGCGGCGCACGAAGAACAACCCGGTCCTCATCGGCGAGCCGGGGGTCGGCAAGACCGCCATCGTCGAGGGACTGTCCCAGCAGATCGTGGCCGATGACGTGCCCGAGACGCTGAGGGGCAAGCAGCTCTACACCTTGGACCTGGGAGCGCTCGTAGCCGGCAGCCGCTACCGGGGCGACTTCGAGGAGCGGCTCAAGAAGGTCCTGAAAGAGATCCGGACCCGCGGCGACATCATCTTGTTCATCGACGAGCTGCACACCCTCGTCGGCGCCGGCGCAGCCGAGGGGGCCATCGACGCCGCGTCGATCCTGAAGCCGATGCTCGCACGAGGAGAGCTCCAGACGATCGGTGCGACGACGCTCGACGAGTACCGCAAGCACCTCGAGAAGGACGCCGCGCTCGAGCGGCGCTTCCAGCCGATCAAGGTCGAGCAGCCGTCGCTCGCCCACACCATCGAGATCCTGAAGGGCCTTCGCGACCGGTACGAGAAGCACCACCAGGTGACCATCACCGACCAGGCACTCGTCGCCGCAGCGAATCTCGCCGACCGCTACATCTCGGACCGTTTCCTTCCGGACAAGGCGATCGACCTCATCGACGAGGCAGGTTCACGCTTGCGGATCCGCCGGATGTCCACGCCACCCGAGCACCGCAAGATCGACGAGGAGCTCTCCAAGATCCGCCACGAGAAGGACGCCGCCATTGGGCGGTCGAATTTCGAGGAGGCGAAGAGGCTCGCCGACAAGGAGACCGACGCACTCGAGCGCAAGGCAGCCCTCAAGGTCACCTGGCGTTCGGCCGGCGAGGAGCTCTTCGACGTCGTCGACGAGGACGTCATCGCCGAGGTGCTCGCGAACTGGACCGGGATTCCCGTCTACAAGCTCACCGAGGAGGAGACGGCGCGTCTCCTGCGCCTCGAGGAGGAGCTGCACAAGCGGGTCGTCGGCCAGGAGGACGCGATCAACGCGCTCTCCCGTGCGATCCGCCGCACCCGTGCGGGCCTCAAGGACCCCAAGCGCCCGAGCGGGTCGTTCATCTTCCTCGGCCCGACCGGGGTCGGCAAGACCGAGCTGGCGAAGACGCTTGCTGAGCTGCTCTTCGGTGACGAGAACTCGCTGATCCAGCTCGACATGAGCGAGTACATGGAAAAGCACACCGTGAGCCGTCTCGTCGGGTCGCCCCCGGGCTACGTCGGCTACGAGGAGGGCGGGCAGCTCACCGAGGCCGTCCGGCGCAAGCCGTTCGCGGTCGTCCTCTTCGACGAGATCGAAAAGGCGCACCCCGACATCTTCAATACGCTCCTGCAGATCCTCGAGGACGGCCGTCTCACCGACGCACAGGGCCGCACGGTCGACTTCAAGAACACCGTGCTCATCATGACCTCCAACCTCGGGACCTCGGACCTGCGCAAGGCGTCGCTCGGCTTCCAGAAGTCGAGCGAGGCGGTGACCTATGAGCGGATGAAGCAGCGTGTCCAAGAGGCGCTGAAGAACCACTTCCGGCCTGAGTTCCTCAACCGGATCGACGAGGTCATCGTCTTCCACGAGCTGACGATGGACGAAGTCGTCGAGATCGTGGAACTCCTCATCCGGCGGGTGCGTGACCAGCTGGAAGGCCAAGGCATCGGCTTGGAGCTCACGCTTGCCGCCAAGCGGCACGTCGCTGCAAAGGGCTACGAGCCCGAGCTCGGCGCACGACCTCTGCGCCGCGCGATCCAGCAGCTCGTGGAGGACCCGCTCTCGGAGAAGATCCTCTGGAAGGAATACCGTGTCGGCGAGACCGTGATCATCGACGAGGAGGACGGAGCGCTCGTGTTCCGTGCCATCGAGGGCTTCGAGCCGCCCGCCGTCGAGCTCGCCGGGGCCGGCGCCGACTCCTGAACATCGTCGCCGGTCATGGACCGGTGATCCGAATCCTCACCGGAGTGTGACACCCGACCCGTAGGTTCGCGGCATGACGCGACCGAAGACGATCCACCGCTGCCAGTCCTGCGGACACGGCTCACCTCGCTGGTCCGGACGCTGCCCGGCGTGCGGCGAGTGGAACACCATCGTCGAAGAGCTGGTGTCGCAGGCGCAGGTGCCAGCGGGAGCCGGCACGAGCCGAGGTGGGTGGCCGCCGCGGCCGTTCGCGACCGGTGCCAACTCGACCCCTTTGCTCCTGAGCTCGATCAGCCCCGACGCCGCCGTGCCCGTGGCGACCGGGATCGGCGAGCTCGACCGCGTGCTCGGCGGCGGACTGGTCGCGGGCTCGGTGACCCTGCTCGGAGGTGAGCCGGGCGTCGGCAAGTCGACGCTGGTGCTCCAGGCGCTGGCGAGCGCGGCGGGCCGGGGCTTGACGTCTCTGCTCATCGCGGCGGAGGAGTCCAGCGAGCAGGTGAGGCGCCGGGCGGAGCGCCTCGGGGCGGCCGTGGACGGGTGCTACGTGCTGGCGGCGACGGATCTCGACGCCGTCGTCAGCGCTGCCGGGCAGCTCGAGCCATCGATCCTCGTCATCGATTCCATCCAGGCCGTCTCCGACCAGTCGTGCGCATCCCAGGCCGGCTCGCCGAGCCAGGTGCGCGAGTGTGCGGGCCGGCTTGTGCGGTACGCGAAGTCACTCGGTGTCGCGACGCTCCTCGTCGGGCACGTCACCAAGGACGGCGGGCTCGCTGGACCGCGCACGCTCGAGCACCTCGTCGACACGGTGCTGTCGTTCGACGGCGACCGACACCATGCGCTCCGGCTGCTCTCGGCTTCGAAGCACCGCTATGGCCCTACCGGCGAGCTCGGGTTGTTCGAGATGACCGAGGCTGGGCTGCAGGGTCTCGTCGACCCGAGCGCCCTGTTGCTCGGGGACCGCCGGCGCGGCGTGCCGGGCAGCATCGCCGTGCCGGTGATCGAAGGCCGCAGGCCGCTCGTCATCGAGGTCCAGGGTCTCGTGGGGCCACCCGCCTCCGGTGCTCCGCGGAGGGTGGCACAGGGCATCGCCGGGGGGCGGCTCGCTCTGCTGCTCGCCGTGCTCGAGCGGAGGTGCCACCTCCCGCTCGGCGCGTCGGACGTCTTTGTCTCCACGGTCGGGGGCCTCCGGATCAACGAGCCCGCGGCCGACCTCGGCGTCGCGTTGGCCCTGGTATCGGCGCTGACGGAGATCGCGATCGGAGAAGACGTCGTCGCCTGCGGGGAGATCGGGCTCGCCGGCGAGATCCGCCGCGTGCAGGCGACCGAGCGCCGTTTGGGGGAGGCGGCGAGGCTCGGGTTCAAGCGCGCCATCGTGCCGTCGTCGGCCCCGGAGGGCCCGGTGGGGCTCGAACTGCTGAGAGCAGGTACCCTGCTGGAGGCGGTCCGGCTGTTGCTCGGCGTGGTGCCTGCCGAAGGGTCTCGTCCCACCACCGAGTCCGGCGGCAGTTCCGAGTTGAGCGGCGGGCGCGACGTCCGTACCCTGGTGAGGAACCCACCTTCCCTCGTCTCGTGAGGAGTTCCATTGTTCGATGTCGGGGACAAGGTCGTCTATCCCCATCACGGCGCCGCCGTTGTAGAGCGGCGCGAGATGCGGGAGGCCTTCGGTGAGAAGCGGGAGTACCTCGTGCTCCGCCTTGCTTACGGCGATCTCACCCTCATGGTGCCGTCCGACAACACTGCGGAGGTCGGACTCCGTGAGGTGATCAACGACGAGGAGGTTGAAGAGGTCTTCGCCGTCCTTCGCAAGAAGGAGGCGCGGATGCCCACCAACTGGTCTCGTCGCTACAAGAACCATGTCGAGAAGCTCAAGTCGGGCGACATCTACCAGGTCGCCGAAGTGGTGCGGAACCTCTCGATCCGTGACAAGGACCGCGGCCTGTCGGCCGGCGAGAAGCGGATGCTCACGCGAGCCCGCCAGATCCTCGTGTCCGAGCTGACCTTCGCAATCGGCGTGAGCGAGGCCGAGGCGGAGGAGCGCCTCAACGCCGCTCTGCCATAGCGCAGGGCGCGCGTCCGGCGCGTGGGCGTCGAGGTCTGGGCGATCGTTGTCGCCGCCGGTGAGGGCCGGCGATTCGGTCTCCCCAAGCAGTTCGCGGTCCTCGGCGGCCGGCCGGTCATCGAGTGGAGCCTCGACGCGTCACGCTCGGTTGCCCGCGGGATCGTTGCCGTCGTGCCGGAGTCGTCCCTCGGCAGCTCCAACATCGGAAAGGGAGCGGATCGCGTCATCGCCGGCGGCCCGACGCGTGCCTCCTCGGTTCGCCGCGGTCTGGCGGCGGTACCCGAGAATGCCGAGGTCGTCGTCGTCCACGATGCGGCGCGGCCACTCGCGTCGCGCGAGTTGTTTCGTGCAGTCGTCGATGCGGTCGTTGCCGGCGCCGACGGAGCCATCCCGGGAGTCGCGGTCGTGGACACGATAAAGCGCGTCCGTGGGAGCCGCGTCGTCGAGACACTCGACCGGACCGAGCTCGTGGCAGTGCAGACGCCGCAAGCCTTCCGTGCCGAGCTGCTGCGTCGGGCGCACGACGGCGAGCCGGAGGCGACCGACGACGCCGGGCTCCTCGAAGCGCTCGGGTCGCGGATCGTCGTGGTCCCCGGCGAGTACCACAACCTCAAACTGACTTCTCCCGACGACCTCGTGATCGCCGAGCGGTGGAGCGACCGTTGAGCGGCGCACGGGTCGGGATCGGCTTCGACCAGCACCGCTTCGCGAGCGGGTCGGAGCGGGGGAGGGCGCTGGTGCTCGGTGGGGTCAGTTTCGAGGCGGAGCCGGCACTGCAGGGTCACAGCGACGCTGATGTCGTGGCGCACGCCGTGGCGGATGCGATGCTCGGCGCCGCCGCGCTCGGCGATCTCGGGGCGCATTTCCCCGATAGCGACCAACGTTGGGCGGGAGCGGACAGCCTTGCGATCCTGGCCCGGGTGGCGGCACTTGTCGCCGCGGCTGGACTCCGCCTTGCGAACGCCGACTGCACCGTCATCTGCGAGACGCCACGGATTGGCGATGCGCGTGGGATCATGATGGAACGGCTCAGCGCGGCGGCTGCGGGCCCCGTGCACGTGAAGGCGACCCGACCGGAAGGTATGGGGAGCCTTGGGCGCGTGGAGGGAATCGCCTGCCTCGCCACGGCGCTGCTCGAGGAGATCGGTTAGAGATGCCAGCAAGCAATGGAGGAGACAGCGCGCCCCGAGGGCCCCGGAGCCCTGATGGGCGTGGCGCGGGCCGCGCCGCCAGCGGACGTGGCGCCAGCGGACGGGGCGCGGAGAGCGGGCGCGGCGGTCCGAGTGCCGGCGGCGGTTCCCGCAGCTCGCGGGACGGCTTCGGTGGGTCTGCAGGGGGCAGAGCCGTCGGAGGCGGCCGAGGTACTGGTGGAACTGGGGGTTTCAGAGGCGCCGGCGGTCCCAGAGGCAACGGCGGGGCCCGAGGTCAGGGCGGGATCGGTGCAAGCGGCGGTTCCAGCGGGACCGGCTATCGGGGCGCCAGCGGGACCGGCTATCGGGGCGCCAGCGGCACCGGCTATCGGGGCGCCAGCGGGACCGGCTATCGGGGCGCCAGCGGGACCGGCGTATCGGGGCCGCCGGTCGGCCGGGATGGCGACTCCGCCGGGGCTCGAGGGCGGTCCGTACCACCCGGAGCCAGGAGCGCCCCCAGGCGCTCGCCACAAGCGTTCAAGCCGCCGGCGCCGCGGAACGGTGACCGGGGGTCTCCCAGGGGTGGCTGGGACCGGCCTGGGCCGCGGCGCGACGGCCCCGCTGGGTCCCGGCGCGACGGCCCCGCTGGTTCCCGGCGCGACGGCCCCGCTGGTTCCCGGCGCGACGGCCCGGGAGATCGCCCGCGGTCGGACGCGCAGGACGGATCCGACACCGGGCCCGTTCCGAGCTCGGTCGGCCGGGCGGCGTCGACGGGCCGAAACCTGTGGCCGAGCAAGCCCCGGGCGCCGCGGTCCGATCGGCCGGGCGGCGAGAGGACAAGCTTCGAACGCGTGAGCCGCGGTGAGCCGCGCCCGAGCGGCCCCCGGGCCTTCGCCGGCCCGCGTGCCTCGGTCGGGCGCCGGTCGTCCGCGACGAGCAGCTATCAAGGAGGGTCGCCCCGGGTCCGGAGAAGCCCCGGCGGCCCCACGAAGCCGTTCGTTCGGGGCGGTCGGATAGCTGAACCTGCCGGCGGGCGTGGCTCTGCCAAGGTCCGGCGGGCGCTCGGCGGCGACCAGGTCGAGGGGCGCCAAGCCGTCCGGGAGCTCCTTGCTGCCGGACGTCGGCCGGTGCACGAGGTCTGGATGATGGAAGGGACAGATCCCGCCGCGATCCTTCGGGAGATCGGGTCGTTGGCGCGGGCGAACCACGTGCCGGTGCGGCTCGTCACCCAACGGCAGATCCAAGAGGTGCAGGGCTCGGAGGCGCCGCAAGGCGTGATCGCGTTCGCGGATGCCTTGACCGAAGTCGACCTGTCCGACCTCGTCGGGCCCGGCGCCGGTGCGGCTGTGCGCACAGCACCATCCGAGCGCAGTGAGGGTGATCCCGACGATGGCGAAGCCGCTCTTGGCGAGGGTTCGATCCCCGATGCGGCGGCCGAGGTCGAGACCCGGAGAGCCGGCCACAAGGAGGGGGGGAGGGGGAGTCGGGCGGAACAGATGCCGTTTCTCGTCGTGGTCGATGGCGTCACCGACCCGCAGAACCTGGGCGCCCTGCTGCGAAGCGCCGAGTGCGCCGGCGTCACGGGAGTCGTGCTGCCGCGCCATCGGAGCGCTCATGTGACCCCGACGGTCACCAAGGTCGCCGCGGGTGCGGTGGAGCACGTCAAGATCGCCGTCGTGCCGGGAGTTCCGGGTGCCCTGCAGGAGCTGGAGCGTCTCGGGGTATGGACCGTCGGCCTCGACGAGCGGGGACCCGTGCCGGTCTTCCAGCTCGCACTCGGCGATCGGCCGATCGCCCTTGTCGTCGGCGCCGAGGGGAAGGGGCTCGCCCCCCTCTCCCGCCAGCGGTGCGACGTTCTCGCCCAGATCCCTCTGCACGGTTCCCTGGACTCCCTCAACGTATCGGCGGCCGGAGCGGTGGCGATGTTCGAGGTGGCGCGCCAGCGGGTAGAGGGACGTGGGTGACCGGAGCCGGGCCCTGCCTGTTGGCGTGAGCACCCAGTGAGCGAGGCGCCGGCGGTCGTCGTCGAGGGCCTCGTCAAGAGCTACGGCGACCTCCGCGCCGTCGACGGCGTCAGCTTCGAGGTCGCACCCGGGACGATCTTCGCCTTTCTCGGCCCCAACGGCGCCGGCAAGACGACGACGATCGAGATCCTGGAGGGGTTCCGGCAACGCGACCAGGGTCGAGTGGTGGTTCTCGGTTTCGACCCGGCTGACGAGGCGACGAGCCGGCGGTTGCGGGAGAGGCTCGGCGTCGTCCTGCAGGAGCTTGCCGTCGAGCCGTACCTCTCGGTGCGGCGGGTGCTGATGCGCCACGCCGGCTTCTTTCCCCACCCGCGCCCGGTCGAGGAGGTTTTGGAACTGGTCGGCATGAGCGACAAGGCGCGAGCCAGGGTCAAGACCCTGTCGGGGGGCCAACAGCGCCGGCTGGACCTCGCGCTCGGGATCATCGGCGATCCGGAGCTGCTCATCCTCGACGAGCCGACGACAGGGTTCGACCCGGCTGCGCGCCGCGGGGCCTGGGAGCTCATCCAAGCCCTGGGAGAGCGCGGCACGACGGTCATTCTCACCACCCACTACATGGACGAAGCCGAGGCGTTGGCCTCTCGGGTCGCCGTCATCAGCGGGGGACGAATTGTCGCCGAAGGCCCTCCTGAGTCCCTCGGCGGGCGTGATCGCGGCTCCTGCCAGATCCGGTTCCGGCTTCCCGTGGGCACGGCGGTCACCGATCTCCCGGTTGAAGCGTCGGAGGCCGCGGGCGGCGGCATCGAGATCCGGACCCTCGAGGAGGTCCCGGTGCTGGCCCGGCTCACGAACTGGGCACTCGAACATCAGGTTCCGCTTCTCGGCCTCACCGTGGAGCGGCTCACTCTCGAGGACGTCTACCTCCGTCTCGTCGGAGACGATCACGGCGACGCGGCGCGGGGCGCGCGGTGACCTCCACGGGCCAGCTGCGGCGATTCCGGGGCTTCGACGACCTGCGTCTCGTCGGTAGTCAGGTGTTCTACGAGCAGCTGTCGTTCTGGCTCAACCCGTTCGGTGCGGTCTTCACGGTCGGATTCGCCGTGGTCTTCCTGGTGCTGCTCGGTGCCACCGCCGGCAACTCCCGCGTCGCCCAATTCGGCAACATCCGGGAGATCCAGTACTACGTGCCTGGGTTCCTCGCCTACGGAGTCATGGCCACCTGCTTCAACACACTGTCGGTGTCGCTCGTCGCCCGGCGGGAGAATGGCCTGCTGAAGCGCTTGCGCCTCTCACCGCTTCCCAGCTGGATGATGCTGGCCGGCGTCACGGGCAGCGCCTTTGTGATCTGCACCGTACAGGTGGCGCTGCTGCTCCTGATCGGGAGGCTCGGCTACGGCGTGGTCCTCCCACACAACTTCCCGGCGCTGCTCGTCGCGCTGCTCGTCGGGGTGGTGTGCTTCACGGCCCTCGGCGTCGCGACGAGCACGCTCGTCCCGAACCAGGACGCCGCCGCGCCCATCATCGCCATCGTGTTCTTCGTGCTGCTGTTCCTGTCGGGCCTCTGGTACCCGCTGCCGCCCCACTCAGCGCTCGTCAAGATCTCCGGCTTCTTCCCCTTCCACCACATGATCACGGCCTGTTTCGCCCCGTTCGACACCCAGCCGGGCGCGTCCGCCTGGGCCTGGCACGACCTTCTGATCATCGCGATCTGGGGAGTGGTCGGCGTCGTGGTGGCGGTGCGGCGTTGGCGATGGGCTCCCCGGCGGTAGCTCACTGCGGAGTGCGCTCGATCTTCCACGTCTTGCCGTTCCAGGTCTCGGCAAGGGTCAAGGTGGCGCCCCGGTCGTAACTTCCCACCGCGGTACAGGTTGCAGCCACTGGACACGAGATGCCGGCAAACGCCGGTTCGGTCCCGCCGCTCGGGTCGGGCGTGCGCTCGAGCTTCCAGCTCTTGGCGTTCCATGCCTCCGCAAAGGTCTGGCGCAGGCCGCGGCTGGCCTCCAGTCCCGCCGCAGCCGTGCAGCTCTTGGTCGACGTACACGACACGCCGAACAAGCTGGTGCTCAGCGAGCCCGCCGGACTCGGCGTCTGCTTGAGCTGCCAGACCCGCCCGTTCCAGACCTCTGCGAACGAGCGGGCGCCGGCGCTGCTGCTTCCGTCGGAGGCGACCGCAACGCAGGTCGCCATCCGGGGGCACGAGACGCTCGAGAACGTGCTCGTGAGGGCTCCGGCGGGATTCGGAGTGCGCAAACTCCTCCAGCTCCTGCCGTTCCAGACTTCGGCCAGAGTCCGGAGCCCGGAGTACCCGACCGCGGTGCAATCCGAGGCGCGCGGGCAGGAGACGCTCGCCAGACCGGCAGCGGTCGCACGGCCGGGATTCAGCGTGTGCTCGAGTTTCCACGTCTTGCCATTCCAGATCTCGGCGAGGGTGAGGTGCAGATAGCTGTGCTTTGCCGCGTAGGAGCCGACCGCCTCGCAAGCGGTCGCGGAAGCGCAGGAGACCCCGGCGAGCGTGCTCCCCTCGCCCTGGCCACCCTGTGCCCCGAGTGGATTGGGCGTGCGGTCGCTCTTCCAGGCCTTCCCGTTCCAGGTCTCGACCAGGGTGTCCACGACCCTTCCGTCGAAGGAGCTCCCGACCGCGACGCACCACCGCGCTGAGACGCACGAGACGCCGAGCAATGTGGAGCTCCGCGTGCCGGCGGGGCCCTTCACGGGCGCGGCGCTCCACTTCTTTCCGTTCCAGCTCTCTGCAAGTGGCAGCGAGCCGACGGACCCAACCGTCATGCAGTTCTTCGCAGAGGTGCAGGACACCGCCGACAGGACCGCAGGCCGGGGGTTCGACTTGCGGGGATCCCGCGACGCGGCCGTGACGACGGTCCGGTGGTGAGGCGGAGGCGAGGCCGCGACCGGTGCCGGAGCCGCATCGACGGCTATCGCGCCGAAGAGGAGGGGGATTCCAAGAGCCGCCGAGGACCACCGCCGCATTGCTCGCCTTCCGTCGGGTGACGCGCGAAGGCTACAACCGGGGGTTTGTCTGATCGATCATCGTGCAAAGAAGCTCGGAGACTCGAGCGGTGAACCCCAGAGCGGACTGATCCTATGGACCGACGAGGGCCGTCGTTAGGGAGAGCCGGCTTTAGACTCGCCGGGTGCCTCGCAGCCGAGGGTTGATCGACGCGATGGGATTGCGGCAGGAGTTGGAAGACCCGCAGCTCCGGATTCTCGATGCGACTGTGCACCTCCGGCGTGAGTTTGCCGAAGGCCCCTACACGGTGGAGTCCGGCCGGCAAAGCTACCACGGGGCACACATCCCGGGGGCGGCGTTTGCCGACATCCCGGGCGAGCTCTCGGACCCCGTCTCGCCGTTCCCCTTCGCGCTCCCGAGTCCCGAAACGTTCGCTCAGGCAATGAGCGAGCTCGGTGTCGGGCCGGGTACCACGTCCTCGCCTATGCGCAAGAGTCGCCGATGTGGGCGACTCGTCTTTGGTGGCTCTTGCGTTACTTTGGATTCGACGACGTGCGCCTGCTCGACGGGGGTCTTCGATCCTGGCTCCGCGCGGGATACCCGGTGAGCTCGGCGCCGCCGCCCCTCGTCGAGCCGTCGCTGTTCGTCGCGCGGCCGAGGCCGGAGCTTCTGGCCACAAAAGACGACGTCATCGCTGTGGTCGGGGGAAGGACGGCTCGCCTCGTCAACGCACTGTCGCCGAGGGCCTTCCGGGGGGATGGGCCGGGTGCCTACAGCCGGCCCGGGCGGATCCCGGGATCGGTGAACGCCCCCGCCCACGACCTAGTCGACGCGGCCGGATGTTTTCGAGCACGCGACGAGTTGGTTGACACGCTCGCGGGCGTCCTCGATGCCGGTACGAAGGCACCTCTGATCGCGTACTGCGGAGCGGGCATCTCCGCAACCGTGGACATCTTCGCTCTCTCGCTTGTGGGTTGCGACGACGCCCGCCTCTACGATGGGTCGCTCACCGAGTGGAGCGCCGATCCGCAGCTTTCGCTGGAGGTTGGCTGAGCCTGCGGCTCGCGGCGTTCGTGCGCGATCGCGCGACGGGTGGCGTCAGCCGTCGCGACTAGCAGTTGTGGCCTTCGATTCGACTACCGCGACTCCATTGGCACGTAGTCGCGGCGCGGGTTGCCGATGTAGAGCTGCCGCGGCCGGGCGATCTTCGTGTCGTGCTGGAGCATCTCGACCCAGTGCGCCAACCAGCCGGCCGTGCGCGGGATCGCGAACAGCACCGGGAACATCTCGAGCGGGAAGCCCATGGCCTGGTAGATGAGACCGGAGTAGAAATCGACGTTCGGGTAGAGCTTGCGGGAGGTGAAGTACTCGTCGGCGAGCGCAACCTCTTCGAGCTTGAGCGCGATGTCGAGGAGGGGGTTCTTGCCCGTGACCTCGAAGACTTCGTAGGCGATATCGCGGACGATCGTCGCCCGGGGGTCGTAGTGCTTGTACACGCGGTGGCCGAACCCCTGGAGCCGGCCGTGGCCCTGCTTCATGGAGCGGATGAACTCGGGAACGTTCTCGAGGGACCCGATCTCGGTGAGCATCCTGATGACCTGCTCGTTCGCGCCTCCGTGCCGAGGGCCGTAGAGGGCGGCGCAGGCTGCTGCACACGCCGAGTAGGGGTCGACGTGAGACGACCCGACGACGCGCATCGCCGTCGTCGAGCAGTTCTGCTCGTGGTCGGCGTGCAGGATGAACAGGACGTCGATGGCCCGCGCGAGGACCGGGTTCGCATCGAAACGGGGCTCAGCGGTCTTCCACATCATCGACAGGAAGTTGGGCGAGAACGCCAGCGAATTGTCGGGGTAGACGAACGGCATGCCGACGCTGAAGCGGTGCGCCGCCGCGGCCAGCGTCGGCATCTTCGCGATTAGCCGGATGATCTGCTTGTAGCGGGTGTCGGGGTCGAAGATGTCCTGAGCCTCGGGATAGAACGTCGACAGCGCCGCCACCGCCGAGACAAGGATCCCCATCGGGTGCGCGTCGTAGTGGAAGCCCTCCAGGAACCTCTTGCGGGTGTTCTCGTGGATGAAGGTGTGGTAGGTGATCTCGTGCACCCACTGCTCAGCCTGCTCGGCGGTCGGCAACTCGCCGTGCAGCAGCAGGTAGGCGACCTCGAGGTAGGACGATTGCTTCGCCAGCTGCTCGATCGGGTAACCGCGGTACTCGAGAATCCCCTGGTCCCCGTCCACGAAGGTGATCGAGCTCTGGGCGGCTGCAGTGGTGGTGAAAGCCGGATCGTAGAACCAGATGCCCGGAAGCAGTTTGCTCCACTCCTCTGCCGCAACTCCGCCATCGACGATCGGGATCTCGATCGTCTGGCCGTTGCGGTTATCGGTGATTGTCACGCTCTCTGCCACGACTTGCGACCTCCAGACGGTTGACGCCGGGCTCTTCGCCGTCGTCACCACATCCTACGACGGTGCCGGGCGGTCCGGATCCGCAGAGCCGTCCCCTTCTTGGAATGGAGTTGAATCCCGCTGTTTTCTATCGATATAGTAGAAATATGTGGAGGCGCGCCCCTCGAGAGGGAGGCCGGCCGGCACATGATCGGGTACACGTTGCGGCGCATCGGTCAGGCCTTCGTCGTCGTGCTCGGCGTGACGGTGCTCGTCTTCGTGCTCGAGCACATCATTCCCGGCAACCTCGCACGGGCCATCCTCGGGCCCCGGGCGAGCGCCGGAGCGATCGCGGCGTTCGACCGGACGAACGGTCTCGAGCACCCGCTCGTTGTGCAATACCTCACGTTTCTCTCACAGGTGCTGCACGGGAATCTCGGGTATTCGTACCGCCTGAACGTGAGCGTCGACTCGCTCGTCGTGCACGAGCTGCCAAACGACCTCGTCCTCGTCGGCTCCGCGCTCGCGCTGGCGATCGCCATCGCAATCCCGCTCTGGGTCACACAGGCGGTGCGGCGGAACCGGGCGGTCGACCACGTCGCGACGGGCGTCGCGTTTCTCCTCTACTCGATGCCGTCGTACTGGCTCGGGCTGCTGCTCATCGCTGGGCTCGCGATCGGCGTGCACGTGTTTCCCCCCGAGGCCCCGCAGTCGGCCTCGCTGGCAGGGGTTCTCGCCGACCCCCGAGCTCTTGTGCTGCCGGTCGTCACGCTCACGCTCGTCAACGTGGCCCTGTTCAGCCGTTACATGCGTTCTGCGGCGGTCGACACGCTCGCGCAGGATTACACCCGGGTCGCCCGCGCGAAGGGGCTTCCGGGTCGGGTGGTCCTTCTCCGGCACGTCCTGCGCAATTCGCTGGTGCCCGTGGTCACGCTCTTAGGCCTTTCCTTCCCGGCCGTGCTCACGACCGGGCTCGTGGTCGAGTACGTCTTCAACTTTCCCGGGCTGGGCCTGACGTACTACAACGCCGCCGTGAACGCGGACTACCCGGTCGAGCTCGGCATCACCGTGGTCGTCGGAGTCGCGACCGTCCTCGGCAGCCTGCTGGCGGATCTCGCGTACGCCATTCTCGACCCCAGGGTCCGCTATGACTGATCGCGTCGAGGCCATGGTGCCGACCGCCGAGATGTCACCGCCGGTCGGGCCTTCCGTCCCGCCGGTCGAGGTTGTCGGCGCCGACCTCGACCCGGTAGGGGCGACGGAGGCGACCCGCGAGAGGGGCGCCCGGCAGTCGTTCGTCGCAGCATTTCTCGCAAACCGCTTGGGCGTTCTCGGGCTCGCGATCATCGGCATGGTCGTTGCATTCTGTTTCCTCGGTCCGCTCCTCTACTACAGCGACCAGGTTCACGCGAATGTCCAGCTCACGAATCTCCCGCCTGGGAGTGGCCACCCGCTCGGCACCGACTCGAACGGCTTCGACCTCCTCGGAAGGCTCATGGTCGGCGGCCAGAGCGCGCTCGAGATCTCCTTTGCCGTGGCCGTGGTCGCGACGAGCTTCGGAGCGCTCTGGGGGGCGGTGTCGGGCTTCACCGGCGGTGTGCTCGACGCGATCATGATGCGCATCGTCGACGTGGCGATCGCAGTGCCCGCGATCTTTCTGCTCATCTACCTCGCCTCCGTCTTCCGGCCGTCGGTGCCGCTCCTCATCGCCGTGATCTCGCTGCTCGCGTGGCTCGGCCCGGCGCGCCTCGTTCGAGGCGAGGCGCTGTCGCTGCGGACGAGGGAGTTTGTCGAAGCGGTGCGCGTCGCGGGCGGGCGACGCTCTCGCATCGTCGGTCGTCACATCATCCCGAACGCAATCGGGACGATCTCGGTCAATGCGACGTTCCAAGTGGCCGACGCGATCATCATCCTTGCCACGTTGAGCTTCCTCGTCTTCGGCCTGCCCCCGCCGGCGGTGAGCTGGGGCGGCATGCTCTCGCAGGGGACGAACTATCTGCTGGACGGTTACTGGTGGGAGGTCTACCCGGCCGGGCTCACCGTGATGGTGACGGTGGTCGCGTTCAACTTCGTCGGCGATGCGCTGCGCGACACCCTCGACGCGAGGCTGCGCGAGCGGTAGGGGCCCGCCCGAGTGCTCCCTGTGCCTGCGCGACATTGGGCTCCTACGATGGAGCTAGGCGCAGTCCGCGCGACGAGGAGCAACGTGGCCAGACGAGGTCGTTCCTTTCCTACGATGGCCGAGGAACGAGCAGGATGGACGTGGGTGGTCATCGGGATCGACCCTCGGGCTCGGGCGCCCTTTCAGAAAGCGGGACGATGACGTCGGCGGACCTCAGGCGGCTGCGAGCCATCGACCGGCCGGAACCTCCTCGGTGAGACCGGCGTCCGGTGCAACTGGAGAGCGCCGGCGCAGCTGCGGCGAACGATGAGCGACGGTGCTCTTCGGCGACTCTACGAGGACCCGGCGACGCCGCTCAGCTCCGGGTTGGAGCGGGCGCAGTTGCAGGCGGAGATCCTCGCCCGCATCGCGTCATCGGCGCGGCGACCGCTGCTGGCCGTCGACATCGGATGCGGCGATGGCATGGCGACGGCGGTCGCGTCGGCGCACTGCTCGAAAACCCCGGGGGCTGACGTCACCGTCGTGGGTCTCGACTGGTCGTCGGTCGCTCTCGGGCGGGCACGACGGCGCGGCGTTCCCGTCGCTCGTGCCTCGGTCGACGGCTTCGGCCTCCCCCTGGCGTCGGGCAGTGTGGACGTCGTGCTCATGAGCGAGCTGATCGAGCACCTGGTGGACACCGATGCCGCGCTCGCCGAGGCAGGACGAGTGCTCGTGCCCGGCGGGACCCTGCTGCTGTCGACGCCCAACCTGGCCGCCTGGTACAACCGGGTGTTGCTTGCGCTCGGAGTTCAGCCGCTCTTCACTGAAGTCAGCCTGCGCGGCATCTACGGCCGGCCCGGTCGCGAAGTGGTCGGTCACTTGCGCATCTTCACCCGCCGCGCCCTCGTCGAGCTGCTCTCGGCCACGGGATTCGTCGACGTCGTCGTGACCGGAGCGCCCTACCACGACGTCCCGCGCCCGCTCCGGCCGCTCGACCGCCTTTTCTGCCGCACCCCGAGCCTGTCGTCGATTCTTCTCGCCTCCGGCCGCCGGCCGGGTTGACCGTGCACACCCACACGTCGGCGGGGATTGCGATCGCCGTGTTGTCGGCGCTGCTCAGCGGCAGCGGCACTGTGGTGGAGAAGGTCGCGCTGCAGCGGCTGCCGGAGCTTCACGCCCGGCACAGCTGGGGGATGGTGCGCACGCTGTTCGGGTCACGTGCCTGGCTGCTCGGCTGCGCGATGTTGGTGCTGGGCCTCGGGTGCCAGGGACTCGCCCTGTCCTTGGCACCGATATCGGTTGCGCAGCCCATCTTCGCGTTGGGGATCGTTCTCCTGCTCGTCCTGTCGCACTTCGTCCTGCACGACCGCCTCGGGCGAGTGGAGTGGCTCGGCGTCACGACCATCGTGGCCGCCGTCGTGCTGCCCGGCTTCTCAGTCGGTCCCGGCGCCGATCGGGCCGGCGGGCCGGCCCGTTTTCTCGACCTGGCGCTGGCGGCGATACCGACCTGTGCTGTCGCACTCGCGGTGTTCGTCGCGGCGGACCGAGCCGACAAGTCGAAGCGCCGGGCGAGGAGCTTGCGCGGCCCACTGTTCGGCATCGCCGCCGGCCTGTTCTACGGAGTCACGGGGCTCGGCCTGAAGGCAGCGGCGACGCTCGTGCAGCGCTCGGGCCTCGTCGGTGCGATCCCCCGACTCGTCACGTCTCCCAGCCTCTATCTTCTCGTCGGCACGTGCGCGGTCGGGCTGCTGCTGTTCCAGACCGGCCTGCAACGGTGTTCGGCGTCGGTCGTGGCGCCGGTCAATGTCGTCACGTCCACGGCGTATGTCATCGGCGTCGGGACCGTGCTCTTCAACGAGCACCTGCCGGCGGACGCCGGGTTGCTGGCGCTGCGCCTTGGGGGTTTCGCGGGCGTCGTGGTCGGCCTCGTGACGCTCGCGGTATCGGGTGGCCGCGGGGGTGCGGAAGACGCGTCGGGCGAGCGGGCGGGCCTGGTGGCGCCGGGCTCGAGTATCGGCACCACGACTCGCTGAGCGAGGCCGGGTCGCCGCGCTGGCGGCGGTGGCGGCGGTTGTCGGCTCGTGCCTACCCTGGGACGTCCAGGGCCTTCCGGTAGACATTCGTCTCCCGCTTCACGAAACCAGCCCTTTCGTACATACGATTCGCGGCCCCCCTCGACGGTCGCGACGTCAAGTTGACGTGTCGGGCGCCTTGTCCCTGCGCGATCCAGACTGCTTCCTCCAACAGCGCCGCCCCGACGCCCTGTCCCCGCGCAGACTCGTCGACGACGACGTCCTCGATCACCGCGTGCAAGCCGGTCGGGATGCGATAGAGCACGAGGGTGAGCGAGCCGACGATCGCCTCGCCGAGCGAGGCGACCCGGGCGACGAGCAGCGAGGTGCCCGGCGCGGTGACGATCTGTTCGAGGCCACCGAGATCCGGTGCCGCCGCGCTCGAGGACAGCTGTGGCACCAGGCGGGCCATCGCCTCGGCGAGCTCCGCGGAGGCCGCCGAGACGCGCTCGACGAGCAGGTCGTTGGCTTCCATTCGCCGAGTGTACCGATGGGCTCGCGTCTGTTCGGAAGCCTCGCCGCACTCAGCCCGTCGCGCCCTCCCCTCGCCAGACCGGCCGGCGCGGCCAGTCGAACAGTACGTCGACGGGCTCGCCCCGGATGGCGGCGAAAGCATGGGCGCTCCACACGCCGGCGCCGGCGAGTGGGGAGGGAAGCGAGTCCTCGGCGAACCATCCGACGTCGGCGCACTCGAGCGGGTGGGCCTTCAGGGCGCCGCCCACGGTCCGGAGGTGGAAGACGAGCGAATACAGGGGAACCTGCGTGAAACCGAGCCGGAGGCCATCGAGCACCATGACCAGGCGCACGGGCTCGACGGCGATCCCCGTCTCCTCGAGCACCTCTTTCACCGCCACCTCGGCTGCCGAGTAACCGACGTCGGCCCAGCCGGTCGGGTAGAGCCAGACCCCCGAGTCGGCTCGCTTGACGAGCAGGATCTGACCCTCCTCGTTCCCGACGATCGCGCCGACGGCGATCTTCGGAGTCACGTAGCCGGCGACGCCCTGGCCCACCTCGCGCAGCCACTCGAGCACCAGTCCGCCCGCGTCGCTCGTCGCCACCGGCTGGCCGTCGCGGGCCAGCGCGGAGGCGGCGACCGCGCGGATGTCTCCGGCGACGTTCAGGATCTCCTCGAAGCGCTCCCGTTCGTACAGGCTGTCGGTGAACGCGAGACCCGTCTTCGCGATGCCGGCGAGCGCCTCCGCCCACCGAACAAGGTCCTGCGTCGACGCCGGCTCTTCACCCACGCGCCCGACCCTACCGCCGACCCGACCGGGGCGAGGGAGCGACGGGGGCCGGTGTGCGCGATCATGGCTCGGTGAGCGTGAAGGAAGACTGCCGGCACTACATCATGCAGACGGTGCGTTCGGGTGAGCGCACCGAGCGATGCCGCCTCGGAGCTGCCGAGACGGTCCCGTTTGCCTGCCCTGAGGGCTGCATCTTCTACGAGCCCCGCAAGACCGCGACCGGTGGCTGGCAGGTTCGCGCCCGGGGAGACGAAGAGCCGCCGTCGATCAGGCGGTGAACCGGCGGCGCCCGTACGACAGGGTCGTCGCCGGGGCCGGCTCACCTGAACCTGCAGTCAAACCTCAGCTCTCTATGGCGTCGCCGAGCCGGTCGACGCTCACACCGATCTCTTCGAGCCAGGCGACGGCGCCACCGACGGCCTCGGGAGTCCCGTCGAGCTCGCAGATCATCCAGCCTTCGTGCGCTTCGACGCTCGCTCTGCGGATGTTCGGCTCGACGTCGAAGCGGCGGACGAGCTGGGCAACGATCGGCTCATGCACGAGTTGATCGGGAAACGTGAGCCGGACTCGCAAGCTCATCGGTGGGCGGCTGCTTCTGCAGCCGTGCGGGACAAGTTGCCGGAACGAAGGCCCTCGAGATCGAGGGTCACGTACCGGTACCCGGCGCTCTGCACCGCGGCGACGATCTGTTCGCGGGCGCCGATCGCGCGCTCGAGATCTTCCAGCGGAAGTTCGATTCGGGCGAGATCGGCGTAATGGCGGACCCGGAGGGCGGCGAAGCCGAGCCGTCTCAGCGCTGATTCAGCGTTCGCCACCTGCTGCAGGACCCCAAAACTGACCGGGGTGCCGTGCGGCACCCTCGACGCCAGGCAGGCAGCCGCCGGACGGTCCCAGGTCCGAAGCCCGATGGAGCGTGAGACCGAGCGCACCATCGCCTTGTCCAGCCCAGCCTCGACGAGGGGAAAGACGGCTCCGCGCTCCGCGGCCGCCTTCTGTCCGGGACGGTGGTCGGTGAGGTCGTCGAGGTTCACGCCCAGCACGACGGTGGCCCGCTCGGATTTGGCCAGCGGGACGAGCACCTCCATCAGCTCACGCTTGCAGTGGTAGCAACGATCGAGGTCATTGCGCACGTAGGCGGGATCGTCGAGCTCGTGGGTGTCGGCGGCGATCCACCGCAGACCCCACTCGGCTGCGAGAGCAGCGCAGTGCTCGTGGTCCTCTGCGCCGAGCGATGCGGAGACTGCGGTCGCGCAGAGCACCCGCTCCGCGCCGAGCAGCCGAGTCGCCACTGCTGCGACCAGCGCAGAGTCGGCACCGCCAGAGAAGGCCACGACGACCCGACCGAGGCGGCCGAGGGCAGCTTCCAGGCGTCCGAGAGCGTCCCCAGCAGGCCCTGCCTGATCGCCGCCGGCCACGGGTTCAGCGTACGCCGATGCCACCGAGGACGTCTTCGGCTCCTCCCACCACCCCCGTGTAGAACGGGCCGAACTCCGCATAGCGCGTCGAGGCCTCGTCGAAGCGCATGGCGTAGACGCACTCCTTCAGATCGTCGGGATGCACACCGAACAGCGTGACGCCCCATTCCCAGTCGTCGAGCCCGGTCGAGCCGGTGACGAGCTGCAGCACTCGGCCACGGAACTCGCGGCCCGCGCTTCCGTGTCCCCGCATGAGCTCCATCCGCTCGTCGAAGCTGAGGGCGTACCAGTTCTCTGCTCCTGGGGCGCGGCGCTTGGACATCGGGTAGAAGCACATCGCCGGCATGCCCTCCGGCGGAAGCGTCGGATAAAGGCGAGCCTGGCGCAGCTCCTCGGGCACGCCAGCGGCGTATTCGGACACCTCGGTCAGCGAGACGTAGGAGTCGACGACGTCGAGGCCGCCGGCCTGCACGTCGGTTTGCAGTCGCCGGATCCGCCTCAGGTCCGGGCCGAGTGTGAGCACGCACACGTCCGCCTTGTGCCCGAGCATCGACGCGGTAACGACCTGGCAGTCCTCCTTGCGTGCCGCGTCGATCGCGTCGAGCAGCACGCGTGCCTGCGCGCCAGGTCGAGGCTTGCAGAAGAGATGGAGCACGCCCCAGCCGGTCTTCGGGCTGACCGGTGAGTCGCCTGCTTCGAACGGTTCGGCGGTCACGCTCGAAGTCTACGGAACGCCGGGAGCGACGAACCACCGGCCACCCGAGAAACCGGGCCTAGACGCGCCACGAGAGGGCGCCTTTCGGCACCCCCTCGTGGTCAGAGCGTTCTCTGAGCCCTTGGCGTCGGGATCAGTAGTCTTCCATCCCGCCGCCCGGGGGCATCGCGGGACCCTTGTCCTCCGGCTTGTCCACCACGACCGCCTCGGTCGTGAGGAACAAAGCCGCTATGGACGCAGCGTTCTGGAGTGCGGAGCGGGTCACCTTGGCGGCGTCGATGACGCCGGCCTTCAGCAGGTCCTCATAGTCACCGGTCTGTGCGTTCAGGCCGTGGGAAACGCCCTTCAGGCTCTTGACGCGCTCGACGACGACGCCGCCCTCGAGTCCGGCGTTGACGGCGATCTGCTTCAGCGGCTCCTCGACGGATCGGGCCACGATCCTGGCGCCGGTCGCCTCGTCACCTTCCAGCTTCCCGGCCGCGTCCAAAATGGCCTGCTGGGAGCGGAGCAGTGCAACGCCACCCCCGGGCACGACACCTTCTTCGATGGCTGCCTTGGTCGTGGAGACCGCGTCTTCGATGCGGTGCTTCTTCTCCTTGAGCTCGACCTCTGTCGCCGCTCCGACCTTTATCACCGCGACGCCACCGGAGAGCTTTGCCAGGCGCTCCTGGAGCTTCTCCTTGTCGTAGTCCGAGTCGGTGTTCTCGATCTCGGTCTTGATCTGGTTGACGCGGCCCTTGATGTCGGCCTCGTCGCCGGCGCCCTCGACGATGGTCGTCTCGTCCTTCGTGACGACGACCTTGCGCGCCCGTCCGAGCAGGTCCAAAGCGACGTTGTCGAGCTTGAGGCCCACCTCTTCGGTGATGACCTGACCGCCCGTGAGGATCGCGATGTCCTGGAGCATCGCCTTGCGGCGCTCTCCGAAGCCGGGAGCCTTGACCGCTGTGCTGCGGAAGGTGCCACGGATCTTGTTCACCACGAGAGTGGCGAGGGCTTCGCCCTCGACGTCCTCGGCCAGGATCATGAGCGGCTTGCCGGTCTGCATGATCTTCTCGAGCACTGGAAGCAGGTCACGCACCGCAGAGATCTTCGAGCCGACGAGCAGGATGTACGGGTCCTCGAGGACGGACTCCATCCGGTCGGGGTCGGTGACGAAGTATGGCGAGATGTAGCCCTTGTCGAAGCGCATGCCCTCGACGAGCTCCATCTCCATGCCGAAGGTCTGCGACTCCTCGACGGTGATGACGCCGTCCTTGCCGACCTTGTCGATGGCTTCAGCGATCATGGAGCCGATCTCATCGTCGGCCGACGAGATGGACGCTACCTGGGCGATCTGGTCTTTTGCGTCGATCTCCTTGGAAAGCTGCTTCAGACGACTGACCGCTGCCTCGACGCCGACCTCGATGCCCCGCTTGAGCGACATCGGGTTCGCTCCGGCGGCGACGTTCCGAAGGCCCTCGCGGACCATGGCGCCGGCGAGCACCGTTGCGGTAGTTGTCCCGTCACCGGCCACGTCGTCGGTCTTCTTCGCGACTTCCTTGACGAGGTCCGCTCCGACTTTTTCCCAGGGGTCCTCGAGATCAATCTCCTTTGCGATGGAGACGCCGTCGTTCGTAATGGTCGGCGCACCCCACTTCTTCTCCAGCACGACGTTGCGGCCCTTGGGGCCGAGCGTGACTTTCACAGCGTCTACCAGCTGGTTCATGCCGTTCTCGAGGGCCCGGCGGGCCTGCTCGTCGAAGGCGATCAACTTCGGCATTTTTGGGATGTCCTCCTTGGGCTACCCGGTTCCGTAACCGTTAGCACTCTCATGGTTCGAGTGCTAACAGCAAACCACGCCAGCGGCTGCCGCGCAACTGCGCCCCCAAGGCTGCAGGTCGCGGGCCTGCGTATCGCCGCCCTGGGCTGGGCCGAGCCGTAGGGAACGCGCGGCGGCCGGGAAATGTTGTGTCCCCCATGTCCGACGCCGGGGGCGCCGTCTCCGGCGCGCCAAGTTCCTCGACTCCCTCCGTCGGGTCGCCGCCCTGGGTCGACGCGAAGGCAACCGACCCCGCGGCTCACGGCGGGCGGATGGACAGAGGCCTGGTCATCCTGCTGGCGGTGGCTACCGGCGTGGCCGTGGCCAGCAACTACTACGTCCAGCCTCTGCTTCCGACCATTCGCCGAACCTTCGGTGCCGGAGCTGGTGCGGCCGGCCTGATCGTGACCGCCGCCCAGATCGGCTACGCGGCCGGGCTTCTCCTCCTCCTGCCGCTCGGGGACCTGGTCGAGCGAAGGCGACTCGTGGTCGTGATGTCATTGGTGACTGCGCTGGGCTTGGCCGGCGCGGCCGTGGTCCCGAGCCTTGATCTGCTTTACGTCGCCGCCGTTCTGGTCGGTGCAACCACGGTCGTTGGCCAGATTCTCGTTGCTTTCGCGGCGTCGCTTGCAAGCGACGACGAGCGGGGCAAGGTTGTCGGAACCGTGATGAGCGGTCTGTTCATCGGCATCCTGCTTGCGCGCACCGCCGCTGGGTTCCTGGGCGAAGCCCTCGGGTGGCGGGGCGTCTACTACGTGGCCGCCGGCCTCGCGCTCGTGCTCGCTGCCGTACTGCGGCGGGCGTTGCCCCGTTACCGCGAGAACGTGGACCTCTCGTATCCCGGCGTCCTGAGGTCGGTGGTCGCAATATTCCGTGAGCAGCCGATTCTTCGCCGCCGTGCCCTCTACGGAGCGCTCGCGTTCGCCGCCTTCTCGGCGCTCTGGACGAGTCTCGCCTTCCTGCTGGCGGGGCCGCCGTACCATTTCAGGTCGGGGACGATCGGGCTGTTCGGTCTGGTCGGAGTTGCCGGTGCAGTCATGGCGACCGTCGCCGGACGTCTCGCGGATCGGGGGCTGCAGGCGGCGGTGACCGTTGCCACGTCCGCTGCGATCCTCCTGTCCTTCGTGCTCCTATGGGTCGGGCAGAGCCAGCTCGTCGTGCTGCTCGTGGCCGTCGTGCTGCTCGACCTCGGCTGTCAGGGACTGCACATCAGCAATCAGAGCGAGATCTACCGACTGCTTCCCCAGGCACGCAGCCGCGTAAACGCGGGATATATGGCCTCGTACTTCACGGGGGGAACGATCGGATCCGTTGGCTCCGCGCTCTGTTACGACGCGTTCGGGTGGCATGCCGTTTGCGGGCTCGGCGTTGGCTTCGGAGCGGCGGCGTTGGCCATGAGCACCGGTGAGCGCCGGTTCGGCAGACGGCTCGCCGCCGACCGGGCGGGCGTCGGCTGAGTCGCCCCCGGCTTCCAACCCCCGCCGCCGTGCGGGCGCGCGTTGGCTGAGTCGCCCCCGGCTTCCAACCCCCGCCGCCGGCCCCGGCCGGCGCCCCGGCCCCGGCCCACGCCCCGGCCCCGGCCCACGCCCCGGCCCCGGCCCACGCCCCGGCCCCGGCCCACGCCCCGGCCCCGGCCCACGCCCCGGCCCCGGCCCACGCCGGCCATCCCGTCAG
>Ga0182015_10002030_pt1 | contig 25342 bp, 25 predicted proteins | sample 712P3MmetaG_FD_120478 | JGI IMG/M metagenome (GOLD analysis project Ga0182015, IMG submission 120478) | Permafrost microbial communities from Stordalen Mire, Sweden - 712P3M metaG | ecosystem: Environmental > Terrestrial > Soil > Wetlands > Permafrost | place: Sweden: Stordalen | collected...
ATCCATGTAAAATTGCGCCCGGCTCGCGGCAACCTGCGCCTGAAAGCCGTCGAATACTTCTTTTGGGAGACCGCCGGGATTCGCCGGCGTCTTCACCATCAGTGGTGGCACTGAGCTAATGAGGACGGCCTTAGCGACGCGACTTTCGCCGTGACGCGCTATGTAACGTGTGACCTCACCGCCGCCGGTCGAATGGCCAACGTGGATGGCGTTCTTTAAATCGAGATGCGTGGTAAGCGCGGCGAGGTCATCGGCATAGTGATCCATATCGTGTCCGTCGCCGGTTTGGCTCGAGCGTCCGTGGCCTCTCCGGTCATGGGCGATGACGCGATAGCCGTGACTGAGGAAGAACATCATCTGCGTGTCCCAATCATCGGCCGACAGCGGCCAGCCGTGGCTAAACACGATGGGCTGACCTTTGCCCCAGTCCTTGTAATAAATCTCAGTGCCGTCTTTCGTGGTGATCATTGCCATGGGATGACCTCCCTGATTTGAAAATCCGTGGGCCGACATTATGCACGAATCGAACGCAATTCTGCCAAGATTTCTAGGCTTGAGAGGGCTTACTCACGCACCAGTGTGTGGTCAGCAATCCGGAAGTTAGCCCCGACGACGCCATGCCCACAGGTCTAGGTGGAATTCGTTCTCGTTCACTCCGGTCGCTGGCACGCCGCATGGCCGAATTGGCGGCTGCTAGGGCCAACGTGGCGTAGACCGCTGGGGTAAGTGCCTATATACGAGTCTCACGTCGTGTCCTCCTGACCGAGGTTTCCCATGTTCATCTTGCCGCCGAACTGCGTGGTGCCAAGCGCCAACTCGCTCACGATGAGTCCGGTGTTACCCAATTTTCTATACTTCATCTTTCATACTCCTTCCGCTGCAAATGAAAATTGCGCTAGCGGATTGTGAATTTGCCCCAATTCAAACAGAAGTTTCGAAACGGGGCCAGCGTCATAAGTGAGCGAGATTATAATCCCGGGGAACTATCTCACCGAAATGCTGACCACGCCGAGGCGCCTGGTCGCCTTGACGATTTCATTTTGCATTCCACTCGCTAGCGAGAATGGCGAAGATCATGTCATCGACCCACTCCCCTTTGAACCAAAGGCTCCTTACAAAGTGAGCCTCAATTCGCATTCCTAGACGTTGCATCAGCTTGATTGATCGAACATTGCGCGGGTCCACCGACCCAAAAGCTCGATGTTTACTCAGGTCCGTGAAAAGATAATTTAGAAGCGCTCGCAGTGCCTCAGTAGCGTAACCATGGCACTGATATTCTGGAGCCAACGAAATACCAAATTCTACCTGCCGTGGCTCGGTTTCCAGGGCATGAAAGCCGCAATCGCCGATCAATTCGTTGCTGGATAGGAGGACGATTCCGATCTGATACCACGATCCAGGCATGCCGGGCTCGGTCGTTCCGAAGCTTTCGATTTGGGATTGAATCTCAGCTCTTGATTCAATTCCCCAGGATTGGAAACGAGAAACTTCAGGGCGAGTGCGGTGCTCAAAGATCCCTTTAGCATCGCTCCCTATAAGCTGACGAAGTGCTAAGCGCTCAGTCACGATCGTGGTAAATGACATACGGTTGTTGCTGACTGTATCGCCGAACGCTGGCGTTCCTAAAGGGATTTTAATCCACTTGTCCGAAAACGCGACGCAACCAGAAGCTATAGAGGAACCGCCAGTCTTGGCGGGGTGCCGCCGGCGGGAGTATACTTCGCGCACGCCTCTTCGCGGCGAATCGTCCCGCGAAGTGCTCTGAAGTTCTTTTTCTAAAAGCTATCGAAGCGCTGCAGAGCAGGCACGCAGTATTCCTCTAGCCTCCACAACCAATTTCGTCCTGAACATTTGATTGAGCACCACGACAATCTAAAAGGAAAAAGATATGACAACTTCTGCTACAGCTCCAAAGAAACAATCCGCTGTGCATTACAAGACGGCTCACATCGATGACCTGGACATCTTCTATCGCGACGCGGGCTCTCAAGATGCTCCGGTGATCCTGCTGCTGCACGGATTTCCCACCTCCTCGAATATGTTTCGCAACCTGATCCCTCGTCTGGCAAGCTCGTTCCGCCTGATCGCGCCGGATTATCCCGGCTACGGCCAGAGCAACATGCCGGACCACAAAAGCTTTGCGTACACCTTCGAAAATTACGCGAAGATCGTTGACAAGTTGCTTCAGCAGCTTGGCATCGGCAAGTACTCCATGTATTTGATGGATTATGGCGCGCCCACCGGCTATCGCTTGGCGTTAATGCATCCCGAGCGCGTGCAGGCGCTGATCGTGCAGAACGGAAACGCTTACGACGAAGGATTGCTGAAATTTTGGGATCCCATCAAAATCTACTGGAAGGATGCGACTCCGGAGAACCGCGCTTCAATTTATTTCCTGGTTGAACCAAAATCAACACGCTGGCAATACGAGAATGGCGTCAGCGACTTGACGTTACTGGACCCGACCACGTGGGCTCTGGATCAAATTGGCCTGGACCGTCCAGGGAATCCGCGATATCCAGATGGACCTGATGTATGACTACCGGACGAACGTTCGTCTGTATCCGAAATTCCAGGCCTTCTTCAGGGAACACCAGCCGCCCACTCTGATCGTATGGGGCAAAAACGATTTCATTTTTCCGCCGGAGGGAGCAGCTCCGTACAGCCGCGATTTGAAAAATCTCGAAACGCATTTGCTGGATACCGGGCATTTCGCGCTCGAGACGCACGGAGAAGAAATCGCGAGCCGTATAGAAACGTTCCTTTCGCAAAACAAAATAGCCCAATAGCGAGTTTTTTCGCGGAAAAGCGACCAAGGAGCAACACATGAACTGCAAATATTCAGCGGAAGTCTCGCGCCGTCACTTTCTCGCCGCGGGAGGTTTGACCGTTGCAGCAGCATGTGTTGCTCCCAGGGGATTGTTCGCGGAGGCTGACACTCTTGTTGAAGATGCACTAAAGGAAGCCGCGACCGCAAATATCGCAGTGCAACCGCTTCGCCGCAACATCACAGTTCTTTTGGGCCCGGGCGGAAACATCGCGGTGCTTACCGGGCCCGACGGAAAGCTGCTCGTTGACGCGGAAATTGTGACCGCGCGCGCAAAGGTTTCTGAAGCGCTGGCGAGTATCAACACAGACCCCATCAAGCAATTGATCAACACCCACTGGCACTTCGATCACACCGGCGGAAATGCGTGGGTTCACAAAGCTGGAGCTAGCATTCTGGCGCAAGAGAACACCCGCAAACATCTCTTGAAAGATACGTGGGTCGAAGGTTGGCACTACAATTTCCTGGCACCGCCCGCGGGAGCGGTTCCTTCAACCGTTTTCACGGAAGATCACACTGTCCACGCTAATAACTCCACTTTAGTTCTCAAACACTATTTGCCCGCGCATACGGACTCAGACATCTCCGTACACTTTACAGAAGCTGACGTTTTTCATACCGGCGACACTTTTTGGAATCGCAATTACCCGTTCATCGACTACTCGACGGGAGGCAGCATCGATGGGACCATCCGCGCGGCGGAAGCGAATATCGCGACAGTAACGGACAAGATGATCGTGATTCCCGGCCACGGTGCCGTAGGTGCCAAGGCTGACCTTATTCTATTCCGTGATGTGATGGTTGAGTTGCGTGACAAAGTTGCGGCGCTCAAAAAGCAGGGCAGAACCTTGGCAGAAATTCTCGCGGCCAAGCCCGGCGCTCGTACGGATGCGGAATGGGGCAATGGTTTTATAAACCCGGGCAGATTTATCCCCATGGTTTACCAAGGCATCTAGAAAAATTCCGCGAAGAGGCGGCACGGAGATACACCGTGAACGAAAACACCCGGCGATTTGCGATTCCGTTGGTCCTGATTTCAGTGGTTGTGATCGCCGCTTGGCGACAAGACTCTCAGCCACGCCCTAGTAAGAGCACGATCGACCCGAGTTGGTCCGAGTTGAGCGCAAGCATGGACAAGATGCACGCCGCCATGGTCTCCGTAGGACCATCCGGCGACAGCGACATGGATTTTGTGAATCTGATGCTTGCGCACCACCAGGCAGCGAACCAGGGCAGTTAGCATGCCCCGTGTACATCGAAAGCCTTACCATGCTAGAAATGATCTTCTTATAAACTAGCCTGCTGATAATTGGTGCAAGAGGTCTCGAGTTCCGTCGCAGAGAGAAGTGCCGAAGTGCCTCGGCCAGGTAAAGGATAAATGACCCGACGAAGCAGCTCCGCAGGGGCAAAAGTCTTCCCTGGAGTGCCGACTTCAACAAAAAAAGAAAGGCAAGTTGTCTCCCGAAAGAGAGTCACCGACCATGGCGAAGTTTACACTGCCAAGCGGGAAGTAACGGCCATGCTTGAAGCCAAACAGATTCCGATCTTTTCTTGAGGAGCCTGTTCCCGGGCCCGTGGGGTCACGGAAACAGACTTAATTCAATGGGGAGCAAAATTCGGTAATCCAGCGATCTTTGTCTCGCTCGTGGAGTGGGCAGACCAGATAATTGTGGAATGAAATCGTCCCGAGGCACCAGATAGGGGAGAACTTCTTCGTACCACCTATCTTCGTGCGTGCCAAAAGCCATTTCAATCCAGTCGTCCTAAAATCCTTTTGTCGCAGTCGGCGACGGAGGCCCAAGCTATGATTCCCGCGTGCATGGGGCTCCGGTTTCTCGCGCGCCCAGCCTTAATCTCCCGCAGACACCGAAACTGTTTTCCGGAATCGGGGTTTGAAATATCAGTCTCCCCGCAGAATCGGCTCAAAGGACCTAGAGACTACTATGCCAAAACTCAAGCCAATCCTGCTCACGATCGGTGCCATCTTTGCTTGCCTTGTCTTGTTTGTGTCGCTCGTCGCTCACCGCTTGCTGGGAGTTTCACGTGCCGACAACAGTCATTCCGGCACAATTGAAGTGGATGGACGCACGCGCGAGTACTACGTACACACGCCATCTGGATACACCGGGAAAACCCCTTTGCCACTGGTGTTCGTGCTGCATGGCGGCATACAAACTCCCGAAGGCATCGAGCGCATGTCCGGCATGAGCGCTAAGGCCGACGCCGAGTATTTTCTCGCTGTGTATCCCAAGGGCACCGGTCGCGTTAACACCTGGAATGCGGGAGCCTGCTGCGGCTATGCCATGGAAAATAAAGTCGATGACGTGGCCTTCTTGCGCGCTCTGATCGAAAAGCTCGAAAAAGATTACTCGGTGGACCCCAAGCATATTTTTTCCACGGGCATTTCCAACGGCGGCATGATGTCCTATCGCCTCGCTTGCGAGCTATCCGATAAAATTGCGGCTATAGCTCCTGTGGAAGGCGCGCAGGATATTCCCTGTCACCCATCGAGTCCCGTTACAGTAATCGTATTTCACGGCACCGAGGATCGTCTTGTGCCGTATAACGGCGGTAGCACGTCATTTCAGCTTGGCCCCAAGCGCTCGGACACACCCGTTGCCGAGACCGTCGCATTCTGGGTTAAGTTTGACGGGTGCTCCCCTACGCCAAAGCGCGAAGAATCCACGGAAGTTCACACTGATTTCTACTCTGGCTGCCGCGCAGGCACGGAAGTGGCGCTGTATGCAATTCAGGGCGGACATCACATCTGGCCCGGCGTTTCCATGAGTCACAACAAAGTTCCAGCCACCGATTTGATCTGGGACTTCTTCGCCAAGCATCCAAAACAGTAAAGCGGCCCGCACTCTGCATCGAAGTGAGCGCTCACCTGTTCTCACTCTTTTCCGGAAGCATCTGGACCGGGCCTTCTCCGATGGGAATGTCGTGCTTTGGTACGAGCCGATGGCGTGACGCTCAAGGCCTCTTCAACTTCGTTCACTTCGCGGGCATGGCGGGGGCATCCAATATGCCCTTCGCAGTGTATTCGATGGGTACAACCCGATAACGGTAAATCATGCCGTGATCTCCCACAACGTACGCGCGATCGCGCGCCGGCAGGCTGAAGGCATTTGGTTCCACGGGGAATTTGAATTCGCGTGAGATCCAACGTTGTCCGCCATCGGTGCTAAAGCGAAGCTCGCGGCCATAAAAAGTCCATCCGACTTCCGAGTCCACAAACCAGAGCCTCTTGCCTTTAATCGACGCACCTGCGTTCCAGGTAGCCCCGCCGTCGGTGGTTTTCACAAGCAGGCCCGTATAGTCGTTGCCCCTGCGCATGATCCCGGTCTTTTCGTCGAGAAAGAAGACGTCACTCGGATAGCCCACACCTACATCGTTAAGTGTCAGCGCCCAAGTGGCGCCTCCGTCGGTGGTCTTGCCCACAACTGCGGTATCGAGGTGGTCGATCCAGGAGACGGCGTACCCGGTGGTCGCGGTTGGAAAACTGAGCTTGTCCCAATTGCATTCGACGTTTCGGGGCAAGCCATCCACCTGAATCTTGGCGGAACACTGATTCACCACCTTCCATGTGCGTCCTCCATCGGTGGTGTGGTTGATTGCCCGGCCGCCTGAGATAGCGATGCCATTCTTTTCCGATGTGAAGACGTAGTCGGCATTGTAATGGTCTATCTTTGCGCCGGCGACCCATGTCTTGCCGTCGGTCGTGTGAAGAAGATCGTTGTAGCCTTGGCGCACCCAGCCGTGGGTGGTATCAAGAAAGAAAAACTTGCTCGGAGCATCGTCCTTGCCTTGCGGATCTCCCCATTGAACGCTCCAATGGTCGCCACCATCCTCCGTATAGAGAATGACGCCTGCACCGCTGCCGGTTCCGCCGCTCACCCAGCCGGTCTGCGCAGAAACGAAGTAAACCGAGTTCAGGCTGATGTCCTCGGTATAGTTCACCGGTTCCCAGATGGCTTTGTACTTCGGCTTAGCCTGCGCGGCCGCGCTGGACTGGCCAGCAGGATGCGGCGCAGTCTTGCTTTGCGCCCGCGCAGTCTGCGTCGACAGCGAGAGAATCAAAGACACTCCGAACACGAAGCGAATCCGTAGAATCCTCATTGGGATTTCCCCCGTTCCTGAATTGAACTGTGCTTCAGATTTGAGAACGAGATACCGGTTATGAAAGGGCCCTTAACCGGGATTCCCATTTTGACTTCCCGGCCGACCGATAACGTACACCCAGCCCCGTCAGCAAGCAATGCTCCCGCCAGGTCTTTGAGTGCAGAGCCTTTCCGACGGCTGCGGCGGCAAAATCTCAAAGCCAAAACTGACACTTCTCCCACCCATTCCTCAAACACTTTTCCTTCTCCAGTCTAGCTCAGCACCGAAATCTGTTTCAGTCTACGGCTCGCCTATCCTGTTGGTGATGGGAGCGCCGCAATCCTTCGCAGCATGCTCAGCCAGCCTGAATTGCTTGAGCGACTGGATCTGGGCAAGCTCATCGGGGAACACTTGAGCGACTCGCGACAAGGCACTCGAGCAGGAAAATAAAGGCCCGGAGTTCTCAGTTGTTATGATTGACCGTTCGAACCGACCAGACTGGGCAGCCATGCGGCGTGCGCACCCAAAAATCGAAGTGCCGGGTCTACCGGGTCACGGAAAACCAGACCAGATGACGTGACCTAACGACTGTCCCTCTGCCACGCCGGCGGTATACCTACCCGCCGGGCTCCCGTTTCTCGCGCGCCCAGCCTTAATCTCCCGCAGACACCGAAACTGTTTTCCGGGATTGAACCCCTGTCCTTAGCCATTCCTTCATACCCTCACCAAACTCGTCTCGGCTGGCGCCTGCGGATTCGGACCGCTTGAAAATGATAGATTCGCCCGGCAACTCCACCCGTAGACAGGAAGCACCTTGAACGGCCTTGTCATTCGGAGCCCGTGGGTCGAGGTGATTCTCGACGGCAAAAAGACGTGGAGTTATGTGGGACACACACATATTCGTGGAAAGGGTACATGCGGTCAACGCAGAGCGGGTACGGCACCTGGGCAGCCTCGGACGATAAGGTCGGACTTTCGCATTTTCCTAAGCGATCTGGGTTTGCGATTAGGCGCATGTTGGTAAACCGAAAGCACACCTAGTATTTCCCAAACACATACTTCCCGAACGAATGAAATCGGTGATTGCAATCGTTGCAGCGATACGCTTTGACTTGGAGAAACCCAATCAGATGATCGATGAAGCCACGCTTATGGGACTTGCGTATGGAGTTGCTCGTGCAGCGCGGACAGTACGGACGCACGCTGCCGCTCAAGCACCCATTCCTTTCGTGTTCCGCAAAAGATGCTCGTTATTGCGTAGGTTTACTCGCTCATGCCTCTTCAACGACCAACTGTGCTTACCGTCTAAATCAGATTCGTGGCCAATCTTAATTTCACCGTCGGTCTTAATTGCGCCCCAGAATTGTTCTTCGGTCATGGACCACGGGTGGACCGCCACGATCTTTTCGCACCTGAAACAATAGGACTCAATTGGCATGGTTCTCCATTCGAATCGGCCTCTAATCCTAGTCAACTCCGATCTGATTTCGATATCGTTCCAACGCTATGCGCACTAATTGACTCCGCGTTCTAACGCCGGTTTTAGCGAAGAGTTGTTGCATGCAGGCCTTGACGGTACTCTCTGAAATCTGAAGGTGGCCCGCGATCTGCTTGTTTGCCAGACCTTCCAAGATGAAGGAGAGTACAGATTGTTCTCGTCCGGTCAGCCGAGCACGATTGAGCCGCGAATCGAGGTGTCCCGCACTTAACATCGCCTTACGTAGTAGATCCTGTCTAAAGAGAGCTTGTCCCTCCATTGTCTCCCGAATCCCTTGAATCAATAACGCTGGTGACCCGTGTTTCATGAACAGCCCGGAAATTCCCTTCCGAATCAGGTTCGGAATTTCCATCTCGTCAACATCCGCCGTTACAAGCAAGACTCTCCCTTTAAACTGTTCGGTATTGAGTCTTTCGAGCAGTTCTGCGCCCCTCTCCGCACCGAGATCGAGATCCAGAAGCACGATATCTATTTCTTTCGATTTCAAAACCTGGAGTGCTTCGGCCACTGAACCGCAATCCGCAATGACATCGAATCCGGGCTCGGCTTGTAGGAATCGCGCGACACTCTCACGAAATAAGGCATGGTCGTCGACCATCAGAATGCGAATGGCCTTGCCGGCATTCTTACTCATCTGCCAATTCTTTCCCGTCTAGCACTGGCGACAGAGACACGGCAAAGCAACAACCTGTGCTGCGAGGCTCAAAGTTCAACTCGCCTCCGAAACTGCGAAGAATTGCGCGGGAGACGTACAAACCCAACCCTGAAGCACTTGCTCCCGGCTGGAAAGGTCTGAAGAGTTGATGGGGTGACGCGATTCCGATTCCGCTGTCTTCAAACCTGATAAAAACTTTGCCGGCCCGCAACTCGCTGGTTATGGTAAGCCGCTTTTGTTCTGTCAATTCCATCGCTCGCTGGCTATTACGCGCGAGGTTCAGGAAGACCTGTTGTAGTCCGTAACGGTCTCCAACAATAAGCGGGAGATGGTCTTGCAGGTGCCAAACAATCTCGCAGCCGTTCTCGTGATAAGGTTCGAGGAGGACGCGCAATTCATCGAGCACACTAGTCAGTTCAACCGACCTTAAATCGTCGCTCGAAGGTACAAGCAGCTCCATGTCCGACAGCTTTTCCAAACCTTCGATAAGGCTGCCAAGAGCCCGAAAATCCTCGTTTTCTTGAATCTCAGGCAGGCGGGATAGATTCCTATAGACAGCCAGAACGGCGCCGCATATGTTGCGAATTTCATGCGCCACGGCTCCCATCAAGATTTTCGTATTTCTCAGGAGATGATCGAGGCTCAAATCCTCCCGATCTCGCAAGTCTTCGGACAGATCTACTATGATTGCAGCCAATCGCGCTCCACAAATCGTCGTATAGCTAGAAAACCAGATGGCCGCAAGAAATGCTTCTCCGTTCTTGCGCCGGCCCCGACATCGCAGTTCGGTGCGGAATTTTGTAGTCTGCTGAGTTTGTACAGCGAACTGCAGTGCTGGCAGGAACTCGGCAATCGATAGGCCGACAATGGAGGTGCCTTCAGGCACGAACAGATTGCGCGCGGCATCATTTGCTACCAGGATCCGGCCAGATTCGTCTATGGTTACAATGGCTGCGGGACTGCTCTCCACGAGGATACGAAGTTGTTCCTCCGCTTCCTGCCGCAACTTTGAATGGGTTTCGACTTCCTTCACATGCTCTAGCGCTATCTCACGATTGCGGATAATTTCGGAAACGAAGAGTCCGGTTCCGACGAATCCGGCTGAAGCCATTACAAGCCGTGTGAAAGCTTCGTTAGAGGGCAGTTCACTAAACATCTCTTGCAGCACCGCGCAAACCAAGGCAACAAGAACGATCTGCCATCGTGGAAGAAAGCCTGCGACCAAGAGAATCGGAAACAAGTACAAGAATCCGATGGAGATGAATGGTTTAGTCCGCCAATCGGCGAGTGCTATGAGCATTATCAAAATTACCGCGACGATCAGGAAACGTTTACGATTGCTTTCCGAATAGATGGCTGACAATTCCATAAGGCGAGTTCTACGAAGCGCCAAGACCAGCCTCGGCGCTTTCACGGCCTACAGTGTAAGCGCTAACCCCAAGAGATAGGCCCCGGCGAGCCGAAAGATATCCTCCCGTAACCGAAAGATAAGACCTTCCCGACTTGAAGATCACTCCCTTGCTCGATGCCTCTTATCTATAAATAGATGTGCAGGGCAATATTTCACCCTGACTGGAGAACGTTTCAATGCGCAATGATGTGCGTGGCCCGGAAACTACGCTCGGCTTTCAAAGTGCGACCGGCAGATGATTCGCTCGCTTGTCGATTTCGCCCTACAGAATCGCTTTCTGGTACTCGCGATATCATTCCTAGTGTTTGTTTGGGGTGCGATTTCGTTTCACCAACTTCCTGTAGAGGCATATCCGGACGTTGCGAATAACTACGTGGAAATTATTACGCAATGGCCCGGAATTTCCGCGGAACAAATCGAACAGCAGGTTACGGTCCCGCTCGAAGTGGTCACGGATGGCATCCCTCATGTGGTGCATTTGCGTTCGTTCTCCCTGTTCGGACTCTCCGACTTAAAGTTGATCTTTGATGACGAAGAGCAAAATGCTTGGAACCGTGAAAGAGTCCTGGAGCGACTGTCGCAAGTGACCCTTCCGGCGGGAGTCGTACCGCAAATGGGCTCAGACTGGAGTCCGGTCGGCCAAATCTATTTCTTCACGCTGAAGAGCACAAATCCAAATTTCGATGCAATGGAACTCAAGTCGATCGAAGATTGGGTGATCGAAAAAAACTTCAAGGCGGTTTCCGACATCGTGGACGTTTCGAGCTTTGGCGGGCCCACGCGCGAATATCAGGTTCGCGTGGACCCCAACAAAATGGTTTCCTACGGCCTGAGCATTTTGCAGATAGAACAACAGCTCACTAATAACAACGCCAATGCGGGCGGCGGCTTTATTGAAGCTGGTCTTCAACAGATCAATATTCGAGAAGTAGGGCTAATCACGAACGTAAACGATATTGAGAATACCGTGATCGTGACGAAGGGCGGCGCACCGGTGCGTATCAAGGACGTTGCCGTCGTCGCTGAGGGCCCGAAAGTTCGGCTTGGCCAGACGGCCAAGGCGATACATCGAGAGGACGGTAAGATCATTGATAACGGCGATGTAGTTTCGGGCATAGTCCTGCTGAGGAAAGGTGCAGATGCAGACGAGGCGCTCAGAGGAATCCATGAAAAGGTCAAGGAACTGAACGAACACATTTTGCCTCCGGGCGTAAAAGTGGTTCCGTTCATCGACCGCAGTGACCTGGTCCATTACACGACGCGCACTGTGCTGCGAAATCTGACGGAAGGCATTGTTCTAGTTGTGATTGTTCTGTTTCTGTTTCTCGGAAACGTGCGGGGCGCAATCATTGTAGCTTTGACCATACCCTTCTCGCTTTTGTTCGCCGCGACGTGTCTCAAGATAAGAGGTATCCCGGCGAACTTGTTGTCCCTTGGCGCGTTGGATTTCGGCATGATCGTGGATGGGGCCGTGGTAATGGTGGAAAACATCGTCCGTCATTTGGTGCACGAGAATAATGCCTCCAAAACAACTTTAGAGTACATCCGCGAGGCGGCGCACGAGGTGCAACGCCCCGTGTTTTACGCGATTGCGATCATAATTACGGCGTACTTGCCCATTTTCACCTTGCAACGAGTCGAAGGGCGCCTTTTCAAGCCTATGGCTTGGACGGTAGCATTTGCACTCTTGGGAGCGTTGGTATTTTCAATGCTGGTTGCACCAGTCCTCGCAGCACTGTTATTTCCAAAAGGTACGACCGAGTGGCGTAACTCGGCCATGACGCGGCTAACCGAGAACTACCGTGTCGCTGTTCGGTGGGCGATTGAGCATCGCGGAGCGACGGCGGGCGCGGCCACATTGGGATTGATTGTAGCGGTTTTTCTTACATTGGGAGGCGTCATAGGTTCCGAGTTCTTGCCTCATTTAGACGAAGGTGCGCTGTGGATCCGCGGCACCTTAGCGCCGAGCACTGGACCTAACGAAGGTATTCGACTAATGAATCAGGCCCGGCTCCTGCTTTGCTCCTTTCCCGAGGTCCCGCAATGTTGGAGCCAGGTCGGGCGTCCAGACGATGGCACAGACACGGCGGGCTTCTTCAATACTGAGTACTTCGTCGATTTGAAGCCAAAGGAACAGTGGCGGCCCGTGTTCCAAGAGGATAAGGAGAGGCTGATAGGGGCCATGAGCCGTGAATTAAACAAAATCCCAGGCGTTATCTGGAACTTTTCTCAGCCTATTTCCGACAACATGGAAGAAGCGGTAAGCGGAGTGAAGGGACAGCTTGCGACGAAGATTTACGGCGATGACTTGAAGGTGCTTGAGGAAGAAGCGGATCAAATCGTAAACGTCATGCGACAGATTAAAGGAATTGAGGATCTCGGCGTTCTGCGAGTTTTGGGACAGCCCAACATTGATTTTGAAGTGGATCGCAAAGAAAGCTCCCGCTATCAAGTCAACGTCGCAGATGTACAGGACGCCATTCAGACCGCCGTAGGAGGGACCGTGCTTACGCAAGTGCTGCGAGGTGAGCAGCGTTACGACCTTGTGATGCGCTATCTTCCTGAGTACCGCGACACCAAGGAAGCGATTGAAAATATCAGATTGCTATCTCCCTCAGGAGAACGAGTGTCGCTGGCGCAGCTCTGTAAGATTACAGAGCGGGACGGTGCCTCGGAAATCTACCGAGAAGGAAACCAGCGCTACGTTGCTATCAAGTACAGCGTGCGGAACCGCGACTTGGGCGGAGCGGTCGAGGAGGCGATCCGGAAGGTAAATGGACAAGTCAAGCTGCCGCGAGGATACCACATCGACTGGGAAGGCGAGTACGAGAGCGAAAAGCGTGCCGAAGTCCGGCTACTCCTCATCGTGCCGCTGACCATCGTGCTTATTTTTATGATCCTCTACACCATGTTCCGCTCGTACAAGTGGGCTTTGCTCATTCTGGGAAACGTGGCTATGGCGCCGTTGGGCGGACTACTGGCGCTCCTGATCACGGGTACTCACTTCAGTGTTTCTTCGGGCATCGGATTTCTGGCCCTCTTCGGAGTATCTGTTCAGGTTGGCATAATCATGCTTGAGTACATCAATCAGCTTCGCGTTCGAGGGCATACGATCGAGGACTCTGCCATAGAAGGCGCGGTCCTCAGGTTGCGCCCCATCATGATGACGATGCTAGTGGCTACGCTCGGACTCTTGCCAGCGGCTCTCTCTCACGCGATCGGTTCCGATTCGCAGCGGCCTTTTGCGATTGTTATTGTCGGCGGACTCGTATCAGATTTGGCGATGAGCATTTTTCTGCTGCCGACTCTATACGTATGGATTGCCCGCGCAAATGACAAGCTGCCCAAGCCTGAGGACTCATTTGAAGAGGCCATATAAAAGTACTCCGCATCGCGTAGGATCGTCGGTTTCGTGGTCGCTGTGCCCATAAACAGGTGTTTTTGGGCGGGCCTGCCCGCGACTTTTGGGCAAGCGGATTTTCAACGAATAGCGCGAGACTGAGAACCGAGGATTTTGGGCAGGCTGGGGTTTTTGGGCAAGCTAGGACAAGCGCGTTGAGCCGTTCCCTTCGTTAGACCTGTCTCACGGCAAATATCGCGCCAGGAGACGCCCCGTGCGCGTAGGTCGGCAATCCTAGCGCTATCCACGACTATTCGCGGCCGTCCGAGCTGCTTTCCTTTGGCGCGTGCGTTTCTCAGTCCTGCTTTGACTCTTTCGGCGATTAGGCTGCGCTCAAGCTCCGCAACGGCGCCGAGAACAGTGAACATCATCTTGCCAGCAGGGGTAGAAGTGTCGACGCCTTCCGTCAGACTCACAAACTCAATTCCTAACGACTGGAAGGTCTCCAAAGCTCGAATCAGATGTGATACGCTCCGGGCAAAGCGGTCGAACTTCCAGACAACGATCACATCACATCTCCTGCAGTGAGCATCCGTCAGTAGCCGATCCAGCTGCGGTCGCTTCTCCTTCGCTCCTGAGATCCCAATATCGACGTACTCGCCGGCAATGCTCCAGCCGCGGCGCTGGCAATACTCGCGCAACTCGCGAAGCTGCATCTCGGGAGATTGCGCATTGCCAATTGTCGAAACCCGTGCATAGACCGCCACACGGAGCGGTGTAGAATTTGCGTCAGCCATGTCAGCCTCCAACTCAGGTTGATTTGGTCAGGGGCGTGTCGGTGTTGATCGCACCGGCGCGTCCCGCTTGCTTCTATCGCTTGCGCTTCGGCTTTCGGCCTCTTCTTTTGCGGTAGTTTTCCAACTTGTACTTTTGAACGCGCCCCACATCTCCGGCTGTCCAGTTGCGAAATTCGTTCTTGCCGAATCTAACGGTCTTCGGCGCTTTCACCTTGCCGCTGGAAAGCCAACGCTCAAGAGTTACACGATTAATTCCCACTTTCCGAGCAACGTCTTGTGTGGAGAGGCTGAACATGCTACTACCTTGTAGCATATTTACGTTGATCTGTAAAGCCTTTTGTGGAAGAATCTTGCGGGAAAGCAAAGCCCCGCCTGGCAGCGGGGCTCGGTGATGTGAATCTTGAAGCGTCGAAAATACAGTAATCCAAGAACACGCCGTCGTGCAAGGTCTGTTGGGCCCGACACGTTGTTCCCCAGGGTGTCCTACGAAGATGCGAAGGCGATATCCGGTCGGAGAAAGATCGACATCGAACTATGGAGCAAAGGCAAACCGTATCCACCTGGGCTCGCGAAAAGCTTGAACTGACTGGACAAGCTCGCAAGGCCGCTGATAGCCAGTGGACGAAAATGACCATCGCTGGAAAGGCAAATTTGCGAAAAGAAATAGCCAGTTCGTCGCAGTTGGTGGGGGACTTCGAGTTCTTCCTCGAAAAGATGGAGTGGCACCCCGAATTGCTCCTGCAGATCCTCTATTGGGATTGCAATATGAAGGGTGCCACGCCGCAAACCGTGATCGCGCGCGAGAAAAGGGAGACTTGGCCGATAGCCCAGAAGTTTCTCGATGCGCTATGCGGCGACATGTCGACGCTGGCCGCAAGGTTAGAACAGTTGAACGAGACCGAGTTCTCTCTCGCGCGTGGCCTAGCCCTTCGCGGGGAAACTGGCGACCGACTCCCTCAGGCGCGTGAAAGGCATCTTCTCAAAGCCTTTCGTGAATTGCCCGAGACTCTTCACCTTTACAGCAGAGATTTGCGTCAAACGATACTCGATACCGCCGCTCACTGGTCGCGACAGAAGCAAAATTGGGAATCTCTCATTGGGTCGGCGAGGCAGGACTCGTTGTACGAAAGAATCCGCGCGAAGACGGGCCAATATCATCAAATTCGACTACATCGACTGGTGAATGCCGCACGACGGATACAAGGACTCCCGCAACTTGAATCGCGCGCCTTTGTTGTTTGGTTGAACAGGCTCAAGAAAAGGTGCGAACGGGCGAAGCTGCAAGCCGCTTACAAACCTGAACAGGTACTCCTCAACTAGATAACAAACGAAATACTTCACACCTCTATCCGTACCGATGAAGCGGAGTGATCTTCACATCGCCGTCTGAAGTTTATTATCCCGGTGAACTATTAATCGACGAGTTTTTACTTCAGCCTAGAACGCAGACGCCCCGGCACTAGCCGAGGCGTCGCAATTCTGCTCGCTTGCTTTGGACGGCGGCGAGCCTTAAGGCGAACATGACAAATCTATGCGCCAACGCGTTAGGTAGTCAACATTTTCAGAGTCTATCGAATTCCTCTTCCTCTGCTCTGGAATTTCCGGAATCTTCAACTCTAGCCGATGAACTCTCACCAGCCGATCTGATCGCGAAGAGGCATCCGTGAGCGCGGCGCGCCAAAACTCCGCGCACTGCGCCAGGACCGACGCTCAGTCTCGCAAGATACTCGAAATGCTGGTCACAGCCGCCGACCGCGGTTGCACCAATTCACAGCTGTGGGCGGTTTGCCATGCTGTCAACTCGCGAATCTCCGATCTGCGCAAACGTGGCCACAAGATCGAAGCCGTAGCTGAGGGCGGCGGAGTTTGGCGATACCGGCTCATTCGCTCTGAGATGCAGCTGTCCCGGTCATTCGAGGAACGACGGCGTAAAGAGTTTGAGCAAGAAGCGCCGTTATTCGCGCACATGGAGGGGCGTCCGTGAGCGCGACGTCGGAAAGCTACGTGCCCGTGAGTCGAGGGCTCCGCGATCATCTTCCCACCATGACCGGCAACGCAGTGAAGCTTTACCTGGACCTGCTGCTCAATGCTGCTTTTGCCGGCACAACCAAGGGACAGGTAGCGGCAAGCTTTGCAGAACTCGGTCTAAGACTGGGGATGCACAGGCAGACCGTGTATAAGGCGGCGCGTAAACTCAAACCCTATTTCATCGATTGGCAGTCTGCAAAAAACCAGCACGACGTCACCATCTTCACCATCCAGAAATACAAATCCATAAAAGATTTTGCTGTGAGTCGTACGGCTCACAGCGAGGTGACAGCGAGGTGACAGCACCGTCCGCAATCGACACAAACGAGAACGAGTTATCCGATCCTAATAAGCTTAAGAAGCCTAAGAAAGAAGCAGCTGCAGCAAATTCAGTTTGGGACCTGCTTGGAATAGGACCTTGTGGGCAATTAGGCTTTCGTTCTTTGCTGGAAAGTGGGTGGTCTTCGAGGGACGGAGAACCCGCCTCGGTTCTCATCGGCAATGCGGTCGATGCTTGGGAAGTCGTCGACGGAAAAAGACCTCGCACCCCTAAATTGTTCCAGGCGCTCGCTAGGCTCCGTGCGAAAGAACGGCAAGAAAAACAGACGCCAGTCATAACCCAGAAACCTATTCACGTTCTGACACCGGAGGAGATCCCGGCATGAAATCGATTACGCAGCCAGTCCGGACTCAACTGCCATTCGAACAAGAGCCTGGATGAAGCGAAGAAACCCACTGACGAATTGAGCGTCCTCGATCTGCTATCCCAGAATCAGAAACTCGAAGCGGCTGGCGGGATTGCGTGCCTCGGAGAACTCTCGCGGGATTTTCAGAACGCTATTCACCTTGAGCATTACGTCACCACGCTTAAAGACAAGTCTCTGCGCCGCATGATCGCGCACCAGGCCTACGGAACATTCGAGCACGCACTTTCTAATTCCGACACTGCCGAGACGGTACTCGACCGCGGAATTGAACAGCTTTCCACCATCGCACGGGACCTTGAAACGGACAGCGACGCGGGGATGATCTATCGAGACGCTGCACTGAGCCTGCTCCAGGAAATCGATACGGAATCCGGTGTGCGGATTTTCACTGACGTGGACGAGCTTGACCGCCTGACGGGAGGTTTTCGCGCTGGCGAGTTGATTCTCTTTACGGCGGAGACGGGCGTTGGAAAGACGCTGTTGGCACAACAGACGCGGAGACGCTCTTGCCGAGACGGACGCCACACGCTCTTTTGTTCAGGGGAGATGCGAGCGCAGCAATTGATTTCACGCGAACTTGCAACCGAGGCGTGTGTTGAACATTGGAAAATGCGACGGCCCGAACGGCTCACTAACGACGAAGTGCTTGCTCTCGTCGAAGCCGCGAGCCATCAATGTTCAAAATGCCGCATCCTCGACGGCGAACTTAGTATGGCTCGTATCCGCCGCGTTTCACGCCAAATGAAATCGCGCGCGGGCCTTGACCTGGTGATTATCGATTATGACGAACTTGTCGATGCGCCCGGTGAGAACGAGTTCGATCAGCAGCGCTATATCGTTCGATCTGGCAAGTCGATGGCGATAGAAATGGCTTGTCCAGTAATCGTGATCTCGCAACTTCGGAAGTCACTTCAAGGAGAAGACAGAAAACGGCCAACGCTCCAGCGCCTGTACGGGAGCGGGGCGAAGGCAAAGCACTCCAGCATCGTGATCTATGTGGACCGTCCGTACGTGCAGGAACTCTGCGGCGATGAGACCGAGGCTCGGATCGTAGTAGCCAAGAATCGTGACGGTAAAGTCGGAGCGATAGAGGCACGGTTCAATATCCGGCGCTTGCAGTTCGAGAGCGCTCCAAAGTCCGATGTACCGCAACAGTCCAATTGGAGCGATCGGTGACGAACTGAAAATGGCTACCGCGACAAAACTCGTCACCCAACCCCGTCCGGTCCACGGTGCGCGCCTGCTCACAGTGGAAGAAGTCGCCGAGTTCACTGGCCTCTCTGTTGAGACGTTGGCTCAATGGAGATCGCAGCGAAAAGGCATTCCGTTCGTGAAATTGAGTCGCAACGTCGTGAGATATCGACAGGGTGATCTTGACGAATTTCTGAACGAGCATATAGTCCGCGTCCAGCAGGATTCGTCTCACGGCAGGAGGACGGACTAACATGGCGCTCTATCGACGCGGAAAATTTGGTGGTACAGCTTCGAATTTCAGAACAGGCGCATTCAAGAATCAACAGGCTTCACAAATAAGACTGCGGCTCTGTGGGCGGAAGCGAAGCGCCGTTCTGAGTTGCTCGATCGCCGCGTTGGGTTCTCACAAAAGAAACTTGCGCCGAAGTTTGAAGAGCACGTCGACAAATTCCTGGCGTGGTCGAAGCAACAGCATCGACCGAAGACACGCGAGCTCCACGAAACGAACTGCGACACACTGCTTCGCTTTTTCCGCGGTTGCTGGTTGGATGAAATCAATCAGGGAATGGTCGAAGACTTCAAGCTCGCCCGAATTGGCGAAGCCAGGCGCAATGCGCACGACGGGAGCACAATCGCGCCGGCAACAGTGAATCGCGCCCTTACGACTCTGAAGCTCCTGTACCACTATGCTGAAAAATGCGGCTATGCCGTTTTGAATCCCACGAGGGGCGTGGCTTACCTCGCGGAAGGGAACGGTCGGATGCGCGTTGTCAGCTTCGAAGAAGAGATCAAGTATTTGGCCCACGCGAGCCAACCGCTGAATGACATCGCACAAATCATTCTCGATACTGGGCTGCGACCTGAGGAAGTGTTCCGCATCCGAGTCGAGAATCTGGATTTCGTCGGAAAAACAATTTTCAATCCATTCGGCAAAACCAAAGCGGCCAGGCGCAAGGTCACCATGACGGAAACAGTTTTCGAAATATTGAAAGCCCGGGCCCAAAGCGCGAAGGGCGCTTTCGTCGATGAACGCGATCACTCACAACTCGTTGAAAGGAATGGTCGGGGCGTGGAGATTTGAACTCCAGACCTCCTGCGCCCAAGGCAGGAGGACTACCAAAAACAACCGTCCTGTTTTCAACGTTCCTGCTGAAACAAAACAACTTAACTGTGATCGTGGCATGTGGCTGGCTGTGCGCACATGTGCCCATCTGTCTGTGGGGTGGGCACAAAAGTTGGCACAATCGAGATGGCGCGCTGGCTCAGGTTCGCCATTGCGGAACCCCCGAACCGTGCCACCACGCTCGTGTACGATGGTTCCAAGAACTCGATAGCGAGACTCAAACTCGCGACCTCTGCCGTGACGGTTAGCGGGTTACAAGTACTTTCAACGACATCGAAGAGCACGGACGGCACCGGTAGTCATTGGAAGTGCGTGGTGGACAACATTATTGTGTGTCGCGATGTGTATCGCGCACAGCGAGCGGTCATCCGATTGGGCTAACGCGCAGACGAAGGCGAGCCGGGATTTTCACTCGACCTCACACGCGCCGGTGGATTCCTCCCCTGAATCGAGCACGTCTGTTATATATATGTTCTTGAATGGAAGCCTTTCGCCCATATGTGGTTCGATTAGAAGATCTTCTTGGCAGGTCGATGCGCCCGGAAAGGGACGCCGCGTTTCCGAAGGATCTGGATGCTGCATTGGATGGGCAGCCATCCAACGAATTGCGCCGACAAGTTCCGATAGACGTTCTCCGTGAAACCGGCGCATTTTTTACAGGTTCAGCGCTGGCAAGGCTGGCAATCACGGCGGCTGAACTGCGTCTCTCCGCTGACGTAAGGGTTTTCGATCCCGCATGTGGCGCGGGCGACTTGCTCGTTGCATTCGTGGGCCATCTTCCATGTTCTTCTGACCTAAGGTCAACGTTGCGGGACTGGGGGCACCAGGTCTTGGCACTTGACGTTCAACCAGATTTCGTCCGAGCCACGAAGCTTCGCTTGGCGCTCGCTGCTGTCCAACGCCAATCTCCGGCGTCTCGCAAGAAATTGTCCAGTCTTGACAATCTGTTCCCCGGAATTTGCCTCGGCTCCAGTTTAGTTGAGGAGAATGTTTACAAACAGGCGACGCATATCCTGATCAACCCGCCATTTACGCCTGTGGATGCACCGGAGGCGTGTGCGTGGGGAAGTGGCAAGGTAAACTCCGCCGCAGTATTCATGGACGCATGCATATCGCGGTCCGAACCGGACACACAGATTATCGCGATTCTGCCCGATGTTCTTCGCAGCGGCTCTAGGTACGCGAAATGGAGACATCTGTTTGAAGATCGGGTAGCTCTTCGAAAAATACAAATCGTCGGGCAATTTGACCGGCACACCGACGTTGACGTTTTTGTAGCGGTCGGGCAGATAAAGAAGAAACCCACATCCGTACCGAGATTTGACTGGGTTCCTTGCGAGCAGAAAAGTGGCGCGCGAGTGAGCGACAAATTCGAAGTGTCGGTCGGCGCTGTCGTGTCCTACCGTGATCCGCATAAGGGGCCGTGGTTCCCGTTTATCCAAGCCCGCGACTTGCCTTCCTGGAAAGTGGTTTCCACATTTTGCCATCATCGAAGATTCAGCGGGAAAACCTTCAAGCCCCCGTTCGTGGTCGTTAGGAGAACGTCTAGGCCCGGTGACAAAAATCGAGCCGTGGGAACGGTTATCAGAGGCCGGGGACCAATTGCTGTCGAAAACCATCTTCTGGTCCTCCGGCCTAAAGATGGCACGGTAGCAAGTTGCAATAGACTTTTGGCCGTTCTTAAAGACAAGAAAGCGAATCAGTTTCTTGACCGGCGCATCCGCTGCCGCCACCTAACGGTATCGGCTCTTAGTGATCTCCCGTGGGGGGGCCAGTGACCGACACATCGACGTCCCTCAGGTTTTCGCCAGATATCCTTCGACGCTTGGGAGAGGAACTCAATCCGAGCCTTGACCAGAGCATCCTCGAACTTGTCAAAAATTCATTTGATGCAAGCGCGAAAGAGTGCACCGTTGTGTTGCGCAACACCGAAAAGGTTGGCGGAACAATTGAAATTTCGGATGACGGCGACGGGATGGATGCGGACGGGATTATCAATGGATGGTTGATCCTTGGGCGGTCAGGGCGAAATCCAGAGCAGCGAACACGGTTGAACAGAGTTCCGGCCGGAAGCAAAGGGCTAGGGCGACTGGCAGCGTTGCGGCTAGGAAACGTGGCGACGCTGCGAAGTTGGCCACGCTCGAATCCTCAACGGGAATACCTTCTCAACATTAACTGGTCCAGATACGATGCTGCCCTCGTGGTGGAAGAAGTGGCTCTCGCTGTCGAAGAAACCACGCGCAAGAATGGAGCTTCTCCGGGCACTGTGGTCACAATTGACGCTCTCCGTGCAGCCGTGAGCCGCGCCGAAGTAAGCAGATTGGCCAGGGCTCTGATTTTGCTGGCGGACCCCTTCGGCGACGATCCCGAGGGCTTCAAACCTATTTTAAGGGCTGCCGAATTCTCAGACCTAGAGAAGCTCGTCAAAGCCCGTTATTTTGAGGATGCGGAATTTCACCTCTCTGCAAGCCTGGACAAAGACGGGGTAGCACGAGCGGTGATCACTGACTGGAAGGGCAAAACCCTTTTTACAGCGAAACATGGAGATTTAAGTTCGGGCTCGGGGCATCCGATATACGCTTCGCCCGAAGCACAGTTTGACCTCTGGGCTTTCATCCTGAACAAAGAGACCTTTTCGACGCGAACTTCCACGCTCGAACAAGTGCGCGAGTGGCTCGGGCACTTTGGAGGTATACATCTTTATCAAAATGGTTTGCGCGTTAGTCCCTATGGCAACCCAGGCAACGATTGGCTGGACATGAACTTAAAGAGGGCGCGCAGCCCCGAAGAGCGCCCTTCCACGAATACGTCGATTGGTAGAGTTTCGACTTTCGAAACCGGGGGGAGGCTAATCCAGAAGACTGATCGGTCGGGTTTCATCGAGAATGACGCGTTCCTGGAGCTGAAACGATTTGCGAATGACGCGCTTGAGTGGATGGCACGATGCAGAATGAAGGAAGCTCAAAAGAGACGAGCGAGCGAAAGAGTAGAAGCTCCCAAACGTACGGTAAAGGCGAAGCTTGAAATTAGAGAGGCTATTGAACGAGTGCCCGCTCCGAAACGGCGGGCGATCAAGCAAGCCTTTAACAAGTACGAAGTGGTTCGGGAAAAAGAAATAAAGACTCTGCGTAAGGAAGTACAACTCTATCGCACTTTGAGCACTGCCGGAATTACTGCTGCAACGTTCGCGCACGAATCGGCGGGCAATCCCATCAAGGCAATCGACCAAGCAGCCAAGTCCATTGAGAGAAGAGCAAAAAAAGAACTCGGGGACAGATACGCCGATACCTTGGCAGAGCCAGTGGAACTCATCATTCGCTCGACCGACGCGATGAAAGTCTTGGGCAATGTCACGTTTAGCCTGCTGGATCACGAGAAGCGAAGAGCCAGTCAGGTAGAAATACACCAAATAATCGAATCCGTTGTGAAAACGTACGAGCCGTTTTTGAAGGAACGCGACGTTGAGGTCGCAACGGAACTTGCCAACGGAAAGCCCTATTTGAGAGGAAGCAAGGCGGCCATCGAATCGATTGTCACGAATTTTTTGAACAATAGCCTCGTGTGGTTCGAGAAAGTCCACGTTAAGAAATACAAAATAGGGATTCGCACAGAAGTCTCTGATGGAAACCTGCGGATTCGGTTTGATGACAATGGTCCCGGACTAGAAGGAATTGATTCAGATGATGTCTGGCTAGCAGGTGAAACAACGCGACCCAACGGAACCGGATTAGGTCTGACTATTGTTCACGATGCGGTGAAGGATCTGGGAGGAACTGTCAAGGCTCAGGCACATGGCGATTTTGGGGGTGCCTGTTTCACCGTGGAACTACCCATTCTTGGAAAATGAAATGGCGCTGAACATACTTGGACAAAGCATCTCGCGCGTGCAGGTAATTGACGACGATCCGACAGCAAGGCAGGCGATGGCATTTACGATCAGGGACGCCGACCTTGAGGCATTGCCAGCTGACGGACCTCTGCCAAAGCTGAGTACATTTGTCGCGGCTACAATGAAACGAGTTGATGCAGTGGTCAGTGATCACCGGCTCAAGAAGGGGCACTACGCAACATTTAACGGCGCAGAAGCCGTCGCAGAACTCTATAACGCTCATTGTCCAGCAGTCTTATGTACTCGATGGAGTACGGCGGACATTGACGCAATCCGTCAATACATTCCATTCATTCCGTCCCTCATTTCTATCGACGAGGTCAATCCAGACACCATTGCGACTGGTTTCGCGCGGTGCATAAGCGAGTTCAAGAGTGCACCAGTTCCTAGCAGGAAAGCGTGGCGAACTCTCCTGCGAGTTGAATCGGTCGAGACCAGTTCCAAACCCGCCTTATTCTATGTGGCAATTTCGGGATGGGATTCTAAAGAAATTATCCGTTTGCCGTTAGACCTTATTCCGTACAGGCGCAGGGGGTTGATCAAGCCCGGATTTCGTTTTTTTGCGAGCTTTAACAAGGGGGCGGAACAACCCGAGGCCCTATTTTTCACTAATTTTGAGTTTCCGGTAAAGAGCAAATCAAAATGACCGAACCGACCGTTTCAATACTCGATGTCGGTCACGGAAACTGCGCCGTCCTGATTGACGAAAAAGTCGTCGTGATTGATGCGGGTCCGGGAACTACACTGCTCGATTTTCTGGAGAAAGAAGGGATCAAAGAAGTTGCCGTCGTACTGATCTCTCATGCAGACGAAGACCACATAAAGGGTCTCGTCAGCCTTTTGGAATCCCAAACAATAGCGCTTCAGGTTATCCGAATCAATTCTGATGCACTCAAAGCATCGCCAACCTGGAATGACCTAACCTTTCTCCTGGACGAAGCGAATAAGGCAGGAAAACTTCGCTTCGACGTCGGCTTGACGACGAATCAAACCGGGGATTTCGATACGACAGCAATTAAAGTCGAGATTTTGGCTCCAAGCCCTGGTCTTGCAGCGAAAGGACCCGGCAGCCGTGACCATAAAGGGCGAAAGCTAACGAGCAACTCAAGCAGCGCGGTCATCCGTCTGCTCCGGGATGGAAGGCCCCTGCTTTTACTTCCTGGAGATATTGACGAAATTGGATTGGCGAATCTCATGGAGAGTAACGCTGATATTTCAGCAGAGATCGCGGTATTTCCGCATCACGGCGGAGGGCCAGCCACTACCGATCTATCGACTTTTGCCACGGCGTTTTGCACTGCAAGCAAAGCAACGAAATTGATCTTTTCTATTGGTCGAGGTAAATACGATACCCCGAGACCTGAGATCGTCGCCGCTGTCCGCAATGTAATGCCGAAGATTCGCATCTTGTGTACGCAACTATCAGAACATTGCGCCAGTCAATTGCCTGGCACAGACCCCGTCCATCTTTCAGACAAAGTCTCAAAAGGGAAAGAATTTCGTAAGTGCTGTGCAGGCACGATTTCGCTAACTCCGGCAGGAAAAGAAGCTTCCGTCTTCCCCCTTCTCGCCACTCACGTTGACTTTATTGCGAGTTCGGCTCCGACGGCTTTATGTATGAAAGATCAGGCGAAGGCTCCCAAATGACTGGTGCCACTACGAAGTCCCCACTCCAGCCATCGCGGTCTTTTTCCTTTCACTAGGTGGTTGCACTTTGTGATCGGACGCCGCCGCATTTTCTCCACCCAGTTAGGCAGGACCCGAGCACAGCA
>Ga0182015_10002033_pt1 | contig 25302 bp, 18 predicted proteins | sample 712P3MmetaG_FD_120478 | JGI IMG/M metagenome (GOLD analysis project Ga0182015, IMG submission 120478) | Permafrost microbial communities from Stordalen Mire, Sweden - 712P3M metaG | ecosystem: Environmental > Terrestrial > Soil > Wetlands > Permafrost | place: Sweden: Stordalen | collected...
GCCCGCTTCCCTTTTTCCCCATCCCACCTGAGATTTCCGCCATCTCTCATCCCTTCCGGCCGAGCCCCGCCCTCAACCCTCGGCGCCCCTCGCCCATCGCCCTTTTCTCCGTCATCTGATCTCTGATCACTGTTCACTGTCCACTGTCTTTCTGATCACTGTTCACTGTCCACTGTCTTTCTGATCACTGTTCACCGCTCACTGCTCTTCTGTTCACTGTCCACCGTCTTTCTGTTCACTTTTCACTGTCCACTGTCTTTCTGATCTCTGTTCACCGTCCACTGTCCACTGTCTTCCCCGAGCACCTTCTGCCACAGCCGCTCATCCGCCACCGTGTCCAGAGTCTTGCCCTCCAGCGGAACCACGCCATACACCACGCTGCAGCCCATCGCCGCCGCCATTCGACCCAGCGACCCAAGCGTAATCGTCCGCATGCGCTCGCTCTCTTCAAGCCCATACATCACCGAGCGGTCCACGCCCATCTTTTCCGAAATCTCCCTCACCGGAATGTTGAGCGCCAGTCTCACCACTCGCAGCAGCGCCTGAGTCGAATTCTTCCTCCGTGCCGCCTGCCGGAATATCTTCATCTCCGCATCCAGTTTTCTCCGCACCATCCTTCTCTCCACTTCTCTCATCCCTTGCTCTCCTTTCGCGCTGCTTCTGTTCACTGTTCACCGTCCACTGTCTTTCTGGTCCCTGTTCCCTGTTCCCTGTTCCCTGTTCTTCTGTTCACCGTTCACTGTCCACTGTCTACTGTTCCCTGAAATAATGTGCAAATACCCTGAATTTCCGCCGACGTTTGCGCGCCTTCATCCCCGTACTACCCCGCAAGCACCTCGAAAACGCCTGCTTATAACTCCCCGAATCGGCCTTAAAAAGCCCAACTCCCAAAATCGTCCTCTTTTGCCCGCACATCCCGCCACCGATTCATCTGCTTGTATCCCGACGCGCCTCTGTGATCTTGCTCACTCGCCGCCTCGCCATGAACGCCGCAAAAAGTAGCGTTGTCATCCCGAACGCAGTGAGGGATCTGCGGTTGCTTTTCGTCAGCCGGCGACCACTCCCATGCTGCCCAGGTCTTCTACACTCAAAAGGAGAAACATTCCGCCCCCGAGGACCCCGTGCGCTCATCCTTCATCGTCCCATTGGCCGTCGCCGCTTTCCTGCTCCCCCACTGCCTCGCCGCGCAGTCCGCCCCGGTCGCCCCCGCTGTCGAGTCCAATCGCAAGGAACTCAACGCCATCTTCCACGACTATTGGGAAGACCGCCTCAAGCACGACCCCGAGTTCGCATCCTCCATCGGCGACAAGCGCTACAACGACCAGATCGACGACTACTCCGTAAAGGCCTACCACGACAGCCTCGAGCGCGAGCAGGAGGTCTTCATGCGCCTCGCTTCGATCGAAACCGAAGGACTCACTCAGCAGGAGAAGGACAGCCGCGATCTGCTCCTCCGCGATATCACATTGGACCAGGAGGCCGAGCAGTTCAAGGAGTGGGAGATGCCCATCAGCCAGCGCAGCGGCTTCTACCTTGACTATCCCCAGCTCGCCGCCCAGCTCACCTTCTCCACCGTCAAGGACTACGACGACTGGATCGCGCGCCTCCAGGCCATTCCACGCGCCTTCGACCAGGTATCGACAAACATGGCCATCGGCATGGACGACCACCGCGTTCCGCCCAAATTCCTCCTCAAGCTCGCGCTCGACGAGGTCAACACGCTGGCCCACCAGAAGCCCGAGGACTCGCCGTTTGCCTTGCCGCTCAAGAACTTCCCCGCCTCGATCCCCGCTGCCGAGCAGGAGCGCATCAAGTCCGATATGCTCGACGCCATCGCCAAGAAGGTCCTCCCTGCCTATCTGCGCTTCGCGCGCTTCCTTGAGGTCAGCTACATTCCCGCGGGCCGAGACAACCCCAGCCTCTCCGCGCTCCCCGATGGCAAAAAGTACTACTCCTTTCTCATTCGCCGCATCACCACCACGCCGCTAACCGCCGACCAGATTCACCAGATCGGCCTCGACGAAGTAAAGCGCGACGAAACCGAAATGCTTGCCATCGCGCAAAAGCTCGGCTTTGCCGACCTCAAGACCTTCCGCGCCAGCCTCAAGACCAATCCAAAGCTCAAGCCCGCCTCGCGTGAGGCGCTGCTCGAGGCCTACCGCGGCTATCTCGGCCCCATGCAGGCCAAGCTGCCTCAGATCTTCGGCCGCCTTCCCAAGGCCAAATTCGAAGTCGTCCCCGTGCCCGATTTCATGGAAAAATCCGCGGCCCCTGCCTACTACGAACACCCCGCGCCCGACGGCTCGCGTCCCGGCCGCCTCTTCATCAACACCTACAACGCGCAGGACCGCAATCTCTACTCCGTCGAAGACATCGCCTATCACGAAGGCATCCCCGGTCACCACCTCCAGATCTCCATCGCCCAGGAGGCCGAAGGCCTGCCCACCTTCCGCAAGTACGTCCATTACACTGCCTACACCGAGGGCTGGGGCCTCTACGCCGAGGGACTCGGCAAAGACGTCGGCTTCTATCAGGACCCCTACTCCGACTACGGCCGCCTCGAAGGCGACATCTGGCGCGCCATACGTCTGGTGGTGGACACAGGTGTTCATTCAAAAGACTGGAACCGCGACCAGATGGTCGACTTCTTCCACGACCACTCCAACATCGACGACACCAGCATCCAGAGCGAGGTTGACCGCTACATTGCAACGCCCGGCCAGGCTCTCGCCTACAAGGTCGGTCAGCTCACCATCCTGCAGCTCCGCGATCGCGCACAGAAAGCCCTCGGGCCAAAGTTCGATCTCCGCGCCTTCCACGATCAGGTCGTCGACGCCGGAGCCCTCCCGCTCGACGTCCTCAGCGACCGCATCGATGCCTGGATCGCCGCGCAGGTTGGCGCGAACACTGCTTCGCCCGTGTTGGCCGGAGCGAAGTAGCGGAGGGGTTAGGATATCTCTCGTCAATCGATGGTCATCGAACCTGTTCTTCAAAGCCGCCGCGACTATTTCGCCCGCATCCGGTTGTTCTTTGCGTTGTGCTCCAGTTCGCAAAGCCCGAGCTCTTCCATCAGTGGCGGAATATAGACGCCAAATCGCCCGCGCAGTCCCTTCTTCAACCCATACCAGCCTTTGACTGGGTTCTTTGCGGAGCGGCCCCATCCTTCGACGGTCCCTTCCTTCGCCGGCTTCTGCTCGTCCGCCCCACCCAGCTCCACCCAGTCCCCGGCGGCCTTAAGCATTCCGTGCAGGTCCTCGATGCAGCGCGCGTCGTAAAGCAGCACAGTCTTCCCGACCGTGCAAACCAGCGCACGTACGCCGTCCTTCTCATCCATGTGCATCGTGTATTCCGAAGTTCCCGGCGGTGTCTTCAGCAGCCAGGGATTCGCTTTTGTGCGATCGAGCTTTACCATATGCCTCCGATGAGCAGTCAGCAGTGAGACGTAATCATCTTCGTTTTCTGGGCCCCCGTTTTGGGCCGGAAACACCCTGATTGTATCGCCGGTTAGGTAGGCTGCAATGTCAATATATTTTCAGTGGCGAAAGCTCTTGCACCCCCATTCGCTCGACCCACCTCCGCAAGAGTATCCTTGAGTATTGAATCCACCCTGAAGGAAACAAAACAAATGACCGAAATAGCCGTAGAGGCCACTGATGTTCCTGCGCAATTGCCCCACGTGCGCGTAGCAGTTCTCGGCGCGGGCAAGATGGGCGGAATTCTGCTCCAGGCGTTCCTTAAGCAGAACCTCTTCGCCGCGGATCAGATCTTCGGAACGGTTGCCCACGCCGAGCGCGCCATGGCTCTGAGTACCCAGTGGGGCGTCGACGTAACCACCGACAATCTTGCGGCCGCCAAACAGGCCGACTTGATTCTGCTCGCGGTCAAGCCGTTTCAGGTGCCCGATCTCATCGAGCAGATTCGCCCCGCCCTGACGGCGAAGAAGACGATCGTCTCGATTGCCGCCTCTGTGAAGACGCGTGCGATTGAAGAAGCGTCAGGGCTCGATATCGCCGTCATCCGCGCCATGCCCAACACACCATCGGCGCTCGGAGCGGGCGCGGCTGCCCTCTGCAAGGGCCGCTTCGTCTCTGCCAAGCAAATGGAACTGGCCGAGCGCATCTTCGAAACCGTAGGCCGTACGGTCGTGGTGGACGAGAAGCACATGGACGCTGTGACCGGGCTATCCGGCTCCGGCCCCGCTTACATCTACATCATCATTGAGGCGCTCGCCGAGGCGGGTGTCAAGGTCGGCCTGCCCCGCGACGTTGCCACGCAACTCGCCGCGCAAACAGCCTTCGGCGCTGCCAAGATGGTGCTCGAGACCGGCTACCATCCGGCGCTGCTCAAGGACGCGGTCACCACGCCTGCGGGCTGCACCATAGACGGCATCCTCGAGCTCGAAGAGGGCGGCCTGCGCGTCACCCTCATCAAGGCCGTCATGCGTGCCACCGAACGCGCCAAGCAACTCGCCGCCGGCTAACCCGCTGACCCGCCCTCCCGCCGACATGCTAACACCGCTGACTCGCCGTCTCGCTAACTTGCTAACCCGCTGACCTGCTAACCTGCTGCCTTGCCCATCCAACGCCCATCCTGGCTGCCCAACTATCTGCCCGAGCTTGACGGCCTGCGCGGCCTCGCCATCCTGTGGGTTGTCCTCTACCACTGCAATCCCCGCCTCGTCGGCACGTGGATTTACTACGCATCGCTCTGGGGCTGGGCCGGCGTCCTCCTCTTCTTCACTCTCTCGGGCTTCCTGATCACTTCCATCCTTCTCACCACGCGCGAAAAGCCCCACTACTTTCACAATTTCCACGCGCGGCGCGCGCTGCGCATCTGGCCGGTCTATCTGCTGGTGCTGGTCGTCGTCTATCTCAACGCCCCGTGGTTCATCGGCCCCAGCGTCTGGGACGCTGTGCGCACCGCCCCATGGCTGGCCTACATCTTTTTCCTTCAGAACCTCTTTCATCTCACGTTGCCGCCCGCGCTCGGCCCCACCTGGGCGTTGGCCATCGAGGAGCAGTATTACTTCGTCTGGGCCCCGCTCGTCCGCTGGGTTCGCGCACCCTGGATGCTCACCATCTCGCTCCTGGCTGCTCTGACCGTTTCGCCCGTACTGCGCAGCGGCCATCACGCCTGGCTCACGCCCACCCACACGCTCATCCATCTCGACGGCCTTGCCTGGGGCAGCCTGCTGGCCATCGGCATGCACACCCTCGGTTGGAGTCGCCGCCTCTGGCTCGCTCTCGGTCTCGGCGGCTTTGTCGCAGGCTTTGCCGCGGCAGCAACCATCGCCGGAGGCTCCGCATTTCTCGATTCCGCTCTCGCCATCGGCTTCGCCGGCATGGTGCTTGCACTCATCGCTTCCACCGGCGCGCGCAACCCTCTCAACGCACTCCTGCGCAGCGGCCCGCTGGCCTTCTACGGCCGCATCAGCTACGGCCTCTACATGACCCACATCTCCGTCTTCATCTACTTCGGCTGGTTCGACCTGAAGATGGACCCCTACGGAATCCCCGGCAACCTGGCCGTGGTCGCATTCCGCCTTGCCGTATGCACGGCCGTAGCTGCAGCGCTCTGGTACGGCTTCGAGTCGCAAATCCTGAAACTCAAGCGCTTTTTTTCCGCCTGACCTTCGTCAAACTGTTGCAAGATACAAACAAGTCGAATGAGGAACGAGCGCTTTCCCAGAGGGCTCAACTATGCATTCATCGCCGGTTTCATTCCGCTCTCATTACGCCATATTGCTTCCCGCTTTGCTACTTCCGGCCATAGCGGCCCTGGCCCAGCAACCCGCCGCCGCACCTGCACAACCTGTCCCTGCGCAGCAAGGCGGCTCAATTGCAACGCCCGAGCCGGCCGCGAGTTCCACCGTGCTCCACACCAACGCCGAGCTCGTCCTAGTCGACGTCGTCGTCACCGATCGCGGCAACCCGGTTCATGATCTCGACAAGAACCAGTTCCATATCCTCGAAGACGGACATGAGCAGGCCATCGCCTCCTTCGACGAGCACCGCTCCACCCCGCTGGCCGCTGGCGCCGCTCCATCGCCAGCCCCGCTGCCGCCCAACACCTTTACCAACGTCCCCACCTACCCTGGGTCACAAACAGTCAATGTCCTGCTGCTCGACGGCCTCAACACGCTCCTCCCCGACCAAATGCGCGTCCGCCAGCAAATGCTTGACTACCTGGGCAGCATCCAGCCGGGAACTCCCCTGGCCATCTTCACTCTTTCCTCGCGTCTGCGCATGGTCAAGGGATTCACCACCAACCCGGCAGAGCTAACCAAGGCCCTCGCCAGCCGCAAAGCCACCCCGCAATCCTCGGTCATTCTCGACCCCGATACCAGCGCCGCACTCGACACCACAGTTGCAGACATGACAGCCCTGGGCGCCAACGGCGACCCCGTAACCAACAACAGCGACGCCGTCGCCAACATGCAGCAGTTCATCGCGGACATGACCTCCTTTCAAACCGACCAGCGCGTGCGCATCACACTCGATGCGATGCAGCAACTAGCTCGCTATCTCGCTGGCATTCCCGGTCGCAAGAACGTCATCTGGTTCTCCGGATCGTTCCCCATTGCCATCGATCCAGACCAGACTCTACAGGACTCCTTTGAGGCCATGCGCAACTACGCTCAAGACCTTCGTGAGACCGGCCAGTTGCTCGCAGCCGCGCGCGTAGCCGTATATCCAGTGGATGCGCGCGGTCTCATGACCTTGGCATCAACTGACGCATCCAAAGCCTCCGCTTCCAGCAATCTGATGACCGCCACGAGCCCTGCGGGCCGGGCAAGAACGCGGCAGTCCATCACCTCCAACCGGCCCAGCTACGCCAACGACGACTCCAAATTCCTGCAGCAGACCATGGCCGAACAGGCCTCAATGAAGCTGATTGCCGAGCAGACCGGCGGCCAGGACTTTCTCAACACCAACGGCCTCAAAGAAGCCGTGGCCAAGGTCGTCGACAACGGCGCCAGTTACTACACCATCGGCTATGTGCCCGCCGCTCGAGCAGACGACGGTAACTTCCACAAGATTCAGGTGCGGACTGCGACCGGCGGCTATAAGCTGGCCTATCGCCGCGGTTATTACGCCGATGCGCCAGACAAGCCCTCAATCCACACTCCGGCCAACAACAGCCTTGTCATGGCTGCCATGCTGCCCGGTGCCCCGCCCGCTACGCAAATCTGGTTCAAGGCTCGAGTGCTTCCGGCCACTGACCCGCTCTTCAAAGATGTCAAAATGTCTGACGAGCCCGCCGGCGAAGCCGCATCCACACTCAAGGGCCCGCTCCGTCGCTATATCGTCGACGTGAAAGTCGACGCACATTGGCTCAGTTTCGAGAAGACCCCTGAAGGTTCTCACAAGGGGGCAGTAGAATTCGTGCTGGCCGCCTACGACAGCAGCTCCCGCCGCGTCAATCACGTTGACAAGGGCTTCCAGCTCAACATCAAGCCCGACCAGTACGGCAGTGTCATCTCCTCAGGCATTCCGGTCCGCCTGGCCATCGATCTGCCTCCGGGAGATTTTGCCCTGCGTATCGCCGTCCACGACCTGGCAGCCGGACGCGCCGGATCACTCGAAGTTCCGCTGATGGTGGCGCCAAAGTAGACCTTCGCCCTGAAGCCGAGATAGCTTGAGTGCTCGCCTCAGAGATCGTCTCGCGGCTGTAGCGCCCACTCCAGCCACCCAGAGTGGTTCGCGGACGAGGACGTCCACACACCGCACTGTGGCAGGGCCCGGGGGAGGGCCTTCAATTGTCTGGGTTTAAAGGTCGCAAGCCAAAACTGGCTCTACCGCATCCGTCCGACGATCACAAAAAGAGCCAGAAAGAACACCGCCACAATTGGCGCTGTTTGCTCATTGCGCCGTGCGTGATAGACGCAAGCCGCCACCAACAGCAGCGCCAATGCTCCGGCCGACACTTGAGCAACGATATAGGGCTCTTGCGATCCAAGCGGAACAAGCAGGCCAACGGCTCCAAGAATCTCTGCGAATCCAATAGCGCAGGCTGCAAGGGCAGGAACGCCAATGCACTGAAAGCTGGGTCCAGAAGCAGGCCTAAGTTCATGCTTCTGAAAGGCAACGAGGTTCATGACGCCTGCATACAGAAATATGCCGGCTAAACACATCTGCGCCATCCACAGAAAGGTGTTCATCAGCGCACCTGCTCATTTTCCGAGCCAGACTCTTCACTGCTATGAATCTCGAAAGTCGGCGGAACGGAGCAAAGACCGTACTCCGGATAAAGAAAGTATGAGGATGATGTGAGTTTATTGTCAACAATTATTTATGGAATTATCCTTCCGCCCGGAAGGAACCGGAAATCGGCCAGCCAGTTCGCTCGCCGGCGCAACCGGAACTACTTTAAATTCCTATCCCCACCACGGCCACCGGCCCACAATCACAAATATCGACAGCAGGAACAGGGCAATGCTCGGCCCAGCCGGCTCTTTTCGCCGCATGTGATAGTAGGTGGCGCCCATCATCTCAAGCGCCAGGCAGACCGATCCTACTAGCGGAAGTAAAAAGGGATAGGAAAGCTGAAATGGATTGATAACCAGTAGTCCCCAAAACACTTCGCCAACGCCAATGACTGCCGCCTGCTTGGGAGGAATCCCAATGGGATGCCCTTTTGTGCGCGACTCCACCAGCTTGGAAAGCTGCTTATAGGCGAATATCTTGCTGAATCCTGTTATCAGAAATGAGATTCCCAAAACCAATTGGGCAACCCACATCATTACGTTCATTAGGTTCCTTTGTCCCTCAACCAGATCGTCCTTTGAGCGTGGTCTCGGGCTTCTAGTTTGTGAGAGCAGTACCCGATTGAAACCCGAATCAAACAGGATGTCAAGGCTAGATGAACCAGCCTTTACAAGCCTTCTTCGCTAGCCTATTTACAACTCGGTCGGACCGGGGAAAGCCCCCGATCAATTCGCTGTGGTATCTCACAAAATGAGCTGGCGTCTCACCAGATTGTGACTCCAATCACCCCTGCCATTCACACTTGGCTGCTACGCTTTTCATACCACGGGAACCTTTGAATCTGAGGTGGACTATGTCGGAACAACTGGAAAGCGCAACCGCAACCCAGGGACCTCTCAGCGCAGACATGCTCGCCCGCATGAATGCCTACTGGAGGGCCGCCAACTACCTTTCCGTCGGCCAGATCTATCTGAAAGACAATCCCCTTCTGCACCACCCGCTCACGCTCGACGACGTCAAGCCGCGCCTCCTTGGCCATTGGGGCACAACTCCCGGGCTCAACTTCCTCTATGTACATTGGAATCGCCTGATCCGCGAACGCGGCGTTAAGATGCTCTACGTCATCGGCCCCGGCCATGGCGGACCCGGTATCGTAGCCAATACCTACCTCGAAGGCTCGTACTCCGAAATCTATCCCCACATCGAGCAGAACGCCGACGGCATCAAGCGTCTCTTCCGCCAGTTCAGTTGGCCTTACGGCATTCCCAGCCATGTGGCTCCCGAAACGCCGGGCTCCATTCACGAGGGCGGCGAGCTCGGCTACTCGCTGGTCCACGCCTACGGCGCTGCCTTCGACAATCCTGACCTCATCGTCGCCTGCGTCGTTGGCGACGGAGAGGCGGAGACCGGCCCACTCGCCACCAGTTGGCACTCCAACAAATTCCTTAACCCGTCCACAGACGGCGCTGTCCTTCCGATCCTCCATCTCAATGGCTACAAAATCGCCAACCCCACCGTTCTGGCTCGCATTCCGCACGCCGAGCTCGAAGAGCTGATGCGCGGCTACGGCTATGAGCCCTTCACGCTCGAGGGCGACGATCCAGCCGTGCTCCACCAGCAGGCTGCCACCGTGTTCGACACCATGCTTGACCGTATTGCTGCCATTCAAAAGGCAGCTCGTGAAACCATGGCCAAAGGCGAAATCATCGACCGTCCTGCCTGGCCCATGCTCATCATGCGCACTCCCAAAGGATGGACTGGCCCCAAGTTCGTCGACGGCAAGCCTGTCGAGGGTACCTGGCGCGCTCACCAGGTGCCATTATCCGAGCTGTTCGAAAAACCAGATCATCTGGCGATGCTCGAATCCTGGATGCGCAGCTACAAACCCGAGGAGCTCTTCGACGAGAAGGGCCACCTGCGGCCAGATCTCGCGGAGATCGCCCCCAAGGGCAACTTGCGCCTGGGCATGACCCCGCATGCCAACGGCGGCCTGCTGCTCAAGCCTCTCCAGGTGCCAAACTTCCGCGACTTTGCGGTCAAGATCGTCGGCCGCGGCCAGCACGATGTTGAGTCCACCCGCGTCCTCGGCCAACTGCTCCATGCGGTGATGCAAGCAAACCTCGCAAACAAGAACTTCCGCGTCTTCGGTCCCGACGAAACAGCCTCAAACCGCCTGCAGGACGTGATCAAGGGAACCGGCAAAGAGTGGATGGCTGATACCCTCCCCGTTGACGAAGACCTCTCCGAGACCGGCCGCGTGATGGAGATCCTAAGCGAGCACATGTGCCAGGGCTGGCTTGAGGGCTATTTGCTCACCGGCCGCCATGGCTTCTTCTCCTGCTACGAAGCCTTCATTCACATCATCGATTCCATGGTCAACCAGCACGCCAAGTGGCTTAAGACCACTCGCGAGATTCCGTGGCGCAAGCCCATCGCGTCCTTGAACTACCTGCTCAGCTCGCTGGTGTGGCGGCAGGATCATAACGGCTTCTCTCACCAGGATCCCGGCTTCATCGATCACCTCCTCAACAAGAAGGCCGATGTGGTCCGCATCTACCTTCCGCCCGACGCGAATACGCTTCTCTCCGTTTCCGACCACTGCCTGCGCAGCCGTCACTACATCAATCTCATCGTCGCCGGAAAGCAGCCTGCTCCACAGTGGCTCACCATCGACGAAGCCGTTGCGCACTGCACCACGGGCCTCGGCATCTGGCCGTGGGCTTCGGATGAAAATCCGGAAGTCGTCATGGCCTGCTGCGGCGACGTTCCGACCATGGAGACGCTTGCCGCCGTCTGCCTGCTCAAAGAACGCGTGCCCGATCTGCGCATTCGAGTTGTCAACGTGGTCGACCTCATGACCCTCCAGCCAACTTCCGAGCATCCGCATGGCCTTCCCGACGAGGAGTTTGACGACCTGTTTCCGGTTGGCGTTCCCGTGATCTTTGCCTTCCACGGCTACCCCTGGGTCATTCACCGGCTCACCTACCGGAGGCACAATCACGACAACGTCCATGTGCGCGGCTACAAAGAAGAAGGAACAACAACAACGCCCTTCGACATGTGCGTGCTCAACAACATCGATCGCTTCCAGTTGACGCTCGACGCCATCAAGCGCGTTCCGCGTTTGATGGACGAGACCGAGAAGACAGAGCAGTGGTACTCCGAACAGATTCAGCGCCATCGCCTCTACGTGGCCGAAAACGGCGACGACCTGCCAGAAATTAAGAACTGGCGCTGGCCGCGTAACTGATCTTTGAAATTCCAAATTGAGGTGTTTTTGTTTATGTCGTCCGTTCCAGTCCTCGTCTTAAACAGCGGATCATCTTCCATCAAGTTCTCAGTCTATGAAGCCGGCGATGTCGAACGCCGCAAGCTCCACGAGGGCGCAGTCGACGGCATCGGCACCGACCAGGGCAAATTCTGGATCAAGGACTCCGACGGCAACAAGCTCGTAGACCAGACGCCCTCCTTGCCCACACGCGCCGTCGCCTTCGCGCTCGTCGCCGACGCGCTTCACTCCGCCGACTTTCCTGCCCCCGCCGCCATCGGCCATCGCATGGTGTGCGGCGGCCCCACTGTGCAGGAGAATCAGCTCATCACGCCCGCACTGATCGACGAAATGGAGCGCTACACGGCCTTTGCCCCGCTCCATACGCCCATCGCCGTCTACATCATGCGTGAGTCGTTGCGCCTCTTTCCCGGCGTGCCCAACTTCGTCTGCCTCGATTCTTACTTCCACCTCACCATGCCCGAAGTCGTCAAGCACATGCCCATTCCCGAGGAGTACTCCGCCATGGGAGTCCGCCGATACGGTGCGCATGGCATCTCCTACGAGTCGATCGTCTTTCAGCTTCAGCCCAACGTCCCCGAGCGCATGATTGTCGCGCACCTCGGCAACGGCGCGTCCATCTCTGCAATTCGCAACGGCAAATGTCTCGACACGTCCATGGGCCTCACCCCAACCGGCGGCATCATCAGCGGTACTCGCACCGGTGACATCGATCCCGGCGTGCTTCTGTTCATCCTTCGCAAGATTGCGGAGACCACCCCGAGTTCAACCGAGGCCGCCGACAAACTTGAGACCGTCGTCAGCAAGAAGGCCGGCCTGCTCGGCGTGAGCAACCTCTCCAACGATATGCGCGACCTGCGCGAAGCTATCAAGGCCGGCAACGCGGAGGCGCGTCTCGCTGTGGACAAATTCACCTGGACCATCGCCAAATGGATCGGCAGCTATATCGCTGAGCTGGGTGGCCTCGATCTGCTTGTCTTTACGGGCGGCATCGGCGAAAACGACATCGACAGCCGTGCCGAAATCTGCGCCGGCCTGGCTGTTCTTGGAATTCATCTCGACCAGTCACGCAATAACGTCCGCGGCGAGGCCGTCATCTCGGCCGAAAACTCCCCCGTCACTGTCCGCGTCATTCCGCCCGCCGAGGACTTGATCATCGTCAATCACGTCATGCGCATGTTGTCTAAGTGAGCGTGAACTTACTTCGCGCCAGTTCTCGCCCCGAGAACAACAGGAATAGCGATTGCCGCGTGGATGCCAATGGCTGCAGCAACGCCAATCACATGCATCCATACCGAACCAAAGCCGGATTCCTGAATTGCCGCGACACAAAACCCGCCCAGAGGGAAAAAGAAAAAGACTGCATTAACCAGCCCAGGGTTGTATCCGCGCAACGCGACCGCACTCACGACGTGAATGACTGCGTTGAGCAGCACCAGATACGCTGCAATCAATCCGAACCCAGGGTTCAGCGCCGCGGCAAGCATGAATGAAGCGCCGATAACTCCCCAGACTCCGGGCACATTAATGAGAAAAACCGCCATCGGCGACAGGATCTCTCTTCCCTTGCCAAAATGCTTGTTGAAGAATGTGCGGAACCGGTCGTCGTCATGCTCTTCGTACTGGTGAAGCATGTAGGCGGGCAGACAGAGAAAGGTTGCCAGAAGCGCCGGCGGCCAATTGTGGGCAAGAATCGGCGTCATTAGCAGAAGAAGAATTCCCGCCAGGAATCCTCCATACACCCAATTGGCAACTAATCGATTCAGCATCGCTTCCTCATCAATAACCTTAGATTATTCAGATGCGGCCTCGGACAGAAGCGTTTAAAGCGTCGCACCGCCCCCTGTTCTACACTGGTGGGTTGCTTACGGAGTCTTATTCATGCCTCCTACTGCCGTTTCCGCCCCGACACAACGAGTTCCCTCGCCCGCGCTGCGCCGTTTCGCCTGGGGAGTGCTCGTCTACTTCATTGCGACCATTCTTTGGGGCACGCTGGTTCGCGCCACCGGTTCGGGAGACGGCTGCGGGAACCACTGGCCTCTCTGCAACGGCACCGTGATGCAAGTCTCTCCCAGCGTTGAGACAATCATCGAGTTCACGCACCGCCTCACAACGGGCCTTTCGGGGTTTGTTGTGATGGGACTATTGATCTGGACATACGCAGGCACGGTCCGAGGGCACCTCGCGCGGACGGCGGCGATTGCGTCGGTGGCGCTCACGGTGGTTGAAGGAATACTGGGCGCCTTGCTGGTCAAGCTCGGCCTCACAGCGCAGAGCCAGTCCCCACTCCGCCCGGCCTACCTGGCGCTGCACCTCACCAACACGCTTTTGCTGCTCGCCGCCATCACACTCACCGCGCATTTTCTCGGCCGCACCACTGGCTACCTGCGCAGCAGCATCCGGCTCAGGGCCCCCTTCGGCGCAGTCGCCACCGTAGTCGTCGTAATGATCGTCGGCGTCACCGGCTCGCTGGCCGCGCTTGGCGACACGCTCTTTCCTGCCTCGTCTCTTGGCATGGCTATGGCCCAGGATTTTGCAACAACCAGTGGCTGGCTGGTCCGCTGGCGCTGGATGCATCCAGCCGCGGCATTCCTCTCCAGCATTGTGCTCATCTGGCTGCTGGTGCGGGGCGCGCAACGGCGCGGTCCATGGGACAATCGGCGTCTCTCCGCGCTGGTCCTGGCGCTACTGGCGGTTGTTTACACACTGGGCCTTCTCGACGTCGCGCTGCTCGCGCCCCTATGGATTCAGATTGCGCATCTGTTTGCCGCCGACTGCCTCTGGGCCGCACTGGTCGTCCTCGCCGCCCGCGTCACAATGGAGCCTGAGTAGCTGGCCTCCGATTTAGTGAGAGCCAGTTGATTTGAGAATGACCAACGCCGTGAGTCAGGGCGCAAATTCAGTCGTGCCGATCTGACCCCAAAAGAGATATCGGGCTTTAGACCCCTGCGATCCAGATTTGCTTCAAATTCAATTGTCTGCAACCTGACTATTCGACGTTTGCTCCGTCGATTGGCCCTGACCCCATACCTTAGCCCCTACTCCACCACCATCACACCTGTCGCCGTGTAGCTGCTTCCTTCCACAACCGGGGCGAGTTGCGGGAGTTCAGGCGTTGGCGTCAGGTTCTCAATCACCCCATCGCGCAGAATCACCGTATCTTCCACCTTGCCGCCGCGAATGCTCGGGTTCCATGCAAACGCCTGGTTGTTCACCACAACCTCCGCACCCTCCGGCGTTGCAACCCACTCGCGCTCGCCATAACCCGTCGGCCCTCCCTGATGATGGAATCGCTCTTCGCCCGGAAAACCCGCTGCCGCATAAGCCGTCTGCGCCACGTTGAATAGCTCTGCCGAAGTTGCACCCACCCGCGTCGCATTCAGCAGCGCAGCGTTCACCTCTGCGGCAATCCTGAACTTGTCAGCAAGATCGGCAGGCATTGCGCCGAAGTGAATGAACCGCGTAATTGAAATCGCCAGTCCCCATTTCCGCGAGCAGAGATTGAGCATCCCATACTGCTTCAGCCGCGCGCCCCGTGGAACCGCATGTTTGTACTTGTAGATGCGCTCGTCCACCGCATACAGCGCAACCGACGGCATGATGCCCCGGCGCAGCAGCCCTTGCTCCGTGATCGCCTCCAGGTCGTACTCGCTCAGTCCCGGCTCAACCTGGTGCAGCGCCTCCACAGTCGCGGCAGCCGTCTCCGCGCCTAGCCACCGATAGCGCGCAATTTCAGGCTCGCTCAGCGCTGCGCCCAGCGGCGCAAGGTTCACCTGCGTCCCCGCACCCGGCGAATCCAATCCCAGCGGTCCGCCCGCCAACTTCGCGGCCGCGCCCGCTGTATCGTCTCCCCACCACGGAAACAGGACCGGCTCAAAATCCAGCGCCCCAAACTCCTCGTCATGCAGCCGCGGCCCTTCATTCTCGCTGGTGAAGTAGTAGCGCTTGCCTTCAGCAGTAACCAGTACAGAACCCACGCCTGTCTCGCACGGCGTCAGTACCCGCAGCTCTACAGCGCCGCCCGTAATCCACGCGATATTCTCGCTCCGCCGCAGCAGCACTCCGCCCAGGTTGTTCGCCTTGAGCCACTCAACAAGCTGGTTGTGCTTGGCCTCAAGCTCAGCATTCCAGTCAGCCTGAGATACCAGCGTGTTTCCGTGGACGACGAGTGATTTCGAGGTGCGCGCGCTCATGACTGTCCTTCAATGCTTTTCGGTTGAATAGAACGTAAATGAATCAAATTTTGTCCGAATGTGAAGAGGGCGTTCGCCGTGGCGAACGCCCCAATTCCAACTTAGTCGTCCAGCCCAGGATGGTGGCGGCTTTCCCATCCCATGTACCGCGCGGCCTCGTGCACGGCCTTCGACACATCGCTGAAGTTCGCGGCTACGTGGTGCTCGAACCCCTCGCGGCAAATGTACTTCAGCAGCTTTTGCAGTTGCGGAATCTCCGCCACGCCTGCGCCACCGAAAGTATAGAGCGGATCGTCGGTAAACTTCCCCGGCCCTGTGTATCCGCGAATCACGCCGCGGCGATCGTCGGTGGAGTAACGAGCGTAGCTCATCACCCCTGCCTTCACACGGCCCACGCAGGTGCCAAAGGTGTTCAGCTTGCCCACCGTGCCGGCAATGATCTCCTGGTAGTCCATCTTCACTTCCTTGAAAAAGTGCTTGGGCAGGTTGGAGCAGTGGAAGCACACGCACTTGTCAGGATGGCTGCCGTAATTGTTATTCCAATCCAGCAACGCAGAAGGCGTGCCCGAAGCCAGCGCCAGCATGTACATGCTCAGCGTGCCCGGCACATCCACTTCGCAGGCCGAAGGAATCAGGTTGTTCGACATCATGCTCATGATGGTGCACGGAACCACGCCGAAGTACTCTTCCATCGATGTCCAGCACTGCACTGCGCTGATGGTCACGTACGTCTGCTTCATCCAGCCATCGATGACTGCGCCCAGCTTCGACATCTTGAGCAACGCTTCTTCCGGAATCCCTGCCGTGCTCACGTAGCTCTTGATCGCCGCAAGCTTCGCCTGCGCAGCGTCATCCGTATCCTTCATCTTGTTGATGCGCCCAAAGACTTCAGAGAGATCGAGCGTTTCAACGCTGATGCCGCTTGTCTCGAGAATGCGCTCGGAGTAGCGAACCGTATTAAATGCCGTGGGACGCGCGCCAATCGCGCCGATGCGCAGATTCTTGAGGCCCTTCACAATGCGACAGACCTGCGAAAACCACTCAAGGTCAGCCTTGAATTCCTCAGAGCTGAGCGACTCCGTGTGCAGCGTTGTGAGCGAATAGTTTATGCCGTACTGCATCAGGTTGTTGCATGCGCTCATCTTCCCGCAGAACGAGTCGCGCCGCACCGCAATCGTCATATTGTCTGAGCGGTCGGGCGTCGCCTGCACCAGCACCGGCACCTTCAACCCGCTCAAGCGAATCGCGTCCACAATGCCGCGCTCTTCGCCAAAGTTGGGCAGCGTGATGATAATGCCGTCGATCTCTTCCGCATGCTTCTTGAAAAGTTCGGCGCACTTCATCGACTCGGTGTAGGTTTCCACCGCGCCATACTTTGAGTCTTCGGGGCCAAGCACGACAGCCTTGGCACCGGCTGCCTCAAGCACTGCAATGATCTCTTCGCGGCCTGTCTTGGCCAAATGGTCAGGAAAGAATCCGCGATTTCCCACCACCACGCCAAACGTCATCGTCCTTTGCGCTGCCATAGTATGAATGCTCCTTATATCCGCATTTATTGCTTAACCGTTGCGGCCCGGGCGAAAGCGCACGCCGTAAAACAGGCCAAGCGCCAGCAACATCGCACCCCACCAGACCGGCGCATGAAGATTGGCGAGAATCACATTGGCAGTCTGCCCGGTCACGAGTTCAGAGATTCCATAGCCCAGAATCAGAGCCCCATAGATCGTGAGAAGAACTCCAATGAAAAACCAGATCGAGATTCCTGAGTTGTGCATGGCATTTCCTCTCTACCAGAAGTAAATGTTGAGGGCCAGGAAGATGACAATCGCAATCGCCGTCCAGAACCATTCGTTCTTGTAGAACGGGACAGGCTCTTCTGTCGGCAGCGGGGTTGCGCCATAGACCACTCCAGCTAGTTCTGAGAGCGGTCGCGGCTTGGTGCAAAAGCTGACGATCACGTTTACGCCGACCGACGTGGTGACCGACCAGAGGGCGCGGTACATATTCTCGGCCATGTCTTTGGCGTCGGGAGAAAGCGCCACATAGCGCAGCGCGGGGGGGTAAAAATAGACCCAGGCCCAGAGTCCGATGGAGGTCAGCGTGCCAATCAGCAGTCCCCAGAACCCGCCGGCTTTGGTTGCGCGCTTCCAGAACATACCCAGCAGCACCACGCCCAGCAACGGCGAGATAAAGAAGCTGAAGAGCGCCTGCACGTAATCCATGATGCCCGCTTTATGCATCACCAGGTAGGCTGCGCCAATGGAGATGACCACGCCGACAATCGTCACAATGCGGCCGACAAGAACATAGTGCTCGTCGCGGGCATTCTTGACGATGTGCGGCTGGTAGATGTCATAGGTGAAGATGGCGGTGAAGGCGCTCACGTTGCCGGCCATGCCGCTCATGAATCCGGCGATGAGTGCGGTGATACCCAGGCCGAGCAACCCTGGTCCCAGGTAGCGCACCATCATCAGCGGCAGCACTTCGTTATAGCTGTGCAGGCCTGCGCCCGGGTGCGCGGCGACTACGTTTTCGCCCACCAGTTGCATCAGGCTGCCATCGGAGTTGGTCAGAACCACCAAGCCCAGGAGGCCAGGAAGAATAACGATAAACGGCACAGCCATCTTGAAGAAAGAGCCGATCACCGGCGCCAAACGCGCCGAGCGCAGGCTGTTGGCCGCCAGCACCCGCTGCACAACCAGGAAATCCGTCGTCCAGTATCCAAAGCTGATCGCGAATCCCAGGCCGAACACAATTCCTGTCCAGTGAATGCCCATCGGGTTATCGGCAAAGTGGCCCATGCTGCGCCACATGTGCGTGTAATCTCCCGCAGGAACAAGGCCAGTCTGGATGTTGTGGGCCAGGCGCGCCTTGAAGCCGCTCCAGCCGCCGGTCTCGATGAGTCCAAGAATCGGCACCAGCAGCGCACCGCCCCAGATGAGCACAAATTGCAGCACCTCGTTGAAGATTGCCGAACGCAAACCGCCGAGGGCGACGTAAGCAGCCACTGCCAGCGAGCTCACGATAATGGAGAAGCTCAAATCCCAGCCGAGAACAATCTTCATCACTTCGGCCATCGCGAACATGTTCACGCCGCTCATCAGCACCGTCATGAAGGCGAAGGAGACAGCCGCCACTGTGCTCGAACCCTGGCCGTAGCGCAGCTTCAGGTATCCCGGCACCGAGTGTGTCTTGCACACGTAGTAGAACGGCATCATCACCATGCCCAGGAACAGCATGGCGGGAATTGCACCGACCCAATACCAGTGCGCGGCCAGAATGCCGTATTGATACGCCGAGCCAGCCCACCCCATCAGTTCAAGCGAGCCCAGGTTGGCGGAAACAAAGCTGAGCCCCGCGATCCACGCGGTCATCTCGCGCCCCGCCATAAAAAACTCTTCGCTCGTGTTCGCTTTTGACTTCAAATAGAAGCCGATCCAGATCACGATCACAAAGTAGATGGCGATCACGGCGAGGTCGAGAAAACTGAGATGAGCCAGCGAGGGTACGCCCGCTGCCACAGCCTTGGCAGCAAAAGCGGGCATCAATCCACCGGCTAATGTTTGCGTCAATCCGAACATTCAGTCGCCTTATCGAGGGTGATTTCGCCTGCGATTCCATCAGACGTTCGCCCCTAAGTAAATGGGTTTACTCTTGCGGTTGTCAAGTTGCAAAAACGACTTGCCCGCTCGACAAAACAGTGCGTGCAGCTCAACCTGAATTCGCGCTGAAGAAGAAGCCGACGTGAAAACGGGAAACGTTTTCCGCACGAAGTCTACCACAGTCATCAAACTTCAGACTCCTTGCAAATTGCCGGTTGGAACTGCGCATTTCAATCGTTTCCTCCGTCGATCTGCCATCGCATCTGTCTCTGCGTTTCGAGCCAATTCACCGCCGCTGCCGTCGATCAGCTGGCAAACAAGATCGACAATTTCTCGGCGCTCGCTTTCCGCGAATCTGGACCTGCCTTCGCACCCCTCACCCAGAGCCCCAATTGCGCTTCCCATCGCCAAAAGCCCCTTATGTGTTTCCCCCTTGTCAACCCCGCAATTCAGCGATACCTTGAGATATGGAACCCTCTTCCCCACGCAAAAGCTCGCCATTTACGGCCCTTTTCGCTACGCGTGCCCGCCACCACAAGTCCCTCCCATCTTCGATTCCCCATCTTCAGATTTAAGGAGTGTCGCCCATGAACAACTCAATTGATCCCACCAGTTGTACCGGCTTCTCCCGCCGATCCTTCTTCCGCTATGCGGCTGGCGCCTCCGCGCTGGCCACGATTCCCATCATTACTGAAGCCCATCTCGCCCTCGCACAACGGCCCCACTTTTCCGATCCCAACAAGGGAATCCACATCGACGCCAACGAGAATCCGCTCGGCCCCTGCGAGGCAGCGCGCCAGGCCATGATCGATATCATTCCCCGCGGCGGCCGCTATCTCATGCCCCTGCAGGAAGAATTCGAAGAGATCTTCGCCAAGCAGGAAGGCCTTGATCCCGCCTACGTCGCGGCCTATGCCGGCTCCAGCGAGCCGCTGCACTACACCGTTCTAACCTTCACCGGCAAGAGCAAGCCTCTGGTCACGGCCGATCCCGGATACGAAGCACCCACCTGGGCGGCACAGATTGCTGGTGCAGACGTCATCAAGGTGCCGCTTGCCGATCCCAAGGGCGCGGCCTCACACGACATCAAGGCCATGCTCGCCGCTTCGTCCACCCCCGGCGTCATCTATATCTGCAACCCCAATAACCCCACGGGCACCTGCACTCCGCGCTCCGACATTGAGTACGCCGTCGCCAACGCGCCCAAAGACACCATCCTGCTCATTGACGAGGCCTACATTCACCTCTGTGATGCACCGCGCTCGCTCGACTTTGTGAAGGAAGGCAAGAACGTCATCGTCCTGCGCACCTTCTCCAAGCTGTACGGCATGGCCGGAATCCGCATGGGCTTCGCCATCGGACGCCCCGACCTGCTCAAGCAGATTTCCATGCATGGTGGGTTCAACGCACTGCCCATCACCGCGCTCGCCGCGGCCAAAACCAGTCTGCTCCAAGCCAACCTGATCGCCGAGCGCAAGAAACTCATCGGCGATGTCCGCAACGACACACTCGCCTGGCTCAAGAGCGAAGGGCATGCGACCACCCCGTCCGAGAGCAACTGCTTCATGCTCGAGACCGGACGCCCCGGCAAAGAAGTCTTGGCTGCGATGGCCGCCAAAGATGTCTACATCGGCCGCATCTGGCCGGCATGGCCCACCCAGGTTCGCATCACCGTGGGCACCCACGACGAGATGCTCGCATTCCGAAAGGCGTTTAAGGAAGTCATGGCCAGTTCGACTGCCGGTCTTGAAGCACCCATGCTTCCCGGCCGCCTCGCCGACCACGCCTTCCCGCACATGTCCTAGCGCAGTTCGTAGTTGCCAGTTGTCAGACCCGGCCGATCCTCAAAGGATGGCCGGGTCTTTTGTTGCTCGATGCGCAGCGTTTAAGCTGTCTTGCGAGAAACACACCCCGCTTCACGGCGGAGCTTTTCATCTTTCCCACCACGACACAAACGCGAAGGCGATCCCAGCGTTCCTGGAGCCGTCCCATGCGTTCATCCCAAAAAGATCCGGCCACTCATCACTGAGTGGCCGGGCCCAACAACTATGAATTAAGAACGAGGGACTGTGAACTACGAACTGTTCACTGCCCACCGCTTCTAGAACATCAGCTTCAGCGCGAACTCCGCGTTCAACGGCTCGCCGGGACCAATTCCAGGGTTGCCCAGGTACGGTCCAAGCGTCGATCCGATCACGCCGCCTTCCCCAGCATCCGGGAAGCCAGCCGGCGCGTAATTCGTGCGGTTGAAGATGTTGAAGACGTTGGCGCTGAACTGCGCGCTCACCCTCTCCGTAATCTGCGTTGTCTTGAAGAGTGCCACGTCCACAGCGCTGTAGCCGGGGTTGTAGTTCTGACCGCGCCGCGTCGGCGAGTAGATGCATTGAACTGCAGGTGAAGAGTTGCAATCGACAAATGCAGTTGGGCTGAACCACTGCACTTCCCCTCCTTCAATCTTGCGCGATAAGCCCTGCTCCGGGTTCCGCGCCACCTGCACCGCACGGTCGGCGCCTTCGCCGTTGCCGCTCGGATTGCTCCCGGAGGTCACTGTGTAGGGGGTTCCACCGTGGAACGAGAAGCCCGAGTTCACTTCCCAGCCCTTCATCAGCCGCTCGGGTCCCTTCGCAGTCGGAATATGGTAGTCGAGATAGCCGGTAAAGGTGTTCCGCACATCGAAGTCCGAGTTCCCGTATTCGGCCGCTTCGTTGGTCGGGTCCTGCGGGACATACGGCAGCAGGCCGGTTTCATAGTCCAGAGCATGGCTCCAGGTGTACGCGATTTGCGAAGTAAGGTTGTGCCAACTCTGAATTCGCAGGCTGGTCTGCAGTGAGTTGTAGATCGAACCCAGATTGCTCTTCGCTTCGTCGATCACCGTGAAGTTGGGGAACTGGGAATAATACGGGCGAGTCAAATTCGGATTGTCGAGACCTGCTGTTCCCGGCTGGGCTGGATTGATGTCGAACAGGCCCATCAAATGCCTTCCCGCGGTTGCAACATATCCAACCTGGCCAATGATCGACGGCGTGAAGCTGTGCTGGATATTCAGGTCCCATGATTCGGTGTACGCCGGTCGAAAGTTCGGATCGAAGGTCGAGATCTTGACCGATCCCGCGCCCGCCAGAGCCTGCTGAAGCGTATCGAAGATGGGAGTTCCGGGCTCAATCACCGTGTTCGCAATGGCCGACGCCTGCGCCACCTCCTCTGATCCGGCAGGGTTCAGGCCCGGACCAAATACCGATATGTTCTGTGCTCCGTTGTTTTGCAGAACAGACTTCATATAGATCGAATCGTAGTAAATGCCAAAGCCCCCGCGCACGACCGTACTCGGAATAACTTCATACGAGAAGCCCACTCGAGGACTAAAGCCGGCCCAGAAGTTGTTCCACACACCTTGGTTCGGCTTCAGCACTCGAAGTCCGCCCGAAACATTCGGATCGAATACCGAGAGGTTCGCGAACTGGGAGTGAACCGGTCCTTCCCAGTCGTAACGAAGGCCTAAATCGACGCTGAGTTTGGGAGTGATCTTCCAGGAGTCCTCGCCGAAGAGCGAGAACGTATCCACGAAGACCTGCCGCTTGGGATCGCCAACCACATTTTCTGAATTGGTCGGATCGAAGCACCCGGCCAGGAAATCTGCTAGCAGGTAGACGTTCCCATCTTGTGGGAGCCCGCTGATCGTCCCAGCGCTGGGCGCCTTTGTGGCCAGTGCCGCGCAAGCCGTCGACGGTGTGCCCCCCTGGGACGCAGCCCAGGGCCCCTGCGTTCCGTCAAAGTAGATCGTGCCCCGCTCTCCGGTCTGATAGAAGTCGTCGACCTGTGCCTGACGGTACTCGCCGCCAATCTTTATCTGGTGCGCGCCCTTGGTCCATGCGAGCGTATCGTCCAGATGGCCCGTGATGTCGTTCCGGCCCGAGGGTGCGGTCACGCCGATTGGATCGAACCCGCTCCCGCCCGCCGTCAGCCCTACGCTCGCCGCCGTCGGTCCAATAATCAGGTGTGGCGAACCTGCGAGAGCCGGATCGGTGACCCCGGTATTCAATCCAAGCCCCACCGGATTGAAGTCCGTCTCAGCGTCGCCGAATACCTGGTTGAAGTAGCTCACGCCCGCCGATAGCTGGTTCGTAATCGAGGATGTCAGCACCCGGTTGTAGACAATCGAATAATTCTGTACGTGAATCGGAGCGTTTTCAAAATAAGGCGCCAGTGCCGACGACGTCGGAGCGGTCTGCGTTCCCTCGCCGGCAAACCAACTCGCCGCAATGTGGTCCTTGTCCGTGAGTTGCTCGTCCAGCTTGACGATGCTGTTGTAGCTATGGCCGGTCAGGTTGCCCGTCGCCGTGTAGTTCAAGGCGGAGGCAGGACCAGTCAGTGCGCCCGCGGGCCAAAGCGCCTTGTTGCTCCCGGCCCCATTCAGCAAATTCTTCGAAACCTGGTTCTCCGGCACTCCCCATGCATTCAATACTGTGAGCGCTTCGTTCTGGTACGCCAGTGAAGGCTCGGTTGCCTTGCTCTCTGCACCGATCAAAAAGCCCTGATGCTCGCCCGCGATAAAGAAGAATGTCTTGTCCTTCCAGATCGGGCCACCCAGCGAAAATCCAATATGCTGGTTGCGCGTCTCAGTGGTCGAGCCGGTAAAGGGGTTCGAATGCTGGAAGAATTCGTTGTGGTTGAAGTAATAACCCGTTCCATGCAGTTGGTTCGTTCCCGACTTGATCGTCAGGTTCGCTGTCCCGCCCGAGTTGCGCCCCAACTCCGTCGATCCCGCTGTTTCAAATGAAAAATTCTCAATCGCATCGATCGGAAGAATCACGCCGGCGATTGCCGACACACCGCCCTGGTTCACTGCCGGAATATTCCACCACAAATCGTTGTTGTCCGTGCCTTCGATCTGCCAGTTCACTGAGTTCGAGCGAGTGCCGTTTACGCTCGCGGCCCCGGCGCCCCCTCCCGTCGATAGCCCGGCAAATCCCGGCGTTTGAGACAGCATCTGTGTAAAGTCTCGTCCGCTGTTGGGAAGGTTCTGCACCACCTCTTCCGGCAGCGCGGTCGACTGCGTGTCCGTCACCGTGTCCAGTGCGAGCGAGTCTGCGGTCACCTCAACCGTTTCACCCGCCGACGCCACAACCATCTTGACCGGAAGTGCGTAGGTCGATGCGGCGCTCACCGGCACCTTATCCACTTTGATGCTCTTGAATCCCGTCGCGGTGATCGAGATGGTGTAGCTACCCAGGGGCATGTTCGAAAACGCGAATTCACCGGCGCTCGAACTGACGGTCTTGTACGCTATATTCGTACTCGTTTCCACCGCCGTGACTGAAGCGCCTGCCACCACTGCTCCCGTCGGGTCAGAGATCGTCCCGCTGATGCCGCCACGGAATGTCTGCGCAAATGCGCCCCTCTCGAACGTGAACAGCAGTGCGAGTACTACGAATGCAATCGCGAATACACTTCGATTCCGATGAAAAGCCATTGGCCTGTCCTCCAGGTGATGCATTTAGGTTGGTGTTTTTGCGCCCGTTCAGGCACCAAGTGCGTGTCAGCGAGCGGGCGCTCACAAACGCAGCTTTCAACTATTTTTTCTTTGGGAGCTCTACGAGGTTATTACAAAGAAGAAACTTATCCATTCCCCAAGGTACTAAGTTGGGCCATAAGGATTCAATAAGGAAACCGGAAATCGCCTCCCCTCGCTTAGAACAGGTTTGAGGACACTTCAAATCAATTCCCGTGCCCCTGAACCCGCAAGCCCGGGCCTCACGCCAATTCAGCCTTAACCTGTCGGCGCAGAGGCGCATTCCTGCTGTCGGACCCGCACGTAGAACTCGCCCGAATCGTGTCGAAGGCAAACATCCAGGCAGTTTGCGCAGTTGCTTCCTTTAGAGAACGCTTCCGCCACGATTTCAGACTCTGGGACCGTCATTGTGCATGGCCTCGGCAACGACGACTTGATCACTCCCGCAATCATGTTCGCGATCTCCTTCGTCGCGTCCAGAGCGTCCGCCTCGACAACTGAA
>Ga0182015_10002034_pt1 | contig 25301 bp, 20 predicted proteins | sample 712P3MmetaG_FD_120478 | JGI IMG/M metagenome (GOLD analysis project Ga0182015, IMG submission 120478) | Permafrost microbial communities from Stordalen Mire, Sweden - 712P3M metaG | ecosystem: Environmental > Terrestrial > Soil > Wetlands > Permafrost | place: Sweden: Stordalen | collected...
CCGCTGTTCCCGGACATCCATCGTCTTCCAAGCCATCGCTTTCATCACCCCGGCGCGCTTCGCGCGCCGGGAGTGTAAAGGATGTCTAGGGACACTTTGTAAAGGATGTCATGAGACTGAACATGCTCGCGAAGGGTGGGGTTCGCAGCTAGTGCTTGGTTGTGGTTGTCAGAGCGGCTGCTTTTTCCGTTAGCAGTTTCTGAACGATCGGATGGTGTGCCGCTGCGATGGACTTATCAGCCGATGCACCGAAAAGTTCGGGATGTAGATAGAGTCCCCGATCCGCCTGGGCTTTTGGCAATTCCACCGGAATGCGATGGGCATTAGCCCACGCGTCTTGCCGGATGCCGGTGACCTGCCATGAGACTTCGACGTTAGGCTTGTCGGTCTTGATGGTGAACTGGTGATTGGCTACCTTGCTGGCGATGATAGCCTGCGAGAATTGGCCGATGACTGTCAGTTGGTAACGAAAGTCGCGGTTGAGCGCTTCGAACCAATCGGGCAGTTGGACCACGGCATTGCCATCCGCGTCCGTCGTGGCGTTGCCGTTGTAGATGTTCATCATGTCCGGCGATTCAACAAAGGAGTGATAGAGGTACTTGTTGGCAGGATCGATCGGGTCATCGATCTTGAAGGACCCAGCGGCTTTGGAAAGGTTTCCGTCGACGTCGACATTGCCAAGGAAAAACGCGGCATAGCTTCCGCTCGCCTGGTTCTCGGCAAACAGAGCGTCGCCAGTCGAGGTATTGTAGAATCCGCCGCCGACGCCGCCGGGGCTCTCGGCTTGACCGTACACGCCGTAACCGCTTGTGCTGTTATTGTTAATTCCTGCCACGCCCGAGTTTTCACTAGCCGATATTCCAAGCACTCCGTCGACTCCGGACGACGGTACCGTCCCATAAACTCCATAGCCGGAGCTCGCCGTTCCATACACTCCATAGGTTCCGCCACTTCCGGAGACGCCGGTGGCACCATAGCCGACCACCCCGTTGCTGCCAGTGCTGTTTCCCGCATTGCCGTAGACTGCGATGCTGCCGGCAACGGTCGCGTAGCCCGCCACGCCGGTCGCGCCGACGGCTATTACCCCGTTACTGCCGGTACTGGAACCCGCATTGGCGTACACCCCGGTACCGCCAGAACTAGAGGAGGTAGCCGTGATCGATCCAGCGCTGAAACTGCCTGTGCCGTCACGCTTGACGATGGCATTGGCCGTATCTGCGCTGGTCGGAGCCGTGTTCCAATTTAGAGCCAGTGTGCCGCTGCCCAAGACAGGCGATCCACTGACGGTAAAGTCGGAACTCGGTGCGCTAAGCGCCACGCTGCTGACCGTCCCGGCGCCGGGAAACTTCTGTCCGGAGGCGAAGCTGATCTCCCCGTTGCCCGCAATCTTCAGTCCCGTTTCCGCTGGCGTTGCGGTTCTGGAGGAGTAAAGCAGGTTCAAGGTTCCGCTGGGAGCGGCTGTGTCGTTCCCCGCTGGCTCGGCTTGCCAGCGGAAGTTCTGGCTGACCGCGGATCTCGTCCCTTTGTTGTAAGAAGATGCTGCGAAGCTCAGAGGCTGCGAATTCTTGCCTGTGGTGGCTGTCGCCGCGCCGGTCGCGGGCAGGCTCAAGTTACCGCGTGCGGTCACAGCGCCATTTACATCCAGAGTTGAAGCTGGCGCCGTGGAATTGACGCCGACTTTTGCGGTGCTCCCGGTGCCGCTCTGAAACAGAGCTGAGTTGCCTAGGGCGCCGGCGTTGCTTGTCCAGAGCGCAATAAAGTCCGTCTTTCCTGTGCCGGTTACTGCGGGCGTAACGCCATTATTTGCGCTGTTCGCGCTCCCATCGTTCGAAGAACCGGCCACCGCCGGCGGCGCGGCCAGCATGAATGCGGATGGTGGCAATCCGCCGATAGTTTCTGCATCCGCTGCCTTCAACGCGTATGGAACGCTCAATAGCAATACGCGCGGCTGTTCTTGGCCACTATTGATGGCCACGCCCAGCCAGCGGGCTTCGCCAGAAGTAAAGAGATCGAGCGGTAAGCCATCCGGCTTCGTTGCTCCCAGTTGAACCGTGTAATTGCCTTTGGTGTCGGCCTGGAGGTTTTGGGTTTCCAGCCACAGCGGAGATCCGCCGGACTCTTCGCTGTAGATCGCGAAGGTCGCGCCTGCCACGCCGGTGATGACTTTTCCGCCATCCATCGCTTTGCCGGAGAAATTCACCAGTCGCGGCACAACGGCAAAGGATTGAGAGGAACGGGCTGATTGAGCGGCTGCCAGCGAGCTAAACAAAACCGCCAGGCAGAGCAAGAACAAACGTCGAGCGGTGGTCATAACATCCTCCTGTATCGCGCTGAATTTTCGAGAGCCCCAGGGAACCACGGGAGGGGGAAAATTCCCGTCTCTACTGAGGAAATCGGAAACAGGGGGCAAAAGACGACAAGGCAGACAGAAAAACTTTGGGCGGGTACTAATCAGGTAGGGGGAGCCGCTTGTCGGAACCTTCGAGGCCGTCCGAACGGCCGACATACAGCTTAATCTGTGTTTTCCGCTGCGCTAGCCCGCTCCTTGGCATGGGCGACCAGGGGAGCGAAGCGGGGATCGCCGTGGAGTGAATCAAACAAAGCGTCTTTTTCGATTCGCGAATCCATTAGAGGCGGCAACCCGTGGTCAATCGCATCACGCAGTAGCGAGAGGGCCTCGGCTGTTCGCCCATCACGCGCGAGAAGAGTTGCCAAATCGTATTTCGTAACGGCTGTTTCAGGCTGGTTCGGTCCGAGGACGCGTCTTTCAGTATCCAGCACCTGAAGAAGTAGCTTCTTGGCATCGTCGGTTCGGCCTAGATCACGCTGAAACTCGGCGAGGTTGACCATGGCATTGATCGTTGAGAGATTCTCCGGGCCAAAGACTCGGAGGTGAATCTCCAAGGCTTCCTGTTGCAATTTCTCCGCCTCGGCCGGTCGGCCGTCTTCTGCCAGCAGGATTGCTAAATTGTCCATTGTCACCAGTGTGTAATGAGCTTCCGACCCCATGATGCGCTTTTGTTTCTCAAGCACCTCTTGGTTCAATTTCACTCCTTCGGCGCAGTCTTTCTTCCCCTCGCAAAGTGTGTAACCCAGCTCACTCATCGTTGCCAGCGTGTCTGGATGGTCGACACCGAGCGCCCCCCGTTGCATGTCGAGCAACGTGCGTTCCACACTCTCCGCCTCAGCCAGATGACCCTGCTGAAGTAATGCCCATGCCAGATCATGCATGGTATTCATCTTTTCCCGGTTCTCTCGCTGACCAGCAGAGAGCTTCACGTTAATACCGCGCTCGAAGAGCGATTGCGCTCGAGCGTAGAACCCCTGATACATGTAGGCCCTGCCAATAACATGCATCATGCTCACCTGAAGTTCCGGGTCCCTCGAGAGCCCTGCTTCGATATCGCTGGCTGCTTTGTCAAGGAGTTCCTTTGCCGTTATCGTGCCGAGTCTCTCATTTGGATCTGAGGCCTTGAAAATTCCAGTCAGGAACTCTGCAATGCGGTCTGCACGGTCGCGCTCGCGGAATGCCGAATCACGCTGCGCCCGCGCAGTGCGCGCCTGGATCAATGTACCCGCGACTCCCGCCGCCACCGCGATCAGCGCCAGCGCAGCGAGTGCGACCGGCGCTCGGTTGCGGCGTATAAACTTTCGAGCACGATAGGCGAATGTGTCCGAGCGGGCGCTGATGGGCTCGTGTTTGAGATAACACTGAAGATCACCGGCGAAGGCGCTTACGGAACCGTAGCGCTCCGCAGGGACCTTTTTCAGAGCCTTGGCAATGATCGTGTCCAGGTCTTCACGAAGCCGGTGGCGAAGCTTTTCGGGTGTTGTGGCGCGTTTTTCCGCCAGCGCCTTGCCATCAGCCAATGAAATGACCTCTGATGCATGCGGTGGCTCCGTGTCCACGATGGCCTTGACTAATTCCGCTGGAGAGTGTGGACCGGGACCCGCCGGATGCTGGCCCGTTAGGAGTAGGTACAGCAGCAGGCCTAATGCGTAAACGTCGGTTGCAGTCGTGATTGCGCCGCCAGTGACTTGTTCCGGGGCGGCGAATAAAGGCGTCAGAGCCCCGCCTCCTTCCGCTGTCAGCGAGGTAGCGGACGGAGTCCTATCATGGGCCAGTAGCTTGGCAATTCCAAAGTCCAGCAGCTTCACTTGCCCGTCGTTTCTGACCAGCACGTTCGATGGCTTGATGTCACGATGCACGATCAGATTGGCGTGAGCATGGGCTACGGCATCCAGCACATCGAGAAAAAGCCGAATGCGTGCTTGCAGATCCAGCATGCGATGGTCGCAGTACTCATCGATCTGCTCGCCCTCGACATATTCCAGAACGAGATACGGTTGTCCAGTCGGAGAAACACCCGCATCCACCAGCTCTGCGATATGCTCGTGGGTAAGCCGCCCAAGGATGCTGCCCTCGCGTTGGAATCGTTCTTCGCCCCCGCGGCCGGCCAGAGCAACACTTAGGAACTTCACCGCCACTCGACGCTCAAAACGTCCGTCATTGCGCCCGGCCAACCACACGCTTCCCATTCCCCCCTGTCCGATCTGGGAGATCAGAGTGTACGGCCCGAGTGTCTGGCCTGCGAGTCCCGCCGAGTTCGGTAATCCGAACCGTCCCTTCTCGAGAAAACCCTCTTGTACGAGCACCCGGTGTTCGTCGAGGAGTTCCGTCAACTGCGCGACCAATGTGGGGTTTTGCTGGCCAAGCGAGCGCAGCCACGCTGCACGCTCATCCTCAGACATTGCAAGGGCCTTATCTAGGTATGGACTTACAACCGGCCACTCATCGGGACTCAGTGTGGGCATAAAATCCTCAGAGCGATAAATCCGCGGTGATTTTTCGATGAAGATAAATGCGCGCCTTCTCCCAGTTCCGCTGTACCGTACGTTCCGACACGTTCCGCATGACCGCAATTTCTCCGAACGAAAATCCACAAAAGAATTTCAAGTCGACAACCTCGGCCAGAACAGGCTCCACTCGGCCAAGTTCGTCCAACACCTCGCCGATCCGGGCTAGTTCCGAGTGATCTACTGCATTCTCCATAGTGTCTGTATCGAGCGAAGTTAACTCGAAAAGCCCCCCGCGTTTCTGGGCGTGCCGTTCTCGCGCATGATCAATGATCAACCCCCGCATCACTCGTGCCGCGTATCCCATGAATCGCGCCCGGTCGGGGAAAGACGGTCCCTCTCGTGCCGCCATGTCCAGGTACGCTTCGTGCAATAGGGTTGTGGCGCTTAGGCTGACGTCGGCGCCCGGCCGCGCAAGTTCGCGCTTGGCCAATTGGTGCAACCCCGTGTAAAGAGCACTGAAAAGCGAGTCAGCAGCAACCGCGTCGCCTTGATCGGCGGCATCTATAAGCCGCGGAATTGTGGGATCCAGCCTCATCCTCAATCGCGCGCAAGCGTCTCGTATTCGGACCGATTAGTCAAGACGATTTTCCCGCCAGCGTCACACATGCGAACAACATCTTTGCCGCGAGTCCCAGGACGGCGACGAGGAATATGCGTCGGAGCAAAACCCCGCTGATTCGCGTTGTGGCGAACCCACCAATCAAGGCACCTAGGGACATCGTCACGCCGAGAATGATCCCGAGCTTGTAATCGACGACACCTTGCGATGCGAATATAACCGTTGCGACAGCCGACGAGAAGATGTTGATGACTTTTGTCGTCGCCACGGATTGAAGGAAAGTCAGCCCAAACAAAAAGACAAAGACAGCGGTCAGCATCGTGACGTATCCGCCGCTGAAGAATCCGCCGTAGACCGCAAGGATGAACGTCGCAATATACCCCAGTGCTCGTCTGCTGTTCGACACCGTGTGTTCACTTTGGCCGCTATCTCTTCGTATCAGCGAGAAGACTGCGACCGCAAGCATCGCAATTGCAATTGTCAGTTGGAGTGCCCGCACTGGGATACGAAGTAACAGGAGAGCACCTATCGCTGAACCAACCAAAGTCAGAACGATCGACACCGGCAGAAGGCGACGTTCAATGACGCCTTTTCGGGCAAACGGCAGCGACCCGCCCGCACTCATGACGCTAGATGGCATCCGAGTTCCGCAGAAGCATAGTAGGCAATGAACAGCACGTCCGATGCGGGCAGGTATGGCGGTCCGTCGCGCCGCGCTGGAAACCAAACTCCTTCGGATTATTATTTGCGAATGCGAAGGGCCAACCGATTACCAGTTGCTATGTGCGCCGTGATGTGTTGCATCCGGTCAGAGAGCGATTGGGCATCAAGCGCGGAGCCTTCCATGCCTTCCGACATGGTTTAGGAACCGCATTGATGCAAGCGGGAGCAAATGCGCGCGTCGTGCAGCAACAGCTCGGTCATGCCGACCTGCGAATGCTGGCACGGTACGCACACGTCGTTCCGCAAGACCAAAGAGCAGCAGTAGAACGCACAACGGATTTGTTTTTGCGGCGTTCTGCGGCGAACTCGGACGGCAAGTCGTTGAGAATAAATTAGGTGGTTGGCGTCCCCGACGGGATTTGAACCCGTGTTACCGCCGTGAAAGCGGGATGGCTAAAGGTAACTCTAACAAACTATAGGAACACGGACGCACTGGATGGCGTTCTAGGAGCAGCAAGAAACACCTTATTGTGTCCCCGATGTGTCCCCGGCAGATCTGCCGCCTGTACCGGTTGGGGTGGAGACCCACAGCCAGTAGCGATGCGTGTACGCTGGTGGTCAGATTGGACCGCGGCTACCGCCTCGCCGTTCGCTGATGCGAAGCGAAAAGATAGAATCGAAGTCATGCTGATTCATCAAGACCGTCTGTTTCCTGCCGAAGCCAGTACACGAAAGATAGCCAAGACACTCTATGAGCATGTGCGGACGTTGCCCATCATCAGCCCGCACGGGCACACGCAGGCGGCTTGGTTTGCAAGGAACGAGCCTTTCCCAGATCCGGCCAAGCTCTTCGTGCAGCCCGACCACTACATCTATCGAATGCTCTACAGCCAGGGAGTCTCTTTTGAGGATCTCGAGATTGGGCAGCCGACGCTGAAGGATGCGCGGAAAGTCTGGCGCATATTCGCCAGCCATTACCATCTGTTCCGCGGAACGCCGACGCGCCTGTGGCTAGACTTTGCCTTCCAAGAGCTTTTCGGGATTGAAGAACGGCTGTCGGAAACAACTGCTGATTTCTACTTCGATTCGATCTCGGAAAAGTTGCAGACACCGGAGTTCCTGCCGCGCGCTCTTTACCAGCGTTTTAATTTGGAAGTGCTGGCGACGACTGATTCTCCGCTCGATTCGCTGGCCGATCACAAGGCCATCCGGGAATCGAACTGGAAAGCAAGGATTCTGCCGACCTTTCGGCCCGACCCGGTTGTCGATCCTGATTTTGCGGGATTTGTCGAAAATGTCGCAAAGCTAGGCGAGAAGACCGGGGAAGACACCTCGACGTGGGCGGGCTATCTCGACGCGTTGCGAAAAACGCGCGGCCACTTTCGCCAACTCGGCTGCACGGCAACCGACCACGGGCATCCCACCGCACGAACCGCCAATCTTCCCCAAGCAGAGGCTGAAGATCTCTTTCGTCGAGTGCTCGCCGGCAACCGGGATGCCCAGCAACAGGAGCTCTTCCGCGCCCAAATGCTCACCGAAATGGCGCGGATGAGTCTTGAAGACGGACTGGTCATGCAGATTCACCCTGGCAGCGCACGCAACCACAATCGCAAACTCTATGAGCGCTACGGCCGCGACGTGGGTGCGGACATCCCCACGCCGACGAATTATGTGGACGCGCTTCGCCCGCTGCTCAACCAGTTCGGCAATGAGCGCAACCTGACGATCATTCTTTTCACGCTGGACGAGTCGACCTACAGCCGGGAACTGGCGCCGCTGGCCGGGCACTACCCCTGCCTGCGGCTGGGCCCCCCGTGGTGGTTTCACGACAGTCCGGAGGGGATGATCCGTTTCCGCAAGCGTGTGACGGAGACAGCGGGCTTCTACAATACGGTGGGGTTCAACGACGATACTCGGGCCTTCCTTTCTATTCCGGCGCGGCACGATGCGGCACGGCGCATGGATTGCTCCTTTCTGGCCAAGCTGGTCGTCGAGCACGAGCTGGAGGAAGAAGAAGCTCTAGAAGTGGCCCACGACCTCGCCTACAGGTTAGTGAAACGCGCATATAAGTTGTAGCGAACGCGACATGACGGATAGCACAGATCTCGACACCCGAACGGAAAGTGGCACATCTCCCAGCTCATCTTCCGGCACGCGGCTTGGACGCGTGCGCTGGACGATCTGCGCCATGCTATTCGCCGCCACGTCGATCAATTACATGGACCGGCAGGTCATCGCGATCCTTAAGCCCACTCTCCAGCACAGCATTGGCTTGACGGAGGTGGGGTACGGTTACATTGTGGATGCATTTCAGGTTGCCTACGCGCTTGGCTTGCTGGCCGCCGGGCGGCTGATCGACAGGCTCGGCACCCGCATCGGCTACATGCTGGTGATGGCCGTCTGGAGCCTTTCCGCAATGGGCCACGCGCTGGCCGGCACTGCGCTGGAGTTTGGCTTTGCGCGCTTCTTCCTCGGACTCGGCGAATCCGGCAACTTCCCCGCCGCGATTAAAACGGTGGCCGAGTGGTTCCCGCAAAACGAACGTTCCTTGGCTACGGGCATTTTCAACTCGGGAGCAAACGTCGGTGCGATTCTGGCTCCGATCATCGTGCCTTGGGTGACGCTGCGCTACGGCTGGCATGCGGCTTTTCTGACTACTGGCTTCTTCAGCGCGCTCTGGATTGTTTGGTGGTTCCGCAATTACCGCAAGCCCTCCGACCACCTTACTCTTACCAGCGCCGAACTGCGGCACCTCTACCCGGAGTCGGCGATGGAGACGGGCTCCACCCTGCCGTGGCGTCGGCTGCTGGGCTACCGCCAAACCTGGGCGTTTTCCATCGCGAAGTTCCTTACGGATCCAATCTGGTGGTTCTATCTGTTTTGGCTGCCGTCCTACTTTAGTTCGAAATTTAATCTGAACCTTTCGCACCTTGGGCTGCCGCTCATCGTTGTCTACAACGTTTCGGCGGTTGGAAGCATTGGCGGCGGTTGGCTGCCCGCGCCCTTTCGTCGCCTGGGACTCTCGTCGAACTATGCGCGCCTTGCGGCAATGCTCTTCTGCGCTTGCCTGGTCGTTCCCATTTTTGCTGTCACGAGCCTCAAGTCGGAGTGGGCTGCCATCGCGCTGCTCAGCGTTGCGGCGGGCGCACACCAGGGTTGGTCGGCCAATCTCTTCACCACATCGTCGGACATGTTTCCGCACAGCGCAGTGGGCACGGTGGTTGGCATCGGCGGCATGGCCGGATCGGTTGGCGGCGCGCTTTTTGCTTTCTTCGCAGGACACATCTTGCAACTGACGCATAGTTATGCCATCCTCTTCGCCATCGCGGCGAGCGCGTATCTGCTGGCTCTGCTCATTTTGCATCTGCTTGCTCCTGGATTGAAGAAAGTGGAATTCACCGCATGAGCCTTTACTGCGGCACGGGCAGTATCGAAGCCGATCTGTTCCCGCAGTTGAAAGATCTGCTATCGGAAAGCCTGGCGAAACTCGGGCAACGGAACCGCGTGCTCGCCGTGCCGCCTGACCAAAGCCGCCTGCATTCCCGCGCCGGCGAGCTGACGCGCTATGCGTGGGAATACTACGGCGATCGGATGCAGGCGGTTTTGCCGGCGCTCGGCACACACACCGCCATGCAGCCCGGGCAGATCGCGCGAATGTTTGGAGCCATGCTGCAAGATCTTTTCCGCGTCCACAACTGGCGAAGCGACGTCGAGACCCTTGGCGAGGTCCCGGCGGAGTTCATCCACGAGCAATCGGAAGGCAAACTGAACTACCCGTGGCCGGCACAGGTGAACCGGCTCATTGCACATGGTGGCTTCGACCTCATCCTCTCCATCGGCCAGGTCGTTCCCCATGAAGTGATCGGCATGGCCAATTACAACAAGAATATCCTCGTTGGCACCGAAGGCCGCGACGGAATCAATCGCAGCCATTATCTGGGCGCGGTATATGGCATGGAGCGCATCATGGGCCGCGCTGAAAACCCCGTGCGCAATGTTCTAAATTATGCCTCCGATCATTTTCTGCGGCATCTGCCGATCGTCTACGTGCTCACCGTTGTCGGGCGGATGGCGGACGGACGGCTAGCTCTGCGCGGCCTTTTCATCGGCGATGATGTCGAGTGCTTCTACCGCGCCGCCGAACTGAGCTTACAAGTGAACTTTGAAACCCTGGACACGCCCATCCGGAAGGCCGTCGTTTATCTCGATCCGCATGAGTTTCACAGCACCTGGCTGGGCAATAAGGCTGTTTACCGCACCCGCATGGCATTGGCCGACGGCGCCGAGCTGATCATCCTGGCGCCGGGCGTAAAAGAATTTGGCGAAGACAAGACGATCGACACGCTGATCCGCAAATACGGCTATCGTGGAACTCCGGCAACGCTCGAAGCCGTGAGGGCAAATGCGGATCTCGCCGGCGATCTGGGCGCGGCTGCGCACCTCATCCACGGTTCCTCCGAAGCACGCTTCACGATCCGGTGGTGCCCCGGGCTTCTCGGCAAAGAAGAAGTTGAGGCTTTGAGTATGGCGATCTGAAGGCAATGGTCGCGCGCTACGATCCGCGGAAACTCCGCCACTGCATCAACCACATTGCAGGGGAAGATGTGTTCCTTATTGCAAATCCAGGGTTAGGGCTTTGGGCCTGGCGAGGCAAATTACTAAGTGAGGCAGGGAGTGGGAAATAGCGGTCTAAAGCTCAGCAAGTATTCCATCGGCACGGGAGACCGGTTCGCGCACCAAGCCAAAGCGCAGTTGCAGGCCTGCGTGCAGGCTCTGCCGAACGGCGTCGAAGTGATTCCGGTGTGGAACAAGTCGAACCGCGAGCACACGATCATTGGCTCCGAGCCCTCCTCAGTACGGCGGGCGGCCGATGCGGCCGTGCGTGCGCTGCATTGGGACAAGCCGTACTATTGCGATGCCGACCACGTTACGCTGCTGACGGTCGACCGCTTCCTTTCGTCGTGCGATTTCTACACCATCGACGTGGCCGATTCAATCGGCCAACCGGCGCCGGCAACCGACATTGAAAGCTTCGTGAAGCGACACCCGGACTTGCTGGGACGCGTCCAACTGGAAGGGGCAGACGACGCTTTCGAAATCACACACGAGCATCTGAAGCAAACCGCGCAGAACTTTCTCGCTGCCGTGAAGAAGGCAGGGGAAGTCTACCGCAGAATCGAGAACGCCAAAGGCGCTGGCAACTTCGTCCCCGAGGTCTCCATGGACGAGACCGACTGCGCGCAGAGCCCGGTAGAGCTGCTGATCATCCTGGCGGCTATCGCGGACGAAGGCATTCCCATCCAGACCATCGCTCCCAAGTTCAGCGGTCGCTTCAACAAGGGCGTGGACTATGTTGGCGACGTGGCGCAATTCGAGCGAGAGATGGCGCTCGACGTCGCGGCCATCACCTACGCGGTCCGGCAATATGGCCTGCCTGAAAATCTCAAGCTGAGCGTGCACTCCGGCAGCGACAAGTTTTCGATCTACCCCGCCATGCACGCCACGATGAAGCGATTCAACTCCGGGTTGCACCTCAAGACCGCCGGAACCTCATGGCTCGAAGAACTCATCGGCCTGGCAGAAGGCGGTGGCGACGGTCTGGCGCTGGCGAAGAAGATTTACTCCGAAGCCTTCGCACATCGCGATGAACTTTGCGCGCCTTACGCCACAGTGATCGACATTGAACCGGCAAAGCTTCCGTCCCCCGGCGAAGTTCTCGACTGGTCTTCCGAGCAATACACTTCCGCGTTGCGCCACGTTCCCGGAGCAGCGTCCTACAACAGCAGCTTTCGCCAGGTGCTGCATGTTGGCTTCAAAATCGCAGCGAAGATGGGGAGCCGCTATCTGGACCTGGTCGAACTCAATGAAGCTGTGATTGCGAAGAACGTGACAGAGAACCTTTACGGCCGCCACATCGCCCCGGTCTTTCTGGGGCGAACAGGTTCGGGACGACACTCTGTGGGACGCAACGCATGATCCTGGTATTGATGGGGGTGACCGGCGTCGGGAAGCCGACCATTGGCACGTTGCTCTCCGCTCGTACGGGATGGAAGTTCGAAGATGCCGACGATTATCACTCCGAGGAAAACCGCCGGAAGATGGCCGCGGGCATCCCACTCACTGACGCCGACCGCGGCGCGTGGCTTGATGCGCTGCATGAGCGCAAGCCCAAATCTGGCAGTGCCGATGAGGGTTACTCGCCCCCATGAGGGCGCCGTGATTTTCGAATATCTGCACATATTCGATGTCTGGGCGCGCCCCAAGCTCTTCAAACTGCCGCGCCCACTCATCGACCACGCAGCGCAGCCCAGGTAGCTGCATGCCGGAGATAGTCAAGTCATGCCGTGGAGAAAAGCAAAGGACGCGACAAACGCCAGATTCACTGCGCGCGATCATTAGCCCATCTCGATCGAGCTGGTGCTGCGGAGTTTCCGCAAGCAGAGCCGGGAAGTCATTCTCGAAGACGAACGGTCGCTTTGTAATCGGGATTGCTTGCGCCTGCCGCTCGCGCATTCCCAGGACACATGTAACAGGTTGGGTCGTATGTGGGTGGTGTGTCGGCGACGGATTTCTCAACCTGTCCCAGCCGGGGACGCTCAGTGCGGTTCGGCGACACCAGGATCCATTCCCGCGTAAGCGGGTTGAGACGACGGTGAGGATTTTCCTTGAGGTCAAACCCCAAGCCAGACCTCCCCACCCCACGCATGATGCCACACTGGTCCACGTCTCAAGCTTCCACCTCGCCAACGCCGTCGGCGGCAGGCGTTACCAATATTTGGGGCGAAAGGCCAGTTGCCTTCTCATACGCAACCGACACCGAGTGTTCAAACTCTGCGGCAGCGTCAAGTTTCACGACGTTCACCGTGCATCCGCCGAAACCACCGCCCGTCATCCGAGCTCCGTACACGCCCTCTTGCTTTTCCGCAAGTTCAACCATCAAGTCCAACTCAGGGCAACTAACCTCGTAGTCATCGCGAAGACTGCGGTGCGATTCTTTCATGAGCCGCCCAAAAGTCGCGAATTCTCCGTCTTGTGGCGCCACTGCCGCGGCAGACACGCGCCCATTTTCAAGAACCACGTGACGACATCGTTTGCGGATCGTTTCGGGTAAGTTGTGGCCGTGACGCTCTAATTCTTCTGCAGTCACGTCGCGCAGAGCACGGATGCTAGGAAGCGGACGGGAAAGCAGGCGTACACCCTCTTCACACTGCGTCCGTCTGGAGTTGTACTCACCACTGGCATGCCGATGCTTGACCATAGTGTTACACGTGACGAGGCTGACGTTGGGCGGTAGTGGAAGCAACCGGTAATCCAGCGATCGGCAGTCCAAGAACACCGCCCGCCCGGCTTGGGCGCAGCAGGTGACGAATTGGTCCATGATGCCGACTCGCGCACCGACGAACTCATTCTCAGCGCTGCGACATAACTTGGCTAGTTCGACACGATCGGTTACCAGTCCGGAATTATCGAGCAGCGCCAAAGCCGTTGCTACTTCAATCGCAGCCGATGAACTCAGTCCCGCGCCGATCGGGACATCCCTGCGAATCAAAAGATTCGCGCCTTGCAGGCGGCATCCCGCCCGGACCAGGATCACAGCCACCCCCTGGACGTAATCGCTCCAATGATTCCGGGCGCGCGGGGCCGTCGCTTCCAGATCAACTTCGGCGGTGTCGGCAAAATTGATGGAACGAACAAGCAGCTTCCTATCAACCCTGGGAGCAATCGCAACCCAAACGCCCAGGTCGATAGCTACAGGCATGACAAAACCATCGTTGTAGTCCGTGTGCTCTCCGATCAGGTTGACGCGCCCTGGTGCGCGATATACCCGCGCCGGTTCACCTTAGAGTTCGCGAAAACCATTTCGCAGCGCAGATGCGATCGTCCTGTCCACGGCGCTTAGTTCCATAGTGTAAAACGTACTTATTTAGTGCTGAGTCTTTGCTGGAGGGTCGCGGTCTTCGAGCTTGGAGCCATGCGACACCCCACGTCGCCCGAGCAAGAACATGACCAGCCCGAAAACGAGCAGTACTATACCCCATACCAGGTTCACGTTGATTCCCATCGACCTCTGGTAAATGGCGGCGTTGCTCACCAGGCCATAGCCGGCAAGCAAAACTCCCAATATCGTAAACAGGGCGCCGATAGGCAAGCGAATGTCGAGTCCCAATCCAGGCTCCTTTACCGAAAGATGAGGTTCAGTACCAGTGCAAATGCGATTACGCCAGCTCCCAGCGCTAGAGGCCGTTTATACCACGCCAGGTGTTCTTCGCTTGGACGTTCTGTCAGGGAATAGACCAAGCCGGCCAATTCTCCTTCCGGCCGCGGACGCGTCGCCAGGCTGATAACGATGGTCATAACAAAGCAGGTCGTCCACGCCCAGATCGCGGTCCAGAAGTTCTGTGCCATCTCGCTGGGATAAAGATGCAGCACACTACCCAACCACGCACCCTTGATCCCGGGCACGGCGCCAGAAGGCAACGTCAGACCATGATGCAAGGCCGCGGCGGCAGTGCCCGAAATCAGTCCAAAGAACGCACCATGCCCCGTCGCGCGCTTCCAGAACATGCCCAGCAGGAAGGTCGCGAATAGCGGAGCGTTTACGAATGCGAACACCAGTTGCAACATGTCCATGATGTTGTTGAAGCGTGTGGCGGCATACGCGGCTGCGATGGAGAGTGCAATGCCGAGAATTGTAGCGAGCCGTCCAATCGCCAGGTAGTGCTGGTCGCTGGCCTTTGGGCGAATGTAGGACTGGTAAATATCGTAAGTCCAGACGGTATTGAATGCAGTCACGTTGCCCGCCATTCCCGACATGAAGCTGGCGAGCAGTGCCGTTACACCCAGGCCGAGCAGTCCCGTCGGAAAATACTGGAGCAGCATGTTAGGTATTGTCAGGTCGTAGTCAAGAACGGGATGTCCATTTTCGTCGAGCTTGGGCCGGCCCGTGTTCTCGTCGATCTTGGGCGGGATTAGTCCTCGCCCCAAGTATCGGTGTTGTAGCGGGTTCGAGGATGACACGACGGCGGCGGGAGTCTCAGCCGGCACGGCGATCGCAATCAGTCCGGGCAGAATCACCAGAAACGGAAACAACATTTTAGGAACAGCGGCGATCAGCGGAGTGCGCCGCGCCGCATTCATCGAATCGGCTGCCATGGCCCGCTGCACGACCAGAAAGTCAGTACACCAGTATCCGAATGACAGCACGAAGCCCAAACCCATTACCAGGCCGAACCACTCAACGCCCATGGGGTTTGTTTGCGGACTGCCCATGCCTACCCAGGAGTGGGTGTAAGTAGCGGGGACTCTTTTGGTGAGCTCATGCCATCCGCCCACATTCTTCAGCCCTAACCAAACCAGCGGAGAAAAACCAGCCACAATCAGGAAGAACTGCAAAACCTCGTTATAGATTGCGCTGGAAAGGCCGCCCAAGAGGATGTATGCGAGGACGATCAGCGCCGAAAAAGCAATGCTTACATGGAAAATCCATTGCGGGGAAACCGATAAGCGCTGAAAAGGCGCATCCAGAATGTGCAAAGTCTGGATGAGCCGCGCCATCGCGTACATGGAAATGCCCGAGGAGAACACCGTCATCGTGGCGAAGGAGATGGCATTCAGCCCGCGCGTTTTCTCGTCGAAGCGCAGACGAAGATATTCGGGCACCGAGCGGGCCCGCGAGCCGTAGTAGAAGGGCATCATGAAGATCCCGACAAAGACCATAGCTGGGATCGCCCCGATCCAATAAAAATGGCTGGTCGCGATGCCGTATTTTGCGCCCGAGGCGGCCATCCCGATCACTTCCTGCGCGCCCAGGTTGGCCGACAGGAATGCCAGCCCGCAAATCCAGGCTGGAATGGCTCGGCCCGCCAGGAAAAAATCTGTGCTGGTCTTCACCCCGCGCTTGAGCACGAATCCAATGCCCAGCACGAAGGCAAAATACACCAGCATGATGATCCAATCGATAATGGTCAGGTTCACAGGTCGAGGTCCTCAAGATTGCCGCAATTCACGCAGTTCCCTCGCCTTGTGACGGCGGACGAGGAGCCGTTCTTGACAAAGCATTAGTGCGGGACGATTCCCATGCCTTCCATGACCGACAGGATCCGATTAGCCGGGATGTCTTCTAACTTCTCCACCAATCCGCTGGGCCATCGGATTTCCAATACGTCAATTTTCGTCGCCGAGCCGAGGCCGAAATGCAGTCGGAAATCACTTTGCGAGATGTAGCCACCGCCGCTGCGGACCTCTTGCAACTGCTCATGGCCGCCCGCCCTCACCGTCACTCGGGCGCCAATCGCGTCGCGATTGGACTTCGTCCCAACCAGCTTGAGCAGGATCCAATTACCGTGTTTGCCGTAGTTCTTTAACAGGCTCGGCGGATCATGGCTGTTGTTCACCAAAAGCTCCACCGTACCGTCATTGTCGAAATCGGCGGCGGCCACACCGTGGCTATTGAAAGGTCTGGTGATACCCGGTCCGGCAACGAGAGAGATATCCTTGAACTTGCCATCGTGTCGATTCCAGTAGAGCAATTTGCGTTCCCGGAAGGTGCTGCCCATGGCGTTTCGGTCCAGTTCAGGGTAGACGTGGCCATTTGCCATGAATAGGTCAGGCCATCCGTCGTTATCAACATCCACAAAGAGCGTGCCCCAGCCCAGGAACTGCGTGTTGCCTCCGAGGCCCGCCTCGTAAGTAACGTCCGTGAATGTTCCGTCGTGATTGTTGCGGTACAGGGTGGCAGTTTGGTCAGAAAAGTTCGTCTTGATGATGTCTAACCAGCCGTCGCCGTCGTAGTCCGCGGCATCGGCGCCCATTCCGGCTTGTTCATGGCCATCCTCGTTGTAGGCTACACCTGCGCGAACACCAATCTCGCTGAAAGTCCCGTCGTGATTGTTGTGGAACAGAATACTGGGAGTGGAATCGCAGGCCACATAGATGTCGGGCCACCCGTCGTTGTCGAAATCTCCGGTAAGGGCTGTGAAGCAGTAATATGGTCCCGCCTTTGCCACTCCCGATTTATCGCTGACGTCGGTAAACGTACCGTCCCCGTTGTTGTGGTAGAGCTCGCTTCTTGTGCCCTTTAAACCGCGGGGGCCACACATGACGGGAATTCCCTTCCAACGGCAAAAACTGCTCTGCCCGGGGATGGGCGTCTTCGCGGGATCAAAATTTATGTACTGCGAAACGAACAGGTCCAGGCGACCGTCGCGGTCATAGTCGACGAAGGCGCATCCCGTACCCCAGCGGACGTCATCATGCCACAGTCCGGCTTTCTTTGTGACGTCTGTGAACGTCCCGTCGCCATTATTATGCAGCAGCACGTTGTGGCCCCAAAAAGTAATGTACAAGTCCACCCATCCGTCGTTGTCGTAATCGCCCGCGCACACGCCTTGGCCCCAGCCCGTCAGCGCGACGTGAGCTTTTTCTGTCACATCGGTGAAGGTCCCATCGCGATTGTTGTGATACAGGTGGCTGGTGGGCTGCTTGCCCTTTGGGAAGCCCTCCAGAGTAGTGCCGTTGACCAGAAAGATGTCTGGCCATCCATCTTTGTCGTAGTCGAAAAACGCCGCACCGCTGCCGGTGGTTTCGATGATATATTTCTTCGTCTTCTCGCCGCCATCCTCCGTCTTGGCCGTCAATCCCGCACGAGCAGCGATATCAACAAAATGGACACTGGGTGGAGTGGCAGAGATACCTTGGGGGGCTATTGCCTCGTTGGGCCGTGACACGGAGGTCGAGAGAGCGAGCAGAAAGCTCGCACACATGAATCCCGCGACTGAAAAATGTGTTGCCTTTGATATCATGGCATGTATCGACGGAAATGTATGATCATTGAGCGACCTGGGCAGCATCCAGAGTTTGCAGGAAGTTCTCGCGTAGCATCTGAATCTCCCGCCCCTCCTTATCAGCCTTGAGTTTTTGGAACTGATCTTGTGCCCGCGACGCGTCCGCGCTGCGGCCAACACGGCGATACAGAGAAGCAAGGCGATACCAGGCTTCCGGAAAGCTCGCATCCAGCCGAATGGCAATTTCGAGATCAGCAATGGCCGCTTCAAAGTTCCCTTGCGCCTGATGCGCTTTGCTCTCAGTCAAATAGCACAGACTGCAGGAGGCAATCTCACGTTGGGCGATGCGAAGTTCTTCGAAGATCCGTTTGTATTGCTGCGATTGGAGCTTCACCAGAACAGAAGCGTCAAGGTAATACAAGTAGGGGGAAGGATGAGGAGAGTTGAGGCCTTGGCGCGCGACCTTTTCGGCATCCTCGAGCTTTCCCTCCACAGACAGAGCAAAGGTCAGGAGAAGCTGGGCAGGAGCGAAGTCCGGCTGCCTAGAGAGAACCTTCTTCAAGGTTTCTATCGACTGCTCGTGTTGGCCCGCGAGGAATCGGGAGAGGGAGAGTCCGAGAAGAAGAAAGGATGAGCGGGGATTAAACCCTGCAGCGCGTTCAAACACTGTGGCCGCCTGGAGGTACGCACGCTCGTGGACGTAAAACAGGCCAAGGTCCATGCCGTAGGTTGAATTCTGCGGTGCGCCCGCAAACGCCTCCGACAGATCGTGCTCAGCTTCACTGGCCTTTCCTTGCGAAACTTCTACCTTACCCCGTAGATACGAACACGCCAACACTTCAGCCCTCGATGGCTGCGGAGCTTGCTGCAAGGTCGCAAGTGCCGCTTCCCACTTTTGCTGGGCGATTTCCGCCAATGCAAGGTTGTAATAGGCCTCAAAAATCTCAGGATGCTCCTGAATACAACGCTGGAAAGCCTCGGCTGCTTCTCCATACAGTTCGCGGTCGGCTAATTGTATTCCCACTTGCAATAGAACATCAGAAGTGAGATGAGGACGTTTCAAGATCTGGATTAAGAGATCGTGGGCTTTCTCGGCCTGCCCCTTGGATAAGGCTCTTTCAAGTGAGTCAACCACCGCATCGGACGAGGATTCCGGCAGTTGATGACTCTGTGCCGGAAGCAACGCTGGGGCCATTGCGGCGTTGGCACTGATGCTTGTGCACGCAACGGTCGTTGTACAAACGAGAAGCGTCACCACCAAAATGACCTGCCCCCATTCTTGGCACAGGATCATACGACACTTCCCGGTCTCCGGGTTTGCGGATGAGAACATCGGAGCCAGTAAAGCGGAGCCGGTCCACTCCTGGTTCGTCCCAGTCCAGGCTCGCAGCGCCTGACCCGTTCGCTCGCAGTGTTCCCAACTTCTTGCGCCGAATGCTCAGCCGGCCTCTCGATCCATCTGCTGTAAGCGCTTGTGGTTCACCGCTTCTTCGCAGCGCCCGAGTAGCATGTGCTGCCGCCATTATCAGGATTAAGCTCAGGATTAACCATAAGACTTGATTCATCGACTGCTTCCAATTCAGATGAGGGAACAGTTACTAACTCATTCACCAGGCTTTGTGACCAATCAGCATCAAGCGTTCCGTCTATTTGCCAGTCGTCTCCTATGTCTGACATAAACATCCCGTACTTTTTGAGTGCAATTAAAATAACTTGCGCTTGAGCAGAGTAATGGGAGATATCAACGGTTTTCTTAAGTCTCCAGCGTGATCCCATCCAGAGAACAGTTGAATTAGGAGTATTCAGATATGTTGGGGTGTAGGTACCAGGCCATAAGACACCGCCCGAGTATGCACGAGAGGCCTCAAAACGCAATGCATGATCAATGACACCCGCTTGTACTTCGTCAAAACGAACCAGTCCCGGGAAAAGTGGTAATCCTGCATCGTCTGCAGAAGCGCTAGAAAATGACGGATTAGAAATTAAAGCGTTAGACTTTAAATCGTAGATCACTCCATTGGCGGCTTTCGGATTGCCGTCGTTCCAGTGAGCGTCATACAGCTCATAAAGGATGCAGGTATCTTTGTTGATCATGAGCGCATGGGCGTCGCCACCGTCAAAGGGTTCAATGGGTGTTGCGGAGCTAAATGGGTAAGCGCCAGGATCAGATTCCTGACGATCACTGATGGCAACGGATACCATAGGGGTACTGTTATCGACAACTTGGAAAGGAAAACCATAGTTCTTTCCGCCCGCAGGGCCAAAGCCAAGCGTAAGATGCTCTCCTGGAAGGCTCGCCGCCCATGCAGCAGAATTCCGATTAACCGGTAGGTCGTCAATAGACGTATTCCAAACGTTATTGGCTGGAAAAACAGAACATGTTGTACCAGGAACGGGTGATAACGCGGTAGTGCTTGCGGCGTCCTGACTAAGAACATTTCCGCAAAGTAGCGCTGCTCCGAAAGGAAGACTTGCGAGAACTGCTCTCCGCTTCGTCATTGTCCTCGCTCCTTAGATGTTGACTTACATATCGAGCTTCATGAAGAAAGTCGTGAATGTGCGGCCCCGGTGCAGCGTTCGTAATTACTTGTTTGAAGCACTGTACGTTGACAGGTCGGCATGTCATCGTGTCATCGCGGGTGTCAAGGTATAAACACTTTACTGACTGCGCCGACCTGCAATGAGCATTTCGCCGAGGCCTGTTACCTGAGGCGGTCTCCTATCCTCGACTCCGCCGTTGCAGAAGTTGCTTCCGGGTTTCGTGTTGTTTGTCGGGGACCATTCCCTCGAGCGGGTCACCAAGAGAACTCCCATCCTCCTCAGGATACTTCCTTGCCAGCGCCCGGACGTCATAACTGAATTTCAAGAAACGCTTTTCCCACCTTTTCGCCTGCGCAGGCGTGTAATCATAAAAGCCTTTGGCATTGGCTACTCCTTGCGCCCCGGACTCGACTAGTCTCGTCATAAGGGGTGGAACCTGCTTGCTGCAATCGAGTTCTGGCAAAAGATCGCTCATCACCGCACAATAGGCAGGAATTCCAGTCAGGTCCATGAAGCGGAATGGTCCGGCAAAAGTGATCCAATACCCCAGATCGTTTCGCAATGAGCGGTCCACATCGGCGATGGAAGCTACTCCAGACTCGACCAGATGAAATGCCTCACGCAGCATCGCATACATGACTCGATTGGTGATGAATCCCCGCACGTCTTTGCGCAAAAGAGATGGCTCTTTGCCTAATTGCCCCGCCAACGCGAAAGCACGCTCAGCATACACCGGCAGCGTATCTTTCCCGCAAATGATTTCCATAAAGCGGGTTATGTGGGCCGGTTCCGCCCAATGAATTCCCAAAATGCGCTCCGGATGGAGTGCATCTTGTTGCAGCGCGGTGGGTGGAATCGCGGAAGTATTGCTTCCGATAATTGTGTCTGGAGAAACAGCTTGCTCGATCCTCCGGATCACCTCCCTTTTGACACTAAGATTTTCCGTGACGCATTCGATGACGATCTGGCTTTGCTCCAGGACGGCATAGTCTTCAGAAATGGTCAGCTTTCTCAGAATCTTTCGCGGATCTAATGTTAGTAGACCTTCCTTTCTTAGACCTTCAAGCAGAGACAGCACTTGACGAGGAGATTTCCTGAGCCGAGTTGGGTCCGCCTCCACTCCCGCCACAGTGTGGCCGGCGGCGAGCAGGCAAGCCGCGATACTGCTTCCCATCAGCCCCATTCCAACCACGCCGGCATTGTCACAAATAATGCTTCGCGGCCCGTTCTGGTTGCGCTCAAAACCAGATTTGCCTGGACGTCTGCCTTTTCGTCTCCCTGTCATCTTGTCCTGTCCAACTCGAGATCGTGACCCGCTCACTAAGGTGCTGGCACTGCAGCGTATTTCCGTGAGGCCTGTCTGTTTTCCCAGACGGTAATCAGTAATGTGCTCCCCAAAATCAAAACCCCGCCGATAATGGCCAGCAAAGTTAACTTCTCCTTTAGCCAGATGGCCGCGATTGGAACCCCAAAGAACGTAATCAAATAATTCGACAGCGCGGCCTGAATCGCATCGAGCTGTTTGAGAGCCTTAAGAAACAGAACCATCGACAGATAATTATGGAAGAAGGTGAGCAGCGCCAGTCCGACCCAGGTCTGGAGAGAGAAATGAGGAATGTTCGCGAACACCCCAGGTTCCTGGGCCAGAGTCAACGGAGTCATAACGACAAACATTGCCAGGTAGGTGAAAAACAGCATTTCTGTCGGCGAGTAACGTTCCAATATCTTCTTGCCGTAAGAGTTGTAAAAAGCGCTACCCAGGGTGCCTAAGAAAATCAGGACATTCCCGTACAGATAGCCTTTGCCAAAGTTCAGAGTTCGAAAATCGATATCGGAGCACATTACGACGCCGATGATCGCCAGGCCGAAGCTGACCCACCTTACAGGTGTCATTTTTTCATGCAAGAAAAGAAATGCTAAAAACGCAGTGGACACCGGCAGTGTCAGCATGAGCAAAGCGGCATTACTGGCTAGCGACATGCGGGTGCCCCAGGTTATGAGCACTTGTCCGGGAAACACTCCCACCACGGCGAGTAAAAGGAAAATCAGAATGTCGCTGCTTCGCCTGTCGCTGCTCTTGACACTTTTCGACTCCAACCTAACCAGTGGGTAAAGCATTACGGTGGCCAGAGTCATTGGACCCCAGACGGTAAACAGGGATCCAACCTGATCCTGAACCAATTTGATGCACGTAAACTGCAGTGCCCACATGAAGTTGCAGCTGAATAGAAGCAGCCAGGAGCGCATGGGGGTCCTCACTTCAACATCTCACTTAGCTGGTCTTGGATTTGCTGCAAGGTGGTTTCGATGTCTTCTGCCGTGTGGGCAAAGGAAATGGAACATTGCTTGGCGGCAACCGGAAAGAAGTAAGTGCCAAGCTTGATCAACTTCCTGCGCAGCTGTTCGTCAAAACTGAAATTATGATGGCCTGCCAGATCGTGCCAATCTCTCGGGCAATGGTCCATGAAATAGATACAGAAAGCAGAACCTTGCCTGGCGACTACTGCCTCAAAACCCAAGCTGCTAATGATTCTTTCCAAGCCTTCCTGCATCTTTTGTCCCAACGATTCGACATGCCGATAGACTTCCCCATCATTCATAAGCAGGCGCTCGATTGTGGCAATGGCGGCTGCGGTCGGAACAGGGTGCGCATTGTAAGTACCGGCCAACAGTACTCGCTTCGAGGTGTCGGGGTGGACGAACCAATCCATCAACTCCTTCTTGCCCCCGAGTGCTGCCATAGGGTACCCGTTAGCCATGGCCTTGCCAAACACCACTAGGTCAGGCGTCACGCCTGCAATCTTGGCATAACCGCCGAGTCCATGGCGAAAGCCGGTTTTAACCTCATCAAAAATAAGGGTAAAGCCGTACCGATCGGCCAATTGGCGCAGTCCTTCCAGATATCCAGCTTCCGGCTTGATGATCCCGATATTTTGGAGAATGGGTTCCGTGATGAGGGCCGCGATGGAATACTTCTGACACACATACTCTACGGACCCAAGATCATTGAAGTTAATAGGGTGAACGAGTTTCTGATGCTCGCGCGGAATTCCCGCGCTAATCGGAATGTAAGCGTATTCACCCGGAGAAACCCTTGGCCCGATCACATCAAGGGGCGTCATCAAATTACAGGAGACGTCGTCATGCCACCCATTGTAGCCACCCTGCATAACGATGATGTGATCCCTTCGGGTGACCGCGCGAGCCAAACGAATCGCTTCGTAAGTAGCTTCGCTGCCAGTGTTCAATAATTGAACCGATTCCACAGCTGGTATATGTCGGCAGATGAGTTCCGCCAGCTGTCCTTCCAGTTCGGTCGTTCCGGAGCCATAAAGGCTAGCCCCTCTTCGCAACACAGAGATGACTGCCTCGGTGACGTAGGGATCGTTGTGCCCTAAGAAGTGCGGAGCAAACGCTGCATGATAGTCAATGTACTGATTTCCATCTGCGTCCCAGATGTGCGCGCCTTGACCTTTGACGAAGACGATCTCCGGTTGAACGGCCCGGTTCACTGAGACGACACCGCCAGGTATGAAGTGCCGATTATGACTGAAGATTTGTGCGGACCTGGCATACGCAGAGGCGTCCGTGTCCATTGCGGCCTCGTGACAAAGTCCTTCTGGGGGCTGTAGACCAACGGAACCCGTTTGAGGGTGGAAAACCTTGTTACTATTCTGTGCAGTCATAGGATACTTATCCCATACTCCGGCATGTATTACAGTTCACAAGAACTCACCGCGCATCAGGGGATGCCTTACTTTGTCCGCATTGGCGTATGGTTGTTACTCTCTATGATCTCTTGAAGCGGCGGCAGAGTATCTCCCTCATGCGAACTATCGTTAAATGCCCGTAATTTGTCGTGAACGCCCCGCCAATACTGATATTCCGCATCCCATCGCCCCAAAGCTGAACCTAAGCGGTACGGGGTATATTCTTCTAACCACTCACTACGATACTCAGGACGCAAATCTGCGACTCGATCCATAAGATCGACGATGAAGGAATGATCATAATGCGTAACCTGGGATTCCCACAGATTCCACCAGCGTTCGGCGTCGGGACGCCTGGCGCCGAATGTTAGCCACAGATCCGAGAGATCCAGGACCGCCAGAAATCTGGCGCCGGCATAGTCGAGAAGCTGGCTTCCTATCATCAGGCTGTTCACGGTCGCGGGATCCGCACCGAGACTTTGGGCATGAAAGAGAGACGTCTCCGCTCGCTCCGCGTTGAGCCGAGTTTCATGCAGATCCTTCCGGTGCGCGGCCAACCCCTTGTAGTAGAGAGGGGAAAAAGGATCTCCCCACAAGGCAAACTGCGTTTGCTCATTTCCAACCACCTTTTGAAAGTCAGTTTCGGCCTCGGACATATTGCTAAGCGCCGAGGCGATATCTGGAGCGATGGTTGCGGGGTACATCACGTGTGCGTAGTCCGAGAAAAAGTTTGTCCGGTCCATGGGGGCGGATTGCCATGGGGCCGCCGCTCCATAAGCCATACCGGGGAAGGACATGCGAAAGAGCAATTGCGCGTCGTCGGCCCAGACGGTGTTGACCAAGCCCAGCGCGCCGGAACGTCGGCCGGCAGCCAGAAACGTGTCGATATTTTCAAATGTCGTATTGAGATCGGGAACAATATTGTCGTAGCTCATTACCCCAGGTTCTACGATGTGAGGAACATGGTTGGCGATCAATGGCGCAAGCCAGCGCGTATAGGTTGGATCTTCTGAGGTGTAATACCAAGCGGCAGCAATCAGCCCCGTAGGAAGATCGGGAATGATCTGGGGATATTTCACCATGATGTCGTCGAACGCTATGACGTGCTTCCCACGTGCCTGAAATAGGCGCGTGACTGCCGTGAGCTGCTTCACGAACAATGCCGTTGGCGTTGCGGCCGTGCCA
>Ga0182015_10002035_pt1 | contig 25275 bp, 12 predicted proteins | sample 712P3MmetaG_FD_120478 | JGI IMG/M metagenome (GOLD analysis project Ga0182015, IMG submission 120478) | Permafrost microbial communities from Stordalen Mire, Sweden - 712P3M metaG | ecosystem: Environmental > Terrestrial > Soil > Wetlands > Permafrost | place: Sweden: Stordalen | collected...
GAGACGCTAAACGACTGCGGACAAGATGTAAGTCTGGCGATAGCCAGCAATCTTGGTTGAACCAGTTAAGGTCGCCGTAAGGCGACTAGAATCCCCCGCCTTCAGGCGTGGGGAGTATCAAGAAGGATTTCTGTCCACCCTACTCGTTACAACGTGCAGCGGGGGATTTAGTTAACAGTACGGGAAAAGAATCAGGAACCTTTCGGTCTTCAATCGCGGGTCCCCTTAGACAACCCGGCGGGGTGACGCTGGCCGCGGCTCAACCTGTCAACCGTGTGATTCCTCTGATTCCTCCGACGTTTACGTTGCAGATGGCAAGCCCCCGGCGGCTCGTGGGCGACGGAGTTGACTATCTGCTGCCGGCAAGTTCTGCGGCCGACGGATATGGTTTCCGGGTCCATGGTGAACAATCTAGGCAGCCGACCGGGTGCTGGGCAAGCGACTAGCCCTAGTGTTCGCCTGAAATTGTTGTGCTTGGCTATGGAACGCCTCTGACCTTCGCCGGCTCGCAGTTTCCAGGTCTCTATAAAGACGGCACCCTCGGAGCCGCGTATCGAGCCGCACTGCTCGGAGAGGCGCCGAAGAACGCAGATGGCACCAGCCCGGATGCCCCCTACTTGTTGCGTCGTTTACGAGAGGCGTTGGTCAACCAAGTAACCCCTCCTGCCCTGGTTTCGCCGAACTCCGAACTTCACTCCTGGTTGGGAATCAGGGGAACGAAGCGGACGAGTTCACGAAGGGAATTCAGGGGCTGCCCGTTGACCATGCGAATGAATTGGAGCTGCTGGGAGTCGGTGGACCCGATAGGGATGATCATGCGGCCCCCGTCGCGGAGTTGAGAGGGCAGCGCGGGTGGCACACGAAGAGCAGCGGCGGAGACGAGGATGGCGTCGAAAGGGGCGCAAGCAGCGAGTCCGAGGGCGCCGTCGCCGGTGACGACCGAGACGTTGGCATAGCCCATGCCAGCTAGAAGGGTGCGCGCGCTCTCGGCGAGGGATGCGTGGCGTTCGATAGAGAAGACCTGCGTGGCAAGTTCCGCGAGCAGGGCGGTGACGTAGCCGGAACCGGTGCCAACCTCGAGAACCTTGTCATGGGGCGTGAGTTGGAGAGATTCGAGCATGAGGGCAACGATGTAGGGCTGAGAGATGGTTTGGTCGTCGCCGATGGGAAGAGGATGATCTTCGTAAGCTTGGGCGCGGTAAGGTTCAGGGACAAATTCGTGACGAGGAACGCGAAGCATGGCATCGAGGACGCGCGGGTCAGACATGCCGCGGGCCCGGAGTTGGGAGTCGACCATAAGTTGACGAGCGGTGGTCGGGTCGGGCATGCGATTCCGGCTTTTTTCGGCGCTAGGCTTCCCGCAGTTTCGGATGAGTCTGAAAGCTGCGCGTTTCACACTCACGTAAGTTATTTCTTACGACGACGGATTTGCAAGTCGAAGCTGACGACGCCGTTCTGGTCGCGGGTGCCGACGAGGGAAACGCTGCGATTGACATAGTACTCCCCCTGGATGATCTGCTGCGAACTCTGAGAAACATTGGTGGAGTAGGTGAGGGACAGGTTGTTGGCGAACTGTTGCTCAATGGTGATCTGGGGGCCGTTGCTGAGGGGATTGGTTTCGGTGGTGAGTCCCTGAGGATCGATTTTGATATTGCTGGCGCCGAACAGGCGCTGGAAGCGGCTGGTGGCTGTGTCATTGAGCGCCTGATTGAGGATGAGAGCGCTGGCCTGGTCGGAAAAGAAGCCCTGGCCGGACTGCTCCTGGAGTTGAGCAGATTCTTCGTTGGTGCGGCCCAGTGCGAGGAGAGCGATGATGTCGGATTGAGGCAAGGGAGGCTCGGAACGGTAGCTAATATGGAGGCGGTCGGGTGTGCCAGTAACCGTGACGTTGAGATCGTAGTTGCGGACATGGCTGGAGGCCTGCAGATTGAGTTGGGGCTCGATGGCAACCGGATTGGCGAAAGTGATGTCGCCGCGCTCAAGCGTAAAGCGGATGCCGTGGAAAGTGGCTTTCCCCTCGAGGATATCGACACGGCCGAGGACGGCGGGACGGACGACGGAGCCGCGGAGGCGAAGGTCGGCGTCGCCGGAAAGGCGCGCAATTGCGGTACGCATCTGGAGTTCCGGCGCGGTTTGGACGTGGATGTCGAGTTTGACGTTATTGAGCGGTGAGTTGGCGGCCACCGTGGAGAATTGACGGCTGCGCTCGAGATAAGCACTGAAATCGAATCCGGGAGTGACCGCAATCTTGGTAATGCTGATATCGCCGGAAACGGTGGAAGCAGAGCGGCTGCCGATCCAATGCAATTCGGTGTTGGCCGTGGAGCTGACACCGGGTGGATAGCGCAGGCGAACATCTTTGCCGGTGGCCGTGAGATTGAAGTTGAGCTGCTGCTTAAAGTAATTGGCGTCGCCCTTGAGGTCCAGCGTGCCGCCCCCGGTGCGGGCCGTAAGGGTCTCGATGTGGATGCGATCGCGAGTGAAAAGAAGCGAGCCATTGAGTTCGCTGAAGCCACTGGGCAGTCCAGCATAGGAAAGCGCGCCGTGGGTCACCTGAAAAGTGCCCTGAGGCAAAGGCTCGGCAAGACTTCCACCGACGGTCATGTCCATAGTGACGAGGCCGGAGGACGTGAAGTCAGGATCGAAGCTGGAGAGCAGTTTGAGGTCGAGCCGACCATCGGCTGTGAGATCCAGTGTGCGTGCGCCGGAGAGTTCGATCGAGCCGTGCACGCCGAGGTCAGTACCCTCCCCCACGAGGTGGAGTTGCTGGATGTTGACCGACTGATTGGCGAGGGCGAATCGAATGGGATCTTGATTATGGAGCTTTATATTTTCGACATCGAGCGCAACTGCACTCAAGTTGCCGGCGAGGATCCATTGCCCGGGCCGGCCGAGTGGGCCACGCAGGTCGAGAGAACCGGTAACGGCAGAATGTCCCGTGAGTTGGCCGCGGAAATAGGAGATCCAGAGAGCGTCGAGATCGACCTGGTCCGTGTGAAAGGAAAGGTCGGCGGGATAGTCATCGCGCAACCGAACCTTGCCGCTGACCAGCAAAGAGCCGTGCTGGAACTTCGAATTGCCGGTGAGATGCAGTTCGCTACCCTGCGTGACGCCATGCAGGTCGAGATCACCGGCAAGTTCATTATCGACCGTGAGGCCGAGGATGTGGACGTCCGCATTGATGGAGGGCGCGTCGGGAGTACCCGAGGCTTTGAGAACGAAGCCGGCGCGCCCGTCGAAAGAGATACGATCCGAATGGATCTGTCGGACCTGGGCGAGGTCGAAATTGTTCCCCACGAGGTCGAGCTGAAAGGCACGGGAGGGAGGATTATAAGCGGCGCTCCCGGTCACGACTGAATCGTCGTGGAAAAGATGGATGTTATCGAAAGCATACTCGCCCTGGGCGACATGGAACGCGGAGTCCAATTGTCGAATGGTCTCACCGTAGGCGGTGGCATTCATGAGATGGATCTGTCCTTCACCGTGAGGATCGGAGAAGGTGCCGGCGGCCTCGACGGAAAGATCGGCGTTGCCGAAGATGGGATAGTTATAGCCGGCCAGAGCCTGGAGGAGACCGATATCGGTGTTGTGGAGGTTGGCGCGCAAGCTAAAAGCGTTGTCGCTGGTGAAATGGCCGTGTTGGAGCCCGGAGGAGGCGTCGAATTCAGCCGAAGTGTCACCCCGGCGCAACGTGGCGTTGTGGAGAGAGATGGCCTGGAAGGAAAGCTGGACGGAGGTGGAAAGAGAGTCCCATTGCGTGTCGAGCTTATGGGTGTTGGCCGTGGCGGGCAGGGTGATCTCGAAATCGTCGACCTGGAGGCTGCCGGTGAGCTGAGGTGAAGAGATTGCGCCGCTCATGCCACCGGTGAAGGTGGCGCTGCCGTTCAGCTCGACTGCAAATAGCGCGGGACCGCGAACGACGGCGATAAAAGGCAGCCAGTCAGCAAGACTGGAGGTGGAAACGGAGAGGCGGACCGCGGACGAGGCAGATATAGTGCCGGAGGCCTGGATGCGGGACGTGGGCGTGGTCAGGGTGAACTGAGGTAGATCCAGAGTTTCATTGGCGACGAAATAAACACCGTTGGCGTGGGCGCTGATTCGCAGGTGCGCGGGGATGTGGTGCTCGGGAGGAGTGAGATCGAAAGCGAATTGGACTTCCGCATCGCGGGGAGTTCCTTGCCAGTGAGTTTCGAGCGTGCCCGAGGCGGATGCGGCGGGATGGTAGCGGGGGAATCGGTGAGCAGGAGCATCGAGCGCTTCGCTGAGATCTTCCGCAGAGAGATCGCGCAGACGAAGAACAATGACCGCACTTTGGATTGCCGGTGGCTTTGGCCTTGGTGTTTTGACGCCGGACTTGTTCGGGGGCGGAGCGGCGGAAATGATGGCGGTCTCAAGGTTCTTTTTAACTGCTGGAGACAGGTGCTGCCAGGGCGCGAGCCACTGATCGATTTCGGCATCGCCAGTAACGCCGCCCCCGAAAATCCTGCCTTGTAGTTTGGAGAGTTTGAGTTGCTGGTCGGTGACCGAGTAGCCCGCGCTGAGAGAGGCTCTGGAGAATGAGATCTGATCGTTCTGCCAGCCGAGATCGTGGAGGGTCACGAGGCCGCTGCTGGCGAACTGGTCTAGGGACCAGTCGCCGTGTCCCTTGAGTTCGAGCCCACCGGCGCGCAGATCGTGGCGGCGCGCGATGGACGCGGCTTCGGTGAGGTCGAACTGGGCATCGTAGGAACCCAGAAGATGTGGACGGCGGAAGTCTGTGACCTGGCCGCTGGCTGAGAAATGAGAGTGGCCGGAGCTCCACTGGAGTGAGGAAACGACCGCAGAGTCGGATGCCAGGCTGAACTCCACGGTGGTCATCCAGGCGAAGGGGCGGCAGTCCAGCAGCTTGGTGTCGACCAAGCCGAGCAGAAGGCGGCCGTCATAGCGATTATGAAGAAAGGAATAGTCCATCTGGAGCGAACTATCGCGAGCGGCGAAATCAATGGGGATGGTCTGATCGTCCCAGAGGATCTGGCCATGGCGGATTTCGAAGTGATTGATGGAAAGAGCAAAAAGTCGCTCGACGACAGTCTCGCGGGCAACGACCCCGACCTTTCGCTGGGGATAATTAGTAGAGCCATCAGGATAGAAACCGACGTGGACGACGGGGCGATCGAGGATGACCTCGTGGAAGCCGAACTCGGAGCGGAGAAGAGAGGTGATCTTCAGGCGAGCCACGATGCGGTCCACGTGCGCGAGGGGAACCTCGGTGGCGGACTCGCGACCATGGACAATAATTCCGCGCACGTCGACCTGGAGGCGAAAAGGAGTGGTATGGATGCTGCCGATTTCGACCCGGCCTCCGGTGATGCGCTCCACTTCGGCGATGAGGCGGCGGCGGACCAGCGACTGGAATGAGTCTGTGTTGACGTAGACGAGCAGGCCGAGAGCGCCGACGAAGCCGGCCGCGGTCATAATCAACAGATATTTCCACCAGCGGCGGGTGCGCTTGGAAGGGGGTTCCGTCACCGCGATTGGACTCCCGGGTCGTTGGCAGAAGGCGTGACGCCGGGGATACGGACCTGCCCTTCGGATCGCAAATTTTGCAACCAGGATACGAGCAACTCGCTCACCTTCTGCTCGGTCAGCACCTCGCGAATCTTGGCGGAGACTTCAGCGAGCGGAACTTCGGATGCCCCGGACTGCTTCAACTTGGGGACAAACTGGTCGCGGTAGTAGGCCTCGATGGACTTGGAGTCGATCTCGACGGCGGGACGAAGGCGGGCGTCGACGAGCCGCATCACGTCGACCTGCTCCCGGACGTGAGCAAGAAGATCCTTTTCCGTGAGGTGGTAGTTGGCGAGGAGAACCTGCCAGGCCTCACTGGATGCGGCCTGCGGAGATTGCTTGCGGGCCTCGGCGACGCGGGCGGCGGCCTCGGCGTCGGTGGCGTGGGGAAAGTCGGCCGACTTCATTTGTTCGCGAAGAAGTTCCTGATCGATCAGGCGGTCTAACACTGCCCGGCGATCGTCGTCGGTGAACTGGGCTGGGGTGCGATTGGTGAGCAGAGCTTCGTAACAGAGGGCTTCGTCCCAGTCGCTTTGTAGGATCACGCGGCCGTTGACAGTGGCGATGATACGGTCGATAACTTCGGCGGAGGCAGGCGAGGGTGCGAATGAGAGTGCCGACAGCAGAACCGCGAACGCGAGAGCGGTAATGGTTGTTTTGGTTGTCATTCGGTAGTTCTCATTAGAATGGCTGACCTATGCTGAAGAAGAAGTTAAAGGGGCGCAGACGCTGCGTCTCGAAATCGCCGGTCAACGCTCCAGAGGAATTGACCAAGCCCTGAAAATAGTATGTTGGATTCAGATTGTACCCGAAATCGAAGCGTAAGGGGCCGATGGGCGTTTTGTAACGCAATCCGATCCCCACGGCGTGAGAGGTGTAGTCATAGCCGCTATTGTTAAAGTATGTCTCGCAGGCTGGAATGATCACACCTTCGGATTGCAAACATTGCGCCGGATCGGGCTGGTGCCAGCGCAGGAGTCCTTTGAGCATATCGTGACCCGCGGTGAAAACATTGCCCATATCGTGAAAGACGGCGAAACCGAAACCTTCTCCGAGATAAGGCAGGCTGACTTGGGGAAAGCGTAGTTCTTCGCTGTTGACGAACTCCGCCGTGCCGCCAACGGGAAAGCCGGAATCGGGATCGCGGGGTCCTGCTTGATTCAACCCAAAACCGCGGTGGGAGTTGCCGCCGCCAGCAAAAAAAACTTCGGGCAGAGGGATCACCGAAATACCCTCGGGGCAAGACGTACTTAAACTACTGATTTGACAGGCTCCCGGCGGAAGAACCACGGTACCCCGATAGACCTGCTCCAATCCGAGTGTAGTGGAGCGAGCAATGACAAATTTGTGATTGGGCCGCCCAAAGGAGTAGTAGGTGGAATCCTGAGCGAGAGCGCGAGCGAAATTAGCCTGAGAAGCGAAGTACGTGGATGCGGCGAAAGCATCCAGCGTAAAGTATTGGCCTTTCGTGCTTTCCAGAGGATTGTCCCGTTTGTCGCGGATGAAGGTAAGACCGGGACCGCCGACGCGTGCGGGCAGGGAAAGCAAACTAAACTCGGCGGGCGAAAAGTCTGAAGCCAAGTGGCTGGCCTTCACGTAGCGGTAATCGAAGCGGTAGGTGATCGAGGTGGAGTGATTGACTTGCTGTTTGCCGATTTGCTGGCGGAGATCGATCTTGCCTTCCTCGCGTTGCGACGTGAAGGTGGAGACGTCCAGGCTGTTGTCGTAAAAGATGGTGTAGAAGATCTTGAAGCGCTCCTGATTGAAGAGCTTGGGGATCTCGTAACTAATGAGGCCGCGCTGCTGGAGTCGTCCGACGTGGGATTGGAAGGTCACAGTCTGGTCCCGGCCGTCGACGTTGAGGCGAGTGATATCGAATTCGACCCGAGGACTTACGCCGGTGGCTCCGGCTGGAGCGCTGGTCCCGGCGGGCAGGCCGGTTTCGAATTCCATGCCGAGGCCATAGGTGAAGGTATAGCGCTTGGCTTCCTGCACCTGGACGAGAACGTTTTTTTGCGGCTCGGAGCCCTCGGGATTCTGGACGGCAGTATCGACCTGGCTGAAAATGCCGAGGTCATAGAGCTTGCTCTGCGTATTGAGAAGGTCCTGCTGACTTAGAGGCTGGCCGGCAACTTCTTGAATCTCGCGCTGCGCGACGTAGTCTCGGGTGTGATCGAGCCCGGCAAGTGTCACTTGGTGGATGAAAAACTGTTCGCCCTCCTCGATGGTGTAGTCCACGTCTTCGCGGTGGGGCCGGCCGGGTGAAGGTTTGGTCGTGATGTCGAGAGTAGCCTTGGAAAAACCGTGATTGAAGTAGTAGTTGAGGATGGACTCGCGATCATTGGCGAGATTCTGTTCGGAGTAGGGTTGGCCTTCGGTGGAATTGAGGTCGGGAAAAGCCTTGGCGTCGATCTTCTGGTTGCCAGTAATATGGAATGCGCCGACGAGAGTCTGCGGGCCCTCCTCAATCTGAATGTGAACCGCGATGTGGTTCTTGGCGCCGTGATAGTTGTCTTCAACCCTGCTTTGAATCTTGGCCTCGCGGAATCCGTTCGAAACATACAGGGCCTGGATATTGGCGACGTCGTTTTTGAGCAAGGCGCCACTATAGCGTCCGCGGGAAAGGAACTTGCCAGAGGTTTGCATCTGAAAGCGCGCGCGAAGCATTTGCCGCGAGAAATACTTGTTTCCCGTGATCTCGATGAGGTCGAACTTGTGCGCAGGACCGGGATCGATGCGGTAGATGATGCGCACCGAGTCGGGATGGGTCTCTTTCTGCACCTCGACCGTGGCGCTAAAGTAGCCGCGGCTCTGAAGATAGTCCAGGAGATTGCGTTGGCCCTCGTTCAGCAGGTCGTCGTCGAGAGCATTTTCCTCGTAGATTGGGACTTCTCTTTTCAAGACGCCGTGCCCGACGTGAAAACCTTGGGTGTAGAGGACAACGACGGGTCCAGGGTCGATCAGATAGACGAAGTCGACGGCGTTCGATTCGGGGCGATATTTCTGCTCGGCTATGGAAACCTGAGCGAGCACACGTTGCTGTTTCTGCAGTTTCTTGCGCAGGCGCTGAAGAGAATTGGTGATGCGGGCGGCGGCAACGCGATCGCCAGGGTGCATTTTGGCTATGTCCTGAAGCTGGCCTTCAGAAAAAGTTGAGTGACCGGTGAGTTTGACCTCGCCGACGTGGGCAGGCACTCCAGCAGTGATGCGGAAGAGGATATTCGCCTGCTGGGTAGAGGCACCGGAACTGCTTTCTGCGGTGACCCGTGCGCGGTAATATCCGTTCTCCTGCATGAGTTGCCGGACGTTCTGCAGGGCGCGGTTGAGTTTATTGGCAGTATAGAGTTCGCCGAGCTGCAACTTGGTGGCATTGAGAATCTGGTTCGGGTTGGGGTGACTGGGAGCGCCTTCCGCATCGACGGCGCCGACAAAGAAATTGAGTGAAGTCGTGAAGGTGAGCAGCACATCCGGACCTGAAGAACTGGCTTCGGCCTGGATGTCGGCAAAGCGTCCGGTGGCGAAGAGAATGCGGATGCTTTCGCGGACTTGATCGCGGTCGAGCGGCTGGCCAGTTTTCTGCGGGAGCATTTCGCGCAGGTGGTCGGGGTCCGGCACGCCGGGCAGTTCGATGGATCGGACGGTGCGGCCGACGTAAGCCGACATGGCGGCAAGAGCTGAAGCGGGTTGCGCGGTCTGCGGTTCTTGAGATGGGTGCAAAGAGGCGGATACGCAAGATCCGGCCGGGGCGGCCGGGCCGAGCGAAACCAAGATCAAGATGCAAAATGACGCGTACCGTCTAAGCAAATAACGTCCTTGGGCCTGTTGCTACATTCGATGAAGCGCGGAAGGCCTGTGTTGTCTGCCTCCGGGCGGCGGAAGCAGTCCAGACACTTATAATAAAGGTTTTGCGGGGCAAAGCTGGTGATCTCCTTGAGGCAGGGCGTGGAGCAACAAAAGTTCGGGGAACGGTACTCGCGGCAAATTTTGTTTTGCGGAATCGGAGCCGAGGGCCAGCGGCGGCTGGCGGCGGGTCGAGTGGCGATTGTGGGATGCGGCGCGACCGGGTCGGCGCTAGCGTCTTTGCTGGGGCGCGCGGGTGTGGGAAGGCTGCGGATTATTGATCGCGATTATGTGGAGGCAAGCAATCTGCAACGCCAGTCGCTGTTCGACGAGAAGGATGCGGCCGAGTCGTTGCCCAAGGCGATTGCCGCCGCGCGAAAGATCGCGGGCTTCAATGCGGAGATTGTCGTGGAGCCTCGAGTCGAGGATGTGGTTCCGGGAAATATTAATGTGTTACTTGAGGAGATGGATGTAATCATCGATGGCACAGACAATTTCGAGACTCGATATCTTTTGAATGATTATGCCGTGAAAAATTCTGTGCCCTGGATCTACTCGGCAGCAGTCGGCAGTTATGCCATAACGCTGAATGTGCTGCCCGGAAAAACCGCATGCCTGGCGTGCATTTTCCCCGATACGCCGCGGGGGATGGTGGAGACCTGCGAGACCTCGGGAATATTGAACACGGCGGTCAACCTTGTGGCATCGATTGCGGCGACGGAAGCGGTGAAGTTGCTGGTGGGAGGCGCGGCGGGGGAGCAACTGCGCAGGACGCTGTGGTCATTTGATGTGTGGAAGAACCAGCATGCCGAGATTGCGGCGGCGAATCCGCGGCCGGGATGCCGGGCCTGTGGAGAGAGGGATTTTGTGCATCTGGCGGGCGAAGGGCGTCCCCACATCACCATGTGCGGACGCAACTCAGTGCAGATTCATGAGCGCGCTCGGCCCATTGATTTTGCCGAGATGCAGCAGCGGCTGGAAGCGCACGGCATAGTACGGCACAACGAATTCGTGCTGAAGTTCTGGCGCGAGCCCTATGAGATGACACTGTTTCCCGATGGACGGGCCATCATCAAGGGGACAACCGACACCGGGGTTGCGCGCAGCCTGTATGCGCGCTTTGTCGGGAACTGAATGGCGTCTGGCCGACCTCCAGAATTGATGATTGCTGATTGTGAATTGAGAACCAAAACTCAGTCGGATGCCGGTTTGTCAATCATCCATCGACTATCAATCCTAGGCTTCGCGAGGACGGGGGCAAAGAAGTGGCGTGACCGAGAGGCCTCGCCACTTCTATATTCCGCAGCTAAGTGCCCGTTTTCATGGCTTGCGCCGGTGCGCCCAACGCAACCGCAACTTGCACTCCGATCGGCGATCCCAGCCCGGTACATGGATTCCACCCCGGACCTGCCGCATAAGCTCCGTTGTTGCCAGAAGTGATGCTATTGAAATCACCGTTGGGGTTTTGATAAAGCAATGGGCTAATAAAGCCCACGGGCTTTCCAATGCTCTCATTGATGAGCGCGATCAATCCAGCCCAGAGCGGAGCCACGGCACTGGTGCCTCCGATCACGTCAGGTTGCCCATCGACCAGAGTAACGTAGCCGGTGTTGGGATCGGCATCTCCGGCCACATCCGGAACGCCTCGACCAATATTGTGATTTGGATTGGCGGAAGGTGGAAGGTTTGCCCCATTCTGCCACGTGGGAAGCGGGAAAACGTCGCTGATGCCGCCTCCGGTTGCGCCTTCGTTATTGGCGAGTTCGTTCCACACGGTTTCGCTGGTACTGGTCGTGCCCGAAGCCACTAACTCCGTGCCTCCACACCCCAGCACATTCGGGCTCGAGGCCGGGAAATCGACGTGATTCAGTCCATCGGTGACCCCGTCGGTTGAGCCATCATCTCCGGCAGCAACACAAATGGTTACTCCGATCGCTGCGGCGGCCTGGCACGCCTCATCCATGGACGTCAGAGCCTGCTGCGTCCAGGAGGATTCGGGACCACCCCAACTGATCGAGATTACAGACGGGTTATTCGTGCTGTCGTGCACGGCGGTTGTGATCGCGTTCAGAAAGCCGGCGTCCGTGTTCTCCGCAAAATAGACGACGATCTTGGCCCCGGGCGCGATCGACCCGGACATTTCGATATCTAACATCACCTCGCCATCCGGCCCGTTCGGGTCTCCGGTTGGATTGTTGCTGCCGTTGCCGACCGAGACCGCCGACACAGTTGGCGTTTCGGTCAGGTTGAGCTGACCCCAGTAATTGCTTAGGTCCGTTGGGTTGTATCCGCCGCCCAACTCGATCAGCCCGATGCATTCTCCGGAACCATCTACGCCCGTCGGAAAGTTGTAAAGCGTGGCAACTTGTATGGGTGTGTAGGACAGGCTTACGGCCGCGGCACGGGCACCTCGAAGCCCACGCCGCCTACGAAAATGTGGCTTCGCCTGTGGACGATTATCCAGGCCAAAGACGCCCTCGACCACACCCTGCAGTGCGGTAGGAAGCTGGACCGCCCCGGTGCGTCCGCGATAGTTGCCATCCGGATGTTCATATTGCTTCAGTTCGACGCCAAACGCCTGGTTCATTGCCGTCACCGTCCCGGAAAGAATGACGGTCCGGCGTGCCGGGCTCTTTTCCTTTACTGTGAGTTTGTGTTCGCGGGCAAAGGACTCGACGCGGGCAATGCTGTCGGGATCCGCGCCGTGAAGCCGCTCGAATTCTTTACGGCTCAAAATGGTGCGTTCTTTAATCGGTTTCGTAAATTCATTGGCGTCGACAATCGGCTTCTTGCCGGCGCGGGATCGCAAACGAATGGTCACGTCTACTATTTCGCTGGGGTTCGCCGGGCCTATCTCTCGTGCTCCTTCTAGCGGAGCGCGCTCGCTACCGGGAAGTGAAAAACGTTTCTTCGGAGCAGACATAGTTCTCCTTTTCTGTCGGGCCAGCCGAGCCTAAAGAGAAACAGAGGGGCGCTACTACCGGTGTGCTTTCGTGAAACCCTACCCTATCACAGGAAGGAGCTCAGCCCTCGGTAATCCAGGAATCGGTGCTGGCCCGTTGGACGCTGGAGAACTTAGCACAGCCCGGCAGAAAAACAAGATATCGTTAGGGCCTGTTACGAAACACGAACAGCGCGGAGATCGGCGTCCGCACGTCACCATGGGGCGATCTCCTTGGCTTTAGAGAGGCTCTCGGTTGATCCTGGCGCACATCGATCGCCATATCGCATTGACCTTTAGATTTCCGAGGGTGAGCATTATGAAACAGTCTCCTGGTGCCATGCCCCCTAAGCTCGGGGAAGGAGATAAAAGTATGTCTTTGTCCGAAAACGCACGGCCCCTGCTTCGAGCTCGGGCGGCTGCCGATCCTAATGCCGCAAGGCTGCTGGAAGTGTTCACAAAAGCCGCTGAGACTTTGAGCGGGCGTTCGCTAGAGCAGATCAGGATGTCGAAATTCGAGAGACTCGCGCGATTGCCCTCGGGATTGTCGTCGTAATATCGCCATTGCATTCATTGATCACCTCGCATATTTCACCGCACCCTTCCGATAAGCGAGGCGGGCGAAATCAAAACCGAAGCACGCTGTCGTTCGGCTGCGTGCGGCCTCGGGCAGCGACGATTGAGCCCCGAAAAAACGTTCTTTCACACTAACGTCAACATCATTCCGCTCGACGGAATACGAACCTAGGGTTCCGGCTTGAACCCATTCAAATTTGGGCAAGAGTGAAGTTGCGACCGGCAAGTGTCGATTGTGATCGATAGGCGGTTGGTTGGCGGGGAGATCCTTTCCCGTTCGATCCACCATTCGTGCACGGGTGAGAGAAATTGACGGTGGCAGGCAAAACGAACTTCGGCGCGCACATGAAACCCAGGTCAACGATTGCCACTACGGAACGGCCTGTGTTGCTTTGGAAAGCGTGCGTTCCAGTCAGGACACGGATGACGTTCCGTTGGGAGCGGATCGTGAATGGCTCGCGCGGAAAGAGCGGTTTCGCGTCAAGTCGTCTCTGCTACGTCGCCACCGTTATCGCCACGATCCTGCTGGGTTCATTCGGGGCGAAGGCGAATTCTCAAGAGCGTGGCGAGCCGCGGCCCTTAACCATCCTCACCACGGCCCACGCAGCCCATAGTCTTACCACGGAGGAGGCCGCGCGGAAGTACCCCGTGCATCTACGCGCCGTGATTACGGACTACAACTCAATCATCGACCCGAGGCACGCCCTGAGCTTCGTTTGCGACTCTTCCGGATGCATCTTTGTTGCTCTTGCCTCTACTCCCGCGATCCCTCTGGAGGCCGGCGAACTGGTGGAAGTCACCGGGGTCAGCGACTCGGGGGATTTTGCTCCCATCGTCGACAGTGGCGTGATGCGCGTGATCGGGACCTCCCACGTGCCTTCGAGCGCACCGAGAGCCTCTATGACCGAGATGTTGACGGGCGTGGACGATGGCCAGTGGGTGGAGATCGAAGGCGTGGTGCATGCGGTTCGGGAGTCGGGCAGGAATATTTCCCTTGATCTCGTTCTCAGCGACGGCGTTATCACCGCACTGACGATGAAGGAACCGGGAGCGGATTACGCCAGTCTGGTGGACGCCAAGGTAAGACTTCGTGGCAATGCGGCCCCGCTGTTTAACCACCAGCACCAGTTGAGTGGGGCTCACCTGTTCCTTCCCAATCGGGCCGCCGTGACCGTTGAGGAACCTGGGCCTGCCAATCCTTTTGCACTCCCGGTCGAATCCGTTCGCCGGCTGCTGCGCTACGAGTCCAGTCCCAGTTTGCATCACCGGGTCCACATTCGCGGGATCGTCACGTTGCTTTGGCCAGGCCGATTGCTCTGCCTTCAGGACGGTACCCAGGGTCTTTGCGCCCAGACCGATCAGACCACCGCCCTCAAGACCGGAGAGTGGGCCGACGTAGTCGGTTTTCCCATCATCGGGGAGTTTACGCCAACCCTGACCCAAGCGATCTACAACACATCCGGTGCCCTGCAGCCGGCCCCTGCCGCAGTGGTCACCGCGGACCAGGTTCTGCGAGGGGATTTCGACGCAGAGTTGGTTCAACTGGAGGGCCAACTCATCGGAAGAGACAGCACCGCCACCGACCCAACCATAGTAGTGTCTTCCGGTGGGTTTGTCTTTTCCGTTGTCCTGCCAACGCAATCCGGAGGGCGCCTCCTCATCCCCTGGAAAGATGGAAGCAAGATCAGAATAACTGGAATCTGCTCGGTAAAGTCCGATGCCCAGGCGATACCGGTTGAGGGTTTCTTGGTCCCCAAGTCTTTTCGAGTTCTGCTCCGCTCATCCGAAGATCTGATCGTAATGGAAAGTCCTTCCTGGTGGACTCCCGCTCATGCTCTCTCCGTGCTGGGCGTGGCGATGGCGATCACGGCGGTGGTTCTGGCCTGGGTATTCGTGCTGCGGGGCCGGATTCGCCGGCAGACCCAAACCATCCGCCTGCAACTGAAGGAGGCGGGCAAACTCAGGCATGCGGCGGAAGATGCCAACCGCGCCAAGAGTGAATTTCTGGCGAATATGAGCCACGAAATCCGCACCCCCATGAACGGCATCCTGGGTATGACCGAGCTGACGTTGGAGACCAGTCTGACCGCGGAACAACGCGGTTACCAGGAAATGGTGAAGGCTTCCGGGACTACGCTGCTCACCCTGATCAACGACATCCTGGACTATTCCAAGATTGAGGCGAGAAAGATTGTGCTCGATCCCCAACCTTTCAACCTCGAAGAGTTGGTCGGTGAGGCGGTGAACAGCGTGGCAATTCTGGCGCACAACAAGGGCCTCGAGTTAGTGTTCAGCTTTGAGCCCGAGGTGCCGCGCCAGATCGTGGGCGATTCCCTTCGCCTGCGCCGGGTGTTGCTGAACCTGATTGGCAATGCGATCAAGTTCACCAAACAAGGGGAAGTGGTGGTAAGCGTCAGCCTGCGGCAGAGCGGCCATAACACGAATGAAACCCACAAAGATCCGATGCTGCACTTCGCAGTTCGCGATACGGGGCTCGGAACTCCACCCGAGATTCAGGCCAAGCTGTTTCGCGCCTTTGAGCAGGGAGACTCTTCGACCACACGCCAGTTCGGGGGCACGGGACTGGGGCTGGCGATCTCGAGGCAGATTGTGCAGTTGATGGGCGGCGAAATCTGGATGGAAAGCGTTGTCGGTGAGGGGTCCGTGTTCCATTTCACGATGAGTTTCGGAGGAACGATCGAAGCGGCCACAGAGGAGGATGCGCCAGCGATGCTCGAGGAGTTGCGGAGACTGCCGGTTTTGATTATCGACGACAACGCCACCAATCGCTCGGTGCTGCGCAAGCTGGCCGAGCGATGGCAAATGCAGCCCGAGGAGGCAGCTTCCGGGGAGGAAGGATTGAAGCGACTGGAAGAAGCGACGCTTTCTGGTCGCCCGTACCGGCTGGTTTTGCTGGATCAGCAGATGCCTGAAATGGACGGCTTCGAGGTGATCCACCGGATGCGGCCGCAGGCGGAATTGAAGAACGCGGCTATCATGATGCTGACCTCTTCGGACCACAGCGTCAGCGCAGCCAAGTGCCGGGAGTTGGGGGTGGGCGCGTTCTTAGTGAAGCCCATACAGCCTTCCGACCTACTGAAGTCGATGCTTAGGATTTTGGGAAAACTGCCATCGCCAAGCCCCGCTCTTGCACCAACGGTGAAGCAGCAGCCCACACCTGTATTTGCATTTCCGCTGAACATACTTGTGGCGGAGGATAATCCGGTGAATCAGAAGCTGGCCACTGTGCTGCTGGAGAGGGCGGGACATCAGGTCTCGGTGGCGGTGAATGGCGCTGAAGCTGTGACCCGGTGGCGGGAAGCTGACTTCGATTTGATTCTGATGGACGTACAGATGCCCGAACTGGACGGCCTCGAAGCCACCCGCCAGATTCGCCAGGAAGAGCAAACGACGGGGCGGCACGTGCCGATTGTGGCCGTAACCGCGCACTCTATGACTGGGGATCGCGAACGATGTTTTCAGGCTGGGATGGACGACTACCTGTCCAAGCCGATACAACGCCAGGAACTGCTGGGGGTGCTTGCCCGCCAAGCCCGAAATCGAGTCACCCACTCGAGAGAAAGCCTGTCAACCCAGCCGTCAGCCGCCAACCCTATGGCAAAAACAACCCCTGAGACGGGACCGAGCGAGGCCGTCGCCAGCGCGATCATGGCCGAGGAGATCATAGCCAGCAACGTCCTGGATGAGGTTGAATTTCTGAACCAGCTGGAAGGTGACGAGGAGCTTCTGCTGGAAATAATTGACATTTTCGTTGCTGACTCACCTCTGCTGCTGCAGCAAGTTCTGGATGCCGCAGCCCGCCAGGATGCGGTTGGCCTGGCTCGGGCCGCGCACAAGTTGAAAGGTACGGTGAGCGTTTTCGGGAGCCGGTCCGCAACCGAAGCGGCGCTGGTGTTGGAGACAATGGGAAGGGTCCATGACTGGGGGCACGCTGACGAAGCGTTGGCGCAGCTCAAACAGGAGGTCCAAGCGCTGGACAAAGCATTGGGCAGGTTGAGGAGGAAATATGTCAAGAGTCCTGATCGCGGATGACGATCGGATCTCGTGCAAGTTGTTGAGCAGTCTGTTGACCAAGTGGGGCTATCAGGCCAAGACGGTGCACAACGGACGGGACGCGCAGCGCGAATTGCTAAAGCCGGATGGCCCGCAGCTCGCGATCCTGGACTGGGTGATGCCCGGTTTAGATGGCATTCAAGTCATCAGGGAACTGCGCGCCACTCCGCGCAAGCCCTACACCTACATATTGCTGCTGACCTCGAAGGGAGCGAAAGCGGACATCCTCGCAGGCTTGGACGCGGGGGCGGACGATTACTTGAAAAAGCCATATGACACGCGGGAACTGCGCGCCAGACTGGGAGTCGGCGCGCGGATACTCGGACTGGAGACGCAGCTCGCTTCCGCTTTGGAGACCACCGAATATCGCGGGACTCACGATTCTTTGACCGGACTCTACACCCGGAAAGCGATCATCGAACTGCTGAACCAAACTGTTTTGCATAGTGAGGGCGAAGACCGAAGAGTGAGCCTGCTACTGGTGGACATCGATCACCTCAAAACCATCAACGAAACCTACGGGCAGTCGGTGGGCGACCTGATAATCAAGCAGTTGGCTCCCAAAATGGCTTCGCCTTTGCGGCCGCACGATTCGGTGGGACGCTTTGGAGGGGAACAGTATCTGATTGTGGCGCCGAATTGTCCGATCAATCATGCCATGGTGGTTGCCGAGCGGCTGTGTCAGACAGTAGCGAGTGAGAAGTTCTTGATCGAAAAGTTTGCCGTCCAAGTTACGGTGAGCATCGGCGTCAGCTCTACAAGGAGAAGCGTGCTCGACGTAAATCAGGTCTTACAGGAAGCCGACTCGGCTTTGCACGAAGCCAAAAGTAAGGGACGAAATCGAGCGGTATGCAGCAATCCCTCGGAATCAGCAGGGCAGTCATCGGCGGATTCGAAGCTGGGAGCCAGCGCGAGGAAGAACCTGACCCTTGTTCCGTTGTAGCCCCTAGGCGATGCTGCTGCTACGCCTCGCTGGAGTCAATGAACATGCGGTCTTGCACTTTGTTGGAAGCAAGCGATGGAGCGTAGCATATTTTCCGAGGACAATTCAGTACCTTTTCGAATACGGAGTTCGCTTCTTAGCAACTTGATCCTACTGTACGAGCCGTGAAGGCCTACGCCGCCGGAAAAGAACGGAATTGCTTCTTGTTTGCCGACAAACGACCGCACCGCGCGATTTGACCTTCATTCCGTCTGGATGAGCGCCTCGGCTCGTTGGCAAAGGCTGAGGAACAAGAGGATTGGTCTCTATTCCATCCGAAGTGTTTGCACGGGATCAACCGCCGCAGCCCGCCTTGTCGGCGGAATAGCCGCTGCCAGACCAATTGCACCGAGCAAAAGCGCCAACGCGGCAATGACCACACCGTCTCGCTCGAATTGCATCGCTACAACACTGGCCACCACCCGATGCAGCAGAAACACTATGCCCACCCCCGCTCCCAGACCAACCGCCAAAAGGAATGAAATCCGCTTCAACATCATCCGGGCGATCGTGGCGCGAGAGGCTCCAACCGCTATGCGCACACCGATGTCTCTGGTCCGGCTCGTTACTTCCTGGGTCAGCAGGCCCTGCACGCTGACGGCCAACAGCACGACCGAGATACCGGCAAAAATCCCGAATACCCAACTCTCCATCCGATTCGTCATCAGCGCGTCGTCAAGCAGGTCGTCCATCGTCGCTGGTGTTTGAAACGCAACTGCGGGAGCTACCTCCCGCAGTGCCTCGCGAAGCTGACCGATAATAGATGCTGGCGGAACAGAGGTTCGAATAAATAGGCAAACAGTCAGTGAGCCCGTATCTTTTTGCTGCGCAAGCGTCATGTTTGAAAAAGGAAAATCAATCTCTGGCCGTGCCGGGTCAGCAAGGGTCTGCCTCGCGTCCCGCACTACGCCCACGATCGCAATGCTTGGCTTTGCCCCTGGCTGCAGAAAGGCCTGGCCCGTCGGGTCCTCATGGTTTGTGAGGAACTCTCTCACCCAGGCTTCATTCACAATCACGGTCGGCTGCGACGAAGGAATATCCAGCGACGAAAAACGGCGGCCCTGCACCATGGGCGCGCCAATCGCTGCATAGTACCCCGGCGTCAGGGTTCTGGTTTCCGAGCTTCTCTCGCGATCCGGCGGATCGGGAGGCCGGCCAACTAGTTGCATGGTCGTCCCTGAACCATATCCGAGAACGGGAGGCTGATCCACGATTCCCGCTGCGACGACTCCTGGAATAGCCGTCACACGCTCTTCCAGCGGAATTATCAGCGTCTGAACATAGCCTCGGTCGCCATAGTCTCCGCTAGGAATGTTGATCCCCAGCATCAGCAGGTTCTTGGGGTTGAGTCCAAGATCGACCTGCAACATGCGCCGCAGTGTCAGCAGCAGCAAACCGGAGAACACAACCAGCACCAAAGAAAGCGCAATTTGTGTAATCACAAAACCCGCGCGGAGCCGATTTTGGGATCGCGCAGTGCCGGCTGAAACACCGGACTTGAGCGCCCGGTTCGGATCGGACTTCGACGCGCGCAGAGCGGGAAAGAGCCCTGCACCAATACTCGAAAGCACGCTGATGCCCAGCGTCGCCAGAACCACCGGAAGGTTGAGCTGAACATTTCCTCCGCGCATGAAAGCTTGCGCAAGAAACACCTTCATCGCTGCCAGCAGGCCCATGGCGAACAGCAGGCCGGTAGCGCCGCCCAAAGCTCCGAGCAGGATATTCTCAACCAAAAGCTGCCGGACGATTCTGAACTTGGCTGCGCCGATGGCGATACGCAACGCCATCTCTCGTTCACGCGCCAGACCCCGCACCATCAGCAGGCCGGCCACGTTCACACACGCTGTCAGTAGCACGGCCAGAACCGCGCCCAGCATCACCCACATCTCCGGCAGTTCATTCTCGCCGTGCAGTGCCGCGGTGATGGGCATCAGCTGCACTGTCCTGCCCCTGTCCGAATCCGGCTTCTGATTTCCAATATTCACCATCACCCGAGACATGTCCGCCTCGGCCGTCTGCAGGTTCACTCCTGGCTTCACGAGTCCGATGGTGAGTAGCCAATGATCTCTCCACCCGGCCACCCAGTTGGGGCGCACGTGCATGGGGATGTAGACAACATTTGGCTCGCCCAAAGGAAAACGAAATCCTGCCGGCATCACGCCGATCACTTGATACGATTCCCCATCCAGATGGACCGCTGTGCCCACAACGTTGCGATTGCCGTTGAACGTGCGGCGCCATATCTCGTAACTCAGCACGACGATATTGTTCGTTCCGGGGATGTCCTCGCCCGGCAAGAACGTCCGGCCCAGCATCGGATTCACGCCAAAAACATGAAAGAAGTTGTCGGTCCCTTGAGTGACACGGACGTATTGTGCCTGGTCGCCGACTCTCAGCGTCATTCCCCAATACGGTGCGTACCCCGCCAGATCCTGAAAAGTCGCATTTTCCCGCCGCATCTCCAGATAGCCTGGCCACGAGCACACCTGCCAGAAGGTCGAAGCGGAGTGGGTCCTTACGTCAACGATCCGGTCGACTTTGTTGTAGGGGAGCGGCCGCAGAACAACGGCGTCTACCACGCTGAACATTGCCGCCGTCGTCCCGATGCCAAGGGCCAGGGTGAGAACCACAGCAAGAGAAAATGCACTCGATTTGCGTAACTGGCGCAGCCCGCAGCGAAAATCCTGACCCAGCAGCTCCAGGCCTGCGCCGGCACGCTCCTCCCGGACTGCCTGCTTGACTTGTTCGACGCCGCCAAACTCTGCCAGTGTGCACCGACGGGCCTCTGCGGGGGATAAGCCCGCGGCTACTTTCTCGTCCGTTACCATCTCGACATAAGCGCGCAATTCGTCGTCGAGCTCCGCGTTGGCACGGGACTTGTTCATTAGATTGCGAAGACCGCTCCTGATACGAAATTTGATTCCCATCGCGAGTCCTAACTCGCCTTGAGGGCGTTCGCCATTGCGGCAACAATGGTTGTCCACTGTTCCTTCTCGATCCCGAGCTGGCGCTCTCCCGCGGAGGTCCGCCGGTAGAACTTGGCGCGGCGGTTATTTTCAGATTCGGACCAGAAGGAACTCAGCCAGCCGGCTTCTTCCATTCGGTGCAGAGCTGGAAAAAGCGAGCCAGGTTTCACCTGAAATGTTCCATGAGTAATCTGCTCGATTCGGCGCGAAATCCCCAAGCCGTGATGTTCCCCCTGTCCCACAGCCTTTAGAATCAGCAGGTCGAGCGTGCCCTGAAGAAGATTTACCTGGCATTGCTTCACGCCAATTGCCTCCTATCGATCTTCTGTATGAGAGTATTCTTTTCCTATAGAATGTCAATAGGAATGGCTACGGTCCGTGGAACTTGCTACTTCGGTCCGAGCACTCTCCTGCTTGATGGTGGTTCCCTGAGTCACGAGTCCTTATGCAGAGCGGCGATGATAGCCTCATGCTTCATCTTCGCTGCCCAGGCTTTGGGTGTTGCCCAGGGTTCGGCGTCAGGTTCATGGATATTTGCGCCGCGTTCGATGAGCAATTCGACCAGCTTTTGGCGGCCCCAACGACATGCCCATCCCAGAGGCGTCGACTTTAGTAGATCGTCTCGCAAGTCCAACCTGGCGCCATGGTCGAGCAGCATGGATCCAAATCGCGCGCGGTCACCATCTTCCAGCTGCCCGCGACCCGCAGCCGCATAATGAAGCGCGCTTGCACCGAAACGAGTAATGTTTGGGTCGACCCCGTGTCGCAACAGGGCCGCCATGCTCTTGAAGTGGCCGTCATTCTCCCTGGTGCTGGCATTTGCACCGCGGATTGGCTGAATGAGGACCCAATGCCATCGCCGGTCGTCCGCAGGCCAGGTCAGATATCGTAGGGCCAAATCAACAATCTCCGGGCACCCATGGTCGGCCGCCGACCAACCCAACTCACTGGCTACGGCCTCACTCGGGTCTGCCGCAAGCAACCGTTCCGCCGCTCGAACGTCATGAAACTCAGCCAGCATATAGGGATGGACTTTCGCTCCTCGCTCGAGTAACAACTCCTTGACCGATTCGAGCTTATGAACCCACGCATTGCGGAGCGGCCATCCCGAGGCATAGACATTCGCGTTGGGGTCGGCGCCGCGGTCCAGAAGCAACTTGGCGATGTCCAAGTATCCCGCTCGCGCTGCGTACCACAGTGGCATTCCCCAGCTTGGAGTAGGCTCTTCCAGCTCTTTCAATACCATGCGCTCATCTACATCAGCTCCCAGATCGAGCAACAATCGGATCGCCTCAACCTGCCTGTGTTTTACAGCAACGCTGAGGAGTCCACCATCGGAACTTATCTCCCGCAACAAACCAGGATTTGTGTGAATGAATTCCCGGATGCGGGGCAAATCCCCCACAGCAACCGCGGCGCGAACCGTCAGGTCAGCGCCACGCTCCAATAGGAGTTTGGCAATCGCTGGAAATTTCGCCGCATTCTGGTTGAGCGGATCAACAGCAAGCGCAGCTCGGTCGAGGGGCGTTCGGCTATTCAAGTCTTGCTTACGGGCGCTGACGCCCTTATCCAGCAACCAGGAAACAAGATCGACATTCCTCTCTTCGGCCGCAATATGCAGCGGCGTTCGGCCATCGCGGTCGCAAGCGTTAAGCAGGATGGGATCTTCATTGAGCAGGCTCATGGCTATCTCATTGTCACCCTTAGCGATTGCCGCGTTGAGGCGATCCTCGAGCGGAGAGATTGTAGTGTTAGGACAGCTCAGCTCCTGACGGCGACGCAACTCTGCTTCCTGAATCATGGCAACAACATCGTGATATTCGCGGTCTCTGGCCATAGCCAGGGCGGAAGTAGCGTCGCGGTGCGGCCAGATTCCTTTGCGGGCGTCGGCACCAGCTTCCATCAGCAGGCGCACCATCGACAGATCCCTACCCAACACTGCATAATGCAGCGCGCGATGTTCGTCGTTTTCGGCCGTGTCCATGCCGATCAACTCGGGGCGGGACGTGAGCATGGACTCAACCTGTTTGAGATTGCCGGTTTTCACCGCTTCATTAAACCTGGCGATCGTGGCTCCATCGACAAAGGCCTTCAGCTGGGCCAGCTCTCGTAGCCGTAAGCGCGCGCCAAGACTCGCTGGGCGTCATTGAGCGCAAATCTCGAGGGATCAGGGTTGTGTTCGAATTGTTTTATTTCCGCGATGGCCGCGGCGTCGCCCGCGCGATACTCTTTAAGCAGGTCCTTCGCTTGTTTTCGCAGTTGGCCTAAATTGGGATGGGCTCGCAAACGGCGCGTTGATGCAGGATTGAAGGCATGACGATCTCCTTTTCGAGCATTGCCTGGGTCCGCGTAACAGGCGAAAAAGAAGATTCGTCTCTAAATTGTGAGCGGCACTCTCATCGGTAGGCTCGGCCTTCCCCGCGGACACGGCGGCGTCCGATACGCCTCCGCCAGTATACCGCCGTAAGCTGTCTCGTGCCCGGAACCATCAATTTGCCTTGTGTTGTAGCCGCGATTGGAAAGATGAAGAGATGGTCCGCACCGATTCCCGGCTCACAGATTCTCACATTGAGCGCCTGAGATTGGCATCACCAAGTGCCCAAGAGCGTTGTGCTGACTCTCGGAATCAAATGCCAGAAAAGCCCCAGCCATCGTGATTCTCAGAATCAAGGCCAGTGCGACAGCAGAAAACCCGCCACTCCAAGGCGACGTCATGCTCAGCGCCACTCCAGCCCCATGTTGTCACCGGTTATGATTAGGCGGTTCTGCAGCCGGCTTCCAAGCTGACGGTTGTTTTCCGGGCTGAATTCAAAGTGCGTCCAGTTGGGTCCTCCGGTATACCTATAATCTCGTCCAGTTTCTTCATTTGGTGGGGGTCGTTTGCGTTGATGACAAACCGCTGACCACAATCGTGACGGACTCAGTGTTGAGTCCACAGATGGCAAACAGCGCTCTTTGCCAGACGATTTGATAAATCAGAGCAGGAAATCCAGAGCAGAAAAACAGGAGGTGAATGCAGGTAATTCCTCGGCCGCTGCGGTGCACCTTCTCCATCAGTACCGCTCCCTGCCTCCAAATGCACGATTTAACGCAGCCCTGCAGTTCCGGGCGGCGGCCCCTATTCTGCTTCTAGTACGCCTTCGCGATCACGACACGCCGGTCCACGGTTTCCCCTGTCAAGATGCACTTGCCCGCTCCGTCGTACTCATCCACCGAGGGGATGTTCCTCACGCTGGCCTTGAATTCCTTGATCTTCGCATCGTTTTGCGGATCGTCTCTCAGGTGCACCATGACAAACTTTCCGCCACCCTTCTCGGCTGTCACGTCGTTGAGGATCGACTTGACCTCGTCGAGAGAATTGGCCAGCACAGTGTTGTCCTTCAGCCGGTGTTTGGCCCGAGTGTAGAGGTCGTTCTGTGTCGTCTCCAGCAACCTTGCGAACTTTCCCACCACTTCCGCTTGCGGGACCACTTCCTTCGTTCCCGTGTCCCGGCGCTTCATCACAATGTTGCCCGCGGCCACGTCTCGCGGACCCAACTCGAATACAACCGGCACACCGCGACGCTCCCAGTGAAAGAACTTTGCACCCGGTGTCAGCCCGTCGCGCGTGTCGATGTGTGCTCCAAGATCTTTCGCCAGCTTCGTGGCTCGCTCCATCACTTGAGCGCGCTCCTCATCTTTGCGAAAGATCGGCACCAGTACGCCCTTTTGGGGCGCGACCTTCGGCGGCAGCACCAGCCCTCTATCGTCCGAGCGGGTCATGATCAGCCCACCGATCAGTCGCGTGCTCACGCCCCAGCTGGTTTGCCAGACATAATCCAGCTTGCCTTCGTTGCTCTGGAATTGCACGCCGAACGCCTTGCCGAAATTCTGTCCCAGGTCATGGCTCGTGCCCGCCTGCAGCGCCAGGCCGTTCTGCATCATGGCCTCGATCGAGTACGACCGGAGAGCACCGGCAAACTTCTCCGCCTTGGTTTTGCCCCCTTTGATCACCGGCATTGCCATTATGTCTTCGGCCACTTCGGCGTAAATGTCCAGGATGCGTAACGTCTCCTGGAGCGCTTCGTCGTGGGATGAGTGCGCGGTATGCCCCTCCTGCCACAAGAACTCCGTCGTCCGCAGGAACATTCGCGTACGCAGCTCCCACCGCAGCACATTCGCCCATTGATTGATCAGCACGGGCAGGTCGCGATAGCTTTTGATCCACTTGGCGAAAAAATGTCCGCCGATGGTTTCCGAGGTCGGACGAATGACGTAAGGTTCCTCCAACACTTTTCCGCCGGCAATCGTGACAATCGCCAACTCGGGCGCGAAACCTTCCACATGCTCGGCCTCTTTCTTGAAAAAAC
>Ga0182015_10002036_pt1 | contig 25274 bp, 22 predicted proteins | sample 712P3MmetaG_FD_120478 | JGI IMG/M metagenome (GOLD analysis project Ga0182015, IMG submission 120478) | Permafrost microbial communities from Stordalen Mire, Sweden - 712P3M metaG | ecosystem: Environmental > Terrestrial > Soil > Wetlands > Permafrost | place: Sweden: Stordalen | collected...
ACATTAAGAACGCCCCTACTGCCTTGCGGCTTCCAGTCTTGTCTGCTTGTATCAAAAGTCAAAGGCCGCGGGCAGGAGTGCCCGCGCCACACGGTCACGAATGCAATGTCCGATAACAAGTATTACGTAAAGTAGACAGACCTGAGGTCGAATGGGTCTTATTTGCTGCTTGTTTGCCCAACCGCATTCCCCGTCAGCACGATTTTGGCGTGGAATAGGGTTCCCGCTATTCGGGTCGCGATGGCAATCAATTCGCTCTGGCCGTAGAAAACTTTGACCCTCGGCGCTTGCGAAAATTCCGGTAGATTCACCGAAAGCCCACTCCGAATCTTTTCGGCCATTTCGTCGTTTGCCGTGATTGACGGTATTCCGGGCAAAAGCATTCGCGGACGCACGAACATTTCGCCCAAGCGGTCAGGCGCTGCCGCCTGTAACTCCTCCAATGTGTGAGCCTCGGCGAGTTTGAAATTTCCAGCCGAAGTTCGGCAAAGCGATTCCAGGTGCGCTCCACAGCCCATCCGTTGGCCCATGTCGTGAGCGATTGATCGCATGTATGTCCCGGATGCGACCCGGGCGCGGAAGAATGCTCGATTCCCTTCCAAATTCAAAATTTCAAATTCTTCAACCTTTACTTTAACTGAACTGAGGTGTGTCTCCAGTTTCTTGCGCGCCAGTTTGTACGCTGGGACTCCCTTGATCTTTTTCGCGGAGAATGGCGGCGGCATCTGCTCTATCAGCCCCTGAAACCCTCGTGCCAACTCTCGTAGTCCCGGCATGGAAAGCACGACAGCTTTAGGCTCCGCTAGAGGCTCGCCATCAGCATCATACGTATCGGTCGCGAAACCAAAGCGGATTGTCCCTTCATAGGTCTTCTCCGCTGATGTATAGAATTGCGCCAGGCGGGTCATGCTGCCGACCACCAAAGGCAGAACGCCGGTGGCGAGTGGGTCGAGCGTTCCCAGATGTCCGACCGAGCGCTGTTGCAGCAAGCGTCGGACGAGGTTCACCACATCGTGCGAGGTAAGGCCCGAGGGCTTATTGATGATCAGTACGCCATTGGACATTGAGTAATTGGGTAATTTAGTAATTTGGTAATTGAAACACCAGCGCTCAGGATAATCTCAAGGCGCCGTCGTTGTTGATTTTCAATTGCCCGATTACAAAATTTCCCGATTGCCCAATTAAATTACCCACTTACTAAATTACCCAATCCCCGATGATTCCTCTGCGCGACGACCAGCCTCGTTTCAGCACTCCCTACATGAATTATTTTCTGGTAGCGCTGAACACGGCGGTCTTCCTTTTTGAGCTGTCGATTGGGGCTCAAAGTCACCGAGCGCTCAATGGATTGATTTACCAGTTTGGAATAGTGCCCAGTCATTTCACTCAATCCATGGCCGGTGCGGCGCACACCGGATTGCCCGCCGCACTCCTCTCAATTTTAACCTCAATGTTCCTGCACGGGTCGTGGTTGCACATTATCGGCAACATGTGGGTGTTGTGGATATTCGGAGACAACATCGAAGACTACCTCGGGCATTTTGCCTACCTGATCTTTTATCTGCTCTGCGGATTCGCGGCGGCGATCGCACACATAATATTGAATTCCGGATCCGACGTGCCCACCGTGGGTGCCAGTGGCGCGATTGCGGGAGTGATGGGAGCATATTTCCTGCTCTATCCAAAATCGCGGGTGCTAACGCTCGTCCCGTTGATCGTGTTTTTTACCTTCTGGTGGCTGCCGGCATGGATCGTGCTGGGCTACTGGTTTTTATTGCAATTCCTGAGCGGCGCATCGACATCGATTGCTTACTCGAATCCAGATAGCGGTCGGATTGCATTCTGGGCGCATGTCGGCGGATTTATTGCAGGGATCATCATGATTAAAGTATTGCCGCGCCGGTCGCCGCGCAATCGCTACGGCACATGCTGAAAGCGCCCCTGTGGCGCGGGCGCCCTTGTCGGCGAGGTTCAGGTCAAGAGCACGCGGGCAGGAGTGCCCGCGCCACACAATCACGCAGAGCCATACAGGCACACAGATATAATGGCTAAGTGAATTCGTCCGTGCGGAAAATCGCCTCAGCCGACTTCCCTACCCGCTGGGGTAAGTTTCGCATCCATGGATTCGTAGGCGAATTTGGCTCCGAGACTCCGCGGAAAAAGGAAGAAGCTGTGGTGCTGGTCATGGGAGACATTCACGAAGGTTCGCCGCTGGTACGAATTCATTCGCAATGCCTGACCGGTGATGTATTCGGTTCACTGCGCTGCGATTGCCGCCAGCAACTGGAAATGGCACTCGCCATGATCGCAGATGAAGGCTCAGGCATTCTTATCTACGAGCAGCAGGAAGGACGAGGTATCGGCCTGATGGCCAAGCTTCAGGCTTATGAGTTGCAGGATTCAGGACTCGACACCGTCGAAGCCAACGAGCGCCTGGGATTCAAAGCCGATCATCGGGAGTTCGCGCTGCCCGGCGAAATTCTGAAGGCGTTGGGAATTTCTCAAGTGCGGTTGCTCTCGAACAATCCCGATAAGGTCTCCGCCCTGGAAAACGCGGGAATCAAAGTGCTCGAACGCGTACCCTGTGAAGCTGCCGCAAACGCCCACGCTGAAGATTATCTGAACACAAAAAGAGACAAGATGGGCCACTTGTTCACGTCCCGGTAATCGAGAACTATACCCATCACTATTCCTTGTCATTCCCAGCCGTTCGCAGCCGCGGCGAGAGCGGGTCGAGGAATCTGCTTTTCTGCGGACAAACGACTATCAGTAAGTCGGGATTTTCGGATCCACTTCTCTGGACCAGGCGTCGATGCCCCCGCGTAATGACTGAGCGCTGTCGAATCCTTGTTGGCGCAGCCAGTTGGTCACGCTCATGGAGCGGACGCCGTGATGGCAAACCACGACGATATGCTCCTCGGGATCAAGTTCCTGGTGGGCGCGGCTGGTAATATCTCCCATGGGTATCAGCTTTGAGCCGGCGATTTTGGACACTTCGAACTCCCAGGGTTCGCGAACGTCGAGCAGGGTGAACGCGGCGGGTTGATCGAGAAGGCTCTTTAATTCGGCGGGTGTGATTTCGAAATCCACAGGTTCAAAACCAATATCTATTCATCTCATCCAGCAGATCTTTCTTTATAGAGAGCCCCGAAGCCGATCCCAGCACAGAGTCAATACCGCATTTCGGGCATAACGCTGTCCGTCCTTCGTCAACCCAATTCATAATTATTGACGGCGGAAAAATGCCACCGGCAATAAAAGCACCCACAAATTGTACTGTCGAGAATTTGGGATCGCTGGTGCGCAACGACAATGTGATCCGGCATCCGTGCCTTGATGACTTTCAAGTGGCCCTCGACTTCAGCCATCTCGTCAGATCGCTGCCAGCCAAACAATTTGCGCAAAAAGCGTACCAAGTGGTTGGCTTCTCTCCTGCGGGCGCTCACAGATTAATTGCTGATTTCCGGACTTCGCCGATCGATGCCAGCGGATCGCGGGCGCCTTCTTTTTCTGCAATCCATTTCTTTTCGTTGTGGATGATGTCGAGCAGCAATGTCTTATCTTCTGCGCCCGGCATGTGCTCTTTTTCGTGTTGAGCATAAGACTCATCGCTGAGGGGCTCGCCGGTCTTGGCATGGAATTTTTGACCGGACCAGCGTCCAATCTGGCGGTTGAATCTAATATCCGGAGCATATAGTTTCGGTTCGCCCGCAGCGAGCACGCTGTTCAGGCGCTCGATCAGCCCCGCGACTTCATCACGATATAAATGGCGGTTGTAGTCGTTTAGGTCATCCAGCTTTGCTGTCTGGTCGTTTTTGGGTTCGTCGTAACGGCCCTTGATGCCCCAAACGTAGGCCCAGTGGGCGGATGATGAATTATCGGTTCCGAACAAGTCGTAGGAACTTGAAATCCACTTGTTGAGATATTTTTGGATAAGCCAGGCAGGGACGACTCCAGCCTGAACGATGCGGCGCAGCCCGTCATTTCCGGTGCCCATGTGAAACGCTTCTTCGCGCAGCATATAGGACATCGACCGTCCCAGCGGAGCAAAACCGGAGTACTTCAGCATTTGCAATTGAAACTTTCCGTCGCGGTCGACGAAATCTGTGTAGGTGAAAAAGTCCATCCAGTTGTCGACGTCGACGTTGAAGGCTCCGAGCAGACGCTTATTGTCGAAGGCCCGGCGTTCCAGCATTTTTTGCGCTTCGACTTTTCCGGAGTATCCAAAGTGATCGACCAATAGAGCGCACATTTGCCATCCATGCCGCATCTCTTCGATCATTACCCGAGTGATGGCGCGGCGGTCCCAATCGGTCGGAGCGCTTTCGAATAAATTTCGCTGTTGTTCGACACTCGCAAACTCCGTGTCCCCCTGGTAGACGATCAGATTCATAAGGGCGTCGCGCATTTGCTGTGTGGGAACCTGGCGGATGTTTTCCCATTTGTTGCGGCCTTTGAACGAACCAAATTGAATTTCGTTGGTCTCAATCGCTCCGTATAACGTGTCGAATTTGAAGTCGGCAATCTGGTCGCGGTTGACGCCAATGTCTTTGCGCCAATCGTCGAAGAGTCCGACCCAGTCGCTGAAGGTTCCGATTTTTGCTACTTTTCCTGGCATGGTCTACCCCAAACTCCTGCCCAGCTTCGCTAGGCTTGGACGGGCGAGGGCGCCCGTCCCTACGCAATCTTATTTTCCTGTAAATGTTGCGGAGCGTTTTTCTACGTAGGCTGCTAGTCCTTCTTTAGCGTCGTCGCTTTGGAACAGAATCTGCTGGTTTTCGCGTTCGACGGCTAACGCTGATTCCATCGGAATCTCCCACCCAGTCTGCACTGCTCGTTTGATGCGTCCGACGGCTTTGGCGGCCTTGTTCGGAGGACAGAACTGCCGTGCATATTCCATGATGCTTTCCATGAATCCGTCACGTTCGTAGATATCGTTGATGATTCCGAACTCCTGCGCTTCCTCGAACGAGAACGTGTTGCCTGTGACCATCAGCTCGATCGCTTTACTCTTGCCCACCAGGCGCGAGAGTCGCTGCGTGCCGCCAGTGCCCGGCAGCACTCCCAGATTCACTTCGGGCAATCCGATCTTCCCAGCATCACGGCGCGCGATTCGCAAATCGGCAGCCATGGCGATTTCGAGTCCGCCTCCGACGCAATGCCCATTGAGCGCGGCAATCACAAGCTTGGGCGTATGTTCCAGCCGCAGCAAAGTCTCATTGGCATGAAGGCAGAAATAATATTTAAAAGTGGGATCTACGCTGGCCAGCATTTTGATATTCGCCCCGGCAGAGAAGAACTTATCTCCGGACCCAGTTAGCACGATGACATAAACATCGTTATCGAAGCGGGCGGATAGAATCGCCTCATCCAACTGCCGGTTCATTTCGTAGGTATAAGTGTTGGCCGGCGGGTCGGCCATTTCAATCACGGCCACGCCAGATTCCGTACGGTAATTGATCAGTTGCTTGGTACCCGCTACTGCGGTCGGCTCGATTGTCGTCGCCATGGGCCTCCTTATATTCGTCCTGTCAATTTTATGCCTTCCGGGCGCGGGAGTACACGAGGCGGCGAGAAGATGCGACCGGATGGCTGGTCAGTTGCGGATGTCGGCCATCAGGCGTTCAACGTCGGCTTTTTCCTCAGCGGTTAATGGAAGAAGTGGCAAGCGCGATGGACCTCCGAAGTATCCGTTCAAATCCATCGCATATTTCAGCGCCGGAATGCCCATATGCGAGACCAGGCGCTCGCCTGCGACGGCGATGCGTTCCTGCTTCAGTTGAGCCAACGCGTCATCGCCCTCTTTCCATGCGGCGTAAACTTCATAACATGCGGTCGGCGCGGGGTCTGCAAACGCTAGGACAGCGCCAGTTGCCCCGGCACTCAACGAAGCATGAAGTTTGTTTGCCGCTCCGGCCAGCACTTGAAATCCGACTTGCTTTTGGCGCGTCTTGATCGATAATTCTGCGGCTGTTGCGACCGAAGATGATAACGAAACCCCACCCTGCTCGGAAATAGAAACCAGTTCCCTGCTCCTGGATTTCTCGGAGGCCTCTTTGTTGGCCGCTTTGATCATGCGTTGCGTAACCGCCTCGAATATCTGAGTCACCGGCGCCTCGCGCTTGACGTGGCGCGTACGCTCCACCATCCGCTTTATCTTTTCTATGTCTCCGCCTGATTCTTTTAAGCCGATGATATTTGGATGATCCGCCAGCTCGATGGCAACTTCTGCCGGCAAATCGTATCCCGTGAGCGATGGCACGCTGTAAAGCATAATTGGAATCGAAGCGCGGTCACCAACCGTCCGGTAAAACGCGAGCATGTTCGCGGGCTGCATTTGCTTTTTGTAGTAGTGCGGAGTGCGAACCAACGCAACGTCGTAGCCAAGTTCGGCGGCGTATTCGGTGAGCCGCAAAGTCTCAATCGCAGATTCTGAACCCGTCCCGGCAATCAAGACTTTATTCGGATAAACGACGTCCCGCGCGACTTTGAGCACATCCCTCTGCTCTTGATCGGACAGCATAATTGCCTCGCCGGTCGATCCGAGAACGACAATGCCCGCAACCGGAGTTTTTGAATACCGCTCTAGGTTGTGCTCTAGCTTCTTGAAGTACACCTGTCCGTCGGGATAATAAGGCGTCGTGACTGGAGGGAAAATTCCGGCGAGCAGCATTGGAAAACCTAATTGTTAATCTAATGCGGGCGGACACAACAACGGAATGCTCTCTCGCTTATTACGCCGATAAACTCGAAAGTCTTCCGCGGCCACCGTCACCAGTACGCGCCGTGGATGGAGTTCACTCATGCGTATAAGACACAAGTCGGCAAGGTCGGGGTTTCGGTCGGCGTATCGCAGGGCGAGATCTCTTAACGATTCAAGATTGCCTGTAATATCGAATGCGACACGAATCGCGCCCCGCTGCAGCATTGCCAGCACGCTGACGCTGGATTGAAGATGGAACGACGTCTCGGCGATCACCGCCTCGCATGTCAAAAGAGGAGATTCCAGTTGGCCAGCGAGACCCTGCGCCCATGCGTGATGCTGGTCGTTTCGCCTTAAGAGAGCGACAAGATACCCAGTATCCGTTATCGCCTGCATATTATTTGCGTGAAAAACCTTTACGTGACGAAACGTCTCGCGGGCCGCCCTTGATTATTCCGGAGAATTGCAAAAGAGGATTGTCTTTACCCTGCGAGAGCGTAGTTTCAAGCGACTGACGCACCATTTTGCTGATAGGCAATCCCGACCTGCGCGCTTTGGCGCGAAGCCGAGCCATCATTTCTTCCGGAAGTCGAATGCTGAGTGTATTACTCATAAGGCAGGATTGTAACACACATGAAAACTCACTTGCGCGAGTAACCCTTGCGCGATGAAAGATCGGGTGGTCCGCTCATGGTTACTGCATGGCGCATAAACTTCTGCTTGCCGTGTTTCGCTTTTGCCAATTCAAGTCGCTGTCTTATCAGACGGCCTACTGGCAGGCCTGTTCGGCGAGAGGCTTCTTTCAGTCAGGCCACCATGCCTTCCGGCAAACTGTGAGTGTGTTACTCATATGGCATAAGTGTAACACATCTATCGAATCAGCTCGCCCTTGCGACTTTCTGTTCTGCTACAAACTGCGCTGCGGGTACTGCCCCGATTTGCACCAGCAAGCCTAATTGGTCCCAATTGTCCCAACCCTCGGCAATTTTTCCGTCAACGATCCGAACAATCGTGGTACCGGTGACCTCGACTTTGCGGCCGGTTGCAGCAGTCCCCAAAAACGCACCTTTATGAGTCATGGTCGCGTTCCAGCGGGCTGCGACTTTGTCTCCTTGAGCCAGTGTTTCCTGAATATTAATGCGAATATCTGGAAATGCGGTGCGAAGGCTTTCCGCGAATTGCTTGAACTCGACCAAACCAATATCCACCGCATGCTGAACCTGCCCGTGCCCAATCACTCCTGGCGTACACATTTCGTGAACAGCCTCCATTCGGCCCTTGTTCCATACTTCGTCAAACCAGCGGTTAATAATTTCAACATTGGGTTTCTCTGGCTGCACAAGTCACCTCCGTCATAGATTATCGATGCGATCTGATGCCTCTTTCGGCATGTAAAGTTTGCAATGCTTGTACTCTTACTTCCCCGCGCTGTAATGCGGATATTCCTTCCGCCGCGGCTCTTGCTGCGGATATCGTGGTGATGGTGGGGATGCGGCCTTGTACCGCGGCGCGGCGGATTGCTTTCTCATCAAAGAATGGATCGGGGCCCTGGGGCGTATTCACGATCAGTTGGATGCGATCGCCTTTAATCAAATCGACTGCGTTGGGGCGCCCTTCTTTCACTTTATAGACTCGCTCGACTGACATTCCTGCTGCCTCGATGAGATCGGCTGTCCCTGCGGTCGCGACCAGTTTGAATCCTATGTCTACAAACTTGCGTGCGAGGTCAGCGACATGCGGTTTGTCATGATCGGTGACACTAATGAACACGCAACCTTCGGTGGGAAGTTTCTGTCCGGCCGCGAGTTGCGCTTTGGCGAAGGCTTCGCCGAAGTTGTCGGCGACGCCCATCACTTCGCCGGTGGACTTCATTTCCGGACCGAGAACGGTATCCACACCCGGAAATTTATTCCAGGGGAAGACTGGGGACTTCACGTAGTAACAATTTCCGGTATCGAGATCGGCGCGACGGTCGATGTAGTCAGGCAGAAATTCGCGCAGCTTGCGTCCAGTCATCAATCGGGCGGCGATCTTCGCCATCGGCACTCCGGTCGCCTTCGAGACGTAGGGCACGGTTCGCGAGGCCCGGGGATTGACTTCGAGAACGTAAACTTTGCCCCCGCTTCCATTGCTTTCGGCCTGGCGGACGGGGACGCCCGTCGCTCCATATTCGCTGCGCGGAATTGCAAACTGAATGTTCATGAGCCCAATTACGTTGAGCGCCTTTGCCAGGCGGAAAGTGTAGTCACGCATCTTAGCCAGCAGTCGCTCGGGAATATCCACTGCTGGCAGCACACATGACGAATCGCCAGAATGAATTCCCGCCTCTTCGATATGCTGCATAATTCCGCCAATCACGACATCTTCTCCATCGGATAAAGCGTCAACGTCAACTTCGATTGCGTCTTCCAGAAAGTGGTCGATCAAAACCGGACGGTCCTGCGAATACTCGACTGCCTCTTTCATGTAACGGACGACCGTTTCTTCATCGTAGGCGATCACCATCGCGCGACCGCCAAGCACGTAGGAGGGACGCACCAGCACCGGATAGCCTACGCGAGTCGCGCCCGCTACCGCTTCCTCAATCGACGCGGCCATCGCGCCCGGGGCCTGCGGGATTTCCAGATCGTCGAGAAGTTCGCCGAAACGTTTGCGATCTTCGGCGAGGTCAATGGATTCCGGCGACGTGCCGATGATCTTTACCCCCGCCGCTTTCAGTGGGATAGAAAGATTTAGCGGAGTCTGTCCGCCGAACTGAACGATCACTCCAACCTCGGCGCCCGTTGAAGCTTCGTGCTCGCACACGGCGAACACGTCTTCAAACGTTAGCGGCTCGAAATATAGGCGGTCACTGGTATCGTAATCGGTCGAGACCGTCTCCGGATTGCAGTTGATCATGATGGTTTCGTATCCATCGTCGCGCAGAGCAAACGCCGCGTGACAGCAGCAGTAATCGAACTCAATTCCCTGTCCTATGCGATTAGGCCCACTGCCGAGGATGATCACTTTTTTCTTCTGCGTCGGCGCGGCTTCGTCTTCTTCTTCGTAGGTCGAATAAAGATATGGAGTGAAGCTCTCGAATTCCGCGGCGCATGTATCAACGCGCTTGTAGACTGGCTTCAGTCCGTGTTTGCGTTTTAGGTGACGAATTTTTTCAGCGACGCCCTTTCCGTCCAGTCGCCAAACTCCCGCGAGCCGATCGTCAGAGATTCCCATCCGTTTGGCGTCCCGCAAAACTTCGGTGGGAACCGATTCCATGGGATGTTTTTCCAACTCAAGCTGCATGTCGTTAATTTCTTTGAGCTGGTAGAGAAACCACGGGTCCATCGAAGTCATCTTCGCGATTTGTTTGACGGTGTGGCCTTGGCGCAGCGCATAGCGGATGTATGACAAGCGCTCGGGATGCGGAGTGACTAATCTTTGGGTCAGAATCTTCGGCTCGATTTTTTCCGAGCCGATTTTCTTGCCGGTATCGAGCGAGCGGATTCCCTTTAGCAGCGCTTCTTTAAAGGTCCGTCCAATCGCCATGACTTCGCCAACGGACTTCATCTGCGGTCCCAGACTTTCGTCGGCTCCAGGAAATTTCTCAAACTGCCACTTGGGAATCTTTACGACGACATAATCCAAAGTCGGCTCAAAACACGAGGGCGTTTTCCGAGTGATGTCGTTGGGAATTTCGTCGAGCGTGTAGCCGACGGCGAGTTTCGCGGCAATTTTCGCGATGGGAAATCCAGTCGCCTTAGAGGCCAGTGCGGAAGAACGAGAGACGCGCGGGTTCATCTCGATGACGACCATGCGTCCGGTGCCGGGATGCACGCCGAATTGAATATTCGATCCTCCAGTCTCCACGCCAATTTCGCGAATCACAGCGATCGACGCATCACGCATCGCCTGGTATTCGCGGTCGGTCAGCGTCTGCGCCGGAGCCACCGTAATGGAATCTCCAGTGTGCACGCCCATGGGGTCGAAATTTTCGATGGAACAGATGATGATTACGTTGTCTTTAACGTCGCGCATCACCTCGAGTTCGAATTCTTTCCATCCCAGGACAGATTCTTCTATCAGCGCTTCATGCACCGGGGAGAAATCGAGCCCGCGCGCCAGAACTTCGAGCAACTCTTCGCGGTTATAAGCGATACCGCCGCCACTGCCGCCGAGCGTAAACGACGGGCGCACAATGACCGGGAAGCCGATTTTTCCGGCGAACTCCAAACCATCTTTGAGATTGCTGACCAGGGCGGACTTCGGCACATCGAGCCCAATCTTCTGCATCGCATCTTTGAAATAAAGACGGTCTTCCGCTTTCTTAATAGCGCTGATCTGCGCCCCGATCAGTTGAACGTTAAACTTTTCCAAAATGCCGGAGTCGGCTAATTCGATGGCGAGATTCAGAGCGGTTTGTCCGCCGACCGTGGGGAGTATGGCGAATCCCGCGCCGGGAGAAAGCTCACGCTCTACGCGGATAATTTCTTCCAGATATTCCTTGGTGAGCGGCTCGATGTAAGTTCGATCCGCAACCTCGGGATCAGTCATGATCGTCGCCGGATTCGAATTGGCAAGGACAACCTCGAACCCTTCAGACTTGAGCGCCTTGCACGCCTGCGTGCCGGAATAATCGAACTCCGCCGATTGTCCGATGATGATGGGCCCCGAACCGATGATTAAAATTTTGGAGAGGTCTGTGCGTTTAGGCATTCAGTTTATTCTCAAGTGTTCTTTATCAAGACCGAGGCAATAGTCACTTCATCTTTCATCACCGTCCAGGTCGTGATGAGAAGTTTCATGCTCGCTCCGAGTCCACGCACGCTCCTAAAAGCAGGTCCCTCCACTCCGCTTCGCTGCGGTCGGGATGACAGAGTTTTTTGTTATTAGATTTAACCTCATACAACTCTGTCATCCCGACCGACCCAGTTAAATTGCGCAGCAAATTAACTAGCGAGTGGAGGGACCTGCTTTTCGGGTTCGAACCGATGTCGCGTGAACCAACCTGCCGCCAAATCTTTCCACGTGCGATTCATTTGCTCGATTAGCCACACTTTCTTCGCGCGATTCCAGCGTTTTAATTGTTTCTCCCGGTCGATTGCGTTTTTCACGTCGTCGAACGATTCGCAGTAAACCAGGCGATGACACCGATACTGCTTGCTAAATCCGTCGATTAGATCATTACGATGCTCGAAAATTCTACGCTCGAGGTTATTTGTCATCCCGATGTACAAAGCGCGAGACTTACTGGCAACCATATATACGCTGTAATTATGCAGCTTCATAAGAAGCAGGTCCCTCGACTGTGGAGGGACTGGCTTTCCGACTCACCGCTTCCACTCCTCCATCATCTTTACGAAATCTTTGAATAGATAATGCGAATCGTGCGGCCCTGGCGACGCCTCGGGATGATATTGCACCGTGAATAGCGGCAGATTACGGTGGCGCATGCCCTCGAGCGTGTTGTCGTTGAGGTCGATATGCGTTAGTTCGACTTCGCTTTGCGGCAGCGAATCTGGATCGACGGCGAAGTTGTGATTGTGCGCGGTGATCTCGATCTTGCCGGAATTAATTTGTTTTACTGGATGGTTTCCGCCGTGATGCCCGAATTTCAGTTTAAAAGTTTTCCCGCCGAGCGCGATGCCTGTCAGTTGATGTCCCAGGCAAATTCCGAAGATTGGCTGCCGTCCCATTAGGCGGCGGATGTTATCGACCGCGTACGTACACGGCTCGGGATCGCCAGGTCCGTTGGACAAAAAGACCCCGTCGGGCTTCAACGCCAGTACATCTTCGGCTGGCGTTTCTGCGGGCACTACTGTCACCTTGCAGCATTCTCCGCGAAGTTTGCGCAGGATGTTGTGCTTGATTCCGAAATCGTAGGCGACTACGTGAAAGCGCTCCGGCTCGTCTTTGAATCCGACAACTTCGTCCGGAAGATGCGAGCGCTCGCCCGTTTCCCATACGTAGGTTTTGCTGGTGCTCACGACTTTGGCGAGATCGGTTCCGTCCATCTTCGGAATCGACCGAGCTTTCGCCACCAATTTATCCGTATCAGCTTCGAGCGTTGAAACGACGCCGCGCATCACGCCGTTATCTCGCAAATGGCGAACTAGAGCCCGAGTATCAATGTCGCCAAGAACCGGAATCTTGAACTGCTCCAGATATTCTTCGGCAACCTGCTGCGACCGCCAGTTGGAGCTGACGCGCGAGAATTCGCGAACGATCAACCCCTCTATATAAGGACGGGTCGCTTCGTTATCTTCAGAATTGGTTCCATAATTGCCGATTTCGGGATTGGTGAGAACTACGATTTGTCCCGCGTAGGAAGGGTCGGTGAAAATTTCCTGGTAGCCAGTAATAGAAGTATTAAAAACGACTTCGCCGTAGCACTCGCCTTTTGCTCCGTAGCCTTTGCCTCGGAAGATTCTGCCATCTTCCAGCGCAAGAATGGCCTGCATTTTTACTCCATAGTTTGGATTTTATAGATTCTAACAGGGAAAGAAAGTTTCGGAGATATTTCGCGAGAAGAAAGTTGGGCGCGAAGAGGGCAGGCGCTCCAAGAAGCCTGAGCAACGTGCTTTATAATAGAGGATTCGGCAACCAGTTTTGGGGGCGACTATCAAACTTGCTCTTCCAATGGAAAGCAGGTCTCTCGACTACGTAATGCCGTCCGCGAGCGGACGGCTTTCTACGCTCGAGATGACAGTGGAGGAAAGTCGAGATGACGTGGAGGAGCCTCAAGATGATCGTGAAGAAAAAATGTCGCTGATTGCTATTCAATGTCTACTGAAACCATAATCGTGCGCGGCGCGCGAACGCATAATCTCAAGAACATAGATTTCGAGATCCCGCACAACGCTTTGACGGTCGTCACCGGAGTTTCCGGCTCGGGGAAATCGTCGCTCGCGTTCGACACGATATATGCCGAGGGACAGCGGCGATACGTGGAGTCGCTATCTGCATACGCCCGCCAGTTTTTAGAGCGAATCGAGAAGCCCGACGTGGATGTGATCGACGGCATCGCCCCGGCCGTTGCTATCCGGCAAAAGAATTCCACGCGTAATCCGCGATCTACCGTCGGGACAGCGACAGAGATCTACGATTATTTGCGTTTGTTATACGCGCGCATTGGGCGCACTTACTGTCTCAATTGTGGCGTCGAAGTAAAAAAGGATACCGTCGACGAAGTTGCTGCGGCGATTCTGGCGCTGCCAGAAGGCTCCCGGTTAAAGGTACTCTTTCCGCTTCAGGTCGTGGATGAACCGGCTGCGCAGAAATCTAAACTGGCGAAGACGAAGAAGAAATCATCTGCCGCCGTCATGAAAATCGATTCGCTGAAAGCCCAACTCTTCGAAGTACGCCAGCGCGGATTCAATCGCCTTTATCAGAACGGACAGATATTCGAATTCTCCTCTCCGGAATCGCTGTTGGAAATTGATTTTGCGCAGCCGGTATTTCTGCTGGTTGATCGCTTGGTCGTTTCGCCGGAGGCGCGCGCCCGCATTGTCGATGCCGTGGAAATCTCTTATCGCGAAGCGAACGAAGTTATTTTTGAGACTGCTCCGCGCGATGGTGAGGACCCGACACGCCTAAGATTTTCGCAACGCTTCGAATGCAAGCACTGCAACATTCGTTACGAGGAGCCCGAGCCGCATCTCTTTTCGTTCAACAATCCATTTGGCGCCTGCCCCCGATGCCAGGGATTCGGCAATACCATCGACTTTGATATGGGATTGGTGATTCCCGACAGCTCAAAAACTCTAAACGAAGGGGCTATCGAGCCCTGGACAAAACCCAAGTACCGGTCGCTATTCATCGAACTAAAACGTTTCGCCCGACAGGCAAATATCCCAGTCAATGTTCCATGGGCTGAACTTGACGCTGAACAGCAAAGGAAAGTTCTCGAAGGCGACAAATCTTTCCTGGGAATTCGCGGCTTCTTTAATCATCTCGAACGCAAGAAATACAAACTGCATGTGCGAGTATTTCTGAGCCGCTACCGGGGATATTCGCAATGTTCCGACTGCGAGGGAGCACGGCTGCGCACGGAAGCTCGCCAAGTGAGGATTGGTGGCAAGAATATCTGCCAGCTTTGTCGCGTGACGGTGGAAGAAGCAGCCGAATTTTTCGATCAACTGCATTTAACCGCACAGGAGACTGGGATTGCCGAGAAACTACTGGAAGAAATTCGCGAACGCCTCAGATTCTTGCAGGACGTTGGCCTTGAGTATCTGACGCTTGACCGCCTTTCATCCACGCTCTCTGGCGGCGAGGCGCAGCGAATTCAGTTGGCCACTTCGCTGGGATCGCGTTTGGTGGGCACGCTCTACGTTTTAGACGAGCCCTCGATCGGCCTGCACAGCCGCGACACGCATCGCCTGATTAATATCCTTCACAACTTGCGTGATCTGGGAAACACGATCTTAGTCGTCGAGCACGATCCCGATGTGATGAGGGCTTCCGACACAATTTTGGATCTGGGCCCAGGAGCCGGTGAGCATGGAGGAAAGGTAATTGCGTCCGGGACGTATGACGAAATCCAAAAGATTCCGACATCGCTCACCGGACGCTATCTTGCTCACGACTTGCGCATTCAAATTCCGACAGCGCGCCGGAAAGTTGGTCGCGATGAAATCAAACTTTACGGAGCGCGAACTCATAATCTAAAGAATCTCGACATCACCATTCCGCTAAACATGCTGGTCGCTCTCACGGGCGTATCGGGCTCCGGCAAATCGACACTACTCCACGATGTTTTGTACAAAGCACTGGCGGCGGCCAAACAACAGACTCCCGGAGCGGTCTCCCAGTTCGGAGGATGGGATCGAATCGAAGGCGACGAATATATCGACGAGGTTGTGCTGGTGGACCAGTCGCCCATCGGACGCACTCCCCGCTCCAATCCCGTGACTTACATAAAAGCTTTCGACGCCATTCGCGATCTCTTTGCATCGCTTCCCGAAGCCCACAATCGCGGATTCACGCCCGGCCATTTTTCCTTCAACATCGCCGGTGGCCGCTGCGAAGTCTGCCAGGGCGATGGCACCGTAACCGTCGAAATGCAGTTTCTTGCCGATGTGGAATTGATATGCGAAGAGTGCAAAGGCACCCGTTATAAACCGCAAGTTTTAGAAGTGCGATATCGCGGCAAAAACATTCATGAGGTTTTGAACCTCACGGTAAAAGAGTCGCTACAATTTTTCGGCGGCGTGCCCAAGATCGTGGACAAGTTGCGGGTGCTCGAAGAAGTCGGGCTGGGATATCTGCGTCTTGGTCAATCGGCCACAACTTTATCTGGAGGCGAAGCGCAGCGCATGAAACTCGCCGCTCATCTGCAACCGGTCGCTCGCGGAATCGGCCGTCCCGCAGCTCTTCCCGGCAAGCGCAGGCTGCGAGTGCTTTACATCTTCGATGAGCCGACCACCGGCCTGCATTTCGACGACATCAGCAAATTACTTTCTGCATTCCGCCGCTTGATCGACGCCGGAGGTTCGATCCTGGTCATTGAGCACAACCTCGAAGTAATTAAGGCTGCCGATTGGGTGATCGATCTGGGACCCGAGGGCGGCGCGCGCGGCGGTTACGTTGTGGGCGAGGGTCCGCCAGAATTAATTGCCTCGCTGCCCAGTTCTTACACCGGCAAATATCTGGCGCCAGTGCTGAACGGAAACAGCTTCAGGGCGAAACCATGAGTTGCATGCTGTCCGCTCACGATTCGCGGCGAAATTCACAACTTGGGCGGCTCACATTTGCTGCGCGCGAGATCCTTCGCTGTGCTCAGGATGACGCCAAAGGCGAGGCGAAGCTTCTTCGTCTACCGCTGCTTCTATTCGCTGTGATGATCGGAACCGCTATCGCGCAGACTACCACGACCGTGACGCATCATCGCGTTGTGGAAGCGGATTCGTCCGCCGAACTGGCACGGGCCGAAGCGGCTCTTGAGAAAAAGGATTACGCCGCCGCGCAGCCGCTGCTGGAAAATATTTCCGCCGCCAATCCCGCGAATTATCAGGTCTGGTTTGATCTCGGATTTCTTTACCATGCCCAGGGAAAGGCCGCCGGCTCGATCGCTGCATATCGTAAGGCCGTCGCTGCCAATCCTGATATTTTCGAGTCCAATCTCAGTCTTGGATTGACTTTGGCACAGGCCGGCAATCCTGAGGCTGAATCGTTCCTGCGTGCCGCAACTAAATTGAAGCCGGTCTCACACCCCGAAGAAAATCAGGCCCGGGCTTGGGTCGCGTTAGCGGACGTGATCGAGGCATCTAAGCCAGATGAAGCTCTGGCAGCTTATCGTCAGGCAGAACTTTTTCAGCCGCGTGATCCAGGATCATATTTTTCGGCAGGCGCGCTTTTGCAAAAACAAAACCGCTGGCAAGATGCATCCGACGAATACCAAAAGGTGCTCAAACTCGATCCCTCCTCATCCGACGCGCTTATAAATCTTGCCAACATCGATATCCGCCTGCGTCTTTTGCCAGACGCGGAAATCGTTTTGCGGAAACTCATGGACATACATCCAAATGACCCGCACGTTCATATTCAATTGGGCAGGGTCCTTGCCGCGGAAGGGAAAAAGGATGAGGCTACGGCTCAACTGGAAGCCGGCACCAAAACCGCACCCGGCGACGCGGCCATCGAACGCGATCTGGCCAGCCTTTATGCGGACACAGGAAAGTACGATAAGGCTGAGCCCCTATACCACGCACTATTGAATGGCAATCCCGATGACGCGGAGCTGCATGATGACATTGGAAAGGCATTGCTCAAGCAACACAAATTTCCCGAAGCGCAGCAGGAATTTATGGCGGCTGTGCGCCTCAAGCCCGATTTTGGAGCGGCCTATGGCGATCTAGCTGTTGCGGCCAACGAAAATAAGAATTACGAGCTTGCCATCAAAGCCGCTGACTCGCGCGCCCGATTCCTTCCCGAGATTCCCATTTCTTACTTTTTCCGGGCCACCGCTTATGACCACCTCCGTGACAAAAAAAATGCGGTGTTGAACTATCATCGATTTCTGGATGTTGCCAATGGAAAATATCCCGATCAGGAGTGGCAGGCTCGCGAGCGCCTTAAAGCCATCGAGTCAAAATGATGGGACGTAAATCATAATGTGGCGGCGCATCATGTTCGTGGTCATTCTGGTCGCCATATCCCTGACCGGATTTGGCGCCACCAACGACAATGGACTGGCGCAGCTCATCGACCGCGCAAATGCCGCGCCCGTCGATCAGCAACCACATCTCTATACTGAAATCGCGGAACGGCAATTGAAATATGCCGACCAGCTCTATACCGCTGACGACGTCGCCCGCGCTCGGACAGTAGTGACCGATGTGGTCTCCTACGCAGATCGGGCCAGCGACGCCTCCATCCAGTCGGGAAAGCATTTGAAGGATACGGAAATCGCCATGCGGAAAATGTCCGTCAAGTTGCGCGACATGAAGCGCAAATTGACCTTCGAAGACCAGGCGCCGTTACAGACTGCATCCGATCACCTGGAAACTTTGCGCACTACCCTGCTCTCGCATATGTTCAAGGGCCAAAAATGAATTCATTCCGCTTGGCGATTGCTCTTCTTCTCTCCGTGACGGTCATCTCTGTCGCTAATGCACAGCGCCGCAACGATCCTTTAACAGACGCTGAAACCGATCAATTACGGAACCAGGCACAAGAACCCGATTTGCGCCTCAAACTATTCGTGGATTTTGCCCGAAAACGTCTCGACGCCATCGATAAAGTCCGCTCCGATCCCAAGACGACTGACCGAGGAAAAGCGACTCACGATGGGTTGCAAGACTTTCTCGATGTGTATGACGAAATGAACGACAATGTGGATTCGTTTGCAGATCAGAAAGTGGATTTTCGCAAGGCATTGAAGTCGATCATAGATGCCGATGTCGAATTCGCTGCCAAGCTCCGCGCTTTGCAGACTTCCTCGAATTCGAGCCCAGCCGAGTTTAAGGTTTATGAATTTTTATTGCAAAGCGCGCTGGAGACGGTTGACAGCAGCGTTAAAGATCACCGCGAATTATTAGCGGAACAGGAAGACGCCGCCAAGCACAAAAAAAGGCCGAATCAGAAGCAGCAAGGGTCATATTCCAAAGGCGGCGGCCTCTGAAGTTGACGTCATGCTTGAGCGCAGCGAAGGACCTGGCGCGCACCGGAAGGTTCCCAGGCTTTTGGCAATATGGCAGGGCGCGCGAGATCCTTCGGGACTGAAGTCCCTCAAGATGAAGTCAAAGGATGAACGAGACGATTCTATCCACTGAAGTCAGGTCCATCCATCGTGCTAATCTAGCGAGTACCGTGACGGACCCGCTTTCAGGAATTTTTCATCAGTGTTATCGCGAGCTGCGGCCACGCGCCCCTATCCCCGAATTGACCATCGAATTCTTCCCTTTCGCCAGTGTCAACAACACAATTCGTCTGCGCGAAGGCAGGTTGCGGGTTCGCCTCTCCGATATGCTCGAAGCTGCGCCCGAGAGTGTCTTGCAGGCTGTCGCACATATCCTACTGGCGAAAATTTATCGTAAAGACATTCGGCCGGAACACTCTACTCGTTACCGGCGCTATATTTCCAGCCACGACATCACGCAGAAGGCGCATCTTTTGCGACAAATCCGGGGCCGCAAAAATATCGTGTCGCCGCGAGGTTCTACCTACGATCTGGAGCAAATTTTTGACGATCTCAATGCCACTTTTTTCTATGGCCTGTTAGCTCGACCGCACATGACCTGGAGCCGCGGACGCGCCCGCAGTCGCTTGGGGCACTACGATCCCGCTCACAACACGATTGTCATAAGCCGCGCCTTCGATCATGCGAGGGTGCCGCGTTGCGCCGTCGAGTACATCGTCTATCACGAAATGCTTCACCTGAAACATCCAGTCAGGCTTCGTGGCAGCCGCCGTTGTGTTCACTCGAAGGAATTCCAGGCTGAAGAAAAGTTGTTCCCGCAATTTGAAGCCGCCAAGCGGTTCCTCAGCGGTTTCTAGAATCCCCTTCCACTCCATTTGCCCGGATCGGGATATTATGGCAACGTTAATCCATGGGACGTACGATCCTGTGCATCGACGATGATCACGAGACTCTAAAGCTGCGGAAATATGTGCTGGAAGCGTCAGCCTATGCGGTGATCACAGCATCGTCCGGGCGCGAAGCTTTCCAGATTCTGTCCGATGGGCAATCCGTTGACATTGTGGTGCTCGATTACTTCATGCCCGAAATGAAGGGCGATGAGGTCGCGAAGGAACTCCGTAGCCAGTATCCTCACGTGCCGATCGTAGTGATGTCTGCATTCCCGGATATACCGCGCGCATTACTTAATATGGTGGACGGGTATGTTCCTAAAGGACAGGATCCCGAAGTACTCATCGAGGTAATTGGTAAGGCACTCGCAAAATCAAACCCGCCCTCCTAATATATAAGGAACTACAGGATTAACTGTATTGAGGCGATATCGCGCGAGCCATAGAATCTGCAAAGTTCGAACCGCCTTTGCTCCCAATCCCCCGTTGGAGCCTAATTCTTCATTGTGGCTATAGGAACCGCGTCAGCGATGAATTCGCCAGCCCCTGCGACCGTTCTGTGTGTCGAGGACGAGGATTCCCAACTCACGCTTCGTAAAATGCTTTTCGAGAGCGCGGGTTTCCTTGTGCTGTGTGCGCAAACTGGCGCCCAGGCTCTGGAAATATTCCGCAATAATCCGGTTGATTTGGTAGTTCTTGACTACTGGATGGCAGGAATGAACGGTTTGGCAGTCGCTACCGAACTAAAGCGCTTACGGCCAGCCACTCCCATCATTGTCTTATCGGGATGGACATCGCTGCCAGGCGAAACGATTGGTTTGGTAGATGCCTGGTTTCAAAAGGCGCAGGTGCAGCCGGAGGAACTTGTGGGAGAAGTCACCAGACTAGTAAAACAGGCACGCGTACAAAATTAAAAATTCGCGGTCCGGCGGATCTTTGTCTCGACGAACTTTCCGGCGATCAAAGATGATTTCCAGTTCTTGCCCGCCATCAAGAGTAGGGAAGCGCAACTCGTGATGACGAAACTTGGCGCATCATTATTAAAGCCCGTTTTGGCGCCGCTGATTTTGGCGGTACTTTTTCAAGCGGCCGCTTATCCCCAGGTCTTGCAAGCTGACCTTGGCTCTGACAATCCCTTAAAGCAGCTCACGCTCGAACAGCTCGGGAATATCGAGGTCACGACCGCCTCCAAAGCCCCGGAAGAAGTATGGAAGACTCCCGCCGCCATCTACGTCATTACCGGTGAGGACATCCAGCGATCGGGAGTGACGACGATTCCGGAAGCGCTTCGACTGGCGCCGGGCGTCGAGGTCGCCCGGATTGATGGCGATAAATGGTCCATTGGAATCCGCGGTTTCGGAAGCAGGCTGGCCCGATCCGTGTTGGTTCTGATCGATGGCCGTACCGTCTACACCACGCTATTCGCCGGAACCTACTGGGAGGTGCAGGACACGATGCTCGATGACATTGATCGCATCGAGGTCATTCGTGGGCCGGGCGGCACCATCTGGGGTCCGAACGCCGTGAACGGCGTCATTAATATCATCACGAGAAAAAGTAAAGACACCCATGGCACGCTGGCATCCGCCGGCGGCGGAAACGTGGAGCAAGGTTTTGCCAACCTGCGTCACGGCGGCGGGGACGACAAACTTGATTACCGGATATATGGCAAGGGCTTCAATCGCTCTCCTCAATTCCATTCCGATGATCGCAACTTTGATGGCTGGCAAGGGGGACAAGCAGGTTTCAGAAGCGATTGGCAGAAAGACGACCGCAACGACTACACGTTGCAAGGCGACATTTACGATCAGGCGTTTGGCGAGAGCGTGCAAGCCACCAGTTACGCCGCACCGTATGCGCAGATTATTGATAAGGACGCTCACTTGTCCGGCGGCAATATTATGGGAAAGTGGGTAAGAACCCAGGGCGAGGGCAAAGACATTCAAATCCAGGCCTACTATGATCGGGCAAATCGACATGAACCCAACTTGACCGATCTGCGAGATACATATGACGTAGATTTCCTCGAGCGATTTCGTTTGCCGGGACGGCAGCAGATTTCCTGGGGACTGGGTCTTAGATTCACCCACGCCAGCAATCCGACCCTTTTTCCCGGGCTTACGTTTCAACCGAGCGAGCGCACCGACAAACTCTACACCGCTTTCTTTCAAGATGACATTGCGGTGGTGGAAAACAAATTAACTATCTCGCTGGGCTCGAAATTGCTGCGCACTAATTTCAGTCCGGTGCAACTGGAACCGAGCGCCCGCGTGCTGTGGACGCCGACTTCGACGCAAACTTTCTGGACGGCTTTCACCCATGCCGTCCGCACCCCCTCCGACGTGGAACGCGAACTATTTCTTCTTGGATATGTCGGTCCCGGACCTGGCGGACTTCCCTTCCTCGCGCGGTTCAACGCCAACCGGAATTTTCGCTCGGAAGAAATGAATGGCTACGAACTCGGATATCGCAAGTTGGTGATGAAGAAAATCTATGTGGATATTGCGGGTTTTTACAATCACTATAGCGACCTGTTGAGCGAGGACATTACCGGCTCTCCCTTCATCGAAGACAATCCCCCACCAATCCACTTAATTCTTCCCGCGGAATTCGGCAACGGCCTTGTGGGAACGACAAAGGGCGTGGAAATCGCTCCGGAGTGGAGGCCGACTAAATTTTGGCGATTGCGCGGATCTTATTCCTACCTGCAAATGGACATCGAAAAGTCCCCCGGATCGCTCGACGTTGGCACCGCACCCGGGATTAACGGTTCCAGTCCCAAGCATGAGATTTTGGCTCAATCCGGATTCGACATCTCGAAAAATTTCACCCTCGATCTCGATTACCGTTACATCAGTGCGCTGCCCGGCCAAATGGTTGCCAGCTATTCCACTGGTGACGCGAACTTTGGCTGGCGCGTGTCCCAACATTTCCGCATGGCGATTTCCGGCAGAAACTTATTGCAGCCGCATCATGCCGAGGATGGCGGAGATCCCGGACCGCTGGTTCAGATCAAGCGCAGTGCTTACGCGAAACTCACTTGGCAGGATTGATGAGAACGTGCCCATCACGCTTCGCCGCACAACGCTCGCGACCTGTGTCTGATGCGAGGCGTTTCTCGTTCTGGCGCGACCTCCGTCATTTATTCTCTGGGGTTCTGTTGTGCTGCCTGATTCCGACAGGCGCCCGGGCGCAGCAGTCGCGTCCCACCGAATCGCAGGTCAAGGCCGCCTATCTCTATAACTTTGGAAAGTTTGTCACCTGGCCCGACACCGGTTCCGGGTCCGCCGGATCGTTCGAAATCTGCATTCTGGGCAAAGATCCATTTGGAGTCGTGCTCGATTCGACGGTCAGCGGCGGCAGCATCGGGGATCGTAAAGTGACCGCGAGAAAAATCGCGAGCCTCCAGGATTCGGGACACTGCCGCATCTTATTTATCAGTTCATCGGAACAAGGCCGTCTGCGCGCAATTTTGACCGCGGCCAAAGCCAGCAATCAGCTCACAGTAAGCGACATACCAGACTTCGCCGAAAAAGGAGGCATGATCCAGTTTGTGCCGCAGGAAAACAAAATTCGTTTCGAGGTGAACCTTCCGGCCACCGAGGAAGCCGGCCTCATGCTCAGTTCCGAATTACTGAAAGTCGCGACCAAAGTAATCGGGAAAACGGGACCCTGACCGATGCCGCTCCGCTATAGCCGCTCGATATCGAAGAAGTTGACGCTCATGAATATTCTCGTGAGCGCGACCGCGCTGCTGCTCGCGTGCGCCGCCTTCTTTGCCTACGATCAGGTCACCTTCCGGCAAAGTCTGGTGCGAACCCTGTCGGCCCAGGCTCAGATTATCGGCTCCAATAGCGTTTCCGCCATCATATTTAACGATCCGCAATCCGCCTCGAACACCCTCTCCGCGTTGAAGAGTTCGCCGAACGTGGCCTCCGCGGGTATTCTCAATCCCGACCGCCAGCCTTTCGCGCAGTATGTCCGCACGCCTGGCGAGGAAATGCTGAACGTGCCGTCGCTCCCCGAAGGACAATCCGAGGCCTATTGGTTCCGTGCCAGTCATTTGGTTTTGGTGCGATCCATCGTATTTCAGGGCAAAGTGGTTGGCCTGGTTTACTTGCGCGCCGATCTTCAGGAATTAGACAAGCGCCTCAAAAGATACGCGGCGATTGCCGCAATCGTGTTGTTGCTGTCATTGCTTGCCGCCGTGCTCGTTTCCTCGCTCTTCCGGCGGTCGGTTGCCGAGCCAATCGTGCAGTTGGCGGAGGTTGCCCGAGTCGTCTCGCAGCATAACAACTACTCCGTGCGCGCAACTCCAACGGTGGCGCACGATGAAATCGCGCTTCTCATTGATGCCTTCAATGGCATGTTGGAACAGATCCAACGTCGTGACAATGACTTGCAACAGGCTCACGATGAACTCGAAGAGAGGGTCGCGGAGCGCACTCGCGAATTAGTTTCGTCGAACCGCGAACTCGAAGCATTCTCATATTCGGTCTCGCACGATTTGCGCGGTCCCTTGGACGCCATGAATGGCTTCAGCTACGTGCTTCTGAAAAAATACGCCGACAAACTCGACGCGGACGGAAAAGAGTCGATCCAGAATATACGCGCCGGTGCGCGCCGCATGTCGGAATTGATTGACGATCTGCTCAATCTTTCTCGCGTCACTACCAGCGTTATGACCCGCGAAGAGGTTGATTTGAGCGTGTTCGTCCGCACCATCATGGAAGAACTTTGCCGCACTGCGCCCGGAAGGCATGTGGAGTTCATAGCCCCGCGGGAAGCTATGGTCCACGCGGATTCGCGCCTGGTGCGAATCGTGTTGGCGAACCTGTTGCAGAACGCCTGGAAATATACTTCGCATCACGACGAAGCCCGCATAGAGTTTGGCGTCACCAGTCAGAACGGCAATACCGTCTACTTCGTTAAGGATGACGGCAGCGGCTTCGACCCCAGGTCCGTTGACCGCCTCTTCCAGCCCTTCAACCGCCTTCATAGCGCCGCCGAATTTGAAGGCAACGGCATCGGACTGGCCACGGTCCGGCGCATAATGCAACGCCATGGCGGCGAAGTCTGGGCGACCGGCGCCGTAGAAAAGGGCGCGACATTTTATTTCACGCTTGCGCCGGAGCGCGCTGCCGGCAGTCCCCGCCCATCATAGGGCTTTTTCGCCCCAGAATCGAGGAACAGCTACAATCTTCGTCATGACACGTCGTCATGACACGGGCGTGCGTGGAATCGGCGGAGTATTGCCGTCGGGGGATTAGCCTCGAAGGCTGCCCCACGGCCCTTGTCATTCCGGGACGGGCGTTCAGCCTGTCTGCTTATTCGGAGGATCCATCTCCCTTAGATCCCCCCCCCGCAATTTTTTCTGGTCGATATATTGGAATCATAGATTTAGGCGGGCAAATATATACTTGACACACGCGAACATAAAGCTTGCGCTTAAAATCAAAAGCGTCCGGCGCCATCGTTCGTCTTGACAACGCCGTCGTTGTTATAGACGGGATGACAATTTCTTATGATGGGGAGTTGCAGCGTTAAGGTGGCATTCGCG
>Ga0182015_10002037_pt1 | contig 25269 bp, 16 predicted proteins | sample 712P3MmetaG_FD_120478 | JGI IMG/M metagenome (GOLD analysis project Ga0182015, IMG submission 120478) | Permafrost microbial communities from Stordalen Mire, Sweden - 712P3M metaG | ecosystem: Environmental > Terrestrial > Soil > Wetlands > Permafrost | place: Sweden: Stordalen | collected...
TCCATTCGTTTCCGCACCAACGAGAGCGTGGTGAATGAACTGTTACTGCTGAAGGCGCGCGCCCGCAGCGAGAAGGGGCAAATGGCGGTCTTCTTTATCGACGATAATTTCGCCATCAACGTCAAGCGCACGAAGTCGCTGCTGCGCGACATCATCGCCGCCGGAGCGCAGTGCCACTGGGTGGCGCAGATCAGCGCCAATTTATTGCGCGACGAAGAATTGGTCGATCTGATCGCAGCTTCCGGAGGCAAGTGGATTTTTATCGGCATGGAGTCGATTGATCCCGCTAATCTGAAAGACGTCAACAAGGGCTTCAACAAGCCCGGTGAATATGCGGCGGTGCTGGAGCGGCTGGCGCAGCGCAATGTGTACGCCATCACATCATTTATTTTTGGCATGGACAACGACACCGTGGGAGTCGCGGAGAGAACTCTCGGGCAAGTGCGGACCTGGCCTCCCGGTCTGCCGATCTTCGGTCTGCTCACACCGTTGCCCGCAACCCCGTTGTATACGCGGCTGGAGAAAGCCGGCCGGCTGACCCGGCCCAAGCATTGGCAGGAGTTCATTCCGTTTGCGATGGCGCACACGCCGCTGAAGATGTCTATCGAAGAGGCGCATGATGAAGTGAATCAAGGCTGGGCTCAGGCCTATAGTCCCGAGGCACTGGCGCAGGCGGTCGAGTCGCTGAGCGACCAGCCGCTGGGTTATCGCATCAACATCTTCCTGGCGCGACTCTGTTTCCGCGGCATCTATTTCCCCATGATGGGGAAAAGGGCGTGGGCGAAGGTGATCGCGCAAAATCGGCGAACCATCTTCAAACTGGTAAGGGCGGGGTTCAAGCACGATGCGTGGCGAGGCGCGCCCGCGAGAATTCCCGCCAATTCGGTGCCGCATGCAGAGGTGTGCGAACCGATCGCACACGGTGCGAAGGGGTAAGCCGATCAGCCGGGAGATTGCCTTTCCCGCCAACTGAAAGCCCTAATACGCTTTTGAACCTTGGAAATCTGCTGCTGAGTGTGGCTGCCTGTACCGATAGCCGCCTTCTTGCTAGAATCGTAGGTTCAGTCAACCTCTTTGCGCCCGAGGAGCATGAGATCTTATGACCTACGTTATTGCCGAACCCTGCATCGGAACCAAAGACACCGCCTGTGTTGACTCTTGTCCGGTGGACTGCATTCATCCCAAGAAGGACGCAGAAAAGTTCGGCACCGAAGAGATGCTGTATATCGATCCGGTGGAATGCATCGACTGCGGCGCCTGCGTTCCCGTGTGTCCGGTCTCGGCTATCTTCGCGCTCGACGATCTCCCGGAAAAGTGGAAAGAGTACACCGAGCGGAATGCGAAGTACTTCGGGCGGTAAGACAGCTTTCAGCTCTCAGCTTTCAGCCGAGTCCTGTGCCGAGAGCGTTTGGTTCTCACTGAGAACTGAAAGCTGACGGCTGACGGCTGCCTACATTACAATCATCCATTACCTGTAGACATCCATGGCGCTGAAGGAGTCGGAAGCGATCGTCCTGCGCACGTATCCGCTGCGCGAATCCGACTTGCTGGTTACGCTCTTTACCCGCCTGGAGGGCAAAGTGAAAGGGGTGGCGCGTGCGGCCATGAAGTCGAGACGCCGCTTCGGAGGCGCGCTCGAGCCGCTCACGTATGTGCGGGCGTTTTACGACGACCGCGAGCGGCAGGAACTGGCGCGACTTGATTCCTGTGAAGTGATCGAGTCGCCGATGGCGAGCGAGGTCAGTTATCCGCGAGCGACGGCACTGGCGCATGTCGCGGAGCTGCTCGACGAGTTGATGCCTGACCGCGAGGCGAGCGACGCGGTGTTTCGGTTGAGTCTGGCGGTTCTGCAGGAACTGCGTGGTCAGACGTTGTGGATGCCGCTCACGTATTTTGAATTGTGGATGACGCGGCTCATGGGATTTCTGCCGGAGTTTGCGGAGTGCATCGTTTGTGGCGGCGCACTCAACGGCAGCCGGGCGTTCTACCATGCGCTCGCCGACGGCTTGGTATGCCTGGACGACAAACGCGTGGCATCGTCGGAACTGTCGTCGGAATCGCGAAAGATTGCGGCGCAGATGCTGCGATCGCGCGTTTCGGAATTTTCCGGGATTGATTGGCCGAAAGCGGTGGGAGCGGACCTGCGCAAGTTTCTTCTCCAGATTCTGGAACGGCACATCGAGAAGAAGCTGGTGACGGCGGGAATGCTGGAGAAGATCAGCGGCTAACTTTCATGTCTTTTTGCAAAGTCTGGTAAAGCGTGAACTCATCCAAATCCAATTCGCTGACCTTTCAGGAACTCATCCTCAAGCTGCAGGCTTTCTACGCCGAGCGCGGAGCCGTCATCCAGCAGCCCTATGACGTTGAAGTGGGCGCCGGAACCATGGCTCCGGAGACGTTCCTTCGCGTGCTGGGGCCGAATCCTTATAAAGTTGCCTATGTGCAGCCTTCGCGGCGTCCCGCCGACGGGCGTTACGGGGAGAACCCCAACCGGTTGTTCAAGCATTTGCAGTTGCAGGTAATTCTGAAGCCACCGCCGGAAAACGTGCAGGAACTCTACCTGGAATCGCTCGGCGCAATCGGCATTGACCTGCGGCAGCACGACATAAAGTTTGAAGAAGACAACTGGGAGTCTCCTACGCTGGGCGCATGGGGCATCGGATGGCAGGTTATGCTCGATGGCCTCGAGGTCACGCAGTTCACCTACTTCCAGCAATGTGGCGGCGTGGATCTTGATCCAATTTCCGCCGAACTCACATACGGTCTGGAGCGGCTGTGCGCTTTTCTGCAGGACGTGGATTCAATCTACGATATCGTGTGGGCGCGCGACCCGGAGACGGGCAGGGAAGTGAAGTATGGAGACGTGCGTCTGGCCGACGAGCAGCAGTTCTCGGTGTACAACTTCGAGGCGGCGGATGTGCAGAGCGCGTGGAAGCATTTCGAACTCTGCGAGGCGGAATGCAAGGCGCTGCTCGATCGCTACGCTGCGTTAAGTAAGCATAAAGAGGAGAGCGACGGCGATGGCATCATGCGCGAAAAGTCTCGTTTCCCCCTGCTGGGCGCCTATGATCTGTGCCTGAAATGCTCGCACTACTTCAATATTCTCGATGCGCGGGGCGCAATTTCGGTGACCGAACGCGTCGGGGTAATCGCGCGCGTTCGGGCATTAGCTGTGGGGATCGCCAAAGCCTGGATGGATCAGCAGTACGGGACAGAGAAAAAAATTGAGAAGAGCGTTGACGTTTCGAAGGCGGCGAAAAAAGAGAAGCAACGCAAGCTTGCTCCTGTGGTCACATAGAATCAAATATGCCTGACTTTTTACTTGAGATCGGATGCGAAGAAATCCCGGCGAGGATGATTGACGCTGCTGCTCGCGAGTTGCACGAGCGCGTACACTCGCTGTTACGGCGCGAGCGTCTCGAGCCTGCCGGAGCGATTTCGCATCTCGACACGCCGCGCCGTCTGGCAGTCCTTGCTTCCGGCATTTCCGCTTCGCAACCGGACATTACCGAGCAGGTGAACGGTCCCTCCGCGCAGATCGCCTTTAAAGATGGACAGCCGACCCCGGCAGCGCATGCGTTTGCCAAGAAGGTCGGCGTGGACGTCGACAAACTCGAAAAGGTCAGCACTCCCAAGGGAGAATACCTGGCCGCTACGGTCACGCGAAAAGGCCGCACCGCCGCCGAGATTCTCGCCGAGGCTCTTCCCAAAGAAATTTCCACGCTCTACTGGCCTAAGAATATGTACTGGCGAAAGCGTGGGGAAGTGTTCGTTCGTCCGGTGCGCTGGCTGGTGGCGATGCTCGATGAGCAAGTTGTCCCGTTGAAATTATTCGGCATCGACGCCGGCAAAATTTCCCGCGGACATCGCATCATTGGCCGCAGCGCCGCTGTCGCCATCTCCAAGCCCAGCGCCTATGTTGACGCCCTGCGCAGCGCAAAGGTACTGGGCGCAGCCGAGCGTGAGCAGGTGATCCGCCAGGCGCTCGATGCCGCCACCCGGACCATCCCCGGAGCGCGCTGGCGCGAAGACAAGCCACTGGTGGCGACGGTCGTCAATCTGACGGAATTTCCTTCGGTCATTCTCGGCAGCTTCGATCCGGAATTTCTCGATCTGCCGGAGGAGGTCCTGGTCACGGTGATGCGTGATCACCAGAAATATTTCGCCATCGACGATGCCAACGGGAAACTGCTGCCTCATTTTCTGGCCGTGCTCAACACGGCAGCCGACTCCGATGGATTGATCCGACACGGCAACGAACGGGTTTTGCGCGCTCGCTTCAACGATGCTCGCTTCTTCTGGCAGACGGACCAGAAACAGACTCTTCGCGAGCGCGTCCATTTGCTGCGTAATGTCACCTTCCAGAAAGATCTTGGCAGCTACTATGACAAGACGATGCGCGTGCAACGCATGGCCAGCTGGCTGGCCGAGACGGTGAAGCAGAGCGGCGTGGCGATTCGGCCCGGCGTCGTCCACAAGGCGGCGCTACTGGCGAAGACCGATTTGACCACGGAACTGGTCAAGGAGTTCACCGAGCTGCAGGGAATTGTGGGCGGTCTTTATGCGCGAGTGCAGCAACTCGACGAGGACATGAGGACCGACGTGCAGCAGGAAATTTCGCGGGCCATCTACGATCATTACAAGCCTGAGTCGATGGAAGACGACGTCCCCGCGACTGCCGAGGGCGCGGTTCTTTCGATCGCCGATAAGGCCGATTCGATCGCCGGGATGTTTGCGCTCGGTTTAATTCCCAGCGGGTCGAAGGATCCGTTCGCGCTGCGCCGCCAGGCCAACGGAATCGTGAAAACAATCGCCGAACATAAACTGCCGCTCCGTATTTCGGAGATTATGGCCGACGCGCGGGCTCGATATAAAGGTTCCGAGGCGGAAAAGAAGTTCTCGAACGCCGCCTACTCCGAATCGGTGCGCGGCTTCTTCCGCGAGCGCCTCGAGTTCTACTTGAAGGATGCGCGTGGCTACGCCTATGACGTGGTCAGCGCCGTGCTCGCTGTCGACTCCGACGACGTCGTGGACGCCGGCGCCCGGGCTGAGGCGGTGAGCAAAGTGCGGGGTTCGGCCGACTTCGAATCAATTTCGTCAGCCTTCAAGCGTATGAAGAACATACTGCGTCAAGCCGCTGAAAAGACGAAGGTTGTTGCGATGCGCGTTGATCCCGCCAGCCTGCAACACGATTCCGAAAAAGAATTGTTCGCGCAGATTCAGATCGCGGAGGTTGTCAAGAAACTGGCTGCGGAGCACAAATATGAAGAGGCGCTACGCGAGATCGCGAAGTTACGTCCCGTGATCGACAACTTTTTCAACACTGTCATGGTCATGGTTGACGACGAACATCTGCGTGCCAATCGCCTGGCGCTGTTGCAGACCGTGGTCAAGGAATTCTCCACGATCGCGGATTTCTCGGAGATCGTGACCGAAGGTAAGGAATCTACGAAATAGAACTCCAACTCCCGTCGCAGAACCTTACTGCACTTTCTGCAGCCGGTTGATCAGTTTCTGCGCCAGATTTTCTTCAGATTCGGACCATAGCAAGCGTCCGGTTGCCCCCGCATTTTTTTCCGCCCTGGCGGTGAATTCCACGAGTTTCTGGACGTTGGCGCGGACGTTACGCTCCGCCTCGGAAGTGAACTCGACTTCTTCGTGCAGGAAGGACGAGTCCAAACCGAAATCAATTTGAATGTGGCCGACCTGTTCCGCCGCGCCCTCTTCAAATTCCGTCCCTTGCGCGATCACACGCACCAGGGACGGCTCCAGCACCCATTTCGCTGCGCGCTCGGGAGGAGTCCACAGATCCCAATATGCTTCGAAGCCATAGGCATAGTCGTCATGAAGAAGCTCCGCGACTTCTGCGACGGCTTCTTCCGGCGCTACTCCCGGCTGGAAGCGACGCTCAAGAATAGTGGGCTCGCTCCACGAGACTGGCTGGATTGCGGCGTAGGTGATCCCGTCCCGTGCCGGAGAGAACGGAATTTGCCGAAGCACGCTGACGGTTCGCGTCAGAATCTCGGGCTCATCAAAGCTAGGAAACCACAGACTCAAATAAAGGGAATCGCCCATGGACATATTCTAAATGGCAGGCAAGAATTCATGTCGAGGCCATTTCTACATGTACGGCAGTCGCACACGTACGTGGCAGCCTTTTGTTCCGTTTAGGTTGGATAGTTCAATCGACCCTTGATGCGCTTCCGCCACCTGGCGCGAGAGTGCCAGGCCTATGCCGCTTCCGCCGGGCTTGGTGGTATAGAACGGTACAAACGCATTGCTCGGGTTGAGGAGTCCGGGGCCGTTGTCATCGATGGTCAGCACAAGGTTGTGGTCTTCGACTTTCCAACTTAGAGTCACCTCCAGTTGGGAGGTGTGCGCGCCGTTTGCGGAATCGGTGGCGAAGTAGCGCGTTGCGGCAGGCTCAAGAACCGCTTCGACCGCATTGCGAACTAAATTGATCAGCATTTGTTCAATCTGGTCAGGATCCACGATCAGCGTCACATCCGGACCTGGGATCATTTTGACCGCCAGCCGGGTTTCAAGGAATACGACACGTTCCACGATGGGGGCCAGCGCGACACTCCTGAGTGCAGGTGGCGGCATTTGCGCCAATTGCCGATACGCCTGCAGAAACCGGTTGAGCGACGCGGAACGTGTCTCAATGATTTCCAAGCCTCGCTCAAAATCATGGCGCTGTTCGGAAAGATCGGTTTGCGTCAGGCGGCTACGAAGGCTTCCCGCGATCGACTTGATAGGGGCGAGAGAGTTGTTGAGTTCGTGTCCGAGTACCCGGATCAACCGTTGCCACGCGCTGCGCTCCTCTTCCCGAAGCGCGCGGCTTACGTCCGACAGAACAACTAGCGTGTGCGGCACACCTTTTTCCCGAAATTTGCTTTGCCGTACCAACCAGCGGGCGTTCGGACTGTTGGCTGGCAAGGCCACGAGCGCCTCACTCGCCGCAGCGAGGCAATCGGCCAGGCCGATCTCGTCGGCAGTGCGTCCCAGAAGGCGAACCGCGGCTTGCTGGAGAAGTTTTTCGCCGGCGGGGTTCACCACTCGAAGCACACGGTCCGGGTCGAATGCGAACAACGGAGCATCGATTTCTTCCACGACGCGGCGCAGCAGCGCAGTCGCTTCGATGGCACGGATTCGCTGATCCGCAAGCAGATCGGCCAGAGCGTTGACTTCAAGTGAAAGCTCTCCCAACGCGTCGTCCGAGGTCGCTCCGCGTGCTCGGAAGGAATAATCTTCTTCGCGAAGCGCCGCCACTACATTTGCCAGTGTCTGCAATGGCCGCACCGTTTGCGCGTGTAAAGCCAGGGCTAACACCCACCAGACAAATAACTCCGCGAACAAGAGAGCCAACTTCGAATCCGTGGACCAGGGACGCAGCCAGATAAGAATGCCGCTGGTCAAAATTCCGGGTAAGGCGACGAACAGTGAGTAGAGGCTGATGCGATGCTCATAGTGGAGGCGAACCCGCTTGCGGCGACCCTTCCGCGTTGCTGCCTTGCCGCCGGTTTGCGGGCTAAAGGCCATACTTTTCCATGCGCCGATAGAGCGCACCCCGGCTCAGCCCCAGGGCTTCGGCAGCCTGGCTGATGTTCCCCTGAAAGCGCTGCAGAGCCTTTCGGATCAGGAGCGCCTCCACCGCCTCCAGGCTGAGCTCTTCGAGATTCTGGGCTTGCGGCCGCTGCAGATTCAGGCCGAGATCGGCGGGTTGAATCTCCTGTCCGCGACACATCAGGACGGCACGCTCCAGTGTGTGCTCAAGCTCTCGAACGTTCCCGGGCCATGAATATTGCGCCATGACTTGCAGTGCGGAGGCATCGAATCCGCTGACTTCGCGGCGATAACGGGACGCATAGCGGCGAAGAAAGTGGATGGCGAGCGTCCGAATATCCTCACGGCGCTCGCGCAGCGGAGGCACATGAATCTCCACAGTGTTGAGCCGAAACAGGAGATCCTCACGAAACTGGCCCGAAGAGCATGCGACCTGAAGGTCGGTATTAGTGGCCGAGATCAGCCGCAAGTCGATCTTTCTCGACCGCGAGGATCCCAGCCGCTCGATCTCGCCGGATTCCAGCACACGCAGTAATTTCGCCTGTTGCCTGATCGGCACATTTCCGATTTCGTCCAGAAAAATCGTGCCCCCGTCGGCCAGTTCGAAGCGCCCGATGCGATCGGTACGCGCGTCGGTGAAGGCGCCCTTCACGTGGCCGAAAAGTTCGCTTTCGAACAGTCCCTCCGCCAACGCGCCGGTATTTACCGCAACCATCGGGCGTGAAGCGCGTGAAGAAAGAGCATGCAGTGTTTGCGCAACCACTTCCTTACCGCTTCCGTGTTCGCCTGTAATAAGGACATTCGCGTCGGAGGGGCCAACCCGTGCAATCGCCTCCAGGACGGGCTGCATAGACGCCGCCGAGGCGATGAACTCCGGACGACCCTGAACCTGGAGAAGCCGGTTCTCCGCCGCGAGTCGCTCGGCGCGTTGGAGGGCGCGATGCAATTCGATTTGCGTCCGCAAAATGGCAAGCAGACGCTCGTTCTCCCAGGGCTTCTGGACAAAGTCTCGCGCCCCACGCCGCATGGCCTCCACCGCCAGTTCGACATTGCCCCAGGCGGTCATGACGATGACGGGAAGATTACTGTCGAGCGCCACGACTTCCGAAAGAAGGTCCAGGCCTTCCTGACCAGAAGTAGTGTCTCGCGTGTAGTTGAGATCGATCAGCAGCGCATCATAGGAGTCCGTGGCCAATGCCTGCCTGACTTCGCCGGGAGACTTGACGCTCTCCACCCGATAGCCCTGGGGACGAAGCAGCAGTTGGAGGGCTTCGAGGATGTGCGGTTGGTCGTCCGCCGCTAGAATGCAGGGCGCGCGATTCTCGTGGGGCTGGGAAGGCATGTTGGAAGACTCAAGCGAGCGGAGATCCTGCGGTTTGGCCGAAGTCGGCATGAGTTATGGAGACGAGGCGGTAACCGTACCGTTAACCGCATCCTCAATCAGCACTCCATTATGTTCCAAAGTTGTGCCGGTGGTGCGGTCAAGTTCGATCTTGGCTTTCTGGTAAGTGGTCATGGCGGTGACCAGGTCGAGTTCGGCCACCGAGAGATCGCGCTGCGCTGTCATGGTCTGGTAGCTTGAACCTGATCCCAGGTCCTGCTCCTTCTTTGTGATTTCGAATGTGCGTTCGGCCAGATCCCTCGCCTTGCGCGCGGAGTCAACTCGCGCGCGCGATTGTTCCAGAGCGTACTGCGCATTGCGCACTTCAATCCGAATCTGCTTTCTCAACTGCTCCTTGCGCAGACTGGCCTGCCGATACTCCAACTCGGAACGATACTGGTCGGCCTTGGCGACGCGGTTGCGAAACGGGATATTCAGGTTGAATCCGACGAAATAGTCCGGAGATGAATTGTTGAAAGCATTTTGCCAGCTGCCCCCCAGGTCGGTGGGGACGGTGGAGGTGACGCTGACGTCAGGGGGCACCAATCCGGCGAGACCACTGCCGCCATAGAAACCGATCAGCGAGAGGCTGGGCAAGAGTGCATTGCGCGCCGCCTTGCGGCTGATCTGCCGATTCGCCAGATCGACATCGGTCTCCAGCAGTTCGGGACGATTCTGCAATCCTTCCGCAATCAAGTCGAGAATCGGCTCACTGGCATTCGCTTCAGTGTCGTCAGTCTGCATGCGATCCGTCGGCACAACCGGCATCTCTCCCAGCGTAGGATCGTCAAGGCTCTTTGTCAGCGCGTTTTTCATCAACGATTCCTGGAGCTGAAGGTTCGTCCGGGCCACGGTCAAAGCCTGGTCCTGCCTGGAAACTTCGGCTTCGGCCTTCATCACGTCCATCTCCGGAATGCTCTCCAGTTGCAATTGCTTCCTGGCGTTTCCCAGAGTCTGATTGGCGAAGGCGAGAGATTGTTCATTCACGCGCGCCTGCTCGTAGGCGTTCACCAGGTCCCAATAAATATTCTCGATCTGGGTGACCGTGGCAATCACCTGGTCTTTGAAGGCGATGTCGGAGATCTTTTTGTTGTTCCTGGCGATGCGCAAGTAGCGCAGGTTCGGGCCAAAACCAAATCCGGCAAGAAGCTGCTGTTGGAAAGTGAAACGATAGTAAGAATTTAAAGCCGGCGACAGGAAGATTTCGGGGCTGTTGGTGGTCTGGCGACTGTTATTGAATTGAAAAGAAACCGTGGTCCCAGTAGAAAAGGCCTGCGAGTAGAGGGCATTCACTTGCGCCGTATTCAGCTGCAAGGACGGGACATTGTAGAGGACCTCGCTCGACTGCGGCAGCGTCAGGTGCTCAATTCCCATGTTCACACTCAGGGTCGGATCGTACGATGACACTGGAGTGCCCACGCCCAGGGTGGATTGGACCAGTCCTGACGCGCCGGCACCGGCGCCGCCGGCGCCGCTTGTCGTGCCACCGGCGCCCGCTCCCGGCGCTCCGGCGCCGAAGCCCCCAATTCCTCCACCGGGGGTTCCTTGCACCACGCCGGTGTTGACGCCGCGAAAGCTTCCGCCCGCCTTGGTGCGGAGTAGATCGGTATCGGCAATCGGCAAGTTATAACGGGCGATGGCCAGATCCAGATTATTTTCCAGCGCGAGGTCGATCGCATCTTTCATCGAGAGGTAGAGTTTGCCATCCCGAATCAGGCGATCGAGACGCGGCGAATTTGTCAGTACCGGCTCCGCAACTTGCTCAGCCATGTACGGGCTGAGTGGATTGTGCGATTGGGGCATTTGCAATGCAGGCGGAGTGTGCACCTGGGCTTGCGCCATGGCCGATATGAGCACGAACAGCGCTGCCATCGGCGCAATGTCGAAGAACTTGTCTCGCAAAAACACCCTCATCGGTTCACCGCCACGCCGCTGGGCTCCATTTGTAAATTCGGATTTGCCGTATCACCGACCAGCCAGCCGTCGCGCAACTGGATGGTGCGAGTTCCGTAGCCGGCGTTCGTTTCCGAGTGAGTGACCTGGACGATCGTCGTTCCCTGCTGATTCAATTCCCGGAAGAGCTCCATGATTTCCCTGGCCTGACTGGAATGCAGATTGCCGGTCGGTTCATCGGCGAGCAGCAATGCCGGCTTGTGGATCACCGCGCGCGCGATCCCGACCAACTGCTGTTGACCGCCGGAAAGCTGGCTGGGATAGAGATCCTTCTTGGCGACAATCTGGAATTGATCAAGCACGTCCGCCACCAGGCTTTGCCGCTGGCTGCGCGGAATGTCTTTGTAGGAGAGCGGCAGATCGATGTTCTCCAGCACCGTGAGATCGTCGAGCAGGTGATAACTCTGAAACACGACGCCGACATTTTTCTTCGCCAACTCGGCGCGTTCCTTTCGTTTCATGGTGTGCACGGCCTGCTCGCGAAACCAATACTCGCCCTGCCATTGATCGTCCAGTAAAGCGAGGACATTCAACAGGGAAGATTTCCCCGCGCCCGACGGCCCCATCACCGTGATGAACTCGCCTTGCTGAATCTCCAGATTGATGCGCCGCAGAACCCACGTCTGCCCGGCGCCGGTCTTGTAGCTGCGCTCGATATTTTTCAGTTGAATCATTTCACTCCCTGTTTGTCACAAATTCGTTTTATTCGTAGCGCAGCGCCACCACGGGATCGACCTTGGTCGCGCGGCGCGCAGGCAAGTAGCTGGCCAGCAGAGCGACCGAAATCAAGACCGCAGGCACCGCAATGAAAGTGAGCGGATCGTTGGGTCCGATGCCATAAAGAAGATTGGCCATGAGCCTGGTGAGCCCGAGCGCCGATACCAGACCGACCGCGATGCCGATAATGGCGAGGCGCCCCGCGCCCGATAGGACGAGACGCAAAATGTCGAGTGGCCGAGCGCCGAGCGCCATCCGTATACCTATCTCGTGCGTTCGCTGGCCCACCACGTAAGAAATGACGCCATAAATTCCAACGCTCGCGAGCAGCAGTGCCAATGTGGCAAACACGACGAGCAGAATCATGGAGAAGCGGCGGTCGGCAATTGAAGTGGCGACGATTTCATCCATCGCTTGCGAGCCGAAGATGACCAGTTCGCTGCTGATTTGCTGGCTGGCGTGACGAATGGAGTCGAGCAAGCCGGCTCCGGCCTGGTCGGAACGCACAACCACCCCCGACCCGGAAGGCGCCATGGCGACGAAAGCGTCGGACATCTGAGCACAGGGGATGTAAAACTGCGACTGCAGCTTGACTGTGTCATCGACGTCGAGGCCCCACTGCTTCACATGGGCAACGACCCCCACAATCTCCGCGCCAGCAAAGGAGTCCGACTGGATGCGTTTGCCGATCGGGTCTTGATTGGGAAAGAACTTGCGTGCGAAGACGTCATCGACAACTATGACGCGCGGCGAATGCTCATTGTCCTGATCGGTGAAAAAGCGCCCGTGCCGAAGCGGGATTTCCATTGCCTTCAGATAGCCGGGTTCCACGATGTAGTCGATGGCCCAGTTCATATCGTTCTCACTGGAGGGCTTCGGCTGGTCTGCAATCCAGAAGGTCTGCTCGTCATCGCCGCTCATCGGGAACGAGCCCCAGGTTAGCGAAACAGCCTTCACGCCCGGAATCGACGCGACCTTATCGTCGAACTGACGAAAGGCGGCACGAATCGCATCGGGAGAACCGCTCATCATCGACGGTGGCAGTGAAAGACCAACGGTCAGTACATTTCGAGGATTGAAACCGGGATCGACGTTCCACAACCGGGTCAAACTGCGGATCATCAGACCCGCGCCCGCCAGCAGCACGAGTGCCATGGCCATTTCGGCCACGATAAAGACGCTCTGGTGCCGGGTTCCGCTCGAGCCACGGCCGCCTTCTTTGAGGTTATCTTGCAGGTTCTCCGGCGACATCTTGAGGGCGGGCGCGAGGCCAAACAATATTCCGGCGAGCAGTGAAATCGCCAATGTGAAGAGCAGCACGCGCGTATCGAGGCCAATCTCTTCCGCGCGCGGCAAAGTCATGGGAAGAACACCCAACGCCGCTCGAGTTCCCCACGCGGCCAGAAGCAAGCCGAGAGCGCCGCCGGCAAGCGCCAGCGCGACGCTCTCGGCAAGCAATTGCCGGAGCACGCGCCGCTGGCTCGCGCCCAGCGCAGCACGGATGGCAAACTCCCGCGTACGACTGGTCGAGCGCGCCAGCAGAAGGTTGGCTACGTTGACGCAGGCTATCAGCAACACAAAACCGACGCTGGCAAGAAGCACGAGTAATAACGGTCTGACGTCGCCGACCATCCATTGCTTGAGTGGAATAAGGGCCGCGCTTATGCCTTTGTCGGCGTCGGGAAACGCCGCTGCCAGATTGTTGGTGACCGCCTTCATGTCGGCCGCGGCCTGCTCGATGGTCACGCCCGGTTTCAGCCGGCCGATGCCGTGAAATCCCAGGCCCGCGCTCCGCGAGTTGAGCAGATTGTTTTTCCACTGACCGACCGGTACGAATAACTCCTGTCGAGCGGCAAAGCTGCCCATCGGGTAGTGAAAGCTGGCCGGGATCACACCGATGACCGTGTATCCTCTGCCATCCAACGTGATGTTCTGTCCGACCATGTCGGGCGCGGCCGCGAACTTGCGCCGCCACAGGCCTTCACTGATCAAAGCGACCGGGCTGGCGCCGACTTCGTCTTCGCCCGGTGCGAAACCGCGACCGAGCAGCGGCTTTACGCCTAAGAGCGAGAAGAAGTCCGACGCCACGAACTCGCCGTTCACCTGGATGGCCTCTCCAACTCCAGTGAGACTGAATGCGTACCCGCGAGAAATCGCCATCGCGGAGAATGTGTGATTGTCTTTCCGCCAGTCGCGAAAATTGGGAAACGAGACGGAGCCGTGCTCAAAATTTGGCTTGCTCTCGTGCAGTGTTACCAGTTGATCGGGCTGCGGATAGGGCAAAGGATTCAGCAACACTGCATTGACGACCGAGAACAGAGCCGTGTTTGCGCCCACTCCGAGTGCGATGGTGATGACCACGATCGCAGTGAGCCCGGGCGTCTTCACAAACTGGCGTATGGCGTAACGCAGATCTTGTCGAAATCCATTCACGGTCCGAATCTCCTACTCGTAGCGCAGCGCTTTCATTGGTTCGACCTTCGCCGCACGCCGGGCCGGCAACATGGCGGATGCCAGCGCGACTACGATCACAAGCACCGTCATCAAGCACAGCGTCAGCGGGTCGCTGCTCGAGATACCGTATAGCTGGCTGCGTGCAGCGCGCATCAATAGCAGCGACAAAGGCAGCGCGACGGCAATGCTGATTCCCGCCAGCCAGAGCACCTCGAACAGCACCATCCTGACTACCGACCCGCGGGTTGCTCCGAGCGCCATCCGAATGCCGATCTCGCTTGTTCTTTGCGTAGTCGAATACGCCAGCACTCCATACAGACCGACGGCAGCCATCAGAGCAGCGAGGACGCCAAAGCCCGAGGCCAGCAAAGCGACTACGCGTTCGGCGGTCAGGTTGTTGTCGACTTGCGCGTCCATGGTGCGGAAAGTATCGAGCACCAGGTTGGAGTCCAGCCCTTGCATGGCGCGGCGGATCGTGCTTTCCGCGCTCTCGGGCTGCGACCAGGTGCGAACATAGAACGTCATGGCATGCGGCTCCGGCACCTGAAGGTAGGGACGGAACATGGTTCGGGTCACGGGTTCTCGAAGGCTGACATGCCTGGCGTCTTTGGCAACGCCGACAATGGCAATGTCCGTTTTTGTTCCCGGGCCGCCGCCGTGGCCAAGATAATGCCCAAGCGCCTGCTGAGGGTCTCCGAAGAAATGGCGTGCGAAACTCTCGTTCACCACCGCCACCTCCTGCGATCCCACCGAGTCCTGCTCGGTGAAGGCGCGACCCGCAAGCAATGGCATCTGCAGGGCCGAGAAATAGTCCGCGCTCACGTTTGGCTGCTCGACCTGCATGTCCTCTTGCGATTTTTCGGAGTAACCGGCGATGGTGATGTTTCCAGTCTCGTTGTCATTCGCCAACTCGGGATCGTTGGTGGCGCCAACGGAACGCACTCCAGGCAGGCCTTTCAATGTTTCGAAGGCTCGCTGGTAGAGCGCAAAGGTGCGAGCCGGCTCATAGCCGGCCATCCTCGGATCGATTTGGAAGGTCAGCAGATGATCGGTGGCGAATCCAGCATTGAGCGATTTGAGATTGTGCAGGGTGCGCACGAACAGGCCGGCGCCCACCAGCAGCATCAGGCTCAGCCCGATCTGGAGTGCTACCGTAACCCGACGGAAGCGGAGCGGACTACTTCTGGCGGTCATCCCCTGTTGTTTCAGAGCCGGCGCCAGATCGGGGCGCCAGAACTGTGCGGCCGGAGCCAGACTGAAGAGGAGACTGGCGAATAGCGCCAACGCACAATTGAACAACATGATCCGCAGGTCGGGTTTGGCGGAAAAAGGAAGGTCGCCGGTGCCTCCGCTCCATATCATATTAATGAGTACGCCCGAGACTCGTGGCGCCAGCAGCATGCCCAACAATCCTCCGCCAAGGCCGAGGAGGAGTCCTTCCACGAGCAATTGCTGCACCACCCGCTTGCGCTTTGCCCCGAGCGCGTAACGCAGTGACATTTCGCGGATGCGCCCCGCTGCACGAACGAGCAGCAGACTTCCCACGTTGGCGCATGCCATGAGCGCTACCAGTCCAACCATGCCCGTTACGATCAGCAGGGGCATCTGGACGTCGCCGCGGAGGGGAGAAAATCCCCTGGCGCCGTCGAGAACGAATAAATGCGATTTGGCAACAAAGCGCTCGCGGAAATTGTCCGACGCGCCTTTGATCTCTTTCAGTTCATCGGAGCGGATGGAAGACCACAGAGGGCCGAGGCCTGCCTCCGCCTGTTCGCGGCTAACTCCCGGCTTCAGTTTTCCGACTATGTTCAGCCAACTCGAACGGCGGTCTTCGAGGTCCTTAGTCCCGGGCATCACTTCCGCTTTCATCGTCATGGGTGCGAACACGTCCGGCGTATCGCCCATCACCACGCTGTGAAAGCCGGGCGGCGCCACTCCGACCACCGTGAAAGGATGCCCATTCATCAGAATGCTCTGGTTCAAGATTCCCGGGTCCGTGCCAAAGCGGCGCTGCCAATAGCTGAAACTCAGCACCACCACCGTGTTCGCATCCGGCACCAGATCATCCGAGGCAACGAACAAACGTCCCAGGGCCGGCTGCAGGCCGAGAACGTCAAAATAATTGCCGGAGACGAGTTCCGCCTCGACCAGATCGGGCTGGTTATGCCACTGCACTCCAACCTGTGCCCAATCCGTGGCAATCAGGCCGCTGAAGACGGAGTTGCGGTCGCGCAGATCGCGGTACATCGGGTAGGAGAAGTAGAACTTTCCATCCGACCGCGAATCGAGGTGACCGGTGTTGCTGCCTTCGTACTTCAGGAGCACGAGACGATCCACGTCTTTCACGGGCAGGCTGCGCAGCAGAGCTTGATCGAGCAAACTGAAGATTGCCGTGTTGGCGCCGATGCCGAGGGCGAGCGTGAGGATGGCAACCGCTGCAAACCCAGGCGACTTTCGCAGCTGGCGCAGAGCGTAGCGGAGATCCTGGAACAATCCGTTCATTCGTTTTCCTTATTCATAGCGCAGGGCCACCATGGGGTCGACAGAGGCCGCTCGGCGGGCCGGTAGATAGTTCGCGAGGAATGCCACCGTGCCGAGCAGCACGGCAACGCCCGCGAAAGTCAGCGGGTCGGTCGCCGTAATCCCAAACAGCATCCCTGAAATCAGGCGCGCCATTCCGAGCGAAAGTAGAGTACCGGCTGCGATCCCCATGAGGACGAGCGTCATTCCTTGCGTTATTACGAGCGCGAGCACATCGGGGCGCCGAGCTCCCAACGCCATCCGGATACCGATTTCTTTCGTGCGTTGCGCGACCGCGTAAGACATGACACCGTAGAGCCCGATGGCCGCCAGCAGCATCGCCACCCCGGCAAAGATGGTGAGGAGCAACATGCTGAACCTGCGGCGTTGCACCGAGTTGGCGATGACGTCCTGCATGGTGCGGACGCTGGCCAGAGGAACGTCTTTGTTTACGCTCCAAACCGCGTTCTGTGCAGCCGAAGTCACGCTTGTTGCGTCGGAGGTTGCGCTCCGTATCGCCACGAACATCGACGGCCATTGCGCCTGGCCGAGCAACTGGTAGACCTCGGAATGAGGATCGGTATTGAGCCCGACGTGCCGCACATTCCCGACGACGCCTATGATCAGGAGCGTCAATTTGTCCGGGCCGAAATTGGTCAGCTGTTTGCCAATCGGGTCCTGTCCGGGAAAAACGGTACGTGCCAGGGCCTCGTTGACGACCGCTACATTAAGCGAGCCGCCGAGGTCGCTCTCGGTGAAACTGCGCCCTCTCAGCAACGGAATCGCCATCGCGCGGAAGTAGTCGGGAGTGCTGACGCGAACGTCCGCGCTGTAGTCCTTTTCGATTCCGGGCGAGTGAAAGCTGCGGGAACTGTTGCCTCCAGCCAGCGGCAGCCGGCTGACAGCACCAGCAACCTGCACGCCTGGCAAGGCCTGAAGCCGTTGCAGAACTTGCTGGTAAAACGCAAGCTGGTGAGCAGGATCGGTGGAGGAAGGAAGCGCAAGGTTGAAGGTCAAGAGATGATCTGGATCGAAGCCCGGACTGACATCCATGAGTCGTGCGAAACTCTTGACCAGCAGGCCCGCCCCCACCAGCAGAACCAGCGAGAGTCCGACTTCGGCGATCACCAGCGCGGAACGGGTTCGTCCCCGGTTCGCTGTGCTCCCGCGTTCACCTTCCTTGAGGGATTCGCTGGGATTTGACCGCGACGATTGCAAAGCAGGAATCAGGCCAAAAATAACGCCGCAAAGAATGGACGCGAGAAAACTGAAGGCCAACACTTCCCGGTTGATTCCAATCTGCGTGCACTCACGGATATCCGGTGGACTCAATGCCAACAATGACGGAACGGTTACGACCGCCAGCAAAAGTCCGAGTAGTCCTCCGAACAGCGCGAGCAAGACGCTTTCTGTAAGCAACTGGCGCAGCAAGCGGCGGCGGCCCGCTCCCAACGTCGTTCGTATCGAAATTTCCTTAGCTCGCGCGGTGGCCCGAGCCAGAAGAAGGTTTGCCACGTTCGCGCAGCCGATCAGAAGCACGACGACTACCGCCGCCAGCAGGACGAGCAGAACCGGACGGATATCACCGACGACATATTCATGCAGGGGCAGAAATGTAATCCCGGTCTTGTCGTTCGAATGCGGATACTGCGTCTCGAGGCGACGGCCGATGGTATCGAGTTCGGCGCGCGCCTGCTGCGCCGTCACTCCCGGCTTCAACCGCGCCCAGACGTCGATATAATTTCTGTCCCTGAACTGGCGTGGATCTTTATCAGGCGACAGAGGATAGGTGGGCACGCCCCAGGGAGAGGGCAGCCACAACTCGCCATCCTCGTCCGGAGAAAAGTTCGGCGGCATCACGCCGACAACCGTGTACTGCTCGCTGTTGAGCCGTACGATCCGCCCAACAATCGCGCGATCAGCGGCAAAGTAGCGCTGCCACAGGCCATAGCCCAGCACGGCAACGTGATCGTTACCGGGCTGCGCGTCGCTTGGCTCCAAACCTCGGCCGAGAATCGGATTCACTCCGAATAAAGGAAAGAAGCTGGGCGTGGCCATCGTGCCTTTGACCCGCTCCGGGCGATCTCCCGCCGACAGGCTTCCTTGCCATGGGCGAGACGCTGCCATCTCGGCGAAGGTCGGATTTTGCGAGAGTTGGTTTTGTGAGACCCAGTCCAGATAATTGGCGGGAGACGCGTCGTCGGTCGATATGCCCTGATACGTCTGCGAGACTGTTACAAGGCGATCCGCATCCGGATAGGGAAGCGGATGCAGTAACACCTGATCGACCACACTGAAAACCACGGTGTTGGCCCCAATTCCCAGCGCGAGGGTGAGCACCGCGACGGCGGTAAAGCCCGGGCTCTTACGAAGCTGGCGCGTTGCATAGCGGAGATCCTGCCACAGTCCGGTCATTATTCTCTCCTCACTCGTATCGCAGCGCCACCATCGGATCGACATTGGCGGCACGCCAGGCTGGCAGAAATGCGGCCACCGCGCCGACCAGCGCCACGCAGCAGGTTGCCAGTACAAAACTCAACGGATCGAAGGGAGACAATTGATAGAGCATCGAACCTAGAAAACGCGCGCATACAAACGCCAGCGGAAGTCCCACGGCGGTCCCAACGCAGCTAATGACCAGGCTCTCGCGCATGACCATCCAGAGCATTTGCCCGCGTTGTGCTCCCAGCGCCATGCGTGTTCCGATCTCCGCCGTCCGGCGGTTCGTCCGGTAAGACAATGTGCCGTAAAGTCCGGTAGCTACCAGCAGCGCCGCCAGCAGTCCGAAAAATCCTCCCAGACGCGCGAACATTTTCGGCTCTGAGTAAGACTGCTCGAACTGGGCAACCTGCGTCGTCGGCTTCTCTAGCGGAACATTGGGGTCGATCTCATGAACAACCTGGCGCAGCGTTGGCAGCAGATTCAAGGGTTCGCCATTCACTCTCACGTCAATGTGCATGGTGTCCCCTCGGTCCAGCGTCTGGAAGGTGGGGAAATAAGCCATCGGTACCGGCTTCTCATCGACGGCTCTGTACTTGCTGTCCTTCGCAACTCCAATGATGGTTCTGTTATCGCGAAACTTATGTCCAAGTGGATTTGTGTTCGGCAAGAATTTCTTTACGAACGTTTCATTCACCACTACAACGGGCAAGGATGACGGAGTGTCAGCGTGGGTAATATCGCGGCCTTCCAGGATGGGAACTCCGAGGACATGGAGATAATCGGGACCAACATTGTTGCTTCGTACCAGCGTCGAAGCAAACCTTCCCTTGAGTGTGACGCCGTCCAGAGCATCATCGTCGTTGTTGCTGCTCCATCCTGAGCCGAGGCGGTTTTCCATGAGGGTGGCGGATTCAACCCCTGGCACTGCGCGAATCCGTTCGAGCAGAGTGCGATAAAACGTGAGTGTCTCGGAAGCACTGTGGGCACTTTGAGGAGTGATTCCAAAAACCAGCAGACCATCAGCGCGCATGCCCAGGTCTTGCGTCTCGTAATTTCGCAGCGTGCGCAACAAAAGCCCCGCCGCAACCAGCAGCAACACGCAGACTGCTATCTGCGCTGACATGAGCACTCTTCCGCCGAAAGCGCGGCGCCGGTCTTGCGTCATGTTGGTTGCGGTGGCCCGCAGCACGCCGGACACCGGCGCCCGCAGCGCAACCCACAACGGCGCTATGCCAAAAGCCAGCGCGCTGATCGCCGAAATCCCAAGCGTGAAAAGCAACACGTTGCCATTGGGCGCGAGCCCAGTCTCAATTCCCGACCACGCCGCCAGCGCGTCCGTGGCAAGAACAGCGAACGCCCAGCCGAGCCCGGCTCCCGCCATCACCAGCAGCGAACTCTCCGTCAGCAGTTGGCGGAAAAGATGTCCTCGCTCTGCCCCAACTGCCATACGCAGGCTAAACTCCCGCTGTCTCGCTTCATTCCGAGCCGTGATCAGCAACGCCACATTGGAGCACGCGATCAGCAGAACCAGCAGCACCAGTCCCATCAAGATTCGCACTGGCTGTTTGTATTGCTGGTTGAAGCCCTGGATTCCCCTCGCCGGATCAAAATTCAGCAGCGGCTTCCACTCCTTCGGATCGATCGTGCCCACTCCAATCTTCGCCGCTTCCCCAAATGTGGATTGCAATGCGTTTTGCGTTTGTGCAGGCGTAACGCCTGGTTTGAGGCGGACCATCAGCGGCATGCACCAGCATTTCGGCGCATAAAGGCTGTCATCCCCCGCGGCATTCCCCCAGGCATTCAACTCCGCCCGGTTTTGTAGAGGAATCCAAAAATCGGATGAACTCGCCGGTTCGAGTCCGCGAAACCCGGGCGCGGCAATGCCGACTATGGTGAAAGGAACATTCTTGATGAAGAGAGTTGTACCGAGAACCGCCGCGTTCCCGGCAAAACGCCGCGTCCAATAGTCGTGGCTGATCACGACTATTTGCGAGTGATCTCTCTCGTCCGCCAGCGAAAACCCGCGGCCTGGCGATATTCCAGCCGTCAAACCAGAAAAGAAATTCCCACTGACTTCGTCACCCTCTGCCGCCTCCGGCGCCTCCCCGTACCGCACCGCAACTTTTCCGATAGCAAGCGGAACATAACCGATAACGTCATCGAACACGTCATTGCGTTGCCGAAGCGCTTCAAATACCGGTTGCGAAAATGACGTGTCCCCGTTGCCCGTATTGTGCGCTCCCCGTGGCTGGCCGCCGCTCGCGATCTGCAAATAGTAAAGCCGCTCCGGATCGCGCACCGGCAGCATCCGCGATAGCACCGCATCCATTACGCTGAAGACCGCCGTATTCGCCCCAATCCCCAGCGCCAGCGTGATCACCGCGACGAATGTAAACCCCGGGCTCCTGCGCAACTGCCGCAGCGCATAGCGAATATTCTGGATCAGCCCACTCATGCGCTTGTCTCCGCCAGCAGCTTCTTCAGTTCTTCCTCGGCCACGACTTTGCCGTCGAACAAGTGCACTTCGCGCTGCGCGTGCTTGGCGAAGCGTGGATCGTGCGTCACCATGCAGATCGTTGCTCCCTCACGATGCAGGTTCTGCAGGAGTTCCATCACCGCTTCGCCGTTGCGCGAATCGAGGTTTCCGGTGGGCTCGTCAGCCAGCAGAATGGATGGCTTGCCGCCCAGCGCTCGCGCCACCGCCACGCGTTGCTGCTGGCCGCCCGATAGTTGCGACGGATAATGCCGTACGCGGTGCGCCATGCCGACCCGTTCCAGAGCCTCCATCACTCGCGACTTGCGATCCGCGGCCGGCATTCTTTGACGGTAGGTTAACGGCAGCTCAACGTTCTCATAGACGGTGAGATCGCCAATCAGGTTGAAACTTTGAAAGATGAACCCGATCTCCTGATTGCGAATGCGCGACCGTTCCGCGAAATCAAGATTCTCGACCGTCTTTCCATTCAGTGAATAGCGCCCGGCTGTCGGCGTATCCAGAAGTCCGATAATCGACAGCAGCGTGGATTTCCCGCAGCCCGACGGTCCCGACATGGCGACGTACTCTCCTTTTGCTATCGACAGGTGGATGCCGGAGAGCGCATGCGTCTCGATCTCATCGGTGTAGAAGACTTTGGTCAGATCCTGAATCTGAATGAGTGGCTGTCCTGTTTCAGTCATTGTTATCGCCCTCGCTGTTTGAGTTCCTTATTGTTCGAGACTGTTACTCGAGCCGGATACGGTCGGTGTTATCCCAGCGCGACATGTCGGACAAGATCACGGTGTCTCCTTCACGCAGCCCCTCGATCACCTGAATCGAATTCACCGACGCTCGTCCAACCTTCACTGGCACACGCAAGGCCCCTTGTCCGTCAGGATTGAGTTTAAACAAACTGATGGTGCTGCTCTCCTGCCCGAACGCCGGACGGCCGACATAGAGCACATTATCCATCCGCTCCAGATCGATGGTTCCATCCACACTTAAATCGGGCCGCGCGCCTTTCGGAAGGTCGCCAGTGAGTTTGACGTCGACCGTCACCGTTCCGTTTTGTACCGCCGGATCGACTCTCATCACCGTGCCCGAAATCACGCCGTTGTGCGTGTCGACCGAAGCCGGCTCGCCAATCTGCACGTCGCGCGCCTGCGTCTCGGCAACCTTCAGTGTGGCCATCAGGTGATTGGGTTCCACCACTTTCGCCAGCATGGTCCCGGGCAGGACGTGCTGGCCGACTTGCAGCGGCAGATCGACTAGCACACCATCGATCCCAGATCGAACCTTCAACGCGTCCAATTGTTTTTGTTTAAGTTGTGCCAGGGTGCGCATCTCATCGACCTTGGCTTGCTGTTCTGCCATCTGCGACTCGATCGCCCGCTGGTTGGCCGTGAGCCGCTGGTTTTCAAGGTCATTGCGCGTAGTGAGTTCGTCCGCCTTGTCCTTGGAAGACTTGTAGGCTAACCCAGAGATGACTCCGAGATCGTAGAGCGCCTTGTCGCTTTGTGCCTGCCGTTGTGCGGTCGCGTCATCCGCATGGACGGTGGCAGCCCCGGCTTTCTGGTTCATCAGATCGCTTTCCAGCTTTACCCGGAGGCTCTGGTATTCAGCTTCGGCGGCCTTCAATTGCAGCTGCGCGTCGACGGCGGCTTGCTCCGTCTGAGGATTACTCATTTCCAGCAGGACCGTATCGGCTTTGACCTGCGAGCCGGGCAACATATGAATGCGAACCACGGTCGCCTCGGTTTCCGCCGGAATCTGACGTACCGATTCCTGGCTGGGCACGAGCGACCCAAGCCCCCGCACCTGGCGCAGCATCGGACCGCGCTTGACCGTGTCGGTCCAAACCGTTCCGCGCTCAACCGCGGGCGCCGCAGGCTTCAGCCGTGAAACTCCGACTGAGACCGCAACCACGCCTAGCACTATGGCCGCCGCGATCATCACCTGGCGACGACGTTTCTGAGTCTTGAACTCCGGCCGAGCGATGTCCATTCAATTGCAGAAGGGCAACTGGGATGCCATCTTCTACGCCAGCGTAACTGTTCAGAAATAGAGAAGATAATACAGATGGCGTGGGCCGCGAGAGACGTACTTCTATCCTGAACTGGACGTTGGTGTCCGGGAATGGACAGAGCGCGAAGCGGTCGGAGCCCCGCCAATTTGTCGGAGATAAACAGTCGGAGATAAACAACAGACCAAGTTCGCTAGACCAAGTTTGCTGGGACCAAGTTCGCGATTACCGAATACGAACCGTCGGCAACCAGCCTTCTCCCGGATTGCAACCTCTGCTCAATCCCGGACAAGAGGGTGGTAGAGAGGATGGTAGGAGGATGGTAGAATGACAAAGCTTGATTCCTCAGTGGTCCCCGTCGTCTAGCCTGGCCTAGGACATCGCCCTTTCACGGCGGTAACACGGGTTCAAATCCCGTCGGGGACGCCAAGCTTATCAACCACTTGCAAATCCCCTCCAGAATTTTGTACGTCCGTTAACGTCCGATAAGCCTCGGTGCTTGGTTTTTCTTCGTTTTTGTCGAGCAACAAGCTCACGACTCGGCTCTGCGCATCACGCTTGGTTTGCGTGATCGCTTGCGCGTAGATGTTCAGAGTGACCGAGATGTTTGCGTGTCGCATTAGCTCTTGCACAACTTTCACGTCTTCGCCGTTCCCCTTGAGGAGCGTCGCGTACGTGTGCCGGAATGTATGCCAACCGAAATGGCCCACGATTCCGATTTCTTTGGCCGCTGGTTCCAAGTGCGCCTTGTAGAGCGAGCCTGGCCAGTACGGCAGTTTGCCTTTGCTGTGTGGGCTGGCAAATACCCAGTCCTCATCGATTGGGTATGGACTCTGCAGTCGCCAGTTCCACAGGACCTTCGACAATCGCAAATCGAGCGGAACCGGCTTGCGAGAAGCTTCTGTCTTGCAATCGCCCACATGTTGCATGACGATCGAGCGGATGACATGGACCTCCATCTTCTGAAAATCGATGTCCTTCCACTTGAGGCCTAGCAACTCCCCAACCCGAAGCCCCGTGAACACGGCGAGGAATACCATCGTGCGTGTAGGTTCCTTCAGGATTCGAAGCAGTGCCGCAATCTGGTCGATGGAAAGCACAATGGGAATCCTGGTCCGCTTGGCGCTCTGACGCACCATGCGTATGGGATTCACACCAAGCCATTCCCACCGAACAGCGTGATTGAAAACGGCACTCATAATGTTTCGAGCTTTGGCTTTGCTTCCGTTCGCATACTTGAGCGACCGAAGCCACTGCTCTACAGCGACTGCCTTGACCTCGGTGACGCGATAGCTTCCCCAACGAGGTAAAATCCATTTGTTGAAGTATCCCTCATAGGTGACCTGCGTCTTCCGTGTTTTGTTGCAATCCGCTCCCAGTTCCTTCTCCCGGTAGTGTTCGATAAGCGTTTGAACACTGATCGGGGTCAAACTGGTGCGCGGATTCTCAGCGTTGATGTCTGCCCGAAGTGCGGCTACGGCCTTCTGCGCCGACGCCTCGTTCGGATATTGTTCGACCGAACCAACGATCAGACAGCGTCGCTTGCGGGAGCCGTCTGCCTGGAGTTCGTACCATCGATACTCCCAAGCGTTTCGGCCACGAGCACGCTTCACAATCTGAAGGCTGCCTTGCTGAAATCTCGTCCGTCTCATCACGATCCTCCGTGGTTAGGGACGGTACGGATAGCTGGCTAACTTTAACCTCAAATGCACCCACGCGTCGAGATCGGATGTGCGA